>Ga0136630_1000032_pt1 | contig 35179 bp, 39 predicted proteins | sample AntDrymUQ5682106_2_FD_105496 | JGI IMG/M metagenome (GOLD analysis project Ga0136630, IMG submission 105496) | Polar desert sand microbial communities from Dry Valleys, Antarctica - metaG UQ568 (21.06) | ecosystem: Environmental > Terrestrial > Soil > Desert | place: Antarctica: Dry Valley...
AAACATTGAGGCGTGTTTCGTGGCGGGATGGATCGGCGAGCGGGCTTCGGACGGTGTGGAGGCTCGGGATCGTTATCTTCCCGGTCACGTTCGTGGTTTCGGTTTTCCAGTACACGGTGGCCTATGAATTCCTTCTCTCCGTCCTCGCGCCAATGATGAGCGTATTCGACCTTCCGGGGGAGGCGACGGTGCCGCTCGTACTCGGGAACCTCGTCGGGCTTTATGCGGGAATCGGAGCGATGCTCGCGATGGAACTCACGGTGAAGGAGGTTTTCACGCTCGCGGTCATGCTCGGTTTCTCGCACATGCTCCCCGTCGAGGCGGCGGTGTGCCGGAGGGTCGGCGTGAGCGCGGCTCTCGTCGTCTCGACGCGGCTGGCGCTTTCGGTCGCCGCAGGCGTCGCCGTCGGATATTTCTGGGACGGCGGGGGAGAAGTCGCCCGGTACGGACTCGTCGCTCCGGGCGAAGGCGTCCCGGACGGGTGGGTGGAGGTTTCCGTGAACGCTGGTTGGACGGCGGGGGTCGGGATTTTGCAACTCGCGCTCGTCGTCATCCCGGTCATGTTCGGGATACAAATATTGAAGGATCTCGGAGCTTTGGAGAGGTTCGGAAACCTCATGCGTCCGCTTATGAGGCCGCTCGGGATCGCGCCTCGAGGAGCCGTCACGATGGCGGGCGGGCTGACTTTCGGCCTCGCTTTCGGGGCGGGGATCATCATGGAGCAAGCGCGGGAGCAGAAATTCACGAGGCGGGAGATCACACTCATCATCCTCTTCCTCTCGGCGTGCCACGCCGTCGTCGAGGACACGCTCATCTTTGTCCCGCTCGGCATAAATGTGCTTCCGCTGCTTTTGATACGGTTGACTGTGGCGGTCGTCCTCGTAGTCGCGGTCGCCCGCTTATGGCCGCCGGACGAAAAGGAGACCACCGCATGACGAAAAGCGAAGCGAATCTTCACGGCGTATTCGCCGCCTCCCTCACCCCGATGGACGAAAGTCTGAACGTGGACGACGACGCTTTCGCCACCCATTGCCGCCGCCTTCTTCTCGACGCCGGATGCCACGGCCTCGCCATATTCGGAACCACCGGGGAAGCGAACTCGCTTTCGGAGAAAGAGAAAGTATCCGCGCTCGAATCGCTCGTGGAAAAAGGCATCCCCGCAGAGAAGCTCCTCGCCGGGACGGGGGCATGCTCCGTGACGGAGACCGTCCGGCTCACCCGCGCCGCCATCGAAGCCGGGACGGCGGGGGTTCTCGTTCTTCCGCCGTTTTATTACAAAGACGTGTCGGACGAAGGAATATTCCGGTACTTCTCGGAGGCCGTCGAGCGCGTAGCCGACGAGCGGATGAAACTCTATCTTTATCATTTCCCGCAAATGACGGGCGGCGTCGGGTTCGAGATTCCGCTCATCGAACGCCTCATCGAAGCGTATCCGGACACCATCGTCGGCATGAAAGACAGCGAAGGAAATTGGGCGAGGATCGAGGAAATATGCCAGACTTTCCCCGGCTTCGAGACCTTCGCCGGGACCGAGCGATTCCTCCTCGACACCCTCGAAGCCGGAGGCGTGGGATGCATCTCCGCCACCACGAACCTCACCTCGCGCCTCGCCCGCGAAGTTTACGAGCTTCATAAAGACGGGGGAAAAGACGAGGCGAGAGCGTCTCAAAAACATCTCACCGAACTACGAAATACGATGGAGGGATTCCCGGCCATCCCCGCGCTGAAAGCGACCATGCGACATCTCACGAAAGAAGAAAGCTGGCGGAACATCCGGCCCCCGCTCGTGGAGATGGACGAAGCTCGAACGAAAAAGCTCCTCGAAAGCCTGCCGGAGGGCGAGCTCCTTTAGCGCGGAGGTCGTTGCATAGCCGCCGGGAATGGGTATCCTCGAAACAAAGTGGGAAAGAGGAGGCCGAAGATTATGAACATAGGCGTAGTGGAGCTTGCGGTCGTGGCGGCGTTCTTCGTTTTGGTGGCGGTGGTCGTTTTCCTTCTCGTTCGCCGGACTTCGCATTCGCACAACGCGCCGCCCCCCGGAGGGTCGCCCGAACTCGAAGCTCTCAAAGAGCGTTACGCGAAGGGCGAGATAGACCGCGAGGAATACGAGAGGGTGCGCCGGGAACTCGAAAGCTAAAAACCTTCGGCTCCCCCCTTTCCCCCCTTCGCCCGCTCGATGTATTTCTCAGCGGCCTCGGCGTTGTTGTAGCTGAGGACGCCCCCGGTCATCGGGTTGTTTATCTCGTAGTGGCCGCCCGCCTCCTTGTCCACAATGACCGGATAAAAACGCTCGCCGACTTGCTTTATCCCGTACTCCGCCTTCTCGCTCATTTTCTCCCTCCGGTTCGTGTCGAGGTGGTTTTACTCCCGATGGCCGATATGCGTCAAGCCGTAAGTCGAGGTCGAGGGTTTTGGTTTAACGAAGAAAGTGGGATGGTACGGTGAAAGAGAAATTGTGACGCCAGACAGGGAGAAACCTTGATTCAGGTAACCGAAGAAGCGAAGGATCTATTCCAGAACGTCGAGTACCCCGAGGGTACGGTTCTCCGCCTCGATCCGGTCATGGACGAGAATAGTGGACAAACCCAGATCGGGATAGCCGCCGGGGAGCCGCGCGAGGACGATCAAGTCATCGAGCAAGATGGCGAGGAACTCCTCCACATCGCCGCCCCCGTGAGCGAAGCTCTCGACGGAAGCACTTTGAACGTCGTGGATACGCCGGAAGGCCCGGGAATCGGCATCACCACCCCCGAGGAGGATATGCCGGGAGAAAACAGCGCGAACTAAGAAAACTCGAAGAAACACCTTTACCCACGGCCTCGCCTTTTCCGGCGGGGTCGTTTTGATACCCTCTCGCCCATGACCGAGTCCATAAGCTACGTCGTCATACTCGGCGGCCCGGAGCCGGAACCCGAACTCCTCGCCATCGTCTTCGACGACGGACAGGCTATCCCACTTTTTGACTCCACCGAAGAGGCCGAGGAATTCCTCGAATCCACCGGGGATTTCGGACGAGAGTGGTATGCCATCGAAATGTCGGCGGGGGATTTGGCGTCTCTCCTCGCCCACCAGTCCGAGGAAGTCCGGCACATCGCCATAAGCCCGCCGCCGGAGGACATGGCCGGTGGAATGGAGATTCAAGTCCTCGACATCGAAACCTTCACCGTCCTCCTCGAACGCCAAGCCGAGGTCGCCGAAGAGCCGGAGGAAAAGCCGAAGCGCGGGTTTTTGCGGCGACTTTTCGGAAGGTGAGAAATGCCGATAGCGGGGAGTCGGGAGTTCGCTCCGCTCGCTTCGGGAGTGGGAAGGCTCTCGACTCGCTCCTCCTCGAGACTCTCGCCTTCCCGTTCGACGAGCTCGGTCGGGCGTTTGGCGGCGGTTTTCCGGGGATGATCGCTCATGCGGAACCCGGGCGAATCGTTCCGCGCCCGGCGGGTTCGGAAGTCGGGAGCTCGCTTCGCTCGCCTCGGGAGTCGGGAACTCTCGGCTTTCACTTCGCGGGGCTTTCGCCATCGCGCTCGATGAACCCGGCCGGAAGTTCGACGGTGATCTCTCATGGCGACGCCGAATTCGGGCGACCGCTCCCTCCGCCGAGAACCGCGCTTTCCGATTCGCGGCTTCCGACCCTCACCTTTCTCGTCCGCGAACGTCGGAATGCACGCGCCGATCACCCGGTTTCCGTCCCGCATATACCTTTCTCGAACACGACCTTCGGTTTTCCGTCGCCGTCATAGTCGGGGCATGTTTCGGCGGTGAAGCCGAGGCTCCGGTGGAACGCGATCGAGGTTTTATTCACGGGCGAAGTTATGCACCGGACTCTCTCGCACCCGCGCTTTCGCGCCTCGTCGAAAAAGCGGTCGTAAAGAGCCTTCGCCGTGCCTCGCCCTCGATGCGCGGGATGCACTCCGGCGAAGTGGATGTATGCTTCCTCGAGCCTCGACTGTGAGACAAAGCCGATGAGGAAGGCGGCGATTTCCTCGTCCTCCTCGACGACGAAGCTCGTGTCCTCGAAGTGGCGGAAGAAAAGCCGGGGGAGATTGTGTGTCATCGGTCTCCCCCACCATTCGTCCGCGACGGAGACTATTTTCTCGTGGTCGGATTCGCGGAGGTTTCTCATGCTTCGGCCCTCGCTCTTTCTATGGCTTCGTTGTCCACGTATCTCCACGTTATTATGGCGATGGCGAGGAGGATGGCGGCCGCGGCCCACATTGGCGCGGTGAGTCCGAGTTCGCGGGCGAGGAGGCCGCCGAGGAGCGCGCCGAGCGGCATGCCGCCCCACCCGAGCATCCGGTACACGCTGTTCACGCGCCCGAAGAGGTGTTCGGGGACGATGGACTGGCGAAGGGAGACTGTGATGACGTTCCATATCACCATGACCACCCCGGTCATAATGAGCATCCCACCCACGAAAAAAGCGTTCCCCGCCGTTGCGATCGCGGCGAAAACCACCACATCGAGCACGGCGCACAAAAACAGCGACCTCCCCGAGCCGAAAAAGCGGATGATCCTCTCCGACGTGAAGCTCCCGAGTACCCCGCCCACGGCGATCGAAGTCAAAAGCAAGCCGTATCCGAAGGAACCGAGACCGAGGACATCCTGCGCGAAGAGAACCATGATCGCGAACACCGCCGAAAACGCCATGTTCGTCGCCCCGAGAATGACCGCGAGAAGCCGAAGAAGCCGATGCCCATAAAGCCACCGAAGACCCTCCCCGATCTCCGAGAAAAGCGACGACCTCGGAGCCGCGCCTTCCTCCTTCGCCGGACGAAAACTTCCCCGGAGCGAAAGAACCATCGCCGAAGCCGCCGCGAACGCCCCCGCCCCGAAAAGAAACGGAGCCGCCGCCGCGACCCCGAACAAAAACCCTCCGAGCGGCGGTCCGGCGAACTGGTTGTTCACAAGCTCGACCGCGTACAATCGCCCGTTCGCTTTTTCGAGGTTCTCGCGTCCGGCGACGGCGGGTATGATCGCCTGCGCGGCGTTGTCGTACATCATCTCGACAGTCCCGAGAAGGAAGAACACGACATAAAGAAGCGGCAAACTCGCCCACCCGAACAAAACGAGAAGCCCGAGCGTCCCGATGAGGGAAGCCCGAAGAACATTTCCCGCGCCCATCACCACCCTCCGGTCGAGGCGATCCACGAGAGCGCCGGAGATGAGCGGGAAAATCAGCCACGGAAGCCCGAACGCGAACGACACGCCCGCCACGAGAACGGGGTCTCGCGTGAGCGAAGCCGCGAGAAGCGGAGCCGCGACGATATACACCCCGTCGCTCAAATTCGAGAACGCGCTCCCCGTCCACACTTTCCAGTATTGCGGGGAGATCGAGGCGAACGGGACCCTCAATATTCTTCGGGGATTTCCGGCAGGTCGGTCAGGTACACTTGGTAGAGAAAACCATACACTCTTTCTCCGGCAACGCTCTCCATACCGTCAAATTCCTCGGCGAGTTTCGCGACCCGCTTCTGGAACTCACGAGCCTCGGACGCCGGTATTCGAGCGTGTCGAAGCGCCTGGAGGTCGGAGAATTCTCCGTCCGGATCCGGCCCTTCATACTCGTCCATAACCTGCCGGAAGAAATCAACGATGAATTCCTTTTCCGGCATCCTTCCTTCCGGGTCGCCAAAATCAAAGAACCGCGCCGTCCGACCGTAATATTTCTCGGTCATCGCTCGCACCTGCCGCGTCCTCACGACCCGGATCAAACCAGCGTCCTCCAAAACTTTGAGATGATGCCCGACACTCCCCTTCGGCCGCTCCAACGCCTCGGCAAGCTGGCTGGTCGTCGCGGCCTTCTCCGAAAGGAGGATGATGATCCTGTGCCGGGTCGGATCGCCAACAGCCTTGAACTGCTCAGGGTCTCTCACCCCCAAAACTTCATCCAACTCATAGTCCGGCTTGCTCCGCCGACCACTCATCGAACTATCTCCCCACCCGCTCGAAGCCAATGAAAACGTGGAGCCGCCAAAGCCTGAAAGCCGCGAAACTCCATCGCCGACCCGACTCGACACGCCCCCGCGCCTCGGCCTCGCGACGAACCGCCTCCCGAGCCTCCGCCTGTCTCCGATTTATGTCCGCCAATCGCCCGTCCGGGTCTCCACTCGAATACATCTTTTCTCCGTCCGCTCAAAACAAACATACGACTATTGCCGTATTGTTGGTTTATGCCGACCATTTATCAAGGAAGTTTCTTCGATGGATTTTCGAGGTCGTCGTCGAACTCGATCGGTCGCTTTTGCGGGGATCGTCGTTTCATTGCGGAGATGGCCCGGTGGTTCGCCTCCGCGTCGAAGAAGGCGCTTCGCCAATGAGACTTCCCGCCGAAACGGCGATTCGGCGCGTTATTCGAGATCGAGCCGAGTGGATCATGCGAAGAATGGCGCGAACCTTCGTGGAGACGTAACTTCGTTTGCGCGAGAGTCGGGAATGACGAACGTCTCCCACGCAGTCGCGGGCGACGGAAGAATTCACCGGATTCAGCGAATATCAGCCGGAGTCGGCACGCAGTTTTTCGAGAGCCGCATCTTCAGCGGGATAATCGAAGTCTTTCGGGTCGAGGTTTTCCGGCGGGTTTTCACGTTCCCATTCGATGGTTTTTCGGAGTGCTTCTTTGCGGGTGGTTTTCTCTTCGTAGCCGAGTTCGGCTCGGATGCGCGATGTATCCACGACCCAGTTTTGGTCGGTGTTCGCGAGGCCGGGGTCGAGGTGGGGAGGGAGTTTTTCTTTCGGGAGGGCGACGATTTCGCCGCTCCATCCGATGGCGCGAGCAATTTCCTCGATCCACTCCCGGTGCGTCGGGGGGTTTTCCTCTCCGACGTTGTATGTGCGGTCGGGGGCGATGCCATAGTCGGTGGCGGCGAGAAATATAGCGTGGGCGACATCCTCGACGAAGCCCATCGTCCATTTCCAGCGGGCGATGTCTTCGCCGATGAGGATGGCGGGGCGTCCGTCGTCCATGCGTTTTATGTACGGGAAGAGGCGGTTTTGATAGTCGCCGGGGCCGTACACGGCGGGGAGGCGAAGGACGGTCGCGGGGAGATTCGGGGCGGCCATGACGGTTTTCTCGACGAGGATTTTCTCGTATTCCTCGACTCCGGGGCGGTCGTATGGAAAGAGGCGTTCGCGGAGCGGCGAGTCTTCGGTGAGCGGGGTCGGGTCGGGCGGGCCGGGGTGGAGGCCGCGCACGATGTCGTATGCACGATACACATCCTCCGAGCTTATGGCGACGATGCGCCCGGCGATGCCGGAAAAAGTCTCGACGACGGAGCGGGCATCGCTTTCGCTCATCGGGATCATGTCCACGACGACACCGGGGGCGAGGCGGCGGAACGTCTCCCGGAAGTTCGGAAGCTCCTTCCGGTCGCCGAAGATTTCACCGACTTCTTCGGGAAGATTCCTTCGGCTCCCACCGCGATGAAAAACCACCGTTTCGTGTCCGGCTTCGGCGAGCATCCGAACGACAGGCGGGCCGATGAAGCGGGTTCCGCCGATGACGAGTATTTTCATGCGCCTGCGACGAGGGCGGCGACTTCGTTCGGGGTGAGCGGTTCGCGCTTCGGTTTTCCGAGTGTGACGCGGCGTGTGAAACCGGCGGCGGCGGGGCGCGGTTCGTATGATTCGAAGGTGAGGAGGAAGTATTTTCCACGTCCGCGTCGGCGGGGCGGGCGGTATTCGATCCACATTAATGGAACCGGGAGATCCGGAAGTCCGTCCGGGAAATGTTCTTTTATGACCTCGGCGGCGAGTTGCGAAGACATCTCATCCACGCCCGCGCCTCCGAGGCCGGGAACTTCCTCGCACACGACGACGGCGGCATCGTTCGAATTGGCTCGGTAAATGCGGATCCAAGCCGCGCCCGCGCCGAACGCATACCCCGCCCGATGCCTCATGTACTCATGCGTGAGGGTCATAATTTCACCCTTTCCAATCCGACGCCCACCACCGTGCATGCGGCATCCCACTCGATGAGCGCCACGCGCATGACGAAAATCCCTTATCCCTTTCCGTTTTCGGAGGCTTTGGCGACGGCGGAGTTCGAGACTATGCCGTCAATGACACCGTACTTTATCGCCTCCTCGGGACTCATTATGAAGTCGCGGTCGGTGTCGCGCTCGACTTTCTCGAAGGGCTGCCCGGTCTCCTCGGCGATTATTTCGTTCACTCGCCGCTTGCTGTGGATCATCTCCTTCGCGTGTATTTCGATGTCCGACGCCTGCCCGCCAAGCCCGCCCTGAATCGCGAGCTGATGCAAAAGTATCCGGGTGTTCGGCAACGCGAACCGCTTCCCCTTTGCCCCGGAGAGAAGGAGGAACGCCCCCGCCGAGAACGCGCTTCCCATCGCCGTCGTCGAGACTTCGCAGCTTATGAAGTTCATCGTGTCGCGGATGGCGAGCATGCCGGGAACGCTCCCGCCGGGACTGTTTATGTACAAATTAATATCCTGGCCGGGGTCTTCGGCGGCGAGGTGGAGAAGCTGAGCCATGATGACGTTCGCCACCCCGTCGTCGAGCGGCGTCCCGAGGAAAATGATCCGATCCTTCAAAAGCCGCGAATAAATATCCATCGCCCGCTCGCCGCGGGGACTCTGCTCGATCACATACGGAACCACAAACTCCATGCCCACAATGAACCTCCTCTTTGTCTTTCTTTGTCGAACAACCCGGCTATACTTCATTCGTGAAAGTATCATTTATGTAGTGTTTTAGCAAGTTTTTTGCAGCGTAAAAAGGGGGCTATGGAATGAACTTGCCGCATTTGCGGGTATTTCGCCAAAGGGCGGTGATGAGTCAGGATCAGTTGGCTCAGAAGAGCGGGGTGGCGCGGGACACGATCTCGAAGCTCGAGACCGGAAAACGAAAGGCGTACCCGAGCACCATCCAAAAACTCGCCGGGGGACTCAGCGTCGAACCGGGAATGCTCCTCGGCGGAGTCGAATACTTCGACGAACCGAACGAGCCGGAGAGCGAAGCTGATACACAGCCGACGGAGAAGAAAGACCGGAAAGTCGGTTTTTGATCGGGGGTTCGCGCTTCACAAATGGATGAAAAAAGTTAAGATACGTTAAGAAACTGGAAGACACACCCGGCGCGCAGAGGGGGACTCTGTCGGGAGGAGGTGTGGGAATGGGACGGTTTGCGATTTTCGCGGCGATGGTGGCGATGCTCGTTTTCGCTTCGCCCGCGGCGGCTCAGAATTCGGATGGGACGGAGGCGACTATTCCACAGTCGGCGGGGCAGAGCCAGTATCAATATGACCCGGGCGGCCCTTCGACGCAGCAAGCCATCGAACAAGGCATCGAGGACGCCGTCGAAGACGCGCGGGAAAACAACGCCGCCGTGGACGGTACCGAAGCATACGTCGAGTCGCTCTCGCCGGAGGAGGCCGAGGCGTCCGAGACCGACGTTTCCGAAACGGAGGGTGTCGAGCCGAGCGCGTCGGAGCGGTACGAGAATCTCCCGGACACGGGCGGGCCGATGTCGTTGCCGTTCGCGGGCGCGTTCGCCTTATTCATCGCGGGCGGGTGGATCGTGCGAAGGGTTCATACGAAGTCCGACTGACCGAAGCCCCCCTCTGAAAAGCTGACATGCGCGGTGAGCCAAAGGCGAACCGCCTTCACAAACGGATGATCCCCCGTTTGAGAGCCATCGTCACCGCCGCCGTCCGGTCGGCGACACCGAGCTTCTCGTAAATATGAAGAAGATGGCTCTTCACCGTCGTCTCCCCGATCCAAAGTTCTTTGGCGATTCGTTTGTTCGAAGCCCCCTCCGCCACGAGGTTCAAAACTTCGATCTCCCTCGCCGAAAGCGCCTCTTCCTCCGGCGAACGCATCCTCCGCATGAGCCGCGAAGCAACCGCCGGAGCGAGCGGCGACTCGCCTTTGGCGACAGTCCGTATCGCCGCGAAAAGGTCTTCCTTCGGGGTGTCTTTCAATAAATACCCCGTCGCCCCCGTCTCGATGGCGCGGAGGATGTCCGCGTCGCTCTCGTATGTCGTGAGGACGAGGATGCGAGTTTCGGGGTGGTCTTTCGTTATCTTTTCGGTCGCGGCGACACCGTCCATATTCGGCATTCGGAGGTCCATGAGAACGACATCGGGGCGGAGCTTCGCCACCATTTCGACGGCCTCCCCCCCGTTCTCCGCCTCGCCGACGACCTCGATGTCCGGCTCGCCGTCGAGCATGCCGCGGATGCCCATCCTCACCACCGGATGGTCGTCGGCGATGAGTATTTTCACGGTGACAATGGAGTTCATGAAAGTCGCGCCACCCCGCCATCTGTCCGCGCCAATATTTCCTGACGCCCGCCGCCCGACGCCCGAAAACCAATCCCCGAAGCCTCGATGCCTCCGCACCCCACCGTCATGGACGAACCGCCTTTCCAGCCATTATCGGCATCTCCACCGAGAGGGAAACGCCCTCCCCGACCTCGCTCTCGATGGATAATGTCCCGCCGACTTTCTCCACCCGCTCGCGCATCGCCCGAAGCCCGAATCCGCCGCCGTCCTCCGAAGGTTTCCCGTCCACCGAGGAGGTGTTGAAGCCGACGCCGTCGTCGCGGGCGTCGAGGGTGAGCGAGTCCGGCATGTACGAGAGTGTGATCGCCGCCCGGCCCGCCTTCGCGTGCTTCCCGATGTTCGCGAGGGCTTCCCCGGCGACCCGAACCGCCGTCGCCTCGACCTCCGCCGGGATCGGGCGCGGCTCACCGGTGATCACCGCCTCCGCCGGAACGCCCGTGTCGGACGACCATCTTTCGACGAGGGATCGGACGGCTTCGGGGAGGGGCGCGTCTTCGAGTTGCCCCGGACGGAGCGCCCACACAAGGCGGCGGGCTTCGGCGAGGCTCTCGCGGGCGATGGAGCGGGCGACGCTGAGGTGCCGCTCCATCCTCGACTCGTCCGAGCCTTCCGCCGCTTCGAGGTTCGTCACGATGCTCGTGAAACCTTGCGCGAGGGTGTCGTGTATTTCGTGCGCGAGCCTTTGCCGCTCATCGAGGATTCCGGCCCGTTTGCCCGCGTCCTTCGCCTCCTCGACGAGGCGGAGGTTTTCGAGGGCGAGGGAGGCCGTCGCGGCGACGGTGGAATATGCGCGTTCGTCGCGCTTCGAGAAACCCCGGCCTCGTCCGGCGGTGATCACCATGAGCTTCACCGAGCCTTCCCCCGATGCGAGCGGCAAAAGAAGCCCGCTCTTCACGCCCCGCTTCCCCCACACCGCCTTGTCCGGCCCGGAGAGTTCCGAGACGCGGACACGGATCGGGGCTTCCGTCCGCGAAAGCTCCCGCGTTGTCCCGAACCCCGTCTCGGGATGGAGTTCCTTCCTCCCGCCCGCCGTCCACTTTCCGAGCGGCTCGAAGCTCCCCGGCTCCCCGAGGCGGAGCGTCCACAAACTCACGCCGTTCACGTTCGAGCCAGTCAAATTCTCGCCGATGGCACCCGCGACATCCCCCGGACTCGTCGCCGCCCCGACCGCACGGTTCGCCCGATGGAGCGCGTCCTCCCCGGCGCGTATCTCCCATCCTTTCATACCGCCGAGGATTCCCCCGCCGATGAACACGACCGGATACGTCAATATTTCATATGGCTCCGGCGCGCCGAAGAACGGAACCGTCGCGGCATTCACCGCGACCACGGCGAATACTCCGATCAAAAACCCATGAACCATCGCGGACGGCCCGACGCGCCTCCCCACGAACATCGCCGCCCCGACGACGGCCGCGAGGGAAAGCGCCGGAGTCCCGAACCGGCCCATGAAAACGCCGAAGCCCGCCGCGCCGCTCCCCCCGGCCATCGCCTCGATGACGCCGTCGAAATACTCGTTCGCGAGCCACTCCGTCGTCACATACACGTTTATGAGGAATATGGAGAACACGAACGGCGAGACCCCCGCGACGGCTCCGGCGAGGAAAACCACCCGCCACCGGACGCCACCCTCGAAGATGCGCCCGAGCGAAGTTTCGTGTCCGGCGCGTTCGCGGGAGTGGTCGCGCGAAGCGTCAGCGGTGTCCGAAGTCGCTTTATATAGTGAGCGGAAGATACCGTTCCCCTTGTTTCTCTCATGTCGAAATCCGCCATCCACGACCGGATAATCGCATCGTCGCGGCGCCCGACAAGGCGTATGAGGTCGGGATCCTCCCTTCGGACGCGCCTTTTCATCCATTCGGACGATGGCAACGAAAACCCCGGATGCGAAAGTGTGTCCATCGAATGTGAACTTATGTTAAGGAGGCTCGATCATGAAGAAGTTATTGACATTGGCGGCGACGCTCGCGATGGCGATCCTCGCGGCGTCCCCGGCTCTCGCGCAAGGAAACGCCGCCGCGCAATATCAGTATGAGGAAGACCCCGGCGAAGCTTCCGGCGAAGGCGTATCGGCGACGGGCGTCGTCGAGCCGCTCGGCATGACCTCGTTCATGTACGGGACTCACGGCCTCGCGGGGTCGGGGTACGTCATGGAGAGCGGCATCGTGAACCTCTCCGATTACGAGGGCGAGGAAGTCACGGTGTACGGAACCCTCGCCCTCGGAGAAGGAGAACTCGAAGGCGGCCCGCCGATGATCTCCGTTTCGAGCGTCGAAAGTTCCGGCGGACAGCCCGAGGAGGCCGGACGAATCGGTGACGCTCGGCGGTGTCATCGAAGCCCTCGACGCCACGACTTTCCAGTACGGAACGCACACCGTCATAAACGACGCCGACGGAATATCGTACGCCCTCCAAAGTGAGACGGTCGCTCTCGACGAGTTCGGAGGCACGCGCGCCACCATATCCGGGACGCTCGTTCCCGGCTACGAGAACGGGCAAGTCGAGGGCGGGCCGCCCCTCGTCGAAGTCACGAACGTCGAGCCGGATGAAAGCGGCGGAATGGCGGAGGTTCCCGGCGCCATCCTCGAAGTCCGGGACGGTTCGGTTCTCATCGAAGACGCGAGCGGCGGGCAATGTGACTTCGCCATCACCGAGGAAACCGACTTCCTCGACGGACTTTCGTACATACCGGAGGACGCTCCGCCCCGCGCCCCGAATGCCGCGGATCTCGCGCCCGGCCTCGAAGTGAGCGTCACCCCGAACGGGCCGCTCGCCACCTCCTTACCCGCGCAAGGCGAGGCGGCGAGCATCACATTCCTCTCCCCGTGGTACGACGGCGGAGACGACGGAGAAGCCGTCGAGAAAACCCTCGCGGGAACCATCACGGATGTCGGCGATGGGCGCGTGGTCGTCAGCGAGAACCCGGATCTCGGCATAGACGATCCCGGATATTGCGACGGGGCCATAAGTTTCTTCCTCGCCGACGGCACAGAAATCCTCGCCCAAAACAACGCCGAACTCGTCGGAGCGACGGCGGACGACCTCGCCGAAGGACAATCGGTCGAAGTCGCATACACCGAAGTTCCGGGCGCACCGGAGCTGGCCATATGCCCGCCCCAGCGAGAAGCCGACCAAATCGTCATCCTCGACGAAGGCTCGGACGGCGGCGAAAACCCCACCGACCCGCCGAACGGTGGAGGGAACGGAGGAAGCGGCTCCGGTGGAAGCGGCTCCGGTGGAAACGACGGCTCCGGCGGCGACCGTCCCGGCGGTGTGGCGGCGGCACTCGGTGTCACCGTTCTCCCGGACACCGGGGGCATGCTCCTCCCGGCGCTCGGACTCGGGGCCGCGCTCGTCGCGGGCGGATTTTTCATCCGGCGCATGAGCCGATAAAGACGCACGCATCGAAAATCCCGGCGGCGAGTCTCTTCGGAGGCTCGCCATCGGCGTTCATTACGAAAAGGAGGCGAACATGAAGCTCGCGGGTTTCTTCTTTCTTTCGGCGAGCGTGATCTTGCTTTTCATCACGCTCGCGGCGGCGACGGTTTCGGGCATCGCGGCGGCGTTCGGATGACCCCGACTCCCGAATCGAGCGGAGCCGAAGGCGGAGCGACTTCACTCTTTCCGGTACGGCTTCCCGGTGGCGGCGGGTGCGATGGGCCTCCCGACGATTCATCCGGCGGGCGAGTGTCGTTCCGGCACACGCTCGCGTAAAATAAAAATATGAAGCGGCATGATTTCGACAAAGAAGAAGTCGTCCGGCGCGGGCGGGAGATATACGAGCGAGAGATACGGGCGAAAGTGGAACCCGAACACGAAGGACGCTTTCTCGCCGTGGACATCACCGACGGTTCGTATGAGGTCGGCGAGAGCGATGTGGAAGTCTCGGGAGCCGCTCTCGGAAAGAATCCGAAGGCCGTGCTTTATCTCATGCGGGTCGGGCATCCGGCGGCGTATCGGCTCGGGGCGGGTCTCCGGCGGTGATCGGAGCCGTCGGCGATGACGGACTCGAAGCGATGCTCACGGTTTCGGTGATGGGCTTTTCCGGAGACCGGGAGGCGCGAGTCGAGGCTGTGGTGGACACTGGTTTCACCGGACATATCACGCTTCGTCCCGAGACTGCCGAACGTCTCGCTTTGTCGGTGGCGGGTTGCACCGAATCCATTCTCGCCGACGGAAGCATCGTCGTCGAAGAATATTGTCTCGCTCGGGTCGCATGGCACGAAACCGAACGCCCGGTCCAGGCTTTGATCGTGGATGCCGAACCCCTTCTCGGGATGTCCCTCCTTCGCGGCCGGCAAACTTCGAGTCGAAGCCGAACCAAACGGCGAAGTATCCGTCCGACCACTCCCTTAAATCCACGGCGACTCGCGGCGCATTCGGATGGCCCCGAACCCCGAAGCGAGCGGCGCGACGATACCCTCGACTCCCCACCCCCGGCGGTTTTCAGTTTTCGCCAATAACCAACAACCGGAGCGACCGGAGGGAGCGGCAAGCGAAGCGACCTCACTCCTTCCGGTACGGCTTTCCGATGGCGGCGGGTGCGATGGCGCGTCCGCCGAAGCCCGCGAGAACCACGAGCGTGAGGATGTATGGGATCATTTGAAGGAATTCGAGCGGCACGACATCTTGCGGAGCCTGAAACGTGAAAGCCTGCGCGAACCCGAAAAGAAGCGCCGCCCCCGCCGCCCCCACCGGATGCCACCGACCAAAAATAAGAGCCGCGAGCGCGATGAACCCCCGCCCCCCGGTCATGTTCTCCGTGAACGCGGACAAAATTCCCATCGAGAGGTATACGCCGCCGAGAGAGGCGAGAAGACCGGAGAGTGCGACCCCGAAATACCGCATCCGAAACACGTTCACACCCGCCGTGTCAACGGCTTCGGGAGATTCACCCGTTCCTCGCAATCGAAGCCCGAACGGCGTTTTGAAGAGGAGGAAATACGTCGTCGGGACGAGCGCGTACATGAGATACACGAGGAGGCTTTGGTTGAAAAGAGCCGGGCCGACGAGCGGGACGTCGGCGAGGAGCGGAATCGGAACCGGGGAGAAACCTTGAACGTTCGGCGATGTGCCGCCCGATCCGAATACCTCGACCATGAGAAAGCCCGTCCCTCCGAGGGCGAGCAAATTAATCGCCGTGCCGGAGATAATTTGGTCGGCCTCGAATGTGATCGTCATGACGGCGTGAATCAGCGCGAAGAGAAGCCCCGCCGCCATCGCCGTCCCGAGCCCGACGAGCGCGCTCCCCGATAAAAACGCCCCGACCACGCCCGCGAACGCCGAGATGAGCATGAGTCCTTCGAGACCGATGTTCACGACCCCGCTCCGCTCCGAGAACATCCCCCCGAGCGCGGCGAATATGAGCGGCGTGGCATTCCGTATAGTGGACGAGAGAAGCTGTCCGAGGTTCCCGAATAATTCCTCCACTATTGATTCCCCAATCCCTCGTCGAGCCGCGTCCCCGAAGCGAGCGCCCTCGCCCTCTTCCCGATGATGAGTTCGACCAGTTTGGTCGCCGTCACGAGAAGGAGTATGACCGCGAGAAGAACGTCCGAGAGGTCGAGCGGCACGTCGGTGGCGAACTGCATTTCCTGCGCCCCCGAGGCGAGCCCGCCGAAAAGAAGCGCGCCAAGAACCACCCCGACGGGATGGTTCCGCCCGAGGAGGGCTACCCCGATGCCGTTGAAACCGAGGTTCGACACGAACGGAATGGACATCTTCCCATATACCCCGAGGACTTCGACACCGCCCCCGAGTCCCGCCATCGCGCCCCCGATGGCGAGCGCGAGGACGGTGTTCGTCCCGATCCTCATCCCCGCATAGTTCGCCGCGCCGGGCGACAACCCGACCGCCCGGATGCGGAACCCGAGCTTCGTCCGCCAGAGAAGGAGATATATGACGAGCGCCGCGAGGAGCGCGACCGCGAGTCCGTAATTCACCCGCCCGAGTCCGAGGCCGATGGCCGGAATACGAGTCGCCGCCTCGATGGTCTCGGTGCCGGGGACGATGCCTTCCGAGCGGAGCGGGCCGAGCGCGAAGTACGTCGCAAGGTTGATGGCGATGAAGTTGAGCATGATCGTGGTGATGACCTCATGCGCCCCGAACCGGGCCTTCAAGAAACCGGGTATGGCACCCCACATGAAACCCGTCAAAACGCACGCGAGAAGAACGATCGGAATCGCCGCGAGTCCGAGGAAACCGACCGAGACCGCGAGCCACGCGGCGGTGATCGCCCCGATGAAAACCTGACCCTCCCCCCCGATGTTGAAAAGCCCCGCCCGGAACGCGACCGCGACGGCGAGGCCCGTGAAAACAAGCGGCGTCGCGTTCAAAAGCGTGCGTCCGATGGCGGTGGGATCCCCGACCGCGCCTTGAACGAGCGAGATGTACGCCGCCACCGGATTGTTCCCGCTGGCGAGCACGAGCAAAGCCCCGATGACGAACGCGATAAAAATGGCGATGAGCGGAAAGACGAGCGCGCCCCCCACTCCCCGGAGGAACTTGCCGAAGGCAGAGCCGCCCTCGTCCCTCGGTTCCCGGCTCTCCTCGCTCATGCTTCCTCGTCCATGCCGCGTCCGGCCATGAGGAGGCCGAGTTGCTCGTCGGTGGCGTCCGGGCCGACTTCGCCGGAGATGCGTCCATTATAGAGGACGATCACGCGGTCGGAGAGGGATCGAACCTCTTCGAGCTCGAGCGAGATGAGGAGGATCGCTTTCCCCTCGGCGCGTTGTTTCAGCAATTGTCCGTGGATGAACTCGATGGCCCCCACGTCCACGCCGCGCGTCGGCTGCGAGGCGACGATCACGCCGGGGTCGCCCGAAAGCTCGCGGGCGAGAACCGCTTTTTGCTGGTTGCCGCCGGAGAGCGAGCCGGCGCGGGCGTCCGGGTCGGGGGGGCGCACGTCATAGGCGCGGAGGTTCTCGGCGGCGCTCCGGCGCATCGCCTTCGGGAAGATCCAGCCAAAGCGCGACGAGAACGGAGCCTTCTCATAAGTCTTCAGCGCGTTGTTCTCCGAGAGCGAAAAATCCTGCACGAGCCCTTTCGACCCGCGATCCTCGGGAACATACGCGAGTCCTCGTCCCTGCCGACCGTTCGCCCCGACCTTCGTGACGTCGCCGCCGTCGAGAAGCACGACGCCCGACTCGACCGGGCGCGTCCCGGCGAGGGCTTCGGCAAGCTCGGTCTGCCCGTTCCCGTCCACCCCGGCGATGCCGAGGATCTCCCCGGCCTTCACCTCCAAACTCACGCCGTGGACGGCGACCGATCCGGCGCTTCCCTTCACCACGAGGTCGGTGGCGGAGAGCCGCACGCCGCCGATCTCGGACTCCTCCTTGCTCACCCGGAGGAGAACCTCGCGCCCGACCATGAGCTTCGCAAGCTCGCCCTCGTCCGTCTCGGAGGTCTTCACCGTAGCGACGACCTTCCCGTCGCGGATGATCGTGATGTTGTCCGAGACGCCCCGAAGCTCCCCGAGCTTGTGCGTTATGAGGATGATCGAGAGTCCGTCGCCCACGAGTTCCTTGAGGACGGAAAACAAGTCCTCCGTCTCCTGCGGGGTGAGGACGGCGGTGGGTTCGTCGAGGACGAGGATGCGGGCGTTCCGATAAAGGGCTTTCAGTATTTCGACCCGTTGCCGGACGCCCACCGAGAGGTCGGCGACGCGCGAGCGGGGGTCAACCCGGAGGCCGTACCGTTCGCACAATTCCTCGGTGTCCTTCATCGCCTTCGCCATGTCCACGCGCCCGCCCTTCGTCGGCTCCGCGCCGAGGACGATGTTCTCCGCGACGGTGAGGCGCGGGATGAGGGTGAAATGCTGGTGGACCATCCCGACGCCGCGCGATACGGCGTCTTTCGGATCCTTTATTCTCACCTCTTCGCCTTCGATGGAGATCGAGCCTTTGTCCGGCGAATAAAGGCCGTAAAGAATCTTCATGAGGGTGGACTTCCCGGCCCCGTTCTCGCCGAGGAGGCCGAGTATCTCGCCGCGCTTCAAGGTGAGCGAAATATCGTCGTTGGCGGTTACGGGGCCGAAAGTCTTCGTCACGCCCTTCATTTCGAGGACGACCGGGGCCGCGTCCACGACCCCGGCGGCTCCTTCTCTCTCCGTCAAGCCGAAACCTTTACTGGGGCGTGTCGGGGACTTCGATGTCTCCGTCTATGATCCCCTGCGTGGCCTCCTCGACCTGATCCTTGACTTCCTGCGGAACCTGGTCGTCGTAGTCGCCGAAGGGGGCGAGTTCGTAGCCGCCCTCCGCGAGGCCGAGATCCTGGACCTCGCCGCCGGGGAACTCACCGTTTTGCTGCGCCTCGATGGTCTGGAAGACACCCGAGTCAACGCCCTTTATCGCCGAAGTGAGGATCGGCGCGTCGGGGGCGCTCGCCGCCTGGTCGGAGTCGGTGCCGATGGCGAAGACACCCTCGCCGCTCGCCGCCTCGAAAAGCCCCGCGCCCGTCGCGCCGGAGGCATGGTAAATGACATCCGCGCCGTCGTTTATTTGCTGGAGCGATATCTCATTGCCGCGAGCCGGGTCGTTGAAAGCCTCGGGCGTGGTTCCCGCGTACTGGACGATGACCTCGCAGTCCGGGCAGACCGACTCGACCCCGGCCTCGTACCCGGCCTGGAAGGTCCCGATGAGGTCGGACTCCTGCCCGCCGAGGAACCCGACGACTTGCTCGTCCGAAGTCGTGAACTCGGTGTCCTCCTGCGTCATCCCCCCCGCGACGACCCCCGCGAGGTACCCGCCCTCCTCGTCGCGGAACGTGAGGCTCGCGACGTTCTCGGTGTCCGGCACCACCGAGTCGACGATGGCGAAGTTCGTGTCCGGGAACTGCGGGGCGACCTCGGTGACGGCGTCGGTCATGAGGAACCCGATGGCGAACACCGGGTTGTATCCGCTCTCGGCGAGCTGCGTCAGGTTGTTCACGTAGTCGGTCGGCGCGCTCGACTCGAGATACTCCGTCCCGGTCGAGAACTCCGCGTCCGCCTCTTCGAGTCCGGCGAAGGCCGAGTCATTGAAACTCTGGTCGCCAAGCCCCCCGACGTCGAGGACGAGAGCCGCTTCCTGTTCGGCGCCGCCGCCTTCTCCGCCACCGGTGTCCTCCCCTTCGCCGCCCCCTCCTCCGCCGCCGCAGCCGACCGCGACGGCGAGCGATATGGTGAGAGCCGCCACGAGCGCCGCAAACAACCTGAGTCTCCGCATAAATCCTCCTTAGTTTGGAAAGAACCCCATCCATCGGCACCGGAAATTCCGCCGCCCATATTCGTCGTTACCGGGGAATAATATTCCTGTGCGCCGCCCGCCGCAAATGCGAAGGTCGCTTCGCCTTCGGCTCCGCTCCGGTTATTGGTTTGTGGTTATTGGTTGTTGGCAAAAACAGAAACCAACAACCGGGAGTGACAGCGACCTATTGAAGGAGCTTCTTCAGCTCGTCTTCGAGATACTCCGCCGAGACCGAACCTTCCGGGGAGTATGCGACCGCTTCTTTGCAAAGATGGTAAAGGGCGAGCGTCCGGGTCGGGGAGAGGCGGCGGCTCCCGGCTTGGTCGAGTACGAGCCGCATGAGTTCGAGGGCGACTTCCGCCTCGGTCTTCGTGTGGTTTCTCGACTCCTCCATAGAGCCATTATAAAGGCGGGGAGAGGCGGCATCCGGGGCTATGGTAAACTCGAAGCCATCTTGAATTCCACGAATTCCAGTCCTTTGTTCGCCGTCGGGAGCGAGGGGGGATTGCGTGGCTAAACTCCGAAAGACGACCGATGTCCGGTGTCCGGTGTGTGGGCATGCCTTTCGCGTCCCGAATACTGGAAGCCACGTAACGCTCGGTCGGGAGTCCGACCTTTGCCCGAGGCTTCCGGGCCGCCAGTCCGACGGAGCGCGCGCCCTCCGGGCCGAAGCGACGATGTGTCCGAGATGCTCCTTCGCCGCCCTCGAAGACTTCGACGAACTCGACTTTTCCTCCGAACTCCGGTATTCCATCGAGTCCCTCCTCGAAGACGACGGCCTCATAAAAGTCTTCCGAGCGAGCGACCCGCCGTGGCTCTCCTTCCACTCCGCCGAAGCGTGCGGCAAGGAGCGCGGCCTCTCCGCCCGCGAACTCGGGGGTTTATGCCTCCGAGCCTCGTGGGTGTGCCGCAAAGAACGCGAGCGCCCCTTCGAGAACACCTTCCAGCTTCGAGCCGTCCGCCACTTCATGCGCTCCCTGGAAAGAGACTCTCTCGAAGGCCGCGAACTCTCCGTCACGACGTATCTCGTCGGCGAACTCAATCGGCGGCTTGGGCATCACCGCGAAGCATTGAATTGGTACGTCAACGCCGGAAAGACCCTCGAAGAAAACGAAAGAAACGAAAGCCTCGGATGGCTCGAACGTATGATCGAGACACAAAGCCGCCTCGCCGAGGAGGAAGCCGCGTAAAGACCTCCGGGCGTCGCCTCAATCCCGGCTTTTCGACCTCGGTTCGAGGGGGCGGAAGATGGCGAATCGGTCGGAGCCTGTGAGCGTGTATACGATAGCTCCGGCGAGGAGTCCGATCTCCCTCTTTATCGAGTCGAGGCCGCCGAGGAGTCCTTCGCCGACGATTTCCAACGGGATCACGACCCCCATCCAAAGCACGAACGCGGCGGCGAAACGCGGCGCGACGCCAGCCGCGAAGAGCAATCCGAGCGCGAACACGACAAACATCGGCAATGTCTCGTTGAGATGGCTCGCCATCACACCGCCCGTGAAAAGAGCGGAGGCGAGGAGGGTGAATGCGAGGCTCAGGCGGACGACGACGAGCGCGGCGTCCCGACGTTCGGAGAACCACGAAGCGCCGCCGCGGATCGCGTTGTCCACGCTCCACCGCCCCGGCCCGGCTACGACGAGGGCGAAGCAAAGACCCGCGAGGGCGACATCGCGGCTGAGACGGATCTCCCCGGCCACCGGGTTCGCCACGGCGAAAGACCAAAACATGAGGCCGACGACCACCGCGATGACCGGCGTGAAGAAGCCGGCTATGAGAAGAAGGCCGAGTATGATCTCGAAATACCCTTGAAACTGGAGGAAAGTCTCCACCGACATCCCGAGCCTTCCCGTTATTTGATCCACGAAGAACGGGGAGATCCATCCGGACTCCGGATCCACATACGAAGCCGCAAGCTCCCCCGGCCCTCCGCCGGAAAGCCAATGCGAATACCGCCGAGGACGAACACCATCCCGAGAGCCACCCGAAGCACGGTCAATAAAGACCCCATCCCCGAAGCGGATTCATGCACATCCTTGATAAGAACCACCCTCCAAACTTCCATGTCTCGCTTTTCAAGAACGCCGACTATGTCGCCGGCGAACTTCCTGCCAGGCTTGTTTCCCTCCGAAGTTTCCTACGAACTCCACACGCTCCCGGTTCATCCGCAAGCGAAACGCGCCGCCCGAAACCTCTTCACTCGATCGTCTCCGCCATAGCCCGCTCCCCCGCCTCCTCATCCGGCACCCAATATGAAATGCCGCCTATATATTGCGGAGTTCCGGGGTACATCTCGACGGAGGATATGCCGGACAAGCCCATCCTCGCGGCGAAGAAGGTCGCCTGGACGGGGTTCATGTTCGTGTCTATGTTCCGCCACACGGAGAGGGCGGTGGAAGGGAGGCGCGGCCATTTGCCCGGTGAACTCGCCTCCGAGACGAAGGCTTGCAAAAATTGCTGCTGGCGGCCGACGCGGCCGATGTCGGCCGTCGGGCCGCCGCGGTACCGGACGTACGCGAGGGCTTCGGGGCCGTCGAGGGTTTGCTCGCCCGCCGGGATGGAGAAGACCTCTCCGTCTTCGAGGCCGACCCTTATCGGCTCTTCGACGTTTATGGTGATGCCGCCGAGCGAGTCCACTATCTCCTCGACGCCGCCGAAGTCTATGACGACGTAATTGTTTATCCGGAGGCCGGTCAGTCCTTCGAGGGTCTCGACGGTGAGTTCGGGGCCGCCGTTTGCGAAGGCGGCGTTCACTTTGTCCTCGCCGACTCCCGGTATTTCGACGAGGGTGTCGCGGGGGACGGCGAGCATGCCCCCGCCCGCTTTGGCCACGACGATGGTGTCGGAGCGGGAGGCTTCGTCGGCGCGGGCGTCGCTCCCGAGGAGGACGGTCCGGGAGCCTCCGAAAGGCCATGCGAGAACGAGGATGATGAGGAAAAGAACGACGAGCGCGATGAAAATCCCCCGTCGGCGGAAATTGGGTCGGCGCGTCCGACTCCCCCGGCGTCCCCCGCGCTCCCAGTTTTCGTCCACTCGTCCGGCTCGGTAAACTTTCATAGCAAGCGGATATTATCGCACCGGAGGGTTCGGGTGAACGTTCACCCATAATGATCCCCTCGTGTGGGTATACTTCTTTCGGTGGAGAGATTGCACACAACGACGTTCGAAGCCGACGAGGAGAGGGTCGCCTGGGAAGGGCTCGCGTCCTCGTGCGCCTCGCCTGTCAGGAGGCTCGGGGCGTTCGCTATCCTCGGTTTCGTCTTCTTCGTGGCGGCCATCACGGCGGTCATACTTTTCTACAACCTGTTCGGCGAGCGATTGATCGAAGGTCAAGGAGTGCCGGTTCCGCCCGCGGCTTTCTACGCGACGCTCGCGCTCGGGGCGGCGGTCTCGTCGGGGGGGTTCGCTCTGTGGCTCATACGAAGCCGGAGGTCGTACCGGGCATTCTCCCGGATGCTCTCCCGAGGCGGACTCGACCCGAAAAGGCCGACGAGGGACGGACTCCGGGCGTACTCCGACGAGCAGCTTCTCGCGCTCCGATCCCGCCACGAGCGGATGTCGTCCGACAAAAAGAGAGTCCTCATGGAGCGAATCTTCGGCTTCCGGGCCGACGACTCGTTCGCGCTCGGCCCGCTCAGCGCGCTCCCGGACACCTTCGAGATGAACGCCCTTCGCGTCGAGTGGGAGTCGAACCTCATCCTCCGCTCCGCCGAGCCGATGCCGGAGATTTCCTGGCGTGACGAGAGCCGCATGGAGATACTCCCGCGCCAGCTCGACGAAGTCAGGAAGCTCGTCTTCATCCTCCACTTCACGAGCGAGTCCGTCCGGAAACTCAAACGGAGCTACGGATACCGGACCGACCATTGGCACGCGACCGTCCCCGAGGGCAAACTCTGGAACGCCGTCCGCGACCACGAACAAGCGAGACGCGCCCAAGCCGCATTGAACCGCCACCGCGCGCGCGGGTAGCGGCGGCTTCGCCGCGCACGCGCTTCGCGCTTGTCAGCCATCGGCTTTTTCGACTATCCCGGATCTCATTGACTCATACGCCTCCGGCGCCCTTTCATGGAAACATGGCGATGGGACGCATCGCGGACGCGAAGCTCCCCGCACGGACAAGCCATTCGCTGGAAGATGGTTCGGTGTGAGACATCCTCCGTCAGACGAGCGCATCGCGGAGAGTGCGGCGGTGATGGCTCCCACCCGACATAGTTCGGTTCGCGGCCCGGCGAAAGATTCATGCGAAATCCGGGTGATGACTTCGCGGCTTTCGTTGCCGGGAATCAGGAAAAAGCGCGAATCGCGCTTCGCGGCAAAGCGGGGCGACGCGCCTCCCGCCCCGATGGAACCATTCACCCGGACTCGTTGTGATCCTTTGCCCATCGGCGTCGAAAGAACATTTTCTGTACGCTTCGCGTAGCTTTTGGCGAGAGATCGGGGAGAAGCATGGGCGGGTATGAGATCGCGGTGATACCGGGAGACGGCATCGGCAAGGAGGTCGTGCCGACGGCGATTCGCGTCCTCGAAGCCGCCGGAGACAAATTCGACATCTCTTTCGAGTTCCGGCATTTCGGGTGGAGTTGCGAGACATATAAGCAAACCGGGCGGATGATGCCCGAGGACGGCATCTCGCAGCTTGCCGGTCACGACGCTATTTTCCTCGGGGCGGTCGGGTTTCCGGGGGTTCCGGACCACGTTTCTTTGTGGGGGCTTCTCATTCCCATCCGGCGGGAGTTCGACCAATATGTGAACCTCCGTCCCGTCCGACTTCTTCCCGGCATAAAGTCTCCGCTCCGCGACAAGGAGCCGGGGGATATTGATTTCTGGATCGTGCGCGAGAACACCGAGGGCGAATACTCGCGCCTCGGCGGACGCTCCGGCGAAGGCACGCCCTCCGAGATGGTTCTCCAAACCTCCGTCTTCACCCGGCGTGGATGCGACCGGATCCTCCGATACGCCTTCGACCTCGCCGAACGCCTCGGAAGGAGACACGTAACCTCGGCGACGAAATCGAACGGCATATACCACTCGATGCCATATTGGGACGAGCGGTTCCGGGAGATTTCGTCCGAATACCCGGACACCTCGACCGACGAATACCACATAGACATCCTCGCGGCGCGGTTCGTCATGTCGCCGGAGAGGTTCGATGTCGTCGTCGGGAGCAATCTTTTCGGGGACATCCTCTCCGATCTCGGGCCGGGCGTGACGGGAACCATCGCCGTCGCCCCGTCCGCGAACATTGACCCCGAACGCCGCTTCCCCTCGATGTTCGAACCCGTCCACGGAAGCGCCCCGGACATCGCCGGAAAAGGGATCGCAAACCCCACCGGACAAATATGGTCGGCGGCGATGATGCTCGACCACCTCGGCGAGGAAAAAGCGGGAGCGGCGGTGATGGAAGCCGTCGAAACCGTGCTTTCATCGGACGAAGCGCCACTCACACCGGATCTCGGCGGGAAAGCGACGACCGGGGATTTCGGCGAGGCCGTCGTCGAGGCGATACGCTCCCGATAGCCGGAAGGTTCACGTCCCGCGACACCCAGTCGAGAATCCCGTATCCGCCCGCCGTCCCACCCGCACGTACGCGGCGAGTGAATTCGCCTCCGACCTTCCATGCCGGGGCCTTCGCGTCCGGAGCGAATTCCATCGCCGTGTTTCCGAGAAAAGGCGCGAGGCATATGCGCCGATGAGAACCATGATGCGGAATGCGGGCAACGACTTCGCATCCTTGCTTGTGCGGGAGCCGGGGAGTCGCTCCCGGCGAAGCCGCCTCCGAGGCGAGCGACGGAACCATTCACCCGGATTCCATATGACTTCGCAGCCTTCGTTTCCCGGGAAAAGGCGAGGTTCGCGGCGAAGCGGCAAGCCTCCACACCTCGCCCGAACTCTCTCCTGAAGCCGAATCGCCCCGACCATCGGCATTTCCCAATAACCAAAAACCAACAACCAATAACCGGAGCGAAGCGACCTTCCATGCCGAGGCGAAATTCTGATAATCTTTCTCCTTCGAGAAAGCGGGAATTGCGAAGGAGGCGAAATCCATGTCCGACGGGCGAGGGAACGATGACATGCGAGACGGGGAGCGGAGCGAGAACCTCGCAGACACACCGGAGATGGGCGACGCCATCGAAAAGTCGAGGGTGTCCACCCGCGCATGGGTCGGGAGGTTCCTCGGCCCCGTCCTCGCGGTCGCCGCGTACTTTCTTCTTCCGACGGGGGAGGGCGGGCTTTCGCCGGAGGGTGTGGCGGTCGTTTCGGTGGCGGTTCTCATGGCGGTTTGGTGGGTGACGGAGGCACTTCCGCTCGCGGCGACGGCGCTTCTTCCGATCGCATTGTTTCCGCTGTTCGGGGCGGTGGAGATCGGGGACGCGACCGCGCCGTATGCGAGCGACACTATTTTCCTTTTCATGGGCGGGTTTATGATCGCGCTCGCTATGCAAAGATGGGGGCTTCACCGGAGGATCGCGCTCCTCACTATCACGGCGGTCGGGACGAACCCGGTGCGCGTCGTCGGCGGGTTCATGATCGCCACCGCCTTTTTGAGCATGTGGGTGTCGAACACGGCGACCGCCGTGATGATGCTCCCCATCGGCCTCTCCGTCCTCGGCCTCGTCCTCGATGATTCCGAGGAGAACCTCACCGGAGCCGGAGCCTCGAACTTCGCGGTGTGCCTCATGCTCGCGATCGCGTACGCCGCGAGCATCGGCTCCCTCGCCACGCTCATCGGGACTCCCCCGAACTTGTTCATGGCCGGGTTTTTGCAGGAAACGTACGACATAAACATCGGGTTCGCGCAGTGGATGATCGTCGGCCTCCCGCTCTCGGTCGTGTTCCTTTTCATAACGTGGGTCGTCCTCACGCGCTTCGTTTATCCGCCGGAGATAACCGAGATTTCCGGCGGGCGGGAGCTTATCCGGGGGCAGCTTCGGGAGATGGGTTCGGTGAGCCGGGGCGAGAAGATCGTCCTCGCCATCTTTATAACCACGGCGTTTTTCTGGGTTTTCCGCCAGCTTCTCGCGAACATTCCTTTCCTCGGCGGTTTGGAGGACGCGGGCATCGCCATCGCGGCGGCCATCGCGCTGTTTGCGATTCCGGTGGATTGGCGAAACGGGGTTTTCGCGCTCGACTGGAAGACGGCGGCGCAGCTTCCGTGGGGCGTGCTTCTTCTTTTCGGGGGCGGGCTGAGTTTGGCGGCGGCTATATCCGAGACGGGTGTGGATGCGTGGATCGGCGACCAGTTCGGCGGGCTTGCCGGAATACCGATCATCCTCTTCGTCGTGGCCGTGACCGCCGCCGTCATCTTCCTCACCGAACTGACGAGCAATACCGCGACCGCCGCGGCGCTCCTCCCCATTTTCGGCGGGGTGGCGGTCGGCGTGGACCTCGACCCGCTCCTCCTCGTCGTCCCCGCCGCGCTCGCCGCCTCATGCGCGTTCATGCTCCCCGTCGCCACCCCCCCGAACGCCATCGTATTCGGTTCCGGCCACGTCACGATCCTCCAAATGGTTCGGGCGGGAGTGTGGCTGAACATCATCGCCATCATCCTCATAACCATCGTCATGTACGCCATCGCGGGCTTCGCGCTCGGGGTGAGCTTCGGATGAGGAATAAAAGCTCCGCATCGTGAGACAATCCCGCCCATGAAAAACAAACTTATCCTCGGCCCCCTCCTCCGATACGCCGGAGAGAACGACGCGACGATATGGGTCGAGACGGAAGGTTCGTGCGATGAAATCGAGGCGCGGGTCGGAGGCTCCCCCCACCGGTGTCCGACCTTCGAGGTCGAGGGGCATCATTACGCGCTCGTCCGCGTCACGAACCTCGAACCGGGACAAATTTACGAGTATGAGATCCGCCTCGACGGAGAGAAAGCGTGGCCGGAGGCGGACTCGGAGTTTCCGCCGTCGGTGATACGTACTATTTCCCCGGACGGCGGCTTCGAGCTTTCGTTCGGCTCGTGCCGGGTCGCCGCTCCGCATGAGGCTCCGCATACTTTCGGCGCGGACGGGAAGTCCGAGGGTCATGGGCGGGACGCGCTTTACGTCCTCGCGCTCCGCATGATGGAGGAAACCCCCGAAAAATGGCCGGACGCGCTCTTTCTCCTCGGGGATCAAATATATGCGGACGAAGTCTCACCGGAGACATTGGCGTTCATACGTTCGAAGCGGGACACGGGGAAGCCTCCGGGGGAGGAGATAGCGGACTTCGAGGAGTACACGCGGCTTTACCGGGAGTCGTGGGGCGACCCGACCATGCGGTGGCTCCTCTCGAACGTGCCTTCGGCCATGATCTTCGACGACCACGACGTGAACGACGACTGGAACATCTCCGAGGCGTGGGTCGAAGAGATGCGGAAAAGACCGTGGTGGGACGAGCGGATAATCGGCGCGTTCATGTCGTACTGGCTTTATCAGCATGTCGGAAACCTTTCGCCGAGGGAACTCGAAGAAGACGATACTTTCAACCGGGTTCTCGGATCCCCCGACCCCACGCGGGTTCTCCGCGAGTTCGCATACGTCGCCGACCGCGAGGTCGGGCGGCGCCGATGGAGCTTTTTCCGCGACTTCGGAAAGGTTCGCCTCATCGTCATGGACACCCGAGCCGGACGGGTTTTGAAAGAAGGAAATCGCCGCATGGTGGATGAGGCGGAGTGGGCGTGGATCGAGTCGAAGGCGACCGGGGATTTCGACCACCTCCTCTTCGGCACGTCCATTCCGTTCGTGATGCCGCACGCCGTCCACCACGTCGAAACGTGGAACGAAGCCGTATGCGCCGGAGCATGGGGGAAAACGGCGGCGAAGGTCGCCGAAGCCGCCCGCCAAGCCGCCGACCTCGAACATTGGCCTGCCTTCGGAACCTCTTTCGACGAACTCGCGGATTTGCTCCGCTCCGCCGCCTCGGGCGAGCGTGGAAATCCACCCGCCTCCGTCACCGTGCTTTCCGGGGATGTGCATCACGGCTATCTCGCGGAGATAAACCTCGGCGGCGTCACCGCCCACCAAGCCGTCGGCTCCCCGATACGGAACCACCTCCCGCTCCCCGAACGCCTCGTCCTCCGCTTCGGATGGACGAAGCCGGGCGAGTTCGTCGGGAAGGTTCTCGCCAAACTCGCCGGAGTCGAAGGGACGGAAGTCCGGTGGCGGCTCCTCGAACGGAAGCCGTGGTTCGACAATCACATCTCGACGATGAGATTCGATGGGCGCGAAGCGGGGATCACCGTCGAGAAAGCCATCCCGGAAGAGGCCGAACACCCGGAACTCCGCGAGGTTCTTTCGCGTCGGCTCGCGTGAGCTATGATGTCATATCGAGGCCGGGCGCGAAAAGGCGACCCGCACACCCTCCATCGTCACCACGCCTTTCTCCATCATCTCGTCGAGCTTCGGGAGGACAGCCTCTATTTTCTCTTTCCGGTCGATGGCGATGATGACGAGCGGGAGGTCGGAGGAGAGGTCGAGTATGCGGGCGGTGTGTATTTGCTTGTCGCCGCCGTATCCCTCGATGCCGTGGATGACGGTCGCCCCCGCGATGCCTTCGTCGTGGAGCATCTCGACGACCGCCCGGTAAAGAGGTCTATGCCGATACCGGAACGAGTCCCCGATATACACCGTCAACTTCGTCGCTTCGACGACGGATTCCATCACACAACTCCGAGAAGCCGTCCCACCACCACCCCAAGATACACCCCGACGAACCCGATGAGAAGCTGCCCGAACACATAAACGAACGCTTTGGCGAGTTCGCCGTCCATCAGCAAACCAAGCGTCTCATAACTATATGAGGAGAACGTCGTGTATCCGCCCATCACCCCGACCGCGAGAAACAGCCTCGCTCCCGCCGGAAGAGATCCCCCCTCGACGAGAACGAGAACCACCCCGATGAGGAACGAACCCGTGACGTTGACGAAGAAAGTCCCCCACGGGAAATCCGCGCCGAGGCGCGAGGCGAGCCAGACTCCGGCGAGGTACCGTAGCGAAGCTCCGATGGCGCCGCCCGCCGCGACGAGAAGTACGTTCATCCGGCCATTCTACGGGAGAAAACCGCGCGCTACCGATGGCGGACAACCGATGGCGGACGGCCGATGGCGGACGGCCGATGGCGGACGGCCGACGGCGGACGGCCGACGGCCCCCCGTGAAATCGCCCCACCGAAACTTTCAACCACCCAATTCGACAACCTCCGTCGCCAATTCCTCGACGAAATGCCGGTCGTGCGCCACGAACAATATGCCGCCGGGGAAGCCCGAAAGCGCGTCGAGAAGCACGTCTTGTGTTTCGATGTCGAGATAGTTCGTCGGCTCGTCGAGAACGAGGAGGTCGTGTTCGCCGAGGATCATGCGCGTGAGAAGCGCCTTCGCCCTCTCCCCCGCGCTGAGATCCCCGAACGGTTTATGAACCGTGTCGCGCTTTATTCGCATGCGACCCATGACGGTCCTCGCGAGAGTTTCGTCGCACCCGGAATCGAGGACGGCCCGGAGCGCGGGAGTCCCCGGCTCGACGGCGCGGTTCTCCTGGTCGAAGTAACCGACGCTCGCCGAAGGAGATGTTTTTATTCTCCCGCTCATCGGCTCGATCTCACCGAGAATCGTCCGAAGGAGCGTCGTCTTCCCCGACCCGTTCGGCCCGACGACGGCGAGGCGATCCCCGCCTTCGAGCGCGAACGTGATGTTTTCGGCAATCGGATGTTCGTGTCCCACGGCAACCCCCTCCGCGGCGAGGAGCGTGCGGCCTTTCTTTCCATGGAACTCGACTTTCACGGCGTCCTTCTCGAACGGTTTGTCCGTCTCCATTTCCTCGATGGTTTTTTCGAGGCGTTTTTGGGCGTGGAGCGAACGCTTCATGAGCTTCGCCGCCCGATGCCCGACGAAACCTTTGTCGGCGGCTCCCCTTTTGTCTTTCTCGCGGTTCTTCGACCATCCGGCGTACGCGCTCGCCTGCTTTTCGAGCTTCTTCACCGACTTTTGACGCTTCTCGTACGTCGCCCACTCGGCTTCGAGCCGCTCGTCGCGCTGCCGCCGGAATGCCGAATAATTTCCGGGATACGTTTTCATGGAGCCGCCGTCGAGGTGGACGACTTTCCCGGCGACGTTGTCGAGGAAACGGCGGTCGTGGGAGGCGACGACGGCGGCGACGGAGTCCATATTCCGAAGCTCCCCTTCGAGCCATTCTCGGGCTTCGACATCGAGGTGGTTCGTCGGCTCGTCGAGGACGAGGAGGTCATGCCTTTCGAGGAGAACCTTCGCCAAAGCGAGCCTCACTTTTTGTCCCGCCGAGAGCGACGATACCGGACGAGGCCACACCTCCTCCGAAAGCCCGAGGTTCGTGAGAGCGGACTCCGTCCGGGCGCGGAACTCGTATCCGCCCGCCGCCTCGAAATTTTGCTGCGCCTCGCCGAGTTCTTCGAGGAGGCGCGGGGTGTCGGCGGCGCCTGTGGCGAGACGGGCGTTCATCTCGGAGATTTCGTCTTCGAGGCTTCGGAGTTCGGCGAAGGCTTTGAGGGCGGCGTCCATGCACGAAAGGTTCGAATCCTCGACCCTGGCGAGGCTTTGTTCGAGGTATCCGACGCTCGCGCCACGGGCGAATGAAACCGTGCCGGAGTCGGGTGGAATGTCTCTCGCCAGAATCCGAAACAAGCTCGTTTTGCCCGCGCCGTTGTCGCCGAGAAGGGCGATGCGGTCTTCCGGGTGGATGGTGAGCGAGACATTTTCGAGAACCTTTTTGTCCGGGAATGCGAGGGAGATGTTTTGCCAGGTTGCGATCATGCGATGCCCCTTTTTTCATGGGCGGCGCGGCGCGCTTCTTCGGTGGGGTAGTTCGGGTTTTCGGAGGTTCGGTGGGGCGAGCCGACGCCGCAGGTTCGCGCGACGTGTGATGTGTTTCTAGCTCGTCCTCATCGGTGTCGGTTCCTCCACGTAGTTTGCGAGACAATGATATACGATAAATTGGAATTTCGCCGAAAGGAGCCGAGCATGAAAATCGTGTCCAGAGGGGAAAGCGTGAGCAAAAGAGCGCCGGAGGAATGGTTCACCGGACGAGCATGGATGGAACCCTCCCCCGCCGAACCGCCCGAGGCCGGGGTTTTCCGCGTCCTCTTCGAGCCGGGCGCGAGGACGAACTGGCACACGCACCCGGAGGGGCAAATAATCCACATCGTGAGTGGAAAGTGCCGCGCCGGAAACGAAGACGGCTCCGTCGTCGAAGCATCGGAGGGCGACACCGTCTGTTTCGGGCCGGGGGAGAAGCATTGGCACGGGGCGGCGCCGGACTCGTTCATGGTTCACATCGCCATAAACCCGGCGGCAAATTCGGATGGCGGCACGGATTGGATGGAGAGTGTGGGCGACGAGGAGTATGGAGCCGTTCGCTGACGCTCACTCCGGGAGTCGGGGATGTTCTCGACTCGCTCTCCCTCGGAACTTTCGGCTTTCCTCCCGATGAACTCCCGGCTGTCCGGGGAGAGGCTTCCGTGGCGAACGCATCGCATCCGGGGTTTTCCCGACTCCCGGATTTTCAAGAATTGTTTTTGTCCGGGTTTCCGAGGGCGGCGCATATGTCTTCGGTGACTTCGATGATGCTCCGGGTTCCGTCCACGGTTTCGAGGCAGCCTTTTTCGCCGTAGTATTTTTTGAGCGGCTCGGTTTCTTCGTGGTAAAGCTCGAGTTGGCGGCGGACTATGTCCGGCATGTCGTCTTCGCGGCGGACGAAGGGGCCGGGGTCGAGATGTTGTTTGGGCTGGGGCGGGGGGTCGTGTTCGAGGTGGTACGTCCATCCCGTCGCCTGACTGTATCGGCGGCCTTTTATGCGCTCGGTGAGGATGTCGTCCGGCGCGTCGAGGAAAATGGCGCGGCTGAGGTGGATGCCTCGCCTTTCGAGGGCTTCGTCGAGGGAGCGGGCTTGTTTTCCGGTGCGGGGGAAGCCGTCGAGGATCCACCGTCCGGCGGGCTCCAAACTCGGCTCGATCATCTTCACTACGAGATCATCCGGCACGAACTCGCCCCTCCGATTGTATCCTTCGACCTCCCGGCCAAAATCAGTCCACGCCTGAATGTGCGCCCGAACGAGATTCCCCGTCGAAACATGGAAATATGAAAGAAGCCGCGAAAGCCTTTGCCCCTGTGTGCCTTTCCCCGCCCCCGGAGGCCCGATAAGTACGAGCTTCATTCCGAAACCTCCGGCCTTCCGCCGTCCTTTTCATCCTTCTTCGCGAACGTGAAATACGACTCGGGATCGTCGGCGGAATCCCGGCCACCGACGACCATGACGTATCTAAAAAGAAAACCGCCGACGAGAACGAGGATCGAGGCGAGGATGCTCTTCTCCCGCGACCCCTTCCCGAAAAGAAGGACGAGCGGGGCGACGATGCCGCCGAGAATGGTTCCACCGACAAACAACGGTCCGAGCTTCTTCGAGAAGAGCGGCTTCGACCATTTCCCCATCCGAACGAGCGACGCGGCGATGAGAGCGGCTTCGATTATGAGCATCGCTTTCTCGGCCTTTTTGAGCGCGCCGAGGGTTTTCCCATCGCCCCACCGTCCGAGATGGAGCACGAGCGAAGTCCATGAAAGCCCGCTCGACACCGCCGACGAAAGGAACGTCGGCCCCATGAGGAGCCAGTTCTTCGCCCACATCGGAACCGATGTCGCGATGAGGAGGATGCCCGTATACGACCCGACATAAAGCCCGAACGGAAGCGCGAGAACGGAAATGAGGCGATCCGGGACGAGCTTCGCGAGCCGGGAAGCGAAATTATCCCCGAGAAGGAGTCCGTCCTCGGCGGCTTGCTTCGTTGCGATGAGGCCGGAGAGGCTCCCGAAGATCGAGAGCGCCCACGAGCCGGTGGACATCGGGGATCGGAGTTTGAGGATTCGGAGCATGTTCAAAAAGCGCTCCGGCCGACCGAGATCCCATACGAGAAGCACCGGACTCACGACCATCGCGACGAGCGTCGTATATTTCGTCGTCCGGAAGAACGCTTCGTCGCGCCACCCGAGGAGATAGCCGAGGGTGGCGAGGAGATGCGACCCCGCCCCGATGCCCCCGATCCAAAAATACACGTAAATCTGCCACGTCCAATGCGCCCTTTTTATGGGCGGGATGCCGTAGTAATTTTTGTCATCCCGGTTCGGGTCGGTCTCGGGATGGTGCGAGGTTTCGGGTTTTCCGTTTCGATGCTTTTCGTCCGTCATCTCGATTCCCCTTTAATTTCATCCGACGAAGCCGCCGGGTCTCGTTCGCCGAGATGCTCGGAGAATCGAAGCAAATACCCGTCCGGATCCCGTACCAGAAACTCGCGCGAACCGGTGAGCGTGTCGCCCGTGTCGCGCCACACGTCTTCGGTCTCCCGGTAAAGCGGGTAGTCGGAGAGCCGACCTCGCAACCCGTCCGCGTCCGAGCATTCGATCTGGAAGTTAACACCGCGACCATATGGCTTCTCGAGTCCGGCCACATTCCAGCCGTCCGGGTGGAACTCTTCGAGCATCAACTGCGAACCCTCGAACTCCAAATAAACAAAGCCCGGCCGAGAGAACATGACCTCGAAGCCTAGAATCTCCGTATAAAATTCGAGGCTCCCGGAAAAGTCCGAGACCGTCAACTCGGGAACCAACTTGCTCCACTTCATAGATCACCCTCGGAGAATCCGCCAGACTCCACACTTCCCCATTCACATTTCATCCTTCTAAAAACGCCCACGCGACGACCGCCCCGAGAACACCCGCCGCCACCCCGCACGCGATGGTCGCACCCGCGACTTTATCCTGCGGCAGAAACGGATTCTCCGGCAAATTGTACGTCTCCGGCACATCCATGAGTATGAACTTCGAATGGTTCCCCTTTATCCCTCCCGTCCCTCCGACTTCGGGGGTTCCGTAAAGGAACGCTTGTGGATAGCCCCGGTCGTGGAGTTGCGCGACTCTTTCTTCGGCGAGCTTTTCGAGTTCCTCGACTTCGCCGAAAATGATGGAGTTCGTGGGGCATGCTTTGGCGCACGCGGGTTCGAGGCCGTCTATTTGGCGGTCATAGCAAAGCGTGCATTTGAAGGCGCGTCCGTCCTCCGGCACGCTCGTTATGACGCCGTATGGACATGCCGGGACGCAGTATCCGCACCCGTTGCAAACGTCGGGTTGGATGTACACGTTGTCGAACTCGTTTCGGATGATGGCTCCGGTCGGGCATGCTTGCTGGCACGGAGCCTCGACGCAATGTTTGCATACGTCGCTCATGAACGTCCACCGCCCGAGGCCGTCGAGTTCCGCCCCGTTCGGGAGGTCTTCCTTCACGTCCTCGGCGAGCGCGATGAGATCCACATCGCCTGTCAGCCGTTTTTTCTTCGGGTTCTCGATGAAGGCGACGTGGCGCCACGTGTCGCCGGAAAGTTGCTTCGTGTTGTCGTATGAGTCTCCGGTGAATTCGTATCCGTCGGCGGGAAGTTGGTTCCATTGTTTGCACGCGACCTCGCACGCTTTGCACCCGATGCACACTGTCGTGTCGGTCAAAAATCCCGTCGCCAATTTATCCTCCTCCGGTTATTTTGCGTTCGATGGCCTCCACGGACTCCGCAGGATTTTTGGAGATGCGGAAGATCCGGTTCCCGAGAGGCGGTCTTTGCGAGGAGTGAAGCCTCTCGACCATCCGAGTCCCGGCGTTGTAATAAACACCCGGCGCGAG
>Ga0136630_1000034_pt1 | contig 34835 bp, 33 predicted proteins | sample AntDrymUQ5682106_2_FD_105496 | JGI IMG/M metagenome (GOLD analysis project Ga0136630, IMG submission 105496) | Polar desert sand microbial communities from Dry Valleys, Antarctica - metaG UQ568 (21.06) | ecosystem: Environmental > Terrestrial > Soil > Desert | place: Antarctica: Dry Valley...
AGCCTCCGATGATGGGAGAGACCCCGACGACCACTGCCGAGGTGGTCCGCACCGCGTCCGCAACGCCGGGCACGGCAAGGATCGTCCCGATGGACACGACTGGGTTCGACGGTGGGACGATCATCACGTCTGCGTCGGCGATCGCCTCGAGCACCCCCGGGCCAGGCTTGGCATCCTCTGCGCCGACCGGGATGACAGCGTGTGCCGGAGGCGCCTGCAGCCGCACCCAGTACTCCTGGAAGTGCACGGCACGCCGACCGTCCGGTTGCCCGGCGTCGTCGATGACGACGTGCGTCTCCACGCGGTCGTCAGTCATCGGGATGAGGCGGACGCCGAGATTCCATCGTGCGCATAGAGCCTCGGTGACGTCGGAGAGGGGGAAGCCGGCACCAAGCATCTGCGTGCGGACCAGATGAGTCGCGATGTCTCGGTCGCCGAGCCCGAACCAGGAAGGTTCGACGCCGTACGCGGCCAGCTCCTCCTTCGCGTGCCACGTCTCCTCGGCACGCCCCCAGCCGCGCTCGGTGTCGATCCCGCCACCGAGCGTGTACATGACCGTGTCAAGATCAGGGCAGACGCGTAGGCCGAAGAGCCAGATGTCATCGGCGGTGTTGCCGATGACAGTGACTTCGGCGTCGGGTCGGCCATCGAGGGCGTCGCGGAGACCGGAGATGAATCGTGCTCCACCGATGCCTCCCGACAGCACGGCAATTCTCATAGGGGCAGGCTAGTGGCGTGGGCCAAGACCCATGCGACCCGCCGTCGTGGCAGGCTATGGCTCGCGTACTTTGACATCTCACCAACTCCGACACCTAACCAGGGGGTTATCCGTGGTCACGGAAGCGACAAAGAAATTTCGCGAGATCTTCGCCTACGCGTTGCTGGGAGTCGCCGCTCTCTACGTGATCAGCGGTCTCTCGCTGCTGTTCAAGAGCGAGGAAGACTTCGGGGTCGCGTTCGCCGAGCGCGCAGCAGCCGTCGGCTACGTGTTCGCCCATCCGGTCCTCGTGCTGTCTCTCGTGATTGCGGTCGCGCTCGTCGTGGGGTTCGGTCAGGCGAGCAAGAACGCCAAGATCGTGGTGCTCGTCGCCCTCGGCATCGGAGCGATCTCGTTCCTGTTCGCCCTCATCTCATGGTTCACGGCGTTCGGGGCCGACAGCGGTCTCGGTGGGGACTTCTTCGGTGGCGTCTTCGGCGCAGGAAAGATCATCGGGATCTTCCTCGGACTCGCGCAGCTGGTGTTCCTCGGCCTCGCGGTCTTCTTCGCCTTCACCGCTTTGCAGGGACTTCCCAAGTCTGCACCGAGCAACCAGTGGAACCAGCAGCAGGGCTATGGCCAGCAGCAAGGCTGGAACCAGCCCCATCAGGGTTACGGCCAGCAGCAGGACTACGGCCAGCAGCAGGACTGGGGCCAGTCGCAACAGTCTCAGCAGCACGCCGGCGGTCAGGAGTACATCGCCGGCGGCGGTGCCCCCGCGAGCTGGGGTGAGCAGTCGCAAGCCGGCCAGCAAGGACAACCCGCCTCCTCATGGGACCAGTCGTCGTCCGGGCAGTCCGGCTGGGGACAGCAGCAGGAGCAGCATCCCCAGCAACAGCCGGAGCAGGAGGCCTGGGGCCAGCAGCCGGAGCACCAGGCGGAGCAGCCGGGATGGGGCCAGCAACCGCCCGCTGAGACAACTGGTCAAGGCCAACCGGGTGAGCCTGCCGTCGACGAGACCCAGCAGTGGACGCCGCCGGACGAGAACCCTCCGGCAGAGTCGCAGGAGCGCCGTGACGAACAACCGCCCCAGCAAGGTGGTTGGTGGCAACAACCTCCTCCCTGAGTCACGTCAACGCCTCGTCTCCCGGAAGCTGCCGCAGACCATCGAGGTCTGTGGCAGCTGCTCTCTGTGGGCACTCATCGAGAATTCACGGCGTGTCGTGACGGAATTTCGCCAGTCACTTGACGTAGAGGGGCTTACAGGCATGTAATTCCATCAGTGTCGTCTTCGGAGCGGCACTGTCGCGAGTCATACGAAGGGTCGAGGAGGCAAGCGCGTGCGAGAGCTGGAGATACTCGACGGCGAAGCCGAAGAACTGATGTGGCAGGAGCGTGCCCTGTGCGCGCAGACTGACCCCGAAGCATTCTTCCCCGAGAAGGGCGGGTCGACGCGGGAGGCCAAGCGGGTGTGCCTGTCCTGTGACGTTCGTGGGAGCTGCCTCGACTACGCCCTGCACAACGACGAGCGCTTCGGCATCTGGGGAGGGCTCTCAGAGCGGGAGCGACGAAAGCTCAAGAAGCGCGCAGGCTAGGGTTTCTCCTCCTGTGCCTCGCCTCTAGGTGTTGCTCAGGCGTCGGTCGAGTTCAGCATCCGCAGGTGACCTCGTCGCCCTGCCTCGACAGCCTGACCGAGGGGCTCGTCGGCGATCCTCGGCCGGCCGGCCTCGCGGACCGCGTCGGCGAGAGCCAGCAGGTCGTCCTCGGTGGGACCGGATGTGGCGGTGGCCAGGCTGAGCCGGATCACCTCCCAGCCGCGGGGGACGCTGAGCCGATCTGCATGGAAGTCGCACAGGTCGTAGGCGTGCGGCTCGGCGTACGTCGCCAGCGGCCCAAGGACTGCCGTCTGGTCGGAGTAGACGTACGTGAGCGTCGCTATGGCAGCACGTCCACACGTGCTGCGGGAACACGCGCGACGTCGACTCACCCTGCGACCGTACAGGTGTCGTTTGCCTCCGCCCGGCATTGTTGACGCGGAAATATCCGTGTCTCGGCGTCGCCCGCAGCGGGCACTAATGTGTGTGCCGTGGCTCGTCGACTGCATCCGCACGACCTTCCGATCGTGAGGGCGCGCACCGGTTCCGCACGCGACCGACATGGTCGCGGTGCCCGGGGGCCGATCGTGCTGGCCGGACCACTCACCCCGGACCCACCGCTCGGACACGATCGAGCCCAGCAGTTCGACGACCTCGTGGTCTCGCTGGTCGAGCGGCTCGCCGTTCATTGGGAGGACGAGCTGCGTGACGTCGAGTTCGGCACCGAGGACGTCCCACAGATTCCGGACGGTTGGACAGGCGAGCCGGTGCCGCTTGGCTCGTTGGTGCGGGCGAGGGGCCGGAGGCCCGCCCGCATCGTGCTGTTCCGGCGGCCGATCGAGCTGCGGGCGCGCACCCAACTCGAGCGTGCCGCCCTCGTCCACGACGTGCTGGTGGAGCACATCGCCGACCTGCTCGGGCGCGAGGCCGACGAGATCGACCCCTGACCTTCGTGAGTGAGGCTCTGCGAGGATGGGCGGGTGGCTGACCTCGAGGCGATCTTCAAGGCGTATGACGTCCGCGGCCTCGTCCCTTCGCAGCTCGACGACTCGACGGCTCGAGCAATCGGAGCCGCGTTCGCCGATGAGGCGCTCGACGGCAGCAGCGAGCCCGCCGTCGTGGTGGGGCGTGACATGCGCCCTACATCGGTGCCGCTGTCGAACGCATTCTCCGACGGCGTCCGTGACCGTGGCGCCGACGTCATACGCATCGGTCTGGCTTCGACGGACCAGCTCTACTTCGCCTCAGGGCGGCTCGGGCTGCCGGGAGCGATGTTCACCGCGTCGCACAATCCCGCCGCCTACAACGGGATCAAGCTCTGCCGGGCGGGAGCCGTGGCGCTCTCGTCCGCCACCGGGCTGGTCGCCATCCGGGCTCGTCTGGAGCGCGGTCATGCCGTCGAGGTGGTCAGACCCCGCGGCAGTGTGGAGGACCGCGACCTGCTCGACAGCTATGCGTCGTACCTGCTCGACCTGGTGCCGGTCCGCGGTCGGCGACTGAAGGTGGTGGTCGACGCGGGCTCGGGGATGGCCGGACACACCGCTCCCGCTGTCTTGGGTCGGCTCGACGTCGAACTGGTAGCCATGTACTTCGATCTGGACGGGTCGTTCCCCCACCATGACGCCAACCCGCTCGACCCCGCCAACCTCAGGGACCTGCAGGAAGCCGTCGTCGCCGAAGGAGCCGACGTCGGTCTGGCCTTCGACGGTGACGCCGACCGATGCTTCGTCATCGACGAGCAGGGCAGCGTCGTCTCACCGTCAGCACTCACCGCGTTGATCGCGGTGCGCTGCCTGACCGTCGAGCCAGGTGCGCGGATCATCCACAACGTGATCACCAGTCGGGCAGTGCCTCAGATCATCGCTCACCACGGCGGAGTCGCGATCCGCACCAGAGTGGGGCACTCGCTGATCAAGGCGACGATGGCCGATGAGAACGCTGCCTTCGGTGGCGAACACTCGGGCCACTTCTACTTCCGAGACTTCTGGTACGCCGACTCTGGCATGCTCGCGGCACTTCACCTGCTTGCCTCGCTGGCCGTCGGCGAGTCTGCGGTGTCGGAGCTCGTCAGGGATCTCGACCCCTACTTCTCGTCGGGCGAGATCAACACGATGCTCCCGGACGCAGCGGCCGTCCTGGCCGCGGTGGCGGATGCGTACTGCGGACGACCGGGGACTACGCTCGACCGCCTGGACGGGCTGACAGTCAGCGCCGACGAGTGGTGGTTCAATGTGCGGGCGTCGAACACCGAGCCGCTCTTGCGACTCAACGTCGAAGGCACGACCAGGGCCATCATGGCCGACGTCCGCGACGAGGTCGTGGCGCTGATGAGGAGGACAACGTGAAGCTGGACCCGGTGCTGCTCGACATCTTGGTCTGCCCCGACTGCAAGGGTTCCTTGACCGTCGACCATGACAACGACGAGCTGATCTGTGACCGTTGCGGGTTGATCTATCCGGTCCGCGACGACATCCCCGTGATGCTCGTTGACGAGGCGCGGCGCTCTGCCGAAGGCGATGCGGGACCCGTCTGAGCATGCCAGACGTCTTCGATGACACGCGGCTCGACGATCCCGAGGTCCTGGCAGCCGCCGACGCGGGGCTGCGGTGGCTTGCGGAGTCAGGCGCTCGCGTGCGATCCCAGGCTGGCGCAGCCGAGGAGGCGATCGCGCAGCTGCCACGCGACTCGACGCCCCGAGCGATCGTTGCCGCCGGGGCAGACGCGCGGTTGCTGCGGGCGGTGCTCGAGCCATGGTGTCCGGTCCCGTTCGTCGCGTGGCCCGGGCCAGGGCTGCCGGGCTGGGCGGGGGCCCTCGACCTCGTTCTGGTGCTGGCGCCGGCAGGGGCAGACGGTGGCGCCACATCGGCGGTGCGCGAGGCGGTGCGGCGCGGCTGCTCCCTGATCGCAGCCTGCCCTCCGCACTCCGTGATCGCTGAGCACGCGCAGGGGCGGCACAGCAACGTGCTGCCGACGCAGACGGAGGACACTCTGGCCGGTGCCGTTGTCATGCTGCAGGCACTGCACTCCCTCGGCGTGGGCCCGGAGATAGCCGCGGACGACGTCGCCGGCATCCTCGACCAGGTGGCAGTGACCTGTTCACCGCACCGCGACATCTCGTCGAACCCCGCGAAGGACCTCGCCTTGTTCCTCGCCGATTGTGCCCCCCTGGTCTGGGGCGGATCCGTGCTGGCCGCCCGTGCTGCTCGCCGGGTCGCCGAAGCAGTGCGGCGTACGTCGGGGAGGCCGGCGCTCGCTGCCGATGCCGGACACCTGCTGCCTGTCCTGGAGGCCACCCGCGACAGGGACCTGTTCGCGGACCCCTTCGACGACACGGTCGGCCAGTTGATGCGGAGCGGTCTGCTCGTGCTCGACGACGGCACCGAGGAGGCGTCGATCCGTGCCGACCGTGGTCATCTCACCGCCGTCGCGGCCGCGCACAACGTGCATACGCAGACCATCGATGCCATGGAGGGACCGGAGATGGCACGCTACGCGTCACTGCTGACCACGGGCAGTTACGCAGCCGCCTATCTCGGGATCGGGCTGGCCCGCGACGACGACAGGCGAGGGAGACCGTGAGCACTGAAGGTGGGACCAAGGCGGTCGTCGCGGCCCTGCTCGCCAACAGCGGCATCGCGGTCACGAAGTTCGTCGCGTGGCTCCTGACCGGCGCCTCGTCAATGCTGGCCGAGTCGATCCACTCGGTCGCGGATGCCGGCAACCAAGGTCTGCTGCTGCTCGGTGGCAAGCGATCGCAGCGGCCGGCGACGGCCAACCATCAGTTCGGGTTCGGGCGTGAGCGCTACATCTACGCGTTCATCGTCGCGATCGTGCTCTTCTCCGTGGGCGGGCTCTTCGCGCTCTACGAAGCGTTCCACAAGTACGAAGAGGTCCATGCAGGCGAGGAGAACCAGCTGCTCGAGAGCAGCTACTGGTGGGTGCCGATCGTCGTGCTGGTGGCCGCCATCGTGATGGAGTCCTTCTCGTTCCGCACCGCGATCGTCGAGTCCAACCGGAGCCGTGGCACAGCCTCCTGGAGCACGTTCGTCAGGCGGGCAAAGTCGCCGGAGCTTCCGGTGATCCTGCTGGAGGACTTCGCCGCGCTGGTCGGTCTGGTCCTCGCCCTGATGGGCGTCAGCCTGACACTGGTGACGGAGAACGGCTACTGGGACGTGGCCGGCACCGCCGCCATCGGCCTGCTGCTCGTCGTCGTCGCCATCGTGCTCGCGATCGAGACGAAGAGCCTGCTGCTCGGAGAGTCGGCCAGCCCTGACCACCAGGTGAAGATCGAGGAGGGCGTCCTCGCCAGCGACGACGTCCTCGACATCATCAGCCTGCGGACCCTGCACGTAGGTCCGGAGGAGATCCTGGTGGCGTGCAAGATCTCGGTGCGACCCACCGACGTCGTCAATGAGATCACCGACGCGATCAACGCGGCCGAGGAGCGCATCCGCGCCACGGTACCGGAGGCGCGCTACATCTTCATCGAGCCCGACATCAGACGCTGAGCAGATTTCCCGCCACGCCTGACTCCAACTACGCTTGCCCCCATGGACTTCAAGGTTGCAGACCTGACACTGGCCGACTACGGCCGCACCGAGATCACGCTTGCCGAGCATGAGATGCCCGGCCTGATGGCGATGCGCGAGCGCTTCGGTGAGACGAAGCCGCTCAGCGGAGCCCGGATCACCGGCTCGCTGCACATGACAGTGCAGACCGCCGTGCTGATCGAGACGCTCACCGCCCTCGGCGCGCAGGTGCGCTGGGCGAGCTGCAACATCTTCTCCACCCAGGACGAGGCCGCAGCGGCGGTCGCGGTCGGCAAGGACGGTACGCCGGACGATCCGCAGGGTGTGCCGGTCTTCGCCTGGAAGGGGGAGACGCTCGCGGAGTACTGGTGGTGCACCGAGCAGGCACTCACCTGGCCCGACGACGACGGCGCCCCCAACATGATCCTCGACGACGGTGGGGACGCCACCATGCTCGTCCACCTCGGGGTCGAGTACGAGAAGGAAGGCGCGGTGCCGTCGCCCGACTCCACCGACAACGGGGAGCTCCGCGAGGTCCTCACTGTGCTCACCCGCTCCCTCGGCGAGACTCCGACGAAGTGGACCTCCATCGCGAACGGCATCGTGGGTGTCACGGAGGAGACCACGACTGGTGTCCACCGTCTCTACGAGCGTCAGCGCGACGGTGCCCTGCTGTTCCCGGCAATCAACGTCAACGACGCGGTGACCAAGTCGAAGTTCGACAACAAGTACGGCTGCCGGCACTCCCTCATCGACGCCATCTTCCGTGCCACCGACGTCCTCGTCGGCGGCAAGGTCGCCGTGGTCTGCGGGTACGGCGACGTGGGCAAGGGCTGTGCCGAGTCGCTGCGCGGCCAGGGCGCACGCGTGATCGTCACCGAGGTCGACCCGATCTGCGCGCTGCAGGCGGCCATGGACGGCTATCAGGTCGCCACCCTCGAAGCCGTCATCGAGACGGCCGACATCGTCATCACCGCCACCGGTTGCTACCAGGTCGTGACGGCCGCGCAGATGGGCCGGCTGAAGCACCAGGCGATTCTCGGCAACATCGGTCACTTCGACAACGAGCTCGACATGGCCGGTCTTGCGGCGGTCCCGGGCATCGAACGCAAGACGGTCAAGCCACAGGTCGACCTCTGGACCTTCCCGGACGGGCACTCGATCATCGTGCTCAGCGAGGGTCGGCTGATGAACCTCGGCAACGCGACTGGTCATCCGTCCTTCGTCATGTCGAACTCGTTCACCAACCAGGTGCTAGCCCAGATCGAGCTCTTCACGAAGGCAGACCAGTACCCCACCGACGTCTATGTCCTGCCCAAGCACCTCGACGAGGAGGTCGCCCGGCTCCACCTCGCGGCGCTCGGCGTCTCCTTGACGACACTCACGGACGAACAGGCGAAATATCTCGGGGTGAGCACCGCGGGTCCCTTCAAGTCGGATCAGTACCGCTACTGACCGTGGAGCATGCCGCGTTGCTGCGTCACCTCCGCTGCTCGGCGAGCTCGGCGACGTACCCTTCGTACGTAGCGCGGCTCTCCATCCAGGGGTGGGCTGCTGAGAAGGAGTGAGTCACAGCTGTGGAAGCAGTGCGCAGGTATCGAGGGAAGATCCTGGTCGTCGATGACGACGCCTCGCTCGCGGAGATGTTGACGATCGTGTTGCGTAACGAGGGTTTCGAACCACGAATCTGTCCTACCGGTGACCGTGCGATGACCGTCGTCCGCGAGTTCAGGCCCGACCTGGTCCTTCTCGACCTGATGTTGCCGGGAAAGGACGGGGTGGATGTCTGCCGTGAGATCCGGGGTGAGTCAGGCGTGCCGATCATCATGCTCACTGCGAAAAGCGACACCATCGACGTGGTCGTCGGTCTCGAGTCCGGTGCCGACGACTACGTCGTCAAGCCGTTCAAGCCAAAGGAGCTCGTCGCCAGGCTGCGCGCTCGTCTCCGCACCTACGAGGAGTCGGCTCCCGAGGCCATCGAGATAGGCGACCTCGTAATCGACGTCGCCGGACACACGGTCAAGCGCGGTAACGACAGCCTGTCCCTCACGCCCCTGGAGTTCGACCTGCTCGTCTGCCTCGCGCGCAAGCCGTGGCAGGTGTTCACTCGGGAGGTCCTGCTCGAGCAGGTTTGGGGTTACCGTCATGCCGCAGACACCCGGCTCGTCAACGTCCATGTCCAGCGACTCAGGTCGAAGGTGGAGCTCGACGCGGAGAACCCTCAGATCGTCCTCACCGTGCGCGGTGTGGGCTACCGCGCCGGCGAGGCCAGCATCGGGTAGTGCATGGTGCATCGGACAAGGGCCTGGCCGCGACAGCTCGCTCACCTGCGCCGCGTCGTCGCCCGACCGATCCGCGGGATCGTCGGACTGTGGCGACGGTCGATCCAGGCGCGGGTCGTGATCGGGACGCTGACGCTCAGCGCCGTTCTCTCCATCCTCGCAGGATGGATCTTGCTGAGACAGGTCACCGACGACCTTGTAGCCAGCAAGCGGCAGGCGGCCCTGACGCAGGCGTCCGCAGGGATCGACACAGCCCAGTCCGAGCTCGACGCTCCTGACGCTGGCAACGTCTTCGATACCGGATCCGTGCTGGACGAGCTCATCGAGGTGCTGTCCCCGCGCAACGAGGCCCGTGACGACTACTACATCGTCATCGTCGGGCCGATCGAGCCATTCAAGGCGGCGACCCAGCAGAGCGGCCTTCGCGCCTCGTCCGTGGAGATCGACGCCCGGGCGTCGGTGCCGGCCACCTTGCTCGCACGAGTTCAGTCTGAGCCCAACAGCTGGTGGGCCTACTCGTCGATCTCGTTCCAGGGGCGGCATCGGTCCTCGGAGCCGGGGCTCGTCGTCGGCTCCCAGATCCAGCTGCCGATCACGAGCGACGCTCCGGGCGAGACCTATGCCCTTGTCTATGTCTTCACCCTCCAGGAGCAGCAGCAGACTCTCGCGGTCGTCCGCGGGGCGCTCATCACGACGGGGTCCTTGCTTGTCGTGCTCCTCGGAACCATCGCCTGGCTCGTGACCCGTCAGGTCGTGACGCCGGTGCGACTTGCCCGCCGGATCGCCGAGCGGCTGGCGGCCGGGCGGCTCGAGGAGCGCATGCATGTGCGTGGAGAGGATGACATCGCCCGCCTCGGCCAGTCGTTCAACCAGATGGCAGCCGGCCTCCAACGTCAGATCAGGCAGCTCGAGGAGCTCTCGCGAGTACAGCAACGTTTCGTGGCAGACGTCAGCCACGAGCTGCGGACACCTTTGACGACGGTGCGGCTCGCCTCCGACGTGCTGCACGACGCACGCGGGTCGTTCGACCCCGCTACCGCGCGCTCGGCTGAGCTCTTGCAGCACGAGCTCGATCGCTTCGAGGGGTTGCTGACCGACCTGCTCGAGATCAGCCGGTTCGATGCCGGTGTCGCGATCCTGGACCTGGCGGACGTCGACCTTCGGGAGGTGGCGGTTCACGTCGTCGACTCTGCAGGGGCACTGGCGGAGCGGCGCGGGTCGACAGTGACTGTCACGCTGCCTCAGGCCACCTGTGTCGTGGAGGCCGACGTGCGCCGGGTGGAGCGGATCGTGCGTAACCTGGTGGTCAACGCGATCGACCACGGAGCAGGCAATGACATCGAGGTGATGGTGGGCGGTGACGATGTCGCCGTCGCACTGACAGTGCGAGACCACGGAGTGGGCCTCAGGCCGGGTGAGGAGAGCTTGGTCTTCAACCGGTTCTGGCGAGCGGACCCCGCCCGCGCCCGAACCCAAGGTGGCACCGGACTCGGGTTGTCGATCGCGGTCGAGGACACCAGCCTGCATGCAGGCATGCTCGACGCCTGGGGCGAGCCAGGGTTCGGCTCGGTGTTCCGCCTGACGTTGCCGCGCCGGTCCGGCGACCCGGTGATCGCGTCACCGTTGCCGCTCATTCCCGAAGAGCGGCAACCTGTCGCGGTCGGGGGACCATACGCCCGTCATCAGCGCAGCGATGGGAGGAAGCCGTGACGTCCGTGAGCCGTCGACTTGGTCTGCACGCCGTGTTGTCAGGGCTGGTCTGCCTCGCCGTCACCACGGGATGCGTGTCGATCCCCACCGAGTCCCCTGTCAGCCAAGGCCGCGACCTCGGCGTGCAGGACGAGCCTCAGCTCAACAGCAATCTTCCCCCCGGACCGGCTCCAGGTGCGACCCGTGAGGAGATCGCCGCGGGCTTCCTCGAGGCGATGCTCGCCTACCCGAGGTCGGAGTCTCTCGCGCGCAGCTTCCTGACCTCCGACGCTGCCGCGCGCTGGGACCCGGCAGAGACGTTGGTTGTCTATGACGACCGGGACCTCAAAGAGGACGACGGGATCGTCGTCTTCAGGTCACGGCGACTGGGGTCCCTCGACGAGAGGGGGTCATGGACCTCGTCAACCCCCGGAACCTCCGAGATCACGGTGCAGATCCGCACTGAGCAAGTGGACGGGGAGTGGAGGTTGGCCGGCCCGCCGGCCGGCACCTACATCGACGCAGACTACTTCGAAAGGTACTTCGACCCGTTCGCACTGCACTTCTTCGACCCCACCGGAACGATCCTCACTCCCGATCCCGTCTACCTCCTGCTGGGAGAGTCGACGGCCACCACCCTCGTCCGGGATCTGCTCAAGGGCCCGAGCCGGCAGCTGCGTGGTGTCGCCTACACGGTGGCGCCCGATGACCTCGCGATCAGCTCCCCGGTGCAGGTCTCGTCCGCGGGCCTGGCTGAGGTTCCCTTGAGCGCGTCTGCCCTGACGATGTCTCCTGATGACCGGCGGTTGTTCGCTGCCCAGCTGATGTGGACGCTGCGCGCCTTGCCTGAGGTCGAGACGATCGCCATCACCGTCGACGGGCAGCAGGTCAGCATCGAAGGGTCAGGGACCCAGTTCAGCGTCGATGAGTTCGCCGGCTACGACCCGGCCGGGTTCGCCGCGGCCAGACAGCTCCTCGGACTCGCCCCACGGCGTGTTGTGACCGTGACGCAGGACGGTGCCACCAGAGTTGTCGGGTCGGTCGCCGCCGCCGCGAAAGAGGCCCGCTCGGTGGCGGCGGACCCCTCGGGTGCTCTCGCGGCCGCGGTGTCGCGAGACGGCAGCGACGTCTTCGTCGGCTCGGTGTCGACCGCTGGTGGTGGCACGTCTCCATGGTTCCGCCGAGGCGAGGACCTGTTGCGTCCTTCGTGGGACATCCATCAGGTGCTCTGGCTCGTCGACCGCACGGCGGGCGGCGCTCGGCTCTATGCCACGACGGCCGATCGGACTCGCAGCGTCACCGCTCCGGGGATCACGGCGGAACGAGTGTTGTCGTTCGCCGTCGCACGAGACGGGACGCGGATGGCTGCTGTGGTCGAGGAGGATGGCCGTGCTCGGCTCGTCATCGCCCTCATCGACAGATCGGCTGCTGACCCGGGGGACGTCACGTTGTCCCCAGCCACAACGGTGTACGGGCCCGAGGTGACCTTCAGTGGCGACAACAACCTTGCCTGGCTGAGTCCGACCAGCGTGGCAGTCCTCGCCAACGAGGACGGAGGCGACCTACAGCCGTTCGAGGTGAGCATCGACGGCTCACGTGTCGTCACGTTCGACGGCTTCCTGCCCATCAGACCGGTCTCGATCGCGTCGGGGCCCAACATCGACATCCCGCTCGTGGTCGGCAGCCGACGAGGTGAGCTCTACGTGCGTGATCCGGAGTCTGGCTGGGCGCCGTTCGGAGAGGGGACGCGCGTGTCGTCGCCTGTCTACCCCGGGTGACGGTCCGTCCCCAGGGGCTTCTCCTGACGTGACTGTCCACAACCGCCCGGCCGCGACCCGCGCCCGTCGATCGTTGAGAGAGCGTGGCGCCCATGAGCATGTCGCGCGATCTCTCGGCAGCAGCGGTCGACCTCCTGCTGGGCGCCACCTGCGTCGCCTGCGACGAGCCCGGTCCGGCGTTGTGCCCCGGCTGTCTCTCGCGGCTCGGCCGTCGACCTGCTCGCACCTGGCCGTCGCCTGTTCCGTCCGGCCTCCCTCCGGTCTTCGCCGCAGCGACGTACGACGACGTGGCGCGCGCAGCGCTCGTCGCCCACAAGGAGCACGGCATCCTGTCCCTCTCACGGCCGCTGGGCCAGAAACTCGGCTGGGCTGTGCTGGGACTGCTTGCGGAGGCGCCGCGCCGTCGGATCGGCGTGGTGGGCATCGTCCCCGCACCTTCGGCTCGGCATACCGTCCGCAACCGTGGGCACGACCCACTCCTGCGTATGACCAGACACGCCGTCGTCGAGCTTCGCCGGGCGGGAGTGTCGGCGGAGCTGGCGCAGGTGCTGCGAGTGGCTCGGCGAGTCGCCGACCAGTCGGGGCTGACGTCGGAGCAGCGTGCCGTCAACCTCCAGGGGGCGTTCGCCATCCGTCGCAGGGTGCCCACTGACCCCGTGGTCGTCGTCGACGACGTGATCACCACCGGCGCGACCGTGGCAGAGACCGCCAGGGCGTTGCGCCAGCACGGGGTAGACGTGATCGGCGCGGCGGTGGTGGCAGCGACGGCACGCCGGCTTCCTCCGGGGCGCTAAGGTCGGGACATGGCACCCGTCCGGGCCCGTGGTTGCGTCGACAGGGCCTCGATACGTCGAGGCTCCCGTCGGCAAGCCGATGCCAGCCGCAGGCGAAACGGCCCACGTAAGGTCGGCGGCGTCGCGCAACGACGTCTCCGGCTGATCACGGAGCGGCTTAGTGGTAAGTCCTGCCCCGTCACCCGGTCGATGCCGGGTGATCTCGGGAGAAGACCGCTAGTGGCACGAGCTGCGAAAGTCTCAGCAGGCGAGTGTGGGGACGAAGACCAGGTCGGACGGACGGGTGTCACCGGATGAGCTCTCACTGAGGAGGCACGTGTGGAAGTCGTGGTCAAAGGTCATCACTGCGAGGTCTCTGACCGGTTTCGCAGTCACGTCGAGGACAAGCTCCTGCGGTTGGAGAAGTACGACCAACGCATCATCCGCGTTGACGTCGAGGTCACCGCCGAGCCGAATCCGCGACAGGCTCACCAGTCGACCAGAGTCGAGATCACGATCCGGAGCAAGGGTCCGATCGTGCGCGCTGAGGCAGCTGCGGAGGACAAGATGAGTGCGCTCGACAAGGCGGTGGACCGGCTGAGCGCGCAGGCGCGCAAGGCGGCGGACCGACGGCGCATCCATCATGGCTCGCGTACCCCCACCTCGCTGGGCCAGGCCATGGCCGACAGCGACAGGCTCGCGGCAGCGCCGGCCGATGACGAGCTCGACGACCCGGTTGGCGAGCACAAGGTCGGCCCGCTGACGGTGCAGGGTGACGGGCCTCTCGTCGTACGCGAGAAGTCACACCCAGCGATCCCCATGACGCTTGACCAGGCGCTGTACGAGATGGAGCTCGTGGGGCACGACTTCTATCTGTTCATCGACAAGGAAGCCGACGAGCCGGCTGTGGTCTACCGACGCAAAGGCTATGACTACGGCATCATCCGCCTGACAGAGTCAACCGAGTAGCCACCTACTCTGGCCTGTTCGTGCGATCATTCCGAGATGGACCAGAGCTCCGACTTCGCGCCGCTGCCTGAGCCCATCCGTGTCGTGGTCGTCGACGACCAGGAACTGTTCCGGCGGGGCCTTGTCATGCTGTTGTCGGTCGAGGACGACATCCAGGTCGTCGGCGAGGCTTCCGACGGCGACGCGGCCACCGACCTGGCTGCTGCCGCGGTGCCGGACGTGGTCCTCCTCGACGTCCGGATGCCCAAACGCTCGGGCATCGAGGCGTGCGCCGCGATCAAGGAAGTGGCTCCCACTGCCAACATCATCATGCTTACGATGTCCGACGACGAGGACGACCTGTATGACGCGATCAAGAGCGGTGCGTCCGGCTACCTGCTCAAAGACGCCTCGATCGACCAGGTGGCGCAGGCGATCCGGCTGGTTGCGAACGGGCAGTCGCTGATCAGCCCCTCCATGGCGGCGAAGCTCCTCGACGAGTTCAAGTCGATCGCCTCCGCAGGGAACCGGTCGGGCCCGATCGCGCCGCGGCTCACCGATCGCGAGCTCGAGGTCCTGAAGCTCGTCGCCCGCGGTCTCAGCAACAAGGACATCGCAGGGAGTCTCTTCATCAGCGAGAACACCGTCAAGAACCACGTCCGCAACATCTTGGAGAAGCTGCAGCTGCACTCGCGGATGGAGGCGGTCCTGTACGCCGTTCGCGAGAGGCTCTTCGACCTGTCGTGACGTCACCGCACCGGTTCGCACCCCGGCTGGGGGATGTCGGTGCCACCCGATACGGTCGCCGACATGTTGCGGCAGTCGCTCAGCCAGTCTCAGGCGCGCCGGATCGCCCTCGCCGCGCAAGGATTTCTCGACCCACGTCACGAGACACCGACGATGCGCACGTTGGCTCGGACCGTGGCCCGGACCGGGGTCCTGCAGATCGACTCGGTGAATGTGCTCCAGCGAGCGCACTACATGCCGCTGCTCAGCCGGATGGGTGCCTACGACATCGCGCTGCTCCACCGTGCCTCCGGCACCAAGCCACGCCGACTCGTCGAGTACTGGGCGCACATGGCGGCATACATGCCGATTGAGCTCTGGCCGTTCATGCAGCACCGGATGGCACGTGCCCGCACCGAGGCGTGGGGAAGTCCGCGCAGCATCTACGCACGCAGACCCGACCTTGTCGCCAACGTGCTGCGCGATGTCGCCACCCACGGCCCCGTGACCGCCCGCGACATCGACAACGACCTCCCTCGGTCCAAGGTCGACTGGGGCTGGAACTGGTCTGAGGTGAAGCAGGCGCTCGAGTACCTTTTCTTCGCGGGGGAGGTGACGGCGGCCGGACGCAACGGCCAGTTCGAGCGGCTGTACGACCTCCCAGAACGTGTCATCCCCGAGCACATCCTTCGCCAGCCGACTCCCACGCCGGCCGAGGCACACATCGAGCTGATCCGACGGGCGGCGATCTCCCACGGTGTGGGGACCGAGGCATGTCTTCGCGACTACTACCGGATGCACTCGCAGGCGTCCCGGCCCGCGGTGCGGGCATTGGTCGAGTCCGGCGAGCTGCTGGCGGTGGAGGTGGAGGGCTGGCAGCCCCCGGCATACCTGCATCGAGACGCACGCGTGCCCCGGCAGGTGAGCGCCCGGGCGTTGCTCAGCCCGTTCGACCCGGTCGTGTGGGAGCGGGCCCGTACCGAGCGACTCTTCGACTTCCGCTACCGCATCGAGATCTACGTTCCGGAGCCAGCCCGAGTGCACGGGTACTACGTCCTGCCGTTTCTGCTGGGCGAGGCCCTGGTGGCTCGGGTCGACCTCAAGGCCGACCGCAGGTCCGGGAGTCTGCTCGTCAAGGGCGCCTACGCTGAGCCTGCGGCTCCGCCGGACACCCCGGTCGAGATGGCGGCCGCGCTGGGCGAGCTCGCGGCCTGGCTCGGCCTCGACAGGGTGCAGGTGGACCCCCGCGGCGACCTCGCCCCCGCCTTGTCGGCGGCCGTGGGGCCGGCCCGCAGCCCTGCGTAGACTTGACCACGGTCGCCACCAGCCGACCCCTCACGTCCGACCCGCGACGTGGGACCTCGTGAGCCAGGAGTTGCACCCGTGCCCGCACTGCTCGACAAAGTCCTCCGCATCGGTGAAGGCAAGCATCGGCGCAAGCTGGAGTCCGCCGCCGCCCAGGTCAACGCCATCGAGGACGACTACGTCTCGATGAGCGACGAGGAGCTGCAGGCCCAGACGGTCGACTTCAAGCAGCGGATCGAAGCGGGAGAGACACTCGATGAGCTGCTTCCGGAAGCCTTTGCCACCGTCCGCGAGGCAGCGAAGCGAGTCCTCGGCCAACGCCACTTCGACGTCCAGCTCATGGGCGGGGCCGCGCTCCACTACGGCAACATCGCGGAGATGAAGACCGGCGAGGGCAAGACCCTCGTGGCGACTCTGCCGGTGTACCTCAACGCACTCACCGGCAAGGGAGTGCACATCGTCACCGTCAACGACTACCTCGCCAAGTACCACGCCGAGTGGATGGGGCGCGTCTACCACTTCTTGGGCCTCAGCGTCGGGATGGTCCTGCCCCAGCTGTCGTCGGCGCAGCGGCGGGAGTCCTACAAGGCAGATGTCACCTACGGCACGAACAACGAGTTCGGCTTCGACTACCTGCGCGACAACATGGCGAACAAGATCGAGGACCTTGTCCAGCGCAGCCACAACTTCGCGATCGTCGACGAGGTCGACTCGATCCTGATCGACGAGGCGCGGACACCGCTCATCATCTCCGGCCCTGCCGACGAGTCGGTGAAGTGGTACGACGAGTTCGCGACCCTCGTCGCGAGGCTCCGTCCCGAGATCGACTACGAGTTCGACGAGAAGAAGCGCACGGTGTCGGTGCTCGAGGACGGCATCACCCGCGTCGAGGACCGCCTGGGCATCGACAACCTCTACGACGCCGTCAACACCCCGCTGATCTCGTTCCTCAACAACGCCATCAAGGCCAAGGAGCTCTTCCGCAACGACCGCGACTACGTCGTCGTCGACGGCGAGGTGCTGATTGTCGACGAGCACACCGGTCGCATGCTGCACGGGCGGCGCTACAACGAGGGGTTGCACCAGGCGATCGAGGCGAAGGAGGGGGTGGCCGTCCGTGAGGAGTACCAGACCCTTGCCACCATCACGCTGCAGAACTACTTCAGGCTGTACGACAAGCTCGCCGGCATGACTGGCACGGCCATGACGGAGGCATCGGAGTTCGACAAGATCTACAAGCTCGGTGTGATCGCGATCCCGACCAACCGGCCGATGGTGCGCGAGGACGAGCGTGACCTCATCTACCGGACGAAGGACGCCAAGCTCGACGCCATCGTCGACGACATCGCCGAGCGGCATGCGAACGGACAGCCGATGCTCATCGGCACTATCTCGGTCGAGAAGTCCGAGGAGCTCTCCGGACTGCTGAAGCGTCGTGGTATCCCGCACACCGTGCTCAACGCCAAGCACCATGCCGACGAGGCACACATCGTCGCCCAGGCGGGCCGCAAGGGCGCCGTCACGGTCGCGACCAACATGGCTGGCCGCGGCACCGACATCATGTTGGGGGGGTCCGTCGAGTTCCTCGCCGACGAGGAGCTGCGCCGTAGGGGCCTCGACCCGAGCGAGCACTCCGCAGAGTACGAAGCTGCCTGGCCCGAGACGCTCGAGCACATGAAGGAGCAGGTCAAGGCCGAGCACGACGCGGTCAACGACGCCGGCGGCCTCTACGTCATGGGCACCGAGCGGCATGAGTCTCGCCGCATCGACAACCAGCTGCGTGGTCGTTCCGGCCGACAAGGTGACCCGGGGGCGTCCCGCTTCTACCTGTCGCTCGAGGACGACCTGATGCGGCTCTTCAAGTCCGACTGGGTCGACTGGGTGCTCACCACCATGAAGATCCCCGACGATGTACCGATCGAGAACAAGCGGGTCACCGGCGCCATTGCGTCCGCCCAGGCACAGGTGGAGAGCCAGAACTTCGAGACTCGCAAGAACATCCTCAAGTACGACGACGTGATGAGCCGCCAGCGCGAGGTCATCTACGGCGAGCGCCGCCAGGTGCTCGCAGGAGCCGACCTCCACGACCAGGTACGCGGCATGATCGATGACACGGTCGAGGGTTATGTCGTCGGGGCGACTGAGGGGTTTCCGGAGGAGTGGGACCTCGACAAGCTCTGGACCGCGCTCGGGACCCTCTATCCGGTCGGCATCAGTGTCGAGGCGCTCGAGAGCGAGGCGGGTGGCGTCGAGGGCTTGTCCCGCGAGCTGCTCGCCGAGGAGCTCAAGGCCGACGCCCATTCGGCGTACGACGCCCGCGAGGAAGCGCTCGGCGACGAGGTCATGCGCGAGCTCGAGCGCCGGGTGCTGTTGTCGGTCCTCGACCGCAAGTGGCGCGAGCACCTGTACGAGATGGACTACCTGCGCGAGGGCATCGGGCTGCGGGCCTACTCGCAGCGCGACCCCCTGGTCGAGTACCAGCGCGAAGGCTTCGAGCTCTTCGGCGCGATGATGGAGTCCATCAAGGAGGAGTCTGTCGGCTACCTCTTCAACGTCGAGGTCTCGGTCGAGGCGGAGCAGGACGAGGCTGCCGCGGCTCAGATGCATGCAGCTGCTGGTGCGCTGGTATCCGGCCGGGCCGGCGCCGCGGCCGAGGTTGCCGACGGCCCGGCTGAGGCATCTGTCGAGGCGGCTGCCGACGAGGACCACCATCCCCATATCAAGGCGAAGGGGCTGTCGGAGCCGAGCGCGCCGAAGAAGCTCTCGTACTCGGCTCCCACGGTCGATGGCGACGCCGGCACCCAGGTCCAGGCCGAGGATGCCGACGCCGAGTTCACCGGCGTGTCCCGCAACGAGCTGTGTCCGTGTGGCTCGGGTCGCAAGTTCAAGCGCTGCCACGGCGACCCCGCCCGCCGCAACGCCTGACCGACGCCGGGCGGCAGGTGGTTCATCGCAGGTGTCCGGGACTGCGGACGACGAGGTGACAAGTGGTTGCTCGCGACAGCCCGTCGGCTTCGCCGTCTCGGACAGCCCGTCACCCGAAGGTGATCGCCGTGCAGAGCCAACGGTCGCGGACCAGCTCCAGTCTGGCAGCCACAGCGCGTGACCGGCTACCGCAGGCAACGCGGGCGGCGACCTCGGCGGTGGCGGGGTTCAGCTGGGCCACATGCACGCTCGCCACCTGTTGACGCCCCGGTTTGACGCCGGTCGCCTGGCGGCGCAGGGCAACCCGGCGCTTGCGACAACCGATCTCCTCGTACACGCGCTCGTCGGTCCAGCGCAGCAGCTGGCTCAACGGTCGGTCACTCGACACGACCTCGACAACGGCCTGCAGGAACCGAGCCGCCCACGCCGACGCGTCGACGGCTCTCGCGGGCGAACGTGGATCGACGAGGGTGAGCGACGGCTGCGACTCGTCGGCCGCCGGCGGGAAGCTCAGCGCGAGGGATCCCTGTGTGTAGGCGCGCTCTCGTGTCTCGTGGTCGGGGTCCTGCCAGCTCTGGGTGCGTCTGGTGGAGAGTCGATGCACGACAGCTGGTCGGATCGGCGCGGGTCGAAGTGGCACTGTGGTCATGGTGAAACCTCCGGTCTGTCGAGATGGGTGCCGGGGAAGATGAGATCGGGGTCGGGCCCGATGGTCGCGGCGTTCGCGGCGTACCAGGCATCGACGTAGCCGGACACGGCAGCGTCAGACGCTCGCGGGCGGAGCTCGCGCTCGGCGATCGTCCACAGGCAGTCGCCAGGTCGTACGACGACCGAGGGCGCGGCGTGGGGCTCATGTGAAGGTGGCTGGCGCGTGGGGAGGTCCGGCATTGGCAGCCCGTCCACGCGGATCGAGCAGGCCGGCCGGCAGTCGCTGAGCCCCCGATCATCCGCGACTGACGAGGCTGCGCTGGCTGGCAGCACCATCCCGACTCCGCAGAGCGACAGCACGAGCCGTCGGCCCCACGCGGGGCACCAGGTCACAGACATCTGGTGCAGCCAGCTCCAGCGCTCCTGCGCCATCACGTCGGCGACAGCGACGAGGAGGCTGACTGCCAGGCCGGTGACCGCCACGGCGAGGCCGCAAGCCGCCACCCCGGTCACCACGTCACCGAGAGAGTCTGCGCTTCCTCGTCGTTGTCCGAGGCCGACAAGGTCCGCGCGGACGTCGAGCCGTTCCAGCACCGACACCAGGAGCAGCGCCACGGTGACGAGTGCCGAGGCGAGGGCGGCACCAACACCGCAGCGACGGACTTGGGTAGCTCGGGTAGACATCAAGCTTGGCTGCTTTCCTGCGTTTACATGTGTTTGCTTGTTTTAACCTCTGGTTGACTGTCGCGTCAAGTAGCCGTCCACAGAGGTGGCGGGACCGCTGTCCGCTCCGTAGCGTTCGGACATGCGCTGGCATGAGCTGTTCGCCGACCTCGAGGCGCGAGCTCGTACGCTCGAGCAGGCAGACCTCGAGCTGGAGATCGCAGACCGCACCCGTGCTGAGGTGGGCGAGATCCGGCTCGCCAACCGGCTGCGTTCCGCGGTCGGCGCACCGGTCCGTCTGCAGGTCCAGTCCGTCGGGCTGGTGGAGGGGAGGCTTGAGCGGGTCGGGAGGGACTGGCTGCTGGTGAGCACGCCGTCCGACGTCGTCGTCGCCCTCGCCGCTGTGGGTGCCGCCCTCGACCTTTCCGCAACAGCCGTCAGCCCAGAGGGGCTGAGCCCGGTGACGAGCAGACTCAGCCTCACCGCCGCGCTACGTGCCATCGCCGTGGACCGCTCAACCGTGACGGTGCGCATGCGCGACGGCGGCTCCTACTCCGGCACCCCTGACCGTGTCGGCGCCGACTTCGTCGACCTGTCTCTGCATGACCCCGGCGAGCCTCGGAGACAGGCAGCTGTCAGGGGTCGTTGCACCGTCGCCTTTGCGGCGCTGGCGGTCGTGTGCCGACATGGTGACCCCTGGGCAGCCCCGTGATCCGACGACCTCGAGGATTCAGTCGATGTCGACAGGCGTCTCGGTCTCGGTCTCGGCAAACGGATGGTTTGCGATGAAGTCCTTCGTCGATGTGTATGCGTCGGCGATATAGGCCTCGAGAGCGGTGGACTCGACCCGCCACTGGCCACGGCCACCGATCTTGATGGCCGGGAGGTCTCCCCGGCGCACCAGGGCGTAGACCTGAGCCGCCGAGATGCGCAAGATCTCAGCCACGTCAGGCAGCGACAGGAAGCGCTGCGCCGGTTCGGGGGCCATGACGAGGAGTCTTTCACGGGCATCCCCTGTCGAGGCGTCACGGGCGGGGGTGTGGACAACTCTTCCCTTCGTCTCCGGCTTACGGCAAGAATGAGCAGATGTCCGTGCTGCATCGCACCGCCCGATCGCCGACCGACGCTTCCGGCACCGGCGCCGGCCTGGCGTCGCCAGCGGCTCGGCGGCTGAGAGGGTCGCGCTGGCGTGACCCGCGGATCTGGCTGGGAGCCGCGCTCGTCCTGGCATCAATCGTTGTCGGCGCCAGAGTCTTGGCCGCAGCCGATGACACGGTGGCGATCTGGGCACTTCGCGGTGACCTCGCCTCCGGCATCACCGTCGACTCCGGCGATGTCACTGCCGTGGACATCCACTTCGCGGACTCCTCGGATGCAACTCGCTACGTGAGTGCGGAGGAGCCACTGCCCGCTGGGCTTCAGCTGGTGCGCGATGTCGGTGCCGGCGAGTTGTTGGCCTTGAGCGCGCTCAGTGACGACGCTACGACCGCCCCGGCGCAGCTTCCGCTGGCCGTCGGTCCGGCAGGTATGCCGCCAGACCTTGCTGCGGGCAACCGCGTCGACCTGTGGGCGGTCCCGGCCGACGATGGCGCCCGGACTGGTGCGCAGCAGCCGGTGCGTGTTCTCAGGGAGGTCACGGTGGTGTCTGTCGCGTCAGCGGGCCCAGCCGGTGCCGGGGCGGATCGGCAGGTGTTGGTCACCTTGCCGCCGGACGCGGATGTAGCTGACGTGCTCGCCAACCTTCGGAGTTCGGACGTCGTACTGATCCGGGCCGGGGGTTGACGTTGTCAGCGGGGGGCGCACTGGTCGCGGTGGGGGCTGCAGGCTTCGAGGCGCGGCTCCTCGACGCGGTGAGCTCGAGCGGAATGCACGTCGTGCGGCGATGCGTCGACATAGCCGACCTGGTCTCGAGCGCCGCGAGCCGTCAGGCGGGAGTCGCCTTCGTCTCGGCTCAGCTTCGCGGTCTTGATCGCGAGGTCCTCGTCCGGCTTGCCGATGAGGAGATCGCGGTCGTCGGTGTCACTCCTGAGCTCCCCAGTGCGGATGAAGCCACCCTGCGTAGTCTCGGTGTGGACGTCATCCTGTCTGCCGATGCGCTGCAGAGCCTCAACGACGCCGTCGAAGCAGCGATCCGAGGAAGCCAGCAGGACGCCCCCGCAGGTGAGCGGAGTGTCGTTGCCGACTGGCAGGATGCCGTGGCGGCGACACGTCGAAGAGGACGGGTGTTGGCGGTCTGGGGCCCGACCGGTGCACCTGGACGGTCGGTCATCGCTCTGGGTCTGACGTCGGAGCTCGCCGCGCTGGGCGCCCCGACGACGATCGTGGACTGCGACGTCTACGGCGGCTCGATCGCGCAGCTGCTTGGCCTCCTCGACGAGGCGTCCGGCTTGCTGGCGGCTGCACGGTCGGCGAACAGCGGCCAGCTGACGGCCGAGCTGCTCTGTCACCAGGCGCGGGCTGTGACGCCCACGATGCGCGTGTTGACCGGGCTGCCTCGGGCGGACAGATGGGTCGAGGTCCGCCCTCGCGGCATCCGAGACATCCTGTCGGTCACCCGGGAGCTGTCTGCTTTCGCGGTTGTCGACTGCGGTTTCAGTCTTGAGCTCGACGAAGAGATCTCCTACGACACCGCGGCACCTCGCCGCAATGGTGCGACGCTGGCCGCCCTCGAGACGGCTGACACGGTCATCGTCGTGGGAGCCGCGGACCCGGTCGGGCTCAGCCGTCTGGTCCGTGCACTGGGAGAGCTGCGGGACGTCGTGCCACACTGCTCGCCTGTCGTCGTCGTGAACCGGATGCGGGCGGGTCTCGGCTGGTCGCGTGCAGACATCGTGGACACCCTCGCTCGTGCGGTCGGCTCGAGCCCGGTGGTCTTCCTGCCGGACGACCAGGCAGCTGTCGATGCCGCAGTCGTGCACGGGCGAACGCTCGGCGAGGCGGCGCCCAACTCGAAGCTCACCCGGGCGTTGCGTTCCCTGGCACATGACCTGTCCGGCGTGAGCGCCTCTGCGCGGCCGCGCAGAGGCCCGAGGCTGGCCGCCCGACGTCAGCGTTGAACGCTTGCAACGTAAGTCTGCACGCCCACAACACGGGATGAGTTCTCACGGGTTTGTCCCCTTGTCCACCACAGAAATCAAAGGTGACGTCCCAGCTGCTCCGTCCCCACATCGCGTGGCTCGTCTGATCCGGCTCGGTGAGGTCGAAAGTCAGGATGAGAAGAGCAAGAAGAGCCCGGTCAGCGTGTAGCCGACCATGAGCAGCAGCATCGGCAGCTGACCGACCAGGGCGTGCCGCTTCGGCAGCAGCCGGACTGCCCGGTCGTGTGCGGCGATGACACCGAGGACGTGCCCCACCACGATCGCGACGACCTTCGTGACCGCGAGAGCCGTTGGGTGGTTGTAGATCTCGTACTTGTCGATGCCCGACAACCACGCCGTCGTCTGCCACCCCCTCGACAGGGGATCGCCGAGCTGTTGCACGGTCTGGGTGCCCATCGCGACGAAATACGACAGGTAGTGAGCCACGATGTAGCCGACGACGATCGGTACGACGCAGTGCGCTAGCTGGTTCGGGAGCCGTCGACGGTGGAGATGGCCGATCCCGCCGGTGGCGACGGAGGCAGCGGCGAACGTCAACATCACCGCGACACAGAAGCCGGCCAGCACGAAGGTGTTGATCAGTGTCTGGTGGTCGGCGATATCCTGGGCGAAGCGCAGCCAGCGCACTGACGACTGGAAGCTTTCGAAGGCGGTCGAGCCCAGGAGCACCCCCAGCGCGCCGACCAACCCCGGTCTCGGCTCGAGGCTGTCGAGGTTCTCCAGCGGGTTGCGGACCACGAGGACACCGTCGTCGCGTCGGGCGAAGGGCGAGAGGTGTGCGACCAGGGTCGAGTAGGCCTCGAATGGGTCGGCGTACTCGAACCACGTGTCCCCGAACACCGCGGCTCCCAGCAGCAACAGCACCGACACGATGGCGAACCACAGCCGCACCGCTGACAGGCTCGTCGTGACCTGGGGGTCGACGAGCTCGAGCCAGACGAAGCAGAAGAGGAAGAACGCGGCGGGCCAGTAGCCGAGCCGCCTCGGGTAGGCGAACAGGCCCTGATGCGGATCGATGCCCGCGAGCCGGCTGATGCCGCGGTGCAGCCATCGCAGCGGGTTGCAGAGACGGTAGACACGCCCGAACAGCAGTGCCGCCGGCACGAGCCCGACCCAGAGCAGGACGTACACGCTTCCGAACGTCGGGTTGACCAGGATGTCGGGCCCGAACACCGCCGCCGCCGCGACCCACGCGGTGAAGGCCAACGCGAGTACGACGAGGACCGCCCGCGTGACAGGCGAGTCGACGAGTCGGGCAAGCGGCCGGGGCAGTGGCCGACCCGACCGCGCGCCGTCGAACCTCGACGTCCGCCAGGCGAACGCGAGCACGGCGAACGAGATCAGCAGCGCCGATGCCGCCCCGATGAACGCGTACGCCGCCGGGATCGGGAGGTCGCCCGGGCCGCCCACCCCGTGGGCGAGCCATGATGAGGGAGGATCGGACACGCAGGCGACGCTAGCTGATCTGCAGCTTGAGAATGGTGACCTCGAGCTCGTGAGACTCCATCTCGTACTCGCCGGCGGTGTCGATCGAGAAGGTGAACGTCTGGTCGTCGCCCTCCTCGATCGCGAGCTCCTGCTCCGGATCGGAGTGCACGTGGAACTCGTCAGCGGCGTCGCTGCTCACCACCAGCTCGATGTCTTGTCCACGCTCCGCCTCGACGACGTCCTGGCTGGCAGTGACCTCGCCTCCCTCCTCGGTGATCTCGACCTTGACCGGGCCGGATGATTGCTCGTCGTCGGCGGGGTCTGAGTCGCCGGAACACGCCGTCAACGACAAGGCGCACCCGGCAAGGGCGCCAGCGAGGGCGAGCATTCGGCCAGGACGCATGGCGGATGACTCCTCGAGGTTGGCACGTTGGCGTGCGCAGTTGGGCGCACGAAGGAGACGACGAGCGTGACAGCAGTTTGGTTCCCTGGCGTGAGGGGCGTTGCACCCGTGCCAGACTTGCTAGCGTGAGGCTCTGAACTCTTCCCCGGAGGGCGATATGCAGGCGATTTGGAAGGGCACGATCTCGTTCGGCCTCGTCACGATCCCGATCAAGGTGTACTCCGCCACCGAGGAGCGCGACATCTCCTTCCGGCAGGTGCACGAGGCCGACGGCGGCCGCATCCGCTACCGGCGCGTCTGTGAGGTGGACGGTCAGGAGGTCCCCTACTCCGACATCAGCAAGGGCTACGAGCTCCCCGACGGCCGGATGGTGATCCTCAGCAGCGAGGACTTCTCGCAGCTCCCGCTTCCCAGCGCCAAGTCGATCGAGGTGCTGGAGTTCGTGCCCGCCGAGCAGATCGACTCTTTGTACTTCTCTAAGGCGTACTACCTGGCCGCCGACACTGTCGGTGCGAAGCCGTACGTTCTCCTGCGCGACGCGCTCACCAAGACCGGCCAGTGCGCCGTGGTCAAGGTGGCGCTGCGCACGAAGGAGTCACTGGCGCTGCTGCGTGAGCGCGACGGGGCGTTGGTGCTGCAGACGATGATGTGGCCGGACGAGGTCCGCAGCAGCGAGTTCGCGGTGCCCGCCGGTGACATCGACGTCAAGAAGCAGGAGGTGGCGATGGCGGAGTCCTACATCGCGACGCTCAGGGCCGACTTCGACCCAGCGCGCTACCACAGTGACTACCGAGAGGCGTTGGAGGAGCTCGTCGAGGCCAAGGCTTCGGGCCTGCCGATGCCGGAGCAGTCCAGGGACGACGAGCAGACCGCCGACGTCGTGGACCTGGTCGCTGCGTTGCGCGCCAGCGTCGACGCGGCAAAGAAGCGCCGCGCCGGCGGCGGCTCTGGTGACGGTACGTCGTCGAGGTCGACGTCGAAGAAGCCCGCGAAGAAGACCGCGGCGAAGAAGTCGACGTCGAAGCCGTCGAAGGGGTCGACGAAGAAACCCGCGAAGAAGGCCGCCAGCAAGTCGACCAGTAGGACCGCCAGCAAGCAGACGAGGAAGTCTGCCTGAGCCGCACCTGCTCGCTGCGATGGCGCGTGGCAGGATTCGCCTCATGGACGCCATCCCCTCCGTACCCGCCCCAGTCAACGAGCCCAACCTGGACTACGCACCCGGAAACCGTGAGCGGGCCGAGCTCGAGATCCGGCTCGTCGAGCTGCAGAAGGACCAGATCGAGCTCAAGGCCACCATCGGTGGCGAGCAGCGGTTCGGCAAGGGCGAGGAGCTCCGGGTCGTGCAGCCGCACAACCATCAGCACGTGCTCGGTATGACGCGAGGCGCGACGGCTGCCGACGCCAAAGCGGCCATCAAGTCCGCCGGCGACGCAGCCCCGGCCTGGCGGGCGATGTCGTTCGAGGACCGTGCGTCGATCATCCTCAAGGCTGCTGACCTGCTCGCCGGCCCGTGGCGGCAGACGATCAACGCGGCCACCATGCTCGGCCAGTCGAAGACCGCCTGGCAGGCGGAGATCGACGCCGCGTGCGAGCTCATCGACTTCTGGCGCTTCAACGTCCTCTACGCACAGCAGATCCTGAGCGGGCAGCCGATGGCCAACGCCAAGGGGGTGTGGAACCGAACCGACTATCGCCCGCTCGAGGGGTTCGTCTACGCGATCACCCCGTTCAACTTCACCGCGATCGCCGGCAACCTGCCCACCGCGCCCGCACTGATGGGCAACACGGTGCTGTGGAAGCCGGCGGTCACCCAGCAGCTCGCCGCCCACTTCACGATGCGGCTGCTGGAGGAGGCGGGGATGCCTCCCGGTGTGATCAACATGCTTCCCGGCCACGGGGCGGGCGTCTCCGACGTGGCCCTGGCGCATCCCGACCTCGCCGGCATCCACTTCACCGGCTCCACGCCGACGTTCCAGCACCTGTGGCGCACCGTGGGTGCGAACGTCTCGTCCTACCGCTCCTATCCCCGCCTCGTGGGGGAGACCGGTGGCAAGGACTTCATCGTCGCCCACCCGTCTGCCGACCCCGATGTCGTGCGGACAGCGATGACGCGTGGCGCCTTCGAGTACCAGGGGCAGAAGTGCTCCGCAGCCTCACGCGCCTACATCGCGAGGTCCGTGTGGCGCAAGATCCGCACGGACTTCGTCGCCGAGGTCGACTCGATCACGATGGGCGACGTCACGGACCTGTCGAACTTCATGGGCGCGGTCATCGACGACCGGGCATTCGACAAGCACAAGAAGGCGATCGCGCGGGCCAGGCGCTCCCCGAAGCTCGACGTCGTTGCCGGGGGCAAGGTCGACGACGAGGTGGGTTACTTCGTGCGCCCCACCGTGATCGAGTCAAGCGACCCGACCGACGCGATCTTCGACACCGAGTACTTCGGCCCGATCCTCGCCGTCCACGTGTACGACGACGGCGACTTCGAGGCCGCGGTGCGCCAGCTGGAGTCGTTCTCCAAGTACGCCCTCACCGGGGCGATCATCGCCCAGGACCGTGCCGCGATCGCGTGGGCGATGGAGACCCTGCGTTTCGCGGCCGGAAACTTCTACGTCAACGACAAGCCGACGGGGGCTGTCGTCGGCCAGCAGCCGTTCGGCGGTGCCCGCGCCTCCGGCACGAACGACAAGGCCGGCTCGGCGCAGAACCTGCTGCGGTGGACGTCGCCACGCTCCATCAAGGAGACGTTCGCCCCACCCAAGGACTACCGCTACCCCCACCTCGCCTGACCCTTGGACAGCGTTCACACCAGGCACTGGACGCACAAGTGCTACGCCCGTCGTTGTGAGCGAGTCCGGATTGCGAGAGCTTCGTCAGAACGCGAGTGACCTCGTGCGTCGAGCCGAAGCGGGGGAAAGCATCACCATCACCGTCTCCGGACGGCCGGCGGCCGTGCTCGGACCGTATCGTCGCCGCACCTGGCACACGTTCGACGAGATCGCCGACGTTCTTGCCACCCCCACAGATCCGGGCTGGCGTGCAGAGTCAGGGACCGCGGACGACCATCCGCGCGATCCCTGGGACAGCGAGTGAGGGGAATCCTCGATACCAGTCTGCTGATCGCCGACGAGGTCGACGTCATTGCGGGCGAGTTGGCGATCAGCGCCGTGAGCCTTGCGGAGCTGCATTTCGGGGTGCTCTGCGCGCCAGACGACGAATCGCGGGCTGTTCGCCTGCATCGGCTGACCGCCATCGAGAGCCGCTTTGACGCTCTGCCGGTGGACTCCGTCGTGTCTCGGCACTACGGACGATTGGCGGCAGAGCTCCAGCAGGCGGGACGCAATCCGCGGCCACGCAACTTCGACTTGCTCATCGCGGCGACGGCGATGGCCCACGACGCAACTCTGTACACACGTGAGCTCGCGGACTTCGCCGGGTTGGAGGATCTGCTGGCCGTCCGGGCAGCGTGACGATCCGGGGTCCGTGAGGAGACGATCAGCCACTCAGCCTGCTGCCGAACCACGTGACGGTCTGCCCCCGACCCGCTCGACGGTCCGACCCGGCGTCTTGCGACCTGCGACATCTCATGCTTGTCTCAATGCCATGTTGCAGGCCAAGAGGACCAGCATGTGGAAGCCCGGCTACGACCTGACTGCGGACGGTCACCCGATCGCGACCTGGGAAAAGTCGATGTGGAAGGAAGGCGGCACCTTCGAGCTGGACGGACGGGGGTACGCGGTCCGGTCCAACATGTGGGGGAACAAGTACGGCATGACGAGCGAGGACGGCACTCCAGTCGCCGCGGCGGACCGATTGGGTCGCAAACGGTGGACGGTGGAGGCAGCCGGTCGGACCTACGAGTTCCAGCGGACTTCTATCTGGGGGCAGAAGCAGGAGCTGCACTCCGCCGGTCAGCGTCTCGGCTCGATCGAACGCACGAGTTTCTGGCGCAGTGATGCGACCGCTGATCTCCCCGGCCTGCCGCTGCCGGTTCAGATCTTCGTGTTCGTCGTCGTGCTCACCATGTGGGACCGAGCCAGCGCGTCGGCAGCCTCGGGAACGAGTGGGTGAGGGCCGGCCAACGCCAGACGTCGCGTCACACTGCCAGCGAGCGGCTCACAGATGACGCCGCAATGCCATCCAGCAGTGGATCGATCAGCACAGCGGCGCCGCATGCGGTGCAGCAGAACTCGCAGGCTCCGCCGCCGCAGTTGTCGTCCACCGGCACGAAGATGCGCTCCCCGCCGCAGTCGGCGCATCCACTGACGACGCTCTCCAGCAGTAACAGGTCGGCTCGGTTGTCCATGTCCTCACGATGACATGACCCGCCGACAAAGCCGGGCAGTGACGCACCTTCATCTCGAGAGCCGGTAGGTCGCGACTCTCTGTTCCACCGCGATCGCTGCCAGGATCGCATCGGCGATCTCGGGCTCGATCTTCTTGCCGAAGAACGGCACCGAGACCTTGAGATCGCCCGTGATGGCCTGTACGACCGAGGTCCCGGAGCTCCTGAGCTCGATGCTGCCCTTCATGGTCGCCGGCTGACCCATGATCTCGATGACGAGATCAGCGGTGCGCGTGCCGGAGTCGCCAGGCGCGTGCCACTCCTCGGTCTGCACGACCTTGACGGTCTCGCCCACGAGCCGCTTCACGGCGTCCGATGCAGAGGCTGGCAGCACTCTGCTGACGGTGACAGAGGCGGCGCCGTCGTCATACGTCTCGATCGACACGTCGTGGGTGAGGGCGCCGGTGGCCCTGCACACCTCCTCGCGATACGCACGGTCGACGAGGAGGTCGTAGGCCCGGTCGGGGTCCTGGGTCGGATACGTGATCTCGCCGCTCACCATCATGTCGAGATCATGCCACCGCAAGGTCGGTTGAGTAGCCTGACCCGGTGAGCAGCACTGAGGGCGCGTCCGCCGCACGCCGCGCCGCCGACACCACCGTGGGCGAGTGGGAGGGCGAGGACATCCACTTCGGTGAGCAGGGAGCGAGGCTGACGTACGGGGGCTACCTCCAGCTGACGCGGCTGCTGAGCGCGCAACGGCTGGAGTCCGACCCTCCCGCCCATGACGAGCTGCTCTTCATCACGGTCCACCAGGTCTACGAGCTGTGGTTCCAACAGCTGCTCTTCGAGGCGGAGGCGGCGCGCGATGCCATGTTCGGCGACCAGGTGTGGCGGTCCAAGCACCTGCTCAGGCGGATCCACGCCATCGAACGAGTGCTCATCGAGCAGATCGCCGTACTGGAGACGATGACCCCGCAGGACTTCCTCGCCTTCCGTCAGCACCTCTCCCCGGCGAGTGGGTTCCAGTCCGTACAGTTCCGGGAGCTCGAGTTCGTCTCCGGCGCGAAGGATCCGTCGTTCGTCCAGCGGTTCAAGGGCCTCACGGAAGACGAGGCTGAGCGGCTGGAGCGTCGTCTCGAAGAGCCAACGTTGTGGGACGCATTCCTTGCTCTGCTCGCCGGGCGAGGGCTGGCCGTCGGGTCAGACGACGAGGTGATCACGTCCCTCCACACCGCTGCGCACGACCGCGACCGCTACTTCGACGTGTGGGAGCTGGCAGAGGCCCTGATCGAGCACGACGAGCTGGCGATCGGCTGGAGGGCGCGTCACGTCACGATGGTCGAGCGCGTCATCGGCACTAGGACCGGCACGGGCGGATCGTCGGGTGTGGCATACCTGCGGAGCCGGCTGCCGCTGCGCTACTACCCAGCCCTTTGGGACCTGCGCTCACAGCTCTGAACGCGTTGTCCACATCCGGCCGGTCTGTCCCCGGTTTCCACAGGCGAGGGTCACCGACCAGTCCCCCGGCCTGGCCGGTGGCACGCTGGCGGGATGCAGAAGGCACGTGGCAGACTCGATGCGTGGAAAGGACCGTCGTGGCGGAGTTGTCTCTCGCTCGCAGGATCGAGCCGTGGACCTTCGAAGATCTCCAGCGGCTCCCGGAGAGTCCCTGGCGCTTTGAGATCGTCGACGGCGGTCTGGTGATGACGCCGGGCCCGGGTCTGCGCCACGAGGTGGTGTCGGACAGCCTTCGCGCGGTGGTGCGCACCGCACTGGGCGGCCGGTGGCGAATCATAGGTCCGCAGAACCTCGACCTGGACCCCAGCTACCTCATTCCCGACCTCGTCGTGATCCGGGAGGAGACCGCTCGGCTCGACAAGACCAAGCTGGCCGTCGCCGATGTCGAGGTGGTCGTCGAGATCGTGTCCCCGGGCTCGCGCACGCACGACCGGATCACCAAGCCGGCTCAGTACGCCGCAGGTGGCGTCCCGGCCTACTGGCGGGTCGAGACCGAGGGCACGGTCAGCCTGACGGCGTACGTGCTCGCGCCGGGACAGCAGGTCTACACGGAGGTCGGCACCTGGCGCGAGGGCGAGACCGCTCACCTCACCCGTCCGACGGACCTGACGGTCGACATCGACGCGCTGGTGCCGTGAGGCAGCTCGTGGCCCGTCCGCCCGCACGGCTGCCCCGAGGTGTTGGACGCACTCATCGGGGCTAGGGTCGGAGACGTCGCACAACGGCGTGCGACCGCGGCGTCAGGCGTCGCGCCGGGCGGCGCACGGACAGGGCAACCCGCAGATGCACGACACGATGGACGAGGCAAAGGAAGAGCTGCTCACGCAGGCAGCGGCGCTGAGCCATGAACGCCGCACGGAGACGTCCGTCGACTCAGAGCTGATGCAGCACCTGCTCGAGGTCTACTACCGCCACGTGCCGGCCGAGGACCTGCTCGAGCGCAGCCCCGCCGACATCTACGGTGCCGCGATGAGCCAGTATCGGTTGGCCGCACACCGACCGCAGGGGACGGCCGCGGTGCGCGTCTTCACCCCGTCCGTCGAGTCAGAAGGCTGGGTGGCCGAGAGCCACACGGTCGTCGAGATCGTCACCGACGACATGCCCTTCCTCGTCGACTCGGTCACGATGGCCGTCACCGCCCAGGAACGGCCGATCCACGCGGTGATCCACCCTCAGCTGTTGGTACGCCGCGACGTGACCGGCCAGCTGCTGGAGGTCTGCGACGCCGAGGACGCGGTCACGGGGATCACGTCGGAGCTGGTCCGCGAGTCGTGGATGCACATCGAGGTCGACCGTGTGCCGGATCAGGAGGAGCTCGACTCCGTCGCTTCTCGGCTGACCCAGGTTCTGCGCGACGTCCGTGAGGTGGTCGAGGACTGGGGGAAGATGAAGGAGCAGGCGCTCGAGATCGTGTCCGACCTCGAGACGTCACCGCCTCCGCTGCCTGAGGTCGAGCTCGACGAGGGGAGGGCGCTGGTGGCATGGCTTGCGGATGACCATTTCACCTATCTCGGGTACCGCGAGTACCAGCTGCGACAGGTCGACGACGAGGACGTGCTTCGGGCGCTGCCCGGCACCGGTCTCGGTATCCTGCGCTCGGACCAGGACATGTCTCCGTCGTTCGGGAAGCTCCCACCGGCGGTGCGCGCCAAGGCTCGCGAGAAGCAGCTGATGATCATCACGAAAGCCAACTCGCGTAGCACGGTTCACCGCCCCGCATACCTCGACTATGTCGGGATCAAGACCTTCGACGAGGCGGGCGAGGTCGCGGGGGAGCGTCGGTTCCTCGGCCTGTTCAGCTCCGCGGCGTACACCGAGAGTCTGACCCGGATCCCCATGCTGGCAGACAAGGCGAGCGCACTCCTCGAGCGGGCAGGCTACCTGCCGTCGAGTCACAGCGGCAAGGCGCTGATGGACATCCTCGAGACGTATCCGCGCGACGAGCTCTTCCAGACACCCGTCGACGAGCTGCTGCCGGTCGCCGAGGCGGTGCTCCACCTGCGGGAGCGTCGCCAGCTGCGCTTCTTCACCCGTCGCGACACGTACGGCCGCTACCTGTCGTGCTTGCTCTATCTGCCGCGCGATCGCTACACCACGCAGGTGAGGGAGCGGTTGCAAAGGATCCTGAAGAAGGCAATGGGGGCCGACACGATCGACTACACCGCCCGCGTGAGTGAGTCGGTGCTTGCGCGGCTCCACTTCGTCGTCCGCGCCAAGTCGGGGGAGACCCTGCTCGAGTTCGACGAGGCTGAGCTCGAGCGTCGGCTCGCGGAAGCCGCCCGCTCATGGATCGACGACCTCGCCGCCGCGATCGTCGACGAGTTCGGCGAGGAGACCGGACGCCGGCTGATGCGGACGTACGGCGACGCTTTCCCAGAGGCATACAAGGAGGACTTCTCGGCGCGCGCGGCGGCTGTCGACATCCGCCGGATCGATGACGTCCCGGACGGCTCGATCGGGCTGTCCTTGTACGCGCCGGTCGATGCAGGACCTGGCGAGTCCCGCTTCAAGGTGTTCCGCGCCGGGAGCCCCCTCAGCCTGTCGAACATCTTGCCGTTGCTGTCAGAGATGGGCGTCGAGGTCGTCGACGAACGGCCGTACGAGGTCGCGCGGCCAGGCGCCCCCGCCTGGATCTACGACTTCGGCCTACGGCGAGAGGCGTCGATGCCGGTGGGCGCGCGCGACCTGTTCCAGGACGCCTTCCTCGCGACGTGGTCCGGGCGCTGCGAGAGCGACGGATTCTCAGCCCTCGTCCTCGACGGTGGCATCCCCTGGCGCGACGTGACGATCCTCCGCGCCTACGCGAAGTACTTCCGTCAGAGCGGCTCACCGTTCAGCCAGGAGTACATCGAGGCATCCCTACGGGCGAACGTCCCGATCGCCCGGATGCTTGTCGAGCTGTTCGGTGCGCGGTTGGACCCGGCATTCGAAGGTGACCGCAGCGCGCGCTGCCACGCGATCGAAGATGATATCCGAGCTGCCCTTGACGACGTCGCCAGCCTCGACCAGGACCGCATCCTGCGAAGCTATCTGGCGGCGGTCAACGCCACCTTGCGCACAAACTTTTACCAGCGCAACGGTGCCGGCGACATCAAGGACAACGTGGCGCTGAAGCTCGACCCGATGTCGCTGCCTGATCTCCCCGAGCCGCGACCCAAGTACGAGGTATTCGTCTACTCGCCCCGGGTCGAGGGTGTCCATCTCCGTTTCGGATCGGTGGCCCGCGGCGGCCTGCGCTGGTCAGACCGTCGCGAGGACTTCCGTACCGAGATCCTCGGGCTCGTCAAGGCACAGATGGTCAAGAACGCGGTCATCGTGCCGGTGGGAGCGAAGGGTGGCTTCGTCGTCAAGCAGCTACAGGCCGACCCCGCCGACCGGGAAGCTGTCCAAGCCGAAGGCATCTCGCGCTACAAGACCTTCATCAGCGGCATGCTCGACATCACCGACAACCTCCGTACCGAGGGGGGGGAGCGCACGGTGCTGCCACCGGAGGGTGTCGTCCGGCGCGACGGCGACGACCCGTACCTCGTTGTGGCGGCCGA
>Ga0136630_1000035_pt1 | contig 34766 bp, 29 predicted proteins | sample AntDrymUQ5682106_2_FD_105496 | JGI IMG/M metagenome (GOLD analysis project Ga0136630, IMG submission 105496) | Polar desert sand microbial communities from Dry Valleys, Antarctica - metaG UQ568 (21.06) | ecosystem: Environmental > Terrestrial > Soil > Desert | place: Antarctica: Dry Valley...
CACGGCACCGACCACGACCACAACGAGCACGGCACCGACCACGACCACAACGACCACAACGACCACAACGACCCCAGCGACCACAACGACCACGACCGAACCGCCGACGACGGAGCCGTCCACCAGCCCGGCGCCGGTGGACCCGCCACCTCTGCCGACTACGGATCCGCCGCTTCCGCCGCCTCTGCCGACCATCGATCCGCCGCCACCCATCACGCCATGAGCAGCCCGCGAGCGCACTCAGCTGCGATACCTGCGCCTGCGTCGACGCGGCGACCAGGCGGTCCACGAACGGCTCACGGTCGCGTCGTGGATCTCGTGCTCCCGCGCGATGGCGGCCATCGCGGGGGCGTGCAGTTGCCGCTTCGTGGTCTCGTAGGTCTCGTCGGCGATCAGCGCCAGACTTCTCGCTTCGGCTATCGCAGCGTCGAGCAACTCGTCGGGGTCGACGACCCAGTCGATGAACCCGACCGTCACAGCTTGAGCCGGATTCAGCAACCGCCCGGACAGGATCAGCGACTGGGCTTGTGAGCCCGCGGCATGTCGCGCGATCTCCAGCGCTGCCGTCGGGAAGGCCACCCCCACGTTGAGTTCGGTCAAACCGATCGAACCGTCGGACATGAGCCGTACGTCGGCGGCAGCGGCCAGCACACACCCGCCTGCGATGGCGTGCCCGTTGACCGCCGCGACGACCGGCCGGGGGTGGGTGAAGACGGTCAGCAAGGCCTGAGAGAGCACGTCGAGGAAGTACTCGATCTCGGTTGCCTTGCTCCTGAGTATGCGGCGCAGATCGACCCCGGCGGAAAAGGCCGGGCCCTCACCGGTCAGGACCACCGCTGAAGCGTCGGAGACCTTGGCGAAGGCGACGATGATCTCCTCGAGGAGCTCGACGTCTAGCGCGTTCTGCTGTCCGTGTGCCAAACGCAACACGACGACCCCGTCGTCAAGCCTATCGATCCGGAGCATCGCATCCGGCAGCTCGTCGCCGGCAATCCCGCTGTGGGGGAGTGGACTGACCGCTGCTGATGACATCGAGGACGCTCCAAGGCGAGTGGTGACTCTGACTACAGGTGTACCACCAAGAACTCGTTTGAGCCAGTCAGAAACCTACGCACCGTAATGGTCACAGACTCGTCAGGTCTACATGTCACTGTGCGTGAAAGTAAAGGGAGACATGGAGAACCGGTATGACAGTACGTGATCGAGTAGTCGCCGACTGCTGGGGATCTGCCGTGGGTGCGAAGCCCGACGTTCGGCTTAGATGTCGTAGTACATGGCGAATTCGTGCGGGTGCGGGCGCAGCCGGATCGGGTCGATCTCGAACTCACGCTTGTAGTCGATCCAGGTCCCGATCAAGTCCGGGGTGAACACGCCTCCGTCGAGCAGGTATTCGTGGTCGTCCTCGAGGGTGTCCAACACCGCATCCAGGGAGGCCGGCACCTTCGCGATGTTCAGGGCCTCCTCGGGCGGAAGCTCGTAGAGGTCCTTGTCGATGGGCGCCGGGGGCTCGATCCGGTTCTTGATCCCGTCCAGGCCGGCCATCAGCATCGCCGAGAAGGCGAGGTAGGGGTTTGCCGACGGGTCGGGTACCCGGAACTCGATGCGCTTGGCCTTGGGGTTGTCGCCGGAAATCGGGATTCGGCAGCAGGCCGAACGGTTGCGTGCGGAGTAGACCAGGTTGATCGGGGCCTCGTAGCCGGGCACCAGCCGGTGATAGCTGTTGACCGTCGGGTTGGTGAAGGCGAGAAGCGACGGGGCGTGGTGGAGCAAACCGCCGATGTAATGGCGAGCCAGGTCGGACAGGCCGCCGTATCCGGTCTCCGCGGCGAAGAGCGGATCGTCGCCCTGCCACAGGCTCTGATGACAGTGCATGCCTGAACCGTTGTCGCCGTACAGGGGCTTGGGCATGAAGGTTGCCGACTTGCCGTGGGCCAGCGCGGTGTTCTTCACGACGTACTTGAACAGCATGAGTGCGTCGGCCGAGCGCAGCAGCGTGTCGAACTTGTAGTTGATCTCGGCCTGACCGCTGCCGCCCACCTCATGGTGCCCCCGCTCGAGGACAAGTCCGGACGCGGTGAGGTTGGACATCATGTCCGAGCGCAGGTCGCTGTAGTGGTCGTAGGGCTCGACCGGGAAGTACCCGCCCTTCAGGCGGCTCTTGTAGCCCAGGTTCGGGCTGCCGTCCGCGTTACGTTCGGCGCCGGAGTTCCACGCCCCCTCGACCGAGTCGAGGAAGTAGTAACCGGAGTTCGCCGTCGTGTCATGGCGTACGGAGTCGAAGATGTAGAACTCGGCCTCGGGACCGAAGTAGGCGGTGTCGGCGATCCCGCTGGAGGCGAGATAGGCCTCGGCCTTCTTCGCGACGTTGCGCGGGTCGCGGCTGTAGGCCTCCCGAGTGATCGGGTCATGGATGAAGAAGTTGACGTTGAGCGTCTTGTGCTTGCGGAACGGGTCGAGGAAGGCGCTACTGGCATCGGGAAGCAACAGCATGTCCGACTCGTTGATCGCCTGGAAACCGCGGATCGAGGATCCGTCGAAGCCCAGGCCGTCGGAGAAGGTGCCCTCACCGAAGGTCGTCGCCGGAATGGTGAAGTGCTGCATGACGCCGGGCAGGTCGCAGAATCGGACATCGACGTACTCGACGTCGTTGTCGGAGATGTACTTGACGACCTGATCGGGGCTCTCGAACATCGATCCTCACTTCGCGTTAGGGGTCGACGCGACGCTAGGCAGACGGCGTTGCCTCAGGGTGTCCCGGGTGTTTCGGCTCGGTAACGCAACAGTGCGCTGGTCCCTCAGCCGCCGCGGCGACGGATGGCCCGCTGGCTGACCGTCATGGCAGCACCCTTGGGCAGCGGACCCTGCGGGATCGGCATCCTATTCTTGCTCGAACCGCCGCCACCCAGCGCAGACAGTTTGCGCTTCATCGTGTTGACCTCGGCAGCGGTGATGTTGCGCGGGAGCTTCATCACGTGCGTGGACAGCTTGTTCAGTGGGACCTGGCCCTCCGAGTCGCCGACGACGATGTCGTAGATCGGTACCTCGCCGGCAACGCGAGCCAGTTTCTTCTTCTCCTGAGCCAGCAGGCTCTTGACCCGATGCGGGACACCTTCGCCGACCAGCAAGAAACCGGGGCGCCCGAGAACCCGGTGTACGGCATCCATTGATGTCGTACCGGCGACCCCGGCCTCGACCTCCCACTGACCGCGCATGCCCTCTAGGACCCAGGCGGCGGCACCTGGTTGCCCCTCGACCTGGCCGAAGGCAGCCTTCTGTGCCCGCCGGCCGAACAGGATCAGCGCGACGAGGACCCCCAACATGATCGCGAAGGGCAGCATCACCCACACGTTCAGGAACAGGATCGACGGGACGAGAACGACGGTCACGGTGAGGACAAAGGCGAGGAGCATCACCCAGGGGAGCTTGCGGTCACGCTCCTTGGTCATCTTGTAGCCCTGGATGATCGTCTTGATCTTTCCCTGGCCCTTGGCCGCCTTCTTGGCTTTTCTCGCCGCTCGCTTGGCCGCCCGACCGGTCAACGGCGCGGCCTTGCCCGGCCGGGGCGGCGTCGAGCCGCTACGGCGGGTGCTTGAGTCGGTCGAGATCGCCTTGGCCATGGGGTCAGGATACGGCGGCGACGTCGCCGGTGACGCGGGCAACGACAGCTGCGGCGCCACGCCCGGCTCGCTGTTGGATGGCCTGCTCGTAGAGGCGCCCGGCCCGGTAGGACGAGCGGACCAGCGGACCGGCCAGGACGCCGGCGAAACCCATCCGCTCGGCCTGGTGCTGGATGTCCGTGAACTCGTCGGGGTGCACCCAGCGTTCGACCGGGTGATGGCGCACTGATGGCCGGAGGTACTGCGTGATAGTCAGCAGGTCGCACCCGGCATCGTGCAGCCGCCGCATGGTGTCGACGACCTCGTCGATCTCCTCGCCCATGCCGAGGATCAGGTTGGACTTCGTGACCAGCCCTGCCTTGCGCGCGGCGCTGAGGACCGACAGAGAGCGGTCGAACCGGAATCCTGGCCTGATCCGGCGAAAGATTCGCGGAACGGTCTCCACGTTGTGCGCGAGCACCTCGGGTCGAGAACGGAAGACCTCGGCCAGCTGGTCTGGCTTGGCGTCGAAGTCCGGGATCAGCAATTCAACTCCGCACCCTGGTACGGCGGCATGGATCTGACGGACAGTCTCGGCGTAGAGCCACGCGCCGCCATCGGGCAGATCGTCGCGGGCGACACCGGTGACGGTGGCGTACCGCAACGCCATCTTGGCGACGCTTTCGCCGACCCTGCGGGGTTCGTCGGCGTCGAAGTCCGCTGGCTTGCCGGTATCGATCTGACAGAAGTCACAGCGGCGGGTGCACTGATCGCCACCGATCAGGAAGGTGGCCTCGCGGTCTTCCCAGCACTCATAGATGTTGGGACAGCCGGCCTCTTCGCAGACCGTGTGCAGCCCTTCGCTCTTGACCAGCGACTTCAGTTGTTTGAACTCCGGTCCGGTGCGCAGCCGGGTCTTGATCCAGGCCGGCTTGCGTTCGATCGGAGTCTGGGAGTTGCGTACTTCCAGGCGCAACATCCGGCGACCGTCGGGTTCCACGCTGGGCGAAGCAGTCACCTACCGCATCCTACGCCGGAACCCGACGGCCCCATCTGATCCGCGGTCAGCCTCAGGACCCCTTGGATTTCTTGGTCGGTTCCTTCGCGGCATGCTTGGCTGCTTCCTCGGTATTCGCTGCGTCGTCGTTGTCCTTGGTCGCGTCGATCATCTCCGACCAGGTCTCCTCCTGCGCCTCCGGCGAATCACCGACGGCGGTCCCCGTCTCGTGCGCGGAGTCGGCCAACTTGCCGTGCAGCGGCCCATCATCGTCTGGAGCGACTGACTTGTAGTCGTCGGTTTTCTCAGCGATGGTGCCGTCAGTGTCTGCGGTTACGCCGGGGTACGGATCGTCAGTCGCCGGGGTAGCCGACACGCCGCTGGCTGTGCTCGGCTGCGGGTCCTCGGTGTACCCGCGGACAGGCGAGTCCGAGGGTGCCCCCCAGAGATCGTCGTCGGTCTTGGCACGCTTCTTGGCCACAACCGCTCCGACGACACCGACGATGACGAGCAGGAACGGCCAACGTCGACGCTTCTTCTCACCGCTGGCCCGGTTTGCCTTGGCGGCGGCCTTGGCCTGCGCCTTGACGTCGGCGAGCGCGGCCTTTGCGTCCCTGCGTGCTCCAACGGCAGTCTTCTTGGCCCGCTTGGCGTTCTTCTTGGCCCGCTTCGCGGTCTTCTTCGCGCTTCGCCGGCTGGCGTCGGCGATCTCGGCGCGCTCGGAGTCGGCTTGATCGCGAGCCGTGGAGGCTTGCTGACGAGCCGTGGTCAGCCGGTCTTCGGCCTGCGCTCTGGCCGTGTCCAGGCCCTTGATGATCGCCCCCCGGGTTGCTTCGACCCGTGGGTTGAGGGCGTCCCTTGCCGCTTCGACCCGGGGCGTCAGGGCATCCCGTGCCGCCTCGACTCGAGGACCCACGGCTCCCCGCGCGGCTTCGACTCGCGGCGCGAGCGCCTCAGCGGCGGCCCTAGTGGCCTCATTCGCCGCGACGCGCACGTGACTGAAGCCTTCGGACAGTTCTTCGCCGATGACTTGTCCTCGGCTCTTCCTTCGGAACATGCTCCACCTCCAGGTGAGACAAACCCTCTGGTGACCATCCTGCCCTGTCTGTTCCCTCAGGACGACAGCACCTCCCGCCGGAGCCTTACGGTGTCAGGGTGGCCGGCTCGGTATAGTTCCTCACGTGCGACGGTTCTCGCTCCTTCCGGGGCCGTGCTGAGCCTCCGGTCCTCACTGACCAGCCCAGCACGGCAGCCCCTCCCTGCGAGGGGCTTTTTGTTGTCCGGGCACAGCTAGCGAGGAGCACCACAATGAGCACCACAATGAGCCAGGCACCGGTTCCGAACCCGCCAGCCGATCCCGAGATCCCGCCGCACCGGTATACCGCGGCGGTCGCCGGTCGGATCGAGCAGAGCTGGCAGGATCGTTGGGCGGCCGAGGGCACCTTCGCGGCGCCCAACCCGGTCGGGGATCTGTCCGAGGGATTCGCCGAGCGAGCACAGGCTCGACCGAAGCTGTTTGTCAACGACATGTTTCCCTACCCTTCCGGGGAGGGTCTGCATGTAGGCCATCCGTTGGGCTACATCGGTACGGACGTCTACTCGCGCTACATGCGGATGCTCGGGTACAACGTGCTGCACACCATGGGCTTCGATGCATTCGGATTGCCCGCCGAGCAGTTCGCCGTACAAACCGGGCAGCATCCCCGGGTCACGACCGAGCAGAACATCGTCGCGATCCGCCGACAGTTGCGCCGGCTGGGCCTGGACCACGACATTCGCCGTTCGGTCTCAACGATGGATCCCGGCTACTACAAATGGACCCAGTGGATCTTCAAGCAGATCTTCTGCTCCTTCTACGACGAGGCAGCTGATGCAGCCCGCCCGGTCGAGGCGCTGGTGTCCGAGCTGGACGCGGGTACCCGCGAGCCCAGGCCCGAGACCAATCCGTACGGCATGCCTTGGTCGGAACTGTCTGCGCAACAACGTAACTCGGTGGTGGACGCGCACCGCTTGGCCTATGTGAGCCGGGCCCCGGTCAACTGGTGTCCCGGACTCGGGACAGTCTTGTCCAACGAGGAGGTCACCGCCGATGGGCGCAGCGAGCGGGGTAACTTCCCGGTCTTCCGCCGCCCGCTGAAGCAGTGGAAGATGCGGATCACCGCGTACGCCGAACGGCTGCTGGCCGACCTGGATGCGTTGGAGTGGCCTGAATCGATCAAGCTGATGCAGCGCAACTGGATCGGCCGCTCGATCGGAGCGACGATTTCGTTCACGTCTGCCTCCTCGACCGGCCGCGGCCCGTCAATCGAGGTCTTCACGACTCGGCCTGACACTCTGTTCGGCGCCACCTATCTGGTGCTGGCGCCGGAACACGCTCTGGTGGAGGAACTCACCGCCGAGGAGTGGTCGGACGGGATCGCCGAATCGTGGCGAAGTCACGCGGAGTCGCCCGCCGCAGCTGTTGCGGCGTACCAGAAGTCGTCGAGTCGCCGTTCGGAGCTGGAGCGGCAGGCCGATCAGCGCGTCAAGAGTGGTGTGTTCCTGGGCCGGTACGCCACCAATCCCGCGACCGGCGAGGAGATCCCGATCTTCATCGCCGACTATGTGCTGACCGGCTACGGCACGGGAGCAATCATGGCGGTTCCTGGGCAGGACGAGCGGGACTGGGAGTTCGCCGAGGCCTATGACCTGTCGATCGTCCGTACGGTCGCGCCGCCGGATGGCTTCGAGGGCAAGGCGTTCACCGGTGAGGGTCCGGCAATCAACTCGGCCAGTGACCGCCTGGACCTGAACGGGATGGGCGTTTCCGACGCCAAGGCGGCGATGATCTCGTGGCTGGTCGAGGAAGGTCATGGCCAGGCGCGGACGACGTATCGGCTGCGCGACTGGCTGTTCTCGCGGCAACGGTACTGGGGGGAACCGTTTCCGATCGTCTACCCGGTCGACGGTGAGGACGTCGACCGGCCGATCGCGGTGCCGGACAACGCGTTACCGGTGCTCTTGCCCGATGTCGAGGACTACTCCCCACGGACCTTCCCAGACGACGACGTCACCAGTGAGCCCGAGGCGCCACTGGCCCGGGCGACCGACTGGCTGACCGTCGAGATGGATCTCGGTGACGGACTCAGGACGTACCGGCGCGAGACGAACACGATGCCCAACTGGGCCGGCTCGTGCTGGTACGAGTTGCGCTATCTCGATCCGCACAACGACTCCGCGTTCTGTGATCCCGAGATCGAGAAGTATTGGATGGGTCCCCGCGAAGACGGTGACGCCGGCGGTGTCGATCTGTACGTCGGTGGAGCCGAACACGCTGTGCTGCACTTGCTCTACGCCCGCTTCTGGCACAAGGTGCTCTTCGACCTGGGCCATGTCTCCAGCAGCGAGCCCTTCCGGCGCCTGGTCAATCAGGGGATGTTGCAGGCGCCCGCCTACACCGACGCGCGCGGGATGTACGTCGATGCGTCAGCCGTCGCGTCGCGCGGTGGCGGCTTCTTCTACGACGATGCTGCCGTACGCCAGGAGTTCGGCAAGATCGGCAAGAGTCTGAAGAACATGATCACACCGGACGACATGTTCGCCGACTATGGCGCTGACACGTTCCGGCTGTACGAGATGTTCACGGGGCCCCTGGATCAGTCGCGTCCGTGGGACCCCAAGGCGGTTATCGGCATGCTTCGGTTGCTACAGCGGCTGTGGCGCCTTGTCATCGACGAGCAGACCGGTGAGGTGCGCGTGGGTGAACAGCCCGCGGACGCAGCGAGCCTGCCGGTCCTGCATCGCGTCGTCGAGGGTGTCCGGGCCGGGATGGAGTCGCTGCGGTTCAACATTGCGATCGCGCGGATCACAGAATTGGTCAACCACGCCACCCAGGCCTACGCGGCCCGGCCCGTTCCGCGGTCGATGGCCGAGCCGCTGGTGCTGTTGATTGCGCCGCTGGCTCCGCACATCGCCGAGGAGCTGTGGTCCCGGTTGGGACACGCGGAGTCATTAGCGCGCACGGACTTCCCGGTCGCCGATCCACGGCATCTGGTCGACGAAATGGTGGAGATCGCTGTGCAGGTGAACGGCAAGCTGCGCGGCAGCGTCGCCGTCGCCTCGGATGCCGATGCAGCAGCGATGGAAGCCGAGGCTCGCCAGGACCCGAAAGTGATCACGCACTTGGACGGAGTGCAGGTCCGCCGGGTGATTGCGGTCCCGGGCAAGCTCGTCAACTTCGTCGTGGGTTAGCTGTCAACCGTGGGGGACATATGGCTGGGCTTCGTGGTTGTTTCTGGCCCGCCCGCCAGCGGGAAGTCAACGCTCGCCGGACAGTTGGCCGGGGCACTGCGGCTGCCACTGCTGTCCAAGGACACCATCAAGCACGGCATGATGACAGTGCTCCCAGTGCCCGATGTCGCGGCGTCCCGTCTCGTCGGGCGCGCTGCCGTTGCGGCTCTGCTCGCGGTTGCGAAGGACGTCGGATACGGGTTGCTCGAAGCTCCTTGGCATCGGAGCCACGCGATTGCCCCGCTGCGCGATTTACAGGCGCCACTAGTCGAGGTGTTCTGCCGGTGCGACCGAGCGATCGCCACGCGGCGCTTCCGGGAACGCGCGAACCCGCCTAGGCTCGGCCACTTCGATGACGAGCGCACCGAGGATGAGCTGTGGAATGACGAGGTCAGCGAGCCGATTGCTGGCGGCTGGCCGGTGATCGAGGTGGATACCAACGGGCCGGTCGAGGTCGGTGACCTCATCGCCGATATACGCCGCGCCCGATACCTCACTGATCGTGCCGCCGATCGCGGGGAGGTGCTGTGATCGCGGACAAGGCGACGGGGGTGCCGGCGGACAAGCTTCGGCTCGGCATACACCGCGGTCAACGGCAACACGTACTCGATCATCTCCAAGTATTGCGTTGTCGGCATCCGGCTCCCGGAGCCAGACCGGCTTGCGTTCATGGAGAAGTACGAGGCCACCGTTTTCAGGGCGGATCCAGCTTGGCCGCCGCGAAGGAGTACGTGGCTGTGCCTGACCATCTTCTGACCGACACCGATGCTTTGACTTCGTACCTCGAGACGAGTCTGCAGTACGCACTCAGCTTGCGCCTCAAGGCGATCAAGCGCAGGGCGGCCAAGAAGAACGACTGGGCAGCCTCGCAAGTTGTCCTTGGATTGGCTCGGTTCTCAACGGAGTAGGAGCTGCCAGGCGCGCGCTATGTCGAGGTAGGGCTGCCGCTCGGCAAGGGCGAGCTCCAGGCGGAGTATGTCGGGATAGTTGTTGTCGTCGTGCTTGGCCGCACCTTCGGGTAACAAGTCGACGGCTACTCGCAGGCCAACCCGTCGCGTGACGTCCAGGCCGGCGTCGCCCGCGCTGCGTTCGGCTGCGCTGCGATGCAGTTGACGGACTTCTCGATCGAATGTGGGCGTGCGCACCGGCTCGCCGTGGAATCGGCGGAAGGCCAGATCGGGGTCGCCGTCGCGGTGAACCGCCCGCAGCACCTCGGACACCGGGTTGGGACAGATCACCGACGCTGCGCCTCCTGGCCGCAATGCCTCGCGCAACAGGCGCCAGACCCGATGCTCGCCGACAGGTTCCAGGTAGTGCAGCACGAAGTGACAGAGTGCGACGTCGTACTGCTGATCGGGACGCCAGCCGGGTAGGTCTGATTCGACGATGCGAAGGCGGCTGCTGCATCCCACCCGCGCGGCACTTGCACGTGCGCGCGAGAGCATTCCCGGTGCCTGATCGACGATGGTGACTTCGTGTCCGGCCGCGGCGAGCCGGACAGAGTCAAGGCCGTCGCCGCCTCCGAGGTCCACCACCCGTAGCGGCGCCGGCCCGAGTCGGGCGAGCGTCTCGTCCAGCACGTGGCTGACAACGTCGTATCGGGCATGCGCCCATGGAGTCGCGAGGTAGGCGTCCCAGGCGTCCAGGTGACTGTCGAAGACATTGGCGTCGGCCGGCACGGCTCAAGTCTCGCGCACTAGGGGGATCGCACTGGCTCCGGGCGTCACCTGACGAGGCGGTCACGGAACTGCTGAAACACACCGTCACATGTGGCACGGTCGAAGACGAACGGGCCCACGCCATCGATCTCGTCGAACTCACGTATGGACTCGCTTGTAATGCCGTGAGTCTCAGAGCGGCCTCGAGCTCCCGCCACGAGTCCTAGCGAAAGGTCACAGGGTCAAGCGTGCCCGGTGGCCGCCGCGACCGCACAGGGCAGGTGGGGTCCAGGATCAAGCCGTCATCCCGAGGCCGCTCGAGTTGACGCCGCCAGCGTGTGCGGAAGCCGCGAGCACCTCGGTACAACAGCAGCTGCCTTCGTCCGGCTCGGGTCAATGCCGGTCAGAACGGTGGCGGGTCGTCGTCCCGGGTCGCTGGTGTCGCTGTCGTTCCCGGTTTCAGATCCTGTGGCGACTCCGCGGGCACGGCCCTGTCGGGTTCGGGGCCTGGTGGTCTTGTGGTTCGGGTGATGCCGGTGGGGGTGGTGATCCTCAGGGTGGCGTCGGGGAGCAGGTCCCGGGTCCAGCCCGGTGCCTGATGCTTGAGCCGGTGGTGGGTGCGGCAGTAGCAGCACAGGTTGCACACCGCGGTCGGTCCGTCGGGGTGGGGCTGGTGGTGGTCGAGGTCGGCGTGGACGGCTTTGCGGGTGCAGCCGAACTGCCGGCAGGTGCGGTCTCGGGTGCGGACTTGGCGGTCTTGCTCGGCGGTGGGCCGGTAGCCCGGGGTCGCGGGGGGTGGCCGCAGTCCCGGCCTGTCAAGGTGGTCTGGATCCGAGCCGTCGGGATGGTCGGGCTGGTGTGGGCTGGGGAGGTCGGCCGGGCTGCTGCGCCGGCGTCGGCGTTCCCGGCGGCGGGCTGCCCGGCGGAGCCGGCTGTGGCTGGCCACGGCTTGTAGTCCGCCGTGCTGGCCGTGCAGGGCCAGGAACAGCCGGGAGGAGTGCAGTTGGCTGAGGAGTTCGCGGCATTGGGCGGCGGTGATGGGGTGTCCGTCCACCTCGGCCTGCGCCGCGGCATCGTCCAAGCCGTTGGCAGCCGCCGCACCGGTGCCGCCGGTGGTGGGGATGGTGAGGTGGATGGTGACCTCACCGGACACGGCGGGCCGGGACAGGTCCCAGGGTCGTAGGATCAGGTCGCTGAGGACTTCGGTTCGGATCTGCCCGATCGGCCGGTCGTCGCCCTCGGCCTGCTGGGTGCCGGCGTAACGGCGGATCGCGTCCACACAGCTAGCCGCGACGGGGAGGGGAAGGTCGGCGTAGAAGCGGGCCATCCCATCCGATGTGGGGTAGTACCCCACATCGGCCGCCCGCCTGGCGCGAGCGTGTCGCCGCCGCAGGGCCTGTGCGTCGATGCGGGCCAGGACGCGGCGCACCAACGAGGACAACCCGCTCGGGGTCAACTCCGGCGCCTTGGGCAGGACCAGGGCTTCGACAGTCTGCGCGACCGCCTCGGTGCAGGTCCCGAGAAGGTCGGCGATGATCCGCGCCCGGACGTAGTCGATCCGCCCGGCCCGCAACAGCTCCAGGGTCGCCGGGAGCCGCGCGGTCAGCACCAGCGAGGTCTCGACGAGATCCTGCACGGCACTCCACGAGTAGGGGTGGGCCATCTGTAACTCGTGCGGCAGCCACTCCGACACGTCCAGCACCTCAGGCACCTGATCGTCTGCGCACTGAGTGGCCGCTGCGCCTGGTTGGTCTGCCGGCCGGTCGGCCGCGGCCGGACGGTGCCCAGCCACGTGGGCGACCAGCCGGGCTCGGCGGGCGTGCTGGGCGGCGAGGGAGGCTTCGAGTTCGACAAGCTCGGTGATGGCCTCGGAGTCGGTCAGGTCGGTGACCTGCTCGGCGCGTTGCTGGTAGCGCTGGTCGGCCAGCCATTCCGCTTCGCTGATCTCCTCCTCGTACCGGTCCCAGGACTGAGCACCGGTCGGTTCCTGGATGACCGTACCAGCGTCTTCGAACATGTGTTCGAGTCTATCCGTATTCGGCTACTGCGCAAGACCTTTGATCCGATTGATGGTAGAAACTTCCAGGGTCCGGACACGTACGAGACAGCTGGCCGGCCGCCGAAACGTGCCCCGACGGCCACTCCGCTCCGGTGCTGCGTACTTCCGTATGAGACCTAGCCACAGGACCAGCTGGCCGTACCTACCCAAGCCGGTCCGAACTCCCGCAATACTTCTGACCAGTAGCTGTCGATTTCTCGGGCAGCCGTTCGACTAGTCCCTGACGGAACGGCAAACCGCCGACCGGAGGAGAAAGGTGAACAACGATGCCGAAGTACCTGATCACGATCGTGGAGAACGAAGACGCCTACACCGACACCGACACCGACACCGACGACGCCGACTTCGGCGCAGTCATGCAGATGCACGGGGACTTCGCCGAGTCCGTGGCCAAGGCCGGGGGAGAGGTCCTCGGCGGCGAGGCGCTGCAGCCCGTCCCCACCGCGACCTTTCTGCGGAACACCCGCACCAACGACGTCGCCGTGGTGGACAACCCGCTACCCGACGTCAAAGAGGTTCTCGGCGGCTACTACCTGGTCAACGCCAAGGACGATGCACAGGCACTCGAGTTCGCGAAGCTTTGTCCAGCGCCTGCCGGGTACGTCGAACTGCGCCCGGTGTGGGAGTTCGACGCGTCCTGAACACGCTGCCCAGTGATGTCGCTCGCGCGGCGGAGTCGGCACAGCGCGAGCATTAGGGTCGCGTGCTGGCCGCTACTTTGCGGTTGGCGCGTGACCTCGACATCGCCGAAGAAGCCACCGCCGACGCGTTCCTGCTCGCCCTACAGACCTGGCCGGACACCGGAATTCCAGAATCGGTCGAAGCCTGGCTCCTGACAGTTGCCCGGCGCAGAGCCGTGGACCGCATTCGCCGGGCAGCCTCGTTGCGCGAACGGCTTGCCGCGATGACCGCTACCGAGGTAGCAGTCAGCCAATGCCCGGAAGCGGAGCTGGTCGAGTCGGCGCTGACGGATGACGAGCTCCGGCTCGCTGTCCTGTGCTGCCATCCAGCGCTGACTACCGAGGCGCAGGTCGCGCTCACTATGCGATTAGGTTGTGGTGCAACAACATCGGCCATCGCAGCCGGATTCCTTGTCCCGCAGGCCACCATGGCCGCACGATTGACCAGAGCAAAGAAGCGCCTTGCAGGATCGGGCGTCAACGTGGAGATGCCCGGCGACGCGGCGGTCGAGGAGCGGATGCCGGCCGTACGGCGAGCTGTTCAATTGGCATACGCACTCGGACATACCGCGGCCAGCGGTCCGGATCTTCGCGATGACGACCTGGCCGCAAGAGCCCTCCATCTGGCCACGGCGCTCCATCGGGCCAGACCCCGGGACCGGGAGAGCGCCGGTCTGCTCGCACTACTTCTGCTCAGTCAGGCACGCGCTTCATCCCGCGTACAAGCCAACGGCCATCAGGTACTTCTCGAGGACGAGGACCGCTCCCGGTGGGATGCCCCCATGACAGCGACTGGCCTGCGGTGCAGCGACTTTGCAAACAGCGGTGGCAGGCGGGGACCCTTTGCCTTGCAGGCCGCCATCGCCGCTGAGCACGCCCGTGCGAGCACTTTCACCGTCACCGACTGGCCGAGAATCGTGCGGCTGTACGACGAGCTGCTCGTACAGGAGCCGAGCCCCACACTGGCGCTCGGGCGGTGCCTGGCATTGTCCTATGTGGACGGACCTGCGGCAGGGCTCGCCGATCTTGACGAAGTGATTGCCGTGAGCCGGTTGGAGGGCTACTGCTATTCCCACGCCGCCCGCGCCCAACTGCTGCAGCGGCTGGGCCAGAGCCACGATGCCCGCAGAGCCTGGGTACGCGCCGCGTCGACCTCCCGTGCCGATGCCGAGCGGAGGTACTTCCAGTCCCGCGCCAGCCGCGACTGAGGATCGCCGCGATCAGGCGGCGCGCGCGTGCTCAGGCGAGAGCACCTCGCCGAGACGACTCTCGACCAACGGCACAATCTCCTCGACAGTCACCTCACGCCCCAACTCCTTGCTCAACGAGGTGACTGAAGCATCGCTGATCCCGCACGGAACGATCCGGTCGTACGCGCTCAGGTCCGGATTGCAGTTGATCGCGAAGCCGTGCATGGTCACCCCGCGCGACACGCGGACGCCGATCGCCACGATCTTGCGATCAGGACGTTGTCCCTCGGCCGGCAACCACACACCGCTGCGGCCTTGCACCTGCCCGGCCGGCACGCCGAGGTCGGAGCAGACCTTGATCAAGCCCTCCTCCAGCCGCCGTACGTAGGCCACGACGTCCAACGGCTGCGCCAGTGCGAGAATCGGGTACCCGACCAACTGCCCAGGTCCGTGCCAGGTGATCCGGCCGCCACGATCCACGTCGATCACCGGTGTTCCATCGGTTGGACGTTCGTGGGACGCGGTTCGCTTTCCGGCGGTGTAGACGGCGGGGTGCTCCAAGAGCAGCACGGTGTCCGGGGCGCGGTCGTCGACGCGACGGGCGTGCAGATGCTGCTGGCGTTCCCAGGCTTGGACGTAGTCCACCGAACCTGCCCAGATGAACACGAGGGGCGCGGCACTCATGCGATCCAGGCTAGTCGCCTGGCCCGATCGATGTTGGAGGGCCAGAACCCCTTGCGCCGTCATGTCGGCAGCGCTCAATAGGGTCTCCCCGACCAGTCGTCGGCGCGCTGACGAGACCGCCGAGCCAGACCTCGAGGGATCTTCATGCGGCGCGACGACCAGCCCACTGTCACAGTCAGGGCTACCAGCCGTCGGCGTTGGGTGCTCCCGGCGGTCCTGGTCATCCTCTGGCTGGCCGTTGGAGGTCCGTTGGGCTCCTTTCAGGGTCAACTGGCCGGCGTCGCCGAGAACGACAATGCGTCGTTCCTGCCGGCGACGGCAGAGTCGACAAAGGTCAACGAGATCCAACCGCGTTTCGCCGAAGCAGCGATCATCCCGGCGATCGTCGTCTACGAGCGGGAGTCCGGCATCACCCCGGAGGACATCTCGGCGGCGGAGGACGACGTAGCGCAGATCAGTGAGCTCAACGGCCTGGTCGGTGCCATCTCGCCGCCGATACCGTCGGAGGACGGTCAGGCACTGCAGGTGATCATTCCGCTGGACGCCAACCTCGGAGATGAACTGAGTACGATCGTCACCGACATCCGGGAGATCGTTGCCGACGGCGACATCGACTTCGTCTCCGTGACGGGCCCAGGCGGGATCATCGCCGACTTCGGCGAAGCCTTCGGTGACATCGATGGATTCCTGGTCATCGTCACGGCCCTCGTCGTGGCGTTCATCCTGGTGCTCGTGTACCGCAGCCCCGTCCTGCCCGTGGTCGTACTCGTCGGTGCGGCACTGGCTTTGGGTGTCTCAGCGGCTGTCGTGTACGGACTGGTCAAGGCCGAGGTCATCACTCTCAACGGACAGAGCCAGGGGATCCTGCTGATCCTCGTCTTCGGCGCCTCCACCGACTACGCATTGCTGCTCGTCTCGCGGTTCAGAGAGGAACTGCACCACAGCCAAGACAAGTACGACGCGATACGCAAAGCCCTTCGCGGGGCGCTGGCACCGATCGTGGCCTCCGCGGTCACCGTCATCCTCGGTGTCCTCTGCCTGCTCCTGTCCGACCTGAACTCCATCCGCGGACTGGGTCCGGTGTCCGCGATCGGAATCGCTGCGTCCCTGCTCGTCCAACTCACCTACCTGCCTGCGGTGCTGACTCTCCTGGGCCGCGGCGCCTTCTGGCCGCGTCGACCCAGAAGGGACGGCACGACGTCGGGGGAGAGAGGGATCTGGGTGAAGGTGGCCGGCCTGGTGCAGACCCATCCCCGTCGCGTCTGGGTCGCCACTTCGCTGCTGCTGTTGGTCGCCGCCTCGTTCGTCTTCCAATTGCGGGTGGGCGGCGCTTCGCAGACCGACATCTTCCTGACCGAGGTCGACTCGGTCGCCGGTCAGGAGGCACTCGGGCGGCATTTCCCGGCCGGGGCCGGTTCCCCGGCCGTGATCATCGGAGCTGCCGACGACGTCGACGATCTGGTGGCCGCCGCTGAGTCGGTCGAGTCGGTGGACTCGGTAGCGGTAACCACGCAGGCCCCGCCTGGCGCGCCTGCCAGCGTTCCGGGTCCTCCGGACGGTGAGCCCAAGGTCGTCGACGGACTGGTCGAGATCAACGCCGTACTGAACGTCTCGGCCGATGGCGAAGTCGGCTACCAGGCCATCAGGGAACTGCGCGAGGTGGTCGGCGAGGTGGGGGAGGGCAGCGCCCTGGTCGGCGGCTTCACCGCGCTCAACCTGGACACCCAGGACACCTCCGAGCGCGACCTGACGCTGATCATCCCGATCGTGTTGCTGGTGGTCTTCGTGGTCCTGGCCCTGTTGTTGAGGGCGATCGTGGCACCGCTCGTGCTGATCGCGACCGTGGTGCTGTCCTACCTGGCCACGCTCGGTGTCGCCGAGCTGGTTTTCGATCACGTCTTAGGCTGGCCGCCGGCCGACCCCGCCGTACCGTTGTTCGGCTTCGTCTTCCTCGTCGCCCTGGGAATCGATTACAACATCTTCCTGATGACCCGGGTCCGCGAGGAGTCGCTGAAAAGGGGCACCCGGCCCGGAATCCTGGCCGGCCTTCGGGTGACCGGAGGGGTGATCACCTCGGCGGGCGTGGTTCTAGCCGCGACCTTCGCCGCCCTAGGAGTCATCCCGATCCTGTTCCTGGCCCAGATCGCGTTCGTCGTCGCCTTCGGGGTGCTGCTCGACACCACGGTCGTACGGTCGCTGCTCGTGCCGGCGCTCACTCACGACATCGGCAGGGCCATCTGGTGGCCGAGCACGCTCTCCCGGGCGGACAAGTCCTAAGCTGATCCGCGGTGCGCGAAATCGTCGTCTTCAGCGGCAATGCCCACCCCCGGTTTGCCCAGCGAATCTGTGCTCACCTGGGGGTGGAACTCTCGCACGCCTCGATCATCAGGTTCAGCAACGACTGCCTGCAGGTTCAGCTGCAGGCCAACTGCCGGCAACGCGACGTGTACGTCGTACAGCCGTTGGTCCCGCCCACCCAAGAGCACCTCATGGAGCTCCTGCTGATGTTGGACGCGGCACGCGGTGCCTCGGCCTCCCAGATCACCGCGGTGATCCCGCACTACGCCTACGCCCGGTCGGACAAGAAGGACGCCTCGCGGATTTCCATCGGCGGCCGACTCGTCGCGGATCTGTTGATCACCGCCGGGGCCAACCGGATCATCACGATGGCCCTGCACGCTCCCCAGGTGCACGGGTTCTTCGGGGTCCCCGTCGATCACCTCACCGCCATCGGTGAACTCGCGGAGCACTTCCGCGGCCGCGACCTCAGCCAGACCGTCGTGGTCTCCCCGGACCTCGGAAACGCCAAGACCGCGACCCAGTTCGCCCGCCTGCTCGGTACGCCAGTTGCGGCCGGGAGCAAACGCCGGCTGGCCGACGACCGGGTGGTCATCGACGCCATCGTGGGTGATGTCGCCGGTCGGCACGCCATCGTGCTCGACGACGAGATCGCCACCGGCAGCTCCATCGTCGAACTGCTCAACAAGCTCTCCGACGACGGAGCCACCGGCGCGTCGGTAGCCTGCACGCACGGCCTGTTCACCGGCAAGGCCGTGGACCTGCTGGGCAGCCATCCGATGGTGACCGAGGTGGTCACCACGGACACCGTGCCGCCGCCGGAACAGGCTTGGGAGAACCTGCAGGTCCGATCAGTCGCAACCCTGTTTGCCGAAGCCATCCAGCGCAGTCACGTCGGTGAATCGGTGAGCAGCCTGTTCGACGGCGTCGACCCCGCGCACGGGCCACCGCAACAGCCGTTGCCCTTCGGCTGAGTCAGGGCGTCCCTGAGTCGAATGATTCGACTCAGGGACGCCCTGACTCAGTTCGGATCCGGGTTGTGGACAGCCGGGGCGCCACCGGGCCGGTTGCGCCTAGCGTGCAGTCGCATGCAGCGAAGCCTCGAGGGATACACCTTGATCGAACTCGTCGGTTTCGGTGCGACCGGTGAGGTCTGGCGCGCCCAGCCCGACAGCGGCGGGCCCGAGGTCGCGCTCAAGTGGCTCACCGGCGAAAGCGTCGACGCCGGCGTTCTGAGCTGTTCCCGACTGCACGACTTCACACACCCGCATGTGGCGCGCTTGCTCGACCTGCGCCGGGACGGGTCCCGAGTGGTCCTGGTCCAGGAGTTCGTTCCCGGGGTCAGCCTGGCGGCGCTGCTCGCCGAGCGAGACGTCCTGAGCGGTGCCGAGGTGGTCACCCTTCTGACTCCGGTGGCCGATGCGCTCGGTGCCGCCCACGACGCCGGCCTACTGCACGGCAACCTCACCCCGACCGCTGTCGTGGTCACTTCCGACGGCCGGCCCGTGCTGACCGATGTCGGGATCTGGCAGGGCCTGGATGCGACCACACGGGGAACGGTCCGGCTCGAGTACCTCGATCCATCCGTGGCCCGGGGCGGGCCCGTCACGAAAGCCTCGGACGTGTTCGGTGTCGCCGCAATCGGGTTCCACGCGCTTACCGGGCGCCCGCCATGGGCCGCGGGAAGCGGTGCGGACACCTGGCAGCTGGCTGCCGAGGGCTGCGGTGTCGACCTGCGGCCGCTGCGCGCCAGCACGCCTTCGCCATTGGCCGACGTGATCGCCCGCGGCCTTTCCGAGCAGCCCAGGCATCGGGGGAGTGCTCAGGCCTTCGCCGCCGACGTGCGCGATTCGGTCGAGCCAGCACCGCTGCACCTGGCGGGCGCCTACGCTTGGCCGGACCTGCCGCCCCTCCTGGATGCAGACTCAAGGGACTCAAGGGCAAGGGTCGGCGATGCCGGCAGAGAGGTTGCGGGTCCGGACGGGCGGTCGGACACCGCATCGCGTGGTTCCCCACCCTTGGACATCGCCGGCGAAGTGCGCCGCGGAAGTTCCGCTCGCCACGCCGCAACGCCTACTACTCGTCGCGAGCGGGAACGGCAATTTGACGCCGTACGGAACCCAGCACGTGGCATCGGTCTAGGCGCCGCGTCGAGGTCGCGCTCCGCGCCGCGGTTCCTACCACGCCGCGCTGTCGTCGCGGCCTTCGTTGGGTTGGCGATCCTGAGTGTCATCGTCCTCGGCCTTGGTGGGGGCGCGCCGGAATCCGTGCCAGCACAAGCTGGCGGACTCCTCGGCGAGATGACTCGGCCCGGGACTGCCGCTGGACCTGAGACCGATCCTGTGAACAGCGGCATCGACGAGCAGGCCATACCCAACACGCCAGCGGCCTGGGTCGAATTGTTGAACCTGCTCTACGAGCGCCGCGCCGTCGCTTTCGGGACCGGCGCCGCCGCGCTACTCGATCAGGTGTTCACGGCAGACAGCCCACAGTTGGCCGCCGACACGACCGAGTTGTTCCGACTGACCGACGCTGGGCAGGTCCTTCGCGGCTTCACGCCACGGGTGCTCGAGGTTCTCGAGGTTTCGGTGGACGACGACCTGGCCACCCTGCAGATCACCGATGAGTTCGGCGACTACGAAACCGTTCCCGCGGTCGACACGCGCGCCGCAGCCCTGGCAAGCCATGCGGGACGTGCGCCGGCTGTGGTGGCCATGACGCTGATCCGCAGCGAGGGCGGCTGGCGCATCCACACCGCCCAGCGGGTGGACTGATGCGGTCAAGAAGCGATGATCGCTTCGAGTGCCCCACGCAGGTTCGGATGGGCGAAGTCGAACCCGGCCTTGGTCAGGACGCCTGGGATGACCCGCTGACCGGCCAGGACGCCTTCCTCGGCAAAGTTGCCGATCACCAGTTTCAGGGCGAATCCCGGCACGGCGGCGAGTGTCGGACGGCCCAGCACCGAGCCCAGAGTCTCGGTGAACTCCGCATTGGTCACCGGCTCGGGGCCGGTGAGATTGACCGGCCCGGACAGATCCGACGCGATCAGAAATCGCAACGCGGACACCTCGTCGGCAAGACTGATCCATGGCCAGTACTGCCGACCCGACCCGAGCCTGCCGCCCAGACCCAGCTTGAACAGCGGAAGTAACCGGCCCATAAGTCCACCGCGCCGGGAGAGCACCAAACCGGTACGCGGAAAGGTGACTCGTACCCCGGCATCCACGGCCGGCCGCGCCGCTGCCTCCCAGCGCCGACAGACCTCGGCCAAGAAGCCCGCGCCAGCAGATTCCGACTCGTCGACCGGCCGGTCCCCGGTATCGCCGTACCAACCGACCGCCGAGGCCGAGATCAAGAAACGCGGCCGTGGCTGTGCACCCACCAACGCCTGGGCAACAGTCGTCGTACCGTCGACTCGGCTTTCGAGCACCTCGCGCATACGAGCCTCGGTCCAGCGCTTGTCGGCGATGCCCCCGCCGGCGAGGTGCACAACCCCGTCGACATCGGCCAGTGCGACCGGGTCCAAGCGTCGCGCAGCCGGATCCCACTGAACCTCGTCGGCCGAGCGGGGATTGCGCCGCACCAGCGGGACGACGTGGTGGCCGTCGCTGCGCAGCGCAGCACTCAGTGCGGAACCGATCAGCCCGGAGGCGCCGGTGATGGCGACCTTCACCGGCTCACCCGTGCGCCCGTGCCTGAGGCTCGATCAGGACAATCCCAGGGAGGATTCGAAGTCCCCGGCCTCGAGTCGCTCCTTCGTCGTCGTCAGGAAGCGGGCGGCATCTGCCCCGTCCACGATCCGGTGGTCGTAGGTCAGGGCGAGGTAGACCATCGAGCGGACGGTGATGATCTCCCCCAGGTCCGGGTCGTCAACCACCACCGGTCGCTTGACAACGGTGCCCGTTCCGAGGATCGCCACCTGCGGCTGGTTGATGATCGGCGTGTCGAACAGGGCACCTCGGCTGCCGGTGTTGGTAAGCGTGAACGTTCCGCCACCGAGTTCGTCCGGAGTCACCTTGTTGTTGCGAGTCCGCTCGGCCAGGTCGGAGATCTTGCGGGCGATGCCGCTCAGGTTGAGATCACCGGCGTTGTGGATCACCGGAACGAGCAGGCCACGCTCGGTGTCCACGGCGATTCCGAGGTTCTCACCGTCGTGATAGGTGATTGTCCCGGCTTCGGAGTCGATGGACGAGTTCACCATCGGATGCGCCTTGAGTGCCTCGACAGCCGCAAGTGCGAAGAACGGCAGAAAAGACAGCTTGACGCCTTCGCGGGCGGCGAAATCGTTCTTCACCCGGTCGCGCAGTCGTGCCACCCGAGTGAGATCGACCTCGACCACAGTGGTCAGTTGGGCGCTGACCTGCAAGGACTCGATCATCCGGCGGCCGATCAGCGAACGCAGCCGAGTCAGTTTCTCGGTCCGCCCTCGCTTGCTCGGCTCCGACTCGGGTTCCCTTCGTGTCGGTGCTGTCGAGGATGCCGCTGTTGCAGCCGGGGCCTGCGCGGTCGGTCCGGTCGCGGCCGGTTGGGTCCGGCCGCTGGCCGCTTCGAGAACGTCCTGCTTGCGGATCCGTCCGCCGACTCCGGTGCCAGTGATCGAGGACAGGTCCACCTTGTGCTCGGTGGCCAGCTTGCGGACCAACGGCGTGACGTACGCGCCGCCATCGGTGCTCGCGCTCGCTCCTTGCGCTGAGATCCCCGATGCCGGCGGTTGTTCGCCCTGACCGGGACCCTGAGGCGCCGGTGATGGCTCGGCGGCAACGGCTTGCGCTGCCTCCGGCTGCTGGCTCGTCTGCGACGTTTGCGATGGTGGGCTGGCTGGCGCTTCGCTGGGCGCGGCCGCGTCGGGAGCTGCCTCGACATCCTCGCGTAGGGCCGGTGCCGGTTCGGCAGCCTCCGGTTCGGCAGCCTCCGGTTCGGCAGCCTCCGGTTCGGCAGCCTCCGGTTCGGCAGCCTCCGGTTCGGCAGCCTCCGGTTCGGCAGCCTCCGGTTCGGCAGCTGCCGTGGCTTGCGGCTCAGCGCCCGCGGACTCCGCTCCTGCGTCGGCGGAACCGATGACGGCGAGTTCGGCGCCGACCTGAACGGTCTCGTCCTCGCTGACCGCGATGGACAGCAGGGTGCCGCTGGTCGGCGCGGGGATCTCGGTGTCGACCTTGTCGGTGCTGACCTCCAGCAGCGGCTCATCGGCCTCGATGCTGTCGCCCACCGCCTTGAGCCAGCGGGTGACCGTGCCCTCGGTGACGCTCTCTCCCAACGCGGGCATCGTCACCGGCGTACCGGTCGCGGCGCCGCCGGAAGCTCCATCGACGGACTGCGATGGCGAGGCGTCAGCCGCGGGCGGTTGTTCCTGATCCTGCCCGGTGGGCTCCGCCGGGGCCTGATCGGCGGGAGCCGCCTGATTGTCCTGCGCTTGCGCCTGCTCAGGCTCGGATTGGGCTTGGTCAGCTGCTGGCGGCTCGGGTGCGGCGTCGTCGGTTCCTTGCTGCTCGGGTGCCGCCTGCTCGGGGGTTGGCTGCTCAGTGGGTGCGGACTGCGTCTGGGTTGGCTGGCCGGAGGAGTCGGACTCGCCGGCATCGCCGATGATCGCGAGTTCGGCACCGACCTGAACGGTTTCGTCCTCGGCGACCATGATCTTCTGCAGCACCCCGCTAGCCGGCGCTGGGATCTCGGTGTCCACCTTGTCGGTACTGACCTCGAGCAGCGGCTCGTCGGCCTGGACCTCCTCACCCTCCTGCTTCAGCCAACGGGTGACCGTGCCCTCGGTGACGCTCTCGCCCAGCTGGGGCATGGTGACGGAGGTCGGCATGGCGGTGGTGGCTCCTCTTGGGTCTTGTGCGGTTGGGTTCCGATGCTGGTGAGGCAGATCAGCCGTGCACGTGCAGAGGCTTTCCGGCCAGGGCGAGATGCGCCTCGCCGAGTGCCTCGGATTGCGTCGGGTGCGGATGGATGAGGCTGGCGACCTCGTCGGGCAGAGCTTCCCAGTTGTAGATCAGCATGGCTTCGGCGATCAACTCTCCGACCCGGGAGCCGACCATGTGGACCCCGACGACCGGGCCGTCCTTGGCACGGATCAGCCGTACCGCGCCCTGGGTCTTGAGGATTTGGCTCTTTCCGTTCCCACCGAGGTCGTAGGTCAGTGCCTCGATCTCGCCGTACTTATCCTTGGCCTGTGCCTCGGTCAGACCAACCGAGGCGACCTCGGGCTCGGAGTAGGTGATCCGGGGGACCCCGGCGTAGTCGATGGGTACCACCGGAAGTCCGGCCAGCCGCTCGGCGACCAGGATTCCCTCGCCGAAGCCGACGTGGGCCAATTGCAGAGTCGGGATGAGGTCACCGACCGCTGAGATGGTCGGGACCGAGGTCTGGCACAGCTCGTCGACGACGACGAACCCGCGCTCGGTGAGAACACCGTTCTCCTCGTACCCGAGACTTTTTGATACCGGCCCGCGGCCGACCGCGACGAGGAGCAATTCGGCCTCGATGGTTTTGCCGTTCTCGAGCGACACATTGACCCCGTTGTCGGTGGTCTTGACTCCGGCGAATCGGCTGCCCAGCTCGAAACCGATCTTGCGCTTGCGGAATGCCCGCTCCAGCAGCTTGGAGGAGGACTCGTCCTCGAGCGGTACGAGATGCGGCAGCGCCTCCACGATCGTGACGTCTGCGCCGAAGGACTTCCACACGCTGGCGAATTCACAACCGATCACCCCGCCACCGAGGACGATGACGGAGGCGGGAACGCGTTCTAGCCGCAGCGCGTGGTCGCTGGTGATGACTCGCTGGCCGTCGATCTCCAGGCCGGGTAACGAGCGGGCGTAGCTGCCCGTGGCCAACAGGACGTGCCGGCCCTCGTAGGTCTGGTCGCCGACCTGTACGGCCGTGGGGGAGACCAGACGCCCCTCGCCCTCGACGTAGGTGACTTTGCGAGCCTTGACCAGGCCCTGCAGTCCCTTGTAGAGCCGACCGACGACGCCGTCCTTGTAGGAGTTGACGCCGGCCATGTCGATCCCGGCCAACGTCGTCTTGACGCCGAACTGCTCTCCCTCGCGGGCACTGTCGGCAACTTCGGCCGCATGCAGCAGTGCCTTGGTCGGGATACAGCCACGGTGCAGGCAGGTGCCGCCGACTTTGTCCCGCTCGATGAGCACCACCGACATACCGAGCTCGGCTGCCCGGAACGCCGCTGCGTACCCGCCGGAACCACCCCCGAGGATGACCAGATCGGCTGGGTTCGTGCTCGGCTCGCTCGATGACATGACGTGCTCCGCACGTGCGCGCCCTTCGGGCGCTGTGTTCGCTGCGCTCCTCGCTCGTACCTCGCTGCGATGCTCGCTCACCTGCATCCTCCATGTCGTCGTCGGCCATCCTGCCACTCTCGGCGCAGGCGTGACTTCGGCCCTATCGTTGACGGCTCAGCACGAGATGGGGAGGCCGTCGTGGCTCTGTTTGGCCGCAAGAAACGACCGGGCACGATGCGGAAGTCGAGCAATGCAGACACCGAACACCTGCAGGCCTTTGCCATGTCGCGCCAGGGGGTCGAGGCCTTCGTCGAGCCGCGCACTGCAGTGACCGAGGCGACCGTTGTGTTCGTAGCCGCCGACGGTGAATGGACGCGTCGTCGGATCGATGGTCCCGATGGTGCGCAGAAGCTCGCCCGCAAGCTGTCCATCCCGGTCTATGACGCCGCCGTCATGGGCTACCCGGACCGGATGCGGGAATGGTCGGCCCGCCAGAAGAACACCGGCACCGGCCCCGGCGGATGAACAGCCAAGCCGTCTCCGACGCCGTGAGCGGGCTCGGATGGCGCTACATCCTGGGCACTCTGCGCACATCGGTGTCCGTCAGGTCGCTGGCCGAGGCAGCCGACGTGGCCGTGAGAGTTGCTGCCAGCCCGTGACCGGGCGGGACAGCTGGCGCTGGACCTTCGTCCCGATCGACTGGTCCTGACCGTGCATCCAGCGGCGGGCGCCTCGATGACGGCGGACGACGTAGGCCTCGCCCGACGACTCTCCGATGTGGTGATCACCGGCGGGCTGCGGACCGATCCCGGAGGTGGGGATGACCGGTCGCGATCGGTGCAGCTGCTCGAGATCGCCATCGATGCGATCAACATCCCCTCGCGGCAGGTGGCGTGCTGCTCGCTGACGACCGCGCACCCGCGTTCTGGATCTTGGCCGACGCCGAGGGTAACGAAGCCTGCGTGACCACCTGGCAGGGCCGCGACTCCTGACCCCTGCTGCCGACCGTTATCGCGGCGTTGAGCGGCTGAGAAACTCGCGAACGCTGACCGGCTCGTGTCCCGTCAACCGCTGGACATGGTCGGTGACGACATCGAGTTCACCGGCAGCGATAGCCGTGTACGTACTGATCCAGCCAGCCACCTCCCATTCGGGCGCGCCGTAACTCGCCCGCGACGCGTGCGCCTGCTCGAGGGTCTCGTTCTCGAAGGTGACCGGCTGCGCGGAGTATCGGCTGATCTCGGCTGCCAACTCGCTCAGGGTAAGCGATTCAGCTCCGGTCAACTCGTAGACCGCTCCCTCATGACCGGGCTCGATGAGCATCGTGAGGAGTGCGTCGGCGACGTCGTCTCGCAGCACCGGAGCAAGCCGGCCATTTCCGGCGGGACCGCGAATCACCGCTTCCGGGCCACCGAGGAGCGGGACCAGGTCCAGGTAGAGATTCTGGCGCGAGAAGGTGAACGCGAGCCCGCTGGCGCGAAGGTGTTCCTCGGTACGGAAGTGGTCGCGGGCGAAGGTGAACGTCGCCTCGGCCGCGGCGCCGATGAAGGAAAGGTAGACGACCCGCCCGACCCCGGCGGCAGCCGCAGCGTCGATTGCTTGTATGTGCTGCTTCACGCGGTCCTCGGACTCCCGTGCGGAGACGAGCAACAGCGTGGAGACGCCCTGGAAAGCCGATCTCATGCCGGCGATGTCGGCATATCCACCGAACTCCGACGTTTGCGCGCCGGGTAACGCCGGGACCCGCGATGCGTCTCGCACTATCAGGCGCTGTGAATGGCCGGCATCGGCAAGACGCCGAGCGACCCGGCCCCCGACCTCGCCGGTCGCTCCGGTCACCCCGATCACCGGCTCAGCGTATCGGCGGTGCCAGCGGCAAACGCCGATTCAGCCGGTAGGAGCGCCGGCGGCCAGGTCCTCGATGGTCGTGAGCAGCGTCCGGATCGGTACGCCGGTGCCGCCCTTGGGGTTGTAACCCCACGCGCTACCAGAGTTGAACGCCGGGCCGGCGATGTCGATGTGCGCCCACTCGGTGCCGTCGGTGACGAACTCGGAGAGGAAGTGTCCCCCGACGAGCATTCCGCCGAGCCGGTCGGTGTTCGCGTTGATCAGGTCCGCCACCGAGGAGTCCAGGCCCTTGCGAAGTTCCGGTGGCAGCGGCATCGCCCACATGGCCTCGCCAGTTCGCTCACTGGCGGCGATGACCCGACCGCGCAGATCGTCGCTGCCCATCACGCCGGCCGTTCGGGCTCCCAAGGCGATTCGAGCCGCGCCAGTCAAAGTGGAGGTCTCGATCAGCCAGTCCGGTCCGTCCTCGCAGGCCCGCGCGATCGCGTCAGCCAGGACGACACGGCCCTCAGCGTCGGTGTTGGTGATCTCGGCGGTCTTGCCGTTGCGGAAGGTGATCACGTCGGCGGGCCGGTAGGCCGTACCACTCGGCAGGTTCTCGGCCATCGGGATCGTGGCGATCAACTCGACCGGCAGGCCCAACTCGGCGACCAGGCAGGCGGTGGCCACGATGGCCGCGGCACCGGCCATGTCGGATTTCATCTCGTCCATCTTCGCCGCGGGTTTGATCGAAATACCGCCGGAGTCGAAGGTGATGCCCTTGCCGACCAGAGCGATCTTGCAGATCGGGGAGCGCGACGGGGTGTAGTGCATCCGAACCAGTCGTGGCTTGCGGTCGGACCCGGAGCCGACGGCCAGCACGCCGCCGTACCGGCCCTTGGCAAGCGCCTTCTCGTTCAAGATCTCGATCCGAAGTCCGGCGGCCTTTCCGGCCAGCTCGGCACGGCGGGCGAACTCCGCGGGATAGAGATCGTTCGGAGGAGCGTTGACCAGGTCGCGGGTGAGGGCCACCGCGCTGGCAACGGCCTCGATGCGGCGCAGTTCTGCCTTGACGGTGGCGTCTTTGGCGTCCGGTACGAGCAGGTCGACGCGCGCGGGTGAGGTGTCCCGGGCCGGCGGAACTTGGGACTTGTATGTCATGTACCGATACGCACCGAGCAGTGCCCCCTCGCCGGCGGCCCGAATGTGGTCGATGTTGCCGTGAGCGGATCGCGGATCAACGGCAAGGGCGTTGAGTACGTTGCGTCGCCCCGACAACGCGCGCACAGCCGAGCCGGCGGCGCGGCGGATACTTTCGGCGGAATACCTGCCAGCCTCGTCCGGAGCACCTAGCCCGACCGCAGCGATGACCGCGAACGGGCCGGCTCCGAGCGTGGCGATCCGAGTGACCTCTCCTTCGGCACCGGTTGCGGACAGCACCTTGAGCGCGTCCGGGAGTTTGCCGCCCAACAATTCGTCGAGTGCCTGCGCACCGGGGGTCATCAGCGGCCGGGTCTTGCCTCTGCCGATCCCGACGATGATGGCGTCGGCAGTGATGGAGTCCAGGGCCTTGTCGGTCGCTCGCAACGTTGGCATCCGGAGGATGCTATCCGGCGCCCACCCGAAAGCTCCGGCCGCTAACGTCTTTGGCCATGACAGCACTGCGCTCTCCGCTACATGACCGCCACGAGGCCCTCGGCGCCAAGTGGGCGGACTTCGGTGGCTGGACGATGCCGGTCGAGTATCCAGGGGCGGGCGGCGGAGTGCTGGCCGAGCACCTGTCAGTAAGAAAAGCCGTCGGCATCTTCGATGTCTCGCATCTAGGCAAGGCGACGGTTTCCGGACCGGGGGCCGCCGGGTTTCTCAACAGCTGTCTGACCAACGATCTCGACCGGATCGGCCCCGGCCAGGCGCAGTACACGCTGTGCTGTGACGACGCGTCCGGTGGGGTCGTCGACGACTTGATTGCCTATGTGCGCAGCCCGGACGAGGTCTTGATCGTTCCGAACGCGGCCAACACTGCTGAGGTCGTGCGGCGGCTGAAAGCAGCGGCGCCAGGACGCATCGAGGTCGCCGAACAGCACATGGACTTCGTCGTCCTGGCCGTACAGGGACCGAAGTCCGCTGACGTGCTGGCCGGCATCGGCCTGCCCGCCGACCACAACTACATGAGCTTCACCGACACGACCTGGCAGGCACCCTCCGGCGCTTCTGGGTCGGTGATCGTGTGCCGGACGGGCTACACCGGCGAGCACGGGTACGAGCTGATCGCCCCGTCGGAGGCCGGTCCGGCGTTGTGGGACGCGGTGCTGCGGGCCGGTGCAGGATACGGGATCCGTGCGGCCGGACTCGGGGCCCGCGACACACTGCGCACCGAGATGGGTTATCCGCTGCACGGGCAGGACCTGTCCATGGACATCACACCGACTCAGGCGCGCAGTGGCTGGGCGGTCGGATGGGACAAGCCGGCCTTCTGGGGGCGTACGGCGTTGCTCACCGAGAAGGAGGCGGGGGCGGCGCGCCTGCTGTGGGGGCTACGAGCGGCTGGCCGAGGGATCGTTCGCCCGCACCTGCCGGTGCTGGACGGGAGCGGGACGGTGGTCGGTGAGACGACGAGTGGCACGTTCTCTCCGTCTTTGCGGGTCGGGATCGGCTTGGCCCTGCTGAACCGGGGTCTGGGCATCGCCGACGGTAGTGAACTCCAGGTCGACGTCCGAGGTCGTCCACTGCCGGTGACCGTCGTCAAGCCGCCCTTCGTCGACTCACACGTCCGGTAGCTAGCCTGAACCCATGAGTTGGACATGGCGGTACGAGGACGAGGCCGGGGCGACGCTGTCGACGCCGGAACCCGAGGCCTTCGAGAGCCGATCCGATGCGGAGAGTTGGCTGGGGGAGAACTTCGGTGACCTGGCCGACAACGGAATTGCCGCAGTCACCCTGCTCGATGGGGAGTCCCCGGTCTACGGCCCGATGAGCCTGTCCGCGTCCTAGCCGGGCAGTCGCGAGAACCGGCGGCCGGTCAGATCTCGTCGCCGACCGAGACGGCCGGCTTGGGGAAGCGCCAACGACGGACCATCGTGGCTCGCGTCACGCCGTACCAGATCAAGCCCCGGTTGGAATCGGTGGCATCGGGTAACCGTTCCGAGACCGTCTTCTTGATCCGCCGGCCAAGAAAAATCGAGTCCACGATGATGGCGACGAAGAAGGCCATCCACAGCAGCACCGTGTAGCTCCGGATCTCGGGATTCGGGATGAAGTACCCGACCAGGACAAGAGCGGCGATGAGCAGGAATACGCTGCCGATGTTGCGCCGCGAGTCGACGATGTTTCGGACCAACCTGCGCGCCGGGCCCTGGTCACGTCGGGGCAGGGCGGACTCCACTCCGGCCGACGCGGCCGTACGGGTGACCTTGCGCCCAGAGGCCTGAGTCTCCCGCATCCGGCGGTAGGCCTCTTTACGGGTCGTCGGCGGCGGGAGTGCCGGCCCGGAGCGCCGTCCCTGGGCATCGCGTCGCTTCGGCGTTGGGCGACCCTTGCCGACGGCCGCCGCCGCTAGCTCGGCAGCCTCGATCAGACGCTGGTTGGCTTCTTCGTCGGCTTTGCGCCGCCCGAGACCGGGCAGCTTCACGCTGGGCAGCTTCACAACTGTGCAATCTAGCTGGCCGAGCAGTCAGAACCACTCCGAGAGGGAAGCTTGGCGACGCGGCTGCTCAGGTATGGACGGCAATTGGCCTATCATGGAACAGACCCAAGGCAGTCGCTGTTGTGTGCTGGCGACAGTGACCGCTGCGCGGGCACGCTGCGACGGACTAGGCCCAGGAGGGCATGGAATGACCACGAGCACTGAAACTCCCGAGACCGCGACCAAGTTGACCGGCGTCGTCCTGTCCGACCCGGCTGCCGCCAAGGTGAAGGCGCTCATCGATCAGGAGGGCCGCGACGACCTGCGCCTACGGATCGCGGTACAGCCCGGTGGATGTTCCGGCCTGCGCTACCAGTTGTTCTTCGACGAACGCGCCCTCGACGGGGACGTCGTCGCCGACTTCTCCGGCGTCCAGGTGGTCACCGACCGGATGAGTGCGCCCTACCTCGGTGGAGCCGTCATCGACTTCGTCGACACGATCGAGAAGCAGGGCTTCACCATCGACAACCCCAACGCGCAGGGATCATGCGCGTGTGGAGACTCCTTCAACTGAACAGACTTCGGCTCTGTGCATGGGAGTCCGTGTGCATTCGAGCCAGCCGATGCCGGCGTCCATCTTGGACGCCGGCATCGTGGCATTCAGCGCACGAGTCGCGGAGGAATCGGGTGCGGCAGACCTCGCCTGGGCACGAGCGCGTCCCTGGGAGGTCTCGCGACTCGTCGAGCTCGCAACCACGCCAGCGCGGCCTCGGCGCTGTGATCGGGCGGAAAGACCGGATAGATCGCTCCGTCGACGACACCGTTCATCACGAACACGGTGATCCGCCGGATCAACGTGAGCCCGTCCACGGAGAACGTGGGCAACTGCCAGGCTCGAGCCATCTGCAGGTCAGCATCGGAGAGCAGCGGGTAGGGCAGGTGCAAGCGCTGGGCCGCCTCCAGTTGTTCGGCGGAGGGTTGACTCGACATGCCCAACACCCGGGCGCCCAGCGCCTCGAATTCAGCGTGGGAGTCACGGATCCGGCACGCCTGCGGCGTACAGCCCCGAGCCCCGGGAATCGCGTCCCATCCGGTGGGCAGCGACATCCCCGGCGTACCTGTCCGGGGATAGATGAACAGGACGGTACGACCCGGGAGTTGGGAGATGCCCAGGACGTCCCCGTTCTTGGTTTGGCCGGGTTGTGCCATGCTGGCAGTCAACTCCACCGGTGGCACTTCGGCTCCGGTCATGTGGTCGGTGGCGCCGTCGTCCACGGGAATCGGTAGGTCATCCGGTAGGTGCTCATAACTGGTCACGCGTTGACGTTCAACCTGTGTGGCAGCAGTGTCAACCCACGACGGGGGTACGGCCTTTGCGCACTGAGTTATGCCCAGCCCTCGACATGATCTTGAGGTTCCGGGGCATGATGGACACAGATGGTGAGATGGCGGACACGAAGGGACACCGAAGCGCCACTATGGACGACAGCCTCGCGCAGGTGCTCCGGCTGTTGCGACTGGCGCAGGGCGGTCAGCCCGAGCAGGCGCTGGTCCAAGCCGACGAACAGCTTCGCGCCGGCGGACCCATGGGCGTTCAGTACGCCCGCGCGGTTGCCCTGCACTGTCTTGGTGATCACGAGAGTGCTGCGGCGGCGGCCGAGCGGATGCTCGCCATCACCGCCGGCCGCAGCGCGATTGGGGGCACCATCGGCACCGCCACCATCGGCACCGCCACCATCGGCACCGCCACCATCGGCACCGCCATTCCCGGGCCGGCCGTGACCGGAGAGGCCATTGTCACAACCGCAGCTGCCTCACTCAGCCCAGCAGAGACGGCCGGTTGGCAGTCGATCGCCCTGTCCTTTCGGGCCTCCCAGCACATGCTCTTGAGCGAGTTGAACCCGCAGGTATTCGATGTCGAGTCCACCCTGCATGACCTTGCCCAGGCCGAGGCGGCCCTGAGCAACGACGTCACTGACGGATTCGTGCTGTCCACGGCGCACACGGGGTTGGGGCACGGGTATCACGATCTGCGGCTCTACGAGCTTGCGCTGCCGCACTATGAGGCAGCATTGGAAGTCTCCTTGACCCATTCCGCCGAGATCGCGGTGATGACCGCGGTGACCAGCCAACTCAATCTCGCCGAGCTGCACCTGAACTGGTCGGTGGAGCTGCATCGCATCCGAGAGACCGGGAGAGCTCGGGACAAGAGCGCTACAGCGGCTCGGCATGCTGCTCTTGCTCAGGAGTACGCGAGCACAGATGATGCGCGGTCCTATGCGGCCAGCGCAGCGCTGCTGGCGGCCTGCGCTGACTCCACCGGACCGCCAGAACAAGTCGTGGATCGCATCCGCGAAGGGCTGCAAGCGGTCGAGGGACATGGACTTCGTGAGATTCGGGCGTTCGCGCTGCCCTTCCTGGCCTGGGCACTGGACCGGGCTGGGCGGCTGCCAGAGGCGCTCCAGGTGGCCGCCGAAGCGTGCGAGGCCCTACCCACGGATGCGACCTGGATGCTCACGTCTGCGGCCTATCACACTCGGGCGGCGTTGCTGGCCCGCTCGGGTTCTGACTCGGCCCGTGCGGGCCTGGCCTACGGCGATCAGCTCGCCAAGACGATGTGGCGTCAGCGACTGAGAACTTTGCACAACGCCCGGTCGGTGCAGATCCTCGAGCGAGTCACTCTGGAGCGGGACCGGGTCAACGTCCTCGCGCACACCGACGCGTTGACCGGGGTAGGTAACCGACGGGCCTTCGACGTACGGGTCGCGGAACTGAGTCGATCGGCTCCGGACCCGGCAGAGCTGGCCATGATCGTCGTGGACGTCGACCGGCTCAAAGCAGTGAACGACGCCGGTGGGCACGAGGCCGGGGATCTGACGCTGCAGGCCGTGGCAGGCGCGCTGACCGGTCAAGTCCGGGCTGGTGACCTGGTCGCCCGTCTCGGCGGTGACGAGTTCGTAGCGGTCGTGGAGGGCGTCGACCGCGCAGCCGCGGCGGCGCTGGCCGCCCGGATGGTCGACGCAGTGTCGGCGGCCCTCGGGTCGTTGGTGACCGTCAGCGTCGGGGTGGCGACCGGTCCGTCGTCGGAGGCAGGAGCCGACCTGCTACGAGCCGCGGATCGGGCGATGTACGCGGCGAAGAGAGCCGGCCGGGTGGCCGCGTCCGATGCTGATCGACCTCGTCTCGATCAGAGCCGAACGGGGTAGTGCACTTCCGGGATCTCCGGAGTGATCCGGTTCTCGACGAAGATTCCATGCCAGATCATGAAGACGAGCACGGTCCAGAGTTTGCGCGAGAAGTCGATCGGTCCCCGGCGATGCGCCTCGAGCATCGCCAGGATGTCGTTGCGGACAATCAACCCGTCGGTCTGTGAGTCGGTGATGATCGAACGGGCCCAGTCGTGCAGCTCATTGGCCAGCCAGAGCCGGGTCGGCACTGGAAACCCGAGTTTGCGGCGGTTGAAGATGTGCGGCGGTACGACGTCGCGAAGTGCTTGGCGCAATGCGTACTTCGTTGTCTCGCGGGTCACCCGCTCGCCGACCGGCAGTGTGGAGGCGACCGCGAATACCTCGGGGTCGAGAAAGGGCACCCGCAGTTCCAGCGAGTTGGCCATCGTCATCTTGTCCGCCTTGACCAGGATGTCCCCGCGGAGCCAGGTGAACAGGTCGATGTACTGCATCGCCGTCACGTCGTCGTATCCACGCGAGCGGGTTTTGTCATACAGCGGTGCTGTGAGGTCGGTCACCGAGACGCCGGAATCGTAGGTCCGGAGAAACCCGAGTTCCTCGTCGCGGAAGATCCGGGCGTTGCCGTAGTAGCGCTGTTCCAACGGGATGGAACCACGCCGGAGCAGGTCCTTGCCACGTACGCCTGCCGGGATCCGCTCGGATAGCGCAGCCAGCCCCCGCAGCACCCGCTTGGGGAGCTTCCCGAAGGCCGCCAGGGACAGTGGTTCCCGGTAGATGTTGTACCCACCGAACAGTTCGTCGGCGCCCTCGCCGGACAGGACGACCTTCACGTGCTTGCGAGCCTCGCGGGCAATGAACCACAGCGGAACGAGGGCCGGATCGGCGACCGGGTCGTCGAGATACCAGACGATCGCAGGTACGGCGGCGGAAAACTCCTCCGGTGTCACGACACGGGTGATGTGCTCGACCCCGATGGCCGCGGCCGACTCAGCCGCGACGTCGACCTCGGAGTAACCCTTGCGTTCGAACCCGACTGTGAAGGTGAGCAGATCTGGGTTGTACTGCTTGGCCAGCGCCGCGATCGCCGTCGAGTCGATCCCCCCGGACAAGAAGGCACCAACGGTCACATCAGCGCGCATGTGTACGCGTACCGACTCGTCGAGGGTGCTGCGGATCCGGCTGTAGAGATCGGCCTGGTCCCGTGGCCGAACCTTGGAAATGGCGAAGTCAGGGTCGAAGTAGCGGCGGGTGGTGACTTCCCCGTCGACGACGGAAAAGCAGGTGCCGCTCTCGAGTCGCCTGATGCCCGTATGCATCGTGGCCGGCTCCGGCACGTACTGCAGGGTGAGGTACTGCTGCAGTGCCCGAGTATCGACCTCGCCTGACTCGGTGCCCATGAGCTGCAGGAGTGCCTTCTTCTCGCTGGCCACATAACAGCCGAGCGAGTCGCCAGCGACGTACAA
>Ga0136630_1000037_pt1 | contig 34503 bp, 36 predicted proteins | sample AntDrymUQ5682106_2_FD_105496 | JGI IMG/M metagenome (GOLD analysis project Ga0136630, IMG submission 105496) | Polar desert sand microbial communities from Dry Valleys, Antarctica - metaG UQ568 (21.06) | ecosystem: Environmental > Terrestrial > Soil > Desert | place: Antarctica: Dry Valley...
GCACCCGGCCCCCACCGAGACCCGTCAGCCCGACGATCCGGGAACCGCTCCGCGCGTCTGAACCGCATCCAGCCGGCGCAGTCCAGTTCTGGCTCGAGCGCGGTCCGGATGCAAGGCTGATCGCATGTCCGACGAGCAAACGTCCGACGAGCGCAACGTCCTCGGTGGGCAGCTCGAGGTGTGCGGCACCGAGCCGGTGACCGGGTTCTACCGCGACGGCTGCTGCAGCACCGGCCCGGAGGACTTCGGCAACCATTCGGTCTGCGCGGTCGTGACACCGGAGTTCCTCGAGCACCAGCGCCGCGTCGGGAACGATCTGAGCACGCCGCGCCCGGAGTACGGCTTCGCCGGGCTACGACCGGGCGACCGCTGGTGCGTGTGCGCCTCGCGCTGGCTCCAGGCGTACGAGGACGGGGCGGCCGCACCGGTCGTGCTGGCCTCGACGCACGAGCGAGCCCTCGAGGTCGTGCCGGCCGGCGCCCTGGGAGCTCACACCGTCGATGTTCCCGCCGATCCCGGCTCGCTCAGCTGAACCCGTCGAGCGTCTCGAGATCGCCTCCGACCCGAGGCTATGAGCATGTCGTGACGCAGCAAGCACCTGACACCATCGACCCCGACGTCCGATTCCTGCTCGCCAATGAGCGGACGCTGCTCGCCTGGATCCGGACGGCTGTCACGCTGCAGGCCGGCGGGCTCGCCGTCACCCAGCTTGCGGCCTCAGCAGTCTTCGGCCAGATCTTCGGTGCCATCGCACTCTTGCTCGGCGCCTGGGCTGGGGCGATCGGCTATCGCCGATTCCGAGCGGTGGAGCGAGCGATCCGCAACCAGCGCCTCCCGCCCGCCGGGCGCAGTCCGGCGCTGCTCATCGCGGCGATCGTCGTGCTCGCGCTGGTGCTCTTCGTCCTCGTCGCCGTCGGGGCCTGGTAGCCCACCCCGGTGCCACGGCGGACGCGGGAGCCGTGGGTTGGCGCCGAGAACGTCAAGCGTTGAGGATGGTCTCGCGGTGGCGGTGCGACGGTGCCAGCGCCCCGGGCTCATCCAGCGACCGTGAGGAGCGACCTGCATGTCGGTCCTCGAGCGGCTCGACCGCTATCAGCGCGAGCATCGGCGGCTCGGGCTCCCGATCGCGGTCTTCTACAAGTTCTTCGACGACCAGGGTGGGTACCTGGCCGCCCTGATCACGTACTACGGCTTTCTCTCGATCGTGCCGCTGCTGCTGCTCGGCACTGCCACGCTCGGCTTCCTGCTGGCCGGCAACGTCGAGCTCGAGCAACGCGTGCTCGACTCGACGCTCAGCCAGTTCCCGGTGATCGGCGACCAGCTCACCGGTCCAGAGGGCCTGAGCGGCAGCAGCATCGCGGTGATCGTCGGCTCGCTCGGCGCGGTGTACGGGGCCCTCGGCGTCGTCCAGGCCGCGCAGAACGCCATGAACATCGCGTGGGCGGTCCCGCGCAACAAGCGCCCCGACCCGTTCAGGTCGCGCCTGCGCAGCGCGCTCCTGCTGCTGACAGCCGGGTTGGCGATCCTCGCTACGACAGCGCTCGCGGCGATCGGCAGCAGCCGCGCCTCGACCGGCGGCGGCCTCGACGTCGTCCTCGAGGTCGGTGCGACCGTCCTCGCGGTCACCCTGAACGCCGTGGTCTTCGCGTTCGCGTTCCGGCTGCTCACGGTCGCCGAGATCTCGACCCGCGACGTGCTCCCGGGAGCCGTGGTGGCGGCCATCGTCTGGCAGCTTCTGCAGACTGCCGGCGTCGCATTCGTCGAGAACGTGGTGCAGCAGGCTGACCCGACGAACGGGGTGTTCGCGCTCGTGCTCGGACTGATCGCATGGACGTACGTCGGCGCGGTCACGCTGGTGTTCTGCGTCGAGCTGAACGTCGTGCTCGCCAATCGGCTCTACCCGCGGGCGCTCATGACCCCGTTCAGTGACGACGTCGACCTCACCTCGGCCGACCGCAAGGCGTACACCGGGTACGCGACCGCGCAGCAGGCGAAGGGTTTCCAGGACATCGACGTCGACTTCGACAACGACGGCCAGAACGCGACTGCGCGCCGACGCCAGCCGAAGGATTGACCGGCTGGTCCGCCGAGCGCCGTCCGCCCGCGTGCTGCGCGACAGGTATCGTCGTTGTCGTTCGAGGTGTGCCGGGAAGCCTGGTCGGCGGTCGGTTCCGGCCGAGACCACCTCGAAAGGGTGCCCTCATGACTGCTCCTGCGTCCGCTGCGCGACGCGAGCGCATCTTCGCCCGGCTGTCCGGCGATGAGAGCAACGACCTGGCCGGTGTCCTTCGCAACGAGACCGTCGGCGGCGCGCTGATGCTCGGTGCCGCCGTCGTTGCCCTGGTCTGGGCGAACAGTCCATGGTCCGGCGCGTACGACACCGTCCGCGAGACCACCATCGGCCCGGCCGCGCTGCACCTCGACCTCTCGCTCCAGACCTGGGCCGCCGACGGCCTGCTCGCGATCTTCTTCTTCGTCGCCGGGCTCGAGCTCAAGCGCGAGCTGGTGGTGGGCGACCTCCGCACGCCGTCCCGGGCTGCGGTCCCCGTGGTCGCGGCGCTGGCCGGTATGGCCGCACCGGCGCTGGTCTTCGTCCTGGTGGCGAACGTGGCTGGCGGAGATGGGTCGGTGCTCCGCGGCTGGGCGATCCCGACCGCCACCGACATCGCCTTCGCGCTCGCCGTCCTCGCGGTGATCCAGTCCCACCTGCCCACGGCGCTGCGGGCGTTCCTGCTGACCCTCGCAGTGGTGGACGACCTCGGGGCGATCTTGGTGATCGCGACCGTCTACACCGCATCCGTGGACTTCCTTGCACTCGCCGGCGCCGCGGCCTTGCTCGTCCTGTACGCACTCCTCCAGCGCCGCCGGGTCCGGGCCCGGTGGGTCTACGTCCCGATCGCGCTCGCAGTCTGGGGGCTGGTCCACGAGGCCGGGGTGCACGCCACAGTGGCCGGCATGGCGCTCGCGCTGCTCACCCGGGCAAAGCCGGACCTGGGCGAGCAGGAAGCGCCGGCTGAGCGGGTCGAGCACCGCCTCAACCCCTGGTCCTCCGCCATCGCAGTGCCCGCCTTCGCGCTGCTGGCCGCTGGCGTGCCGGTCTCCGGCGGCACCCTGTCGGGATTGCTCGACGACCCGGCGTCGCTGGCGGTCGTGCTCGGCCTGGTGGTGGGCAAGCCGGTCGGGGTGTTGCTCGGAGCCTGGCTGACGGCGCGGCTCACCCGGGCCGAGCTCGACGACGGTCTCGGCTGGGCCGACGTCCTGGCGGTCGGCATGCTGGCCGGCGTCGGGTTCACAGTCTCGCTGCTGGTCACCGAGCTCGCCTACGACGAGGGGCAGACCGAGCTGGTGAAGACCGCGGTCATCGTTGGATCACTGCTCGCCGCCGGGCTCGCCACGTTGCTGCTCATACGGCGCAACGCGGTGTACCGCCGCCTCGAGGAGGCAGGACGGATGGAGTACTAGGGTTGCTCGCGGTGCGCCGGGAAGTCTGGTCGGCGACGTCGTCGTCGACCCCTGGGAGCACCCGAATGCACGCGAGCGAGCTCGCCGAAGCGATCCCCACCGTCACGCGCGCAACGACCGCGCTCGAAGCGGCCCGGGTGATCGCCGAGCATCGTCTGGCCGGGCTCATCGTCGCCGACGACGACGGTGTCCCCGTGGCTGTGGTGCCGGGCACGCAGGTGCTGAAGCTCGTCGTCCCGCGTTACGTCCGCGAGGACCCGTCGCTGGCACACGTGTACGACGAGGCCGGCGCGGACGAGCTCTGCGCCGCGCTCGAGGACAAGCTCGTGGCGAACTTGTTGGACTCCGACGAGATCGCATCACGCAAGCTGCCGTCAGTTCTGCCCGAGGACACGCTGGTCGAGATCGCCACAGTGATGATCGACAGTCATTCACCCGTGGTCGTCGTGCGCGATCGCGATGGCACGTACTCCGGCGCGATCACGTTCGCTCGAGCGATGGCGGCGATCGCCGCGATTGCCGACCGACAGATGACGCCCGGCTCCGACGCATGACCGTCCAGGCGATCCTGGCGATCGCGGTGTTCGTGATCGCATACGTGTTCATCGCGACCGAGAGAATCCCGCGCGTGGCGGCCGCACTTGGGGGCGCCGCGATCATGCTCGTGGTCGGTGCGACCAGCGCCGACGAGGCGTTCTTCGCCGAGGAAACCGGCATCGACTGGAACGTGATCTTCCTGCTGCTCGGCATGATGATCATCGTCGGTGTCCTTCGGCAGACCGGGCTGTTCGAGTACCTCGCGATCTGGGCGGCGAAGCGGGCCGGCGCGAAGCCCTACCGCGTGATGGTCATGCTGGTGCTGATCACCGCCGTCGCCTCGGCGGCGCTGGACAACGTCACGACGGTCCTGCTGGTCGCTCCGGTCACGTTGCTGATCTGCGAGCGGCTCGGCACGAACCCGGTGCCTTACCTGCTCGCGGAGGTGATGGCGTCGAACATCGGCGGTGCCGCCACCCTGGTCGGCGACCCCCCGAACATCATCATCGCCAGTCGCGCGGACCTGTCGTTCAACGACTTCCTGATCAACATGGCACCGATCGTCGTGGTCCTGCTCGCGGTGTTCGTCGTCATGTGCCGCTTCCTGTTCCGCCGCGCGTTCGTCTACCACGCAGACCGCGCCGAGCGGCTGATGGCCCTGCACGAGCGAGAGGCGATCACGAACAGCCGGCTGCTGCGGCGGTCCCTCGGGGTGCTCGCCCTCGTGCTCGCCGGGTTCACGCTGCACTCGGCACTCCACGTGGAGCCGAGCGTCGTTGCGATGCTCGGTGCCGGGCTCCTGGTGGCGGTGTCCGGGCTGACCTCGAGCAAGTACCTGGCTGACGTCGAGTGGGAGACGCTGGTCTTCTTCGCCGGGCTGTTCATCATGGTCGGCTCGCTGGTCAACGTGGGGGTCATCGGCCAACTCGGCGAGATCGCCACCGACGCGGTCGGCGACAACTACCTCGCGGCGGCGATCGGGCTGCTGTTCGGATCGGCGGTCCTCTCCGGGCTCGTCGACAACATTCCGTACGTCGCGACGATGGCTCCGCTCGTCGGAGGCCTCGTGGCCGGCAGCGGGGGTTCACCGCAGGGCGTCGCGCTCTGGTGGGCGCTGGCACTCGGCGCGGACCTCGGCGGCAACGCCACCGCCGTTGGTGCCAGCGCGAACGTTGTGGTCACCGGGATCGCCGCCCGAAACGGGCACCCGATCTCGTTCTGGACGTTCACGAAGTACGGCATCGTGGTCACCGCGGTCACTGTCACGCTCTGCCTGCCGTACCTGTGGCTGCGCTACTACTGACACGTCATTCGGGCGGCAGCCGTGGGCCGGTTCCGTAGGGTAGCGACGTGACAGGGGCGGTCCCGCCGCCCGCCCAGAACAACCAGGAGGATCCATGGCGATCGAGGAGCCGACGGTCGGCCAGCTGTTCTCAGCCGTCAGCCGGGACCTGTCCTCGCTGGTCCGCAGCGAGATCGAGCTGGCCAAGGCCGAGCTCAAGGACGACGTCCGCTCTGCCGGCAAGGGCGGCGGCATGCTCGGCGTCGCTGCGTTCCTCGGGGTCCTGTTCGTCATCCTGGCCTCGATCGCCGCCGCGTACGGGCTCACCGCGCTCGGTCTGCACCCGGCGTGGGCGTTCCTGATCGTGGCCGGGTTCTACCTGATCGTCGCCGGCGTGCTCGCGCTGGTGGGGGTCAAGTCGCTCAAGCAGATCAAGCCACCGGAGCTGACGATCAAGACGGCCAAGGACAGCGCGGCGCTGCTGAAGTCCGACGGTCGGGCCGATGCCCGCGCCGGAGTCCGCGCCGGGGTGGCGCGCCGGTAGCGGTGCCCCCTCAACTCGTCCCACCGATCAGCGGACCCGCGCCCGGCGGCCGCCCGTCCTCCCCGATCGACGCGGACGGTCCGTGGCGCCACCGCGACGTCGCCGCGAACGGTGCCCGCTTCCACGTCGTGGGGGCCGGCACGGGACCTCTCGTGCTGCTCCTGCACGGCTTCCCCGAGTTCTGGTGGGCCTGGCGCCACCAGATCCCGGCGCTCGCCGACGCCGGTTATCGAGCGGTCGCGATGGACCTCCGTGGCTACGGCGGCAGCGACAAGCCTCCCAACGGGTACGACCCGACCACGCTCGCAGCCGACGTCGCAGGCGTGATCCGATCCCTTGGCGAGGCCCGGGCGACCGTCGTCGGGCACGGGCTCGGCGGGTTCATCGGTTGGTCGACGGCCGTTCTCGCCGCACTTCACGTCAGCCGGCTCGCCGTGATCTCTGCGCCGCACCCGCTGCTCCTGCGCGCGGCCAAGTCCCGGCAGCCCGCCGAACTGGCGCAGCTGACGTCCTACCAGCTCCCCGTGCTGCCCGAGCGTCGGCTGCTGGCGCACGGCGCCGCCCAGGTGGAGCACGTTCTGCGCCGCTGGTCGGGGCCAGGGTGGCCGGACTCCGCGACCGCTCTGCGCTATCGCGAGGCCATCGCGTTGTGGCCGACGCCGCACTGCGCGCTGGAGTACCACCGGTGGGTGGCCCGGTCGTGGCTTCGCACCGACGGCCGCCGCTACGCCGCGCGCATGGCCGCACCGGTGGGCGTCCCGGTTCTGCAGCTGCACGGCGCAATCGACAGCGCAGTACGTCCTGGCCCGACGCGCCGGTCGGAGGAGCACGTCACCGGCTCGTACCGCTGGCGGCTGATCCCTGACGTCGGCCACTTCCCGCACGAGGAGGCACCGGACCTCGTGTCGCGCGAGCTGATCGACTGGCTCGACGCCACCGAGGACGCCATCTAGTCGGTGGCGCCGCCCGGGTCGGCGGCGCCGGCGCGCTCGTCGCGCTCGGCCCACTCCAGGAGCGGGTCCAGCCAGAACACGGCCTCGTCGATCCCGCCGTGCAGATCACCCCGCGCTGCGAACCGGGCCGGGACGGTGGCGATCGTGCAGTCCAGCGGGGACACGTCGTCGATCTCGTCCCAGCCGATCGGGGTGGACACCGTCGCTTCCGGCACGCCCCGGACGGAGTAGGCGGACGCGATCGTGTGGTCGCGGGCGTTCTGGTTGTAGTCCACGAACACCTTCTCCGGATCGCGGTCCTTGCGCCACCAGGTCGTGGTGACGTCGTCCGGTGCCCGGCGCTCGACCTCGCGCGCGAACGCCAGCGCCGCCCGGCGGACGTCGGTGAAACCCCACCGTGGCTCGATCCGGACGTAGACGTGCAGGCCCTTCCCGCCGGAGGTCTTGGGCCAGCCGACGGCACCGAGCTCGTCCAGCACCTCGTGCGCGACGTGCGCGACCCGGCGGACCCGGTCGAAACCGCAGCCCGGCATGGGATCGAGGTCGATCCGCCACTCGTCCGGCCGCTCGGTGTCGGCTCGCCGGGAGTTCCAAGGGTGGAACTCGACCGTGGACATCTGTACCGCCCAGATCACGCTGGCCAGCTGGGTGACGCACAGCTCGTTGGCGTGGCGCCCGTACCGGGGGAAGTGCACCCGGACGGTCTCCAGCCAGGGTGGGGCGCCGCGCGGGACCCGCTTCTGGTGCACCTTCTCGCCGCCGACCCCCTCGGGGAAGCGGTGCAGCATGCACGGCCGCTCGCGCAGCGCTCGCACGATCCCGTCGCCGACGCTGAGGTAGTAGTGGGCCAGGTCGAGCTTGGTCCCGCCGCCGGCCGGGAAGTACACCCGGTCGGGGTTGGAGATCCGCACCGTACGATCGCCGACCGCCAGCTCGACGGCCGGGGGCGCGCTCTTGCTGCCTGCCACGGCGCCGAACCTAACGAACACCGGCGGGTCACGACCGCCCGCAGCCACGATCCAGGCCCTCAGGCGCACTTCCCGGTGGAGACCGCGGTGGTCGACGCGGCGCCGAGCGTGATCACCGGGAGCGCCTCGCGCGCGGTGAACGCGTACGCGGTGTCCGGGTCGTCGAGCGATGCGGCGAACACGATCCCGACGACCGTGCCGTCCGGCGCCACGAGAGGCCCTCCCGAGTCGCCGGGCTGCACCTGCGCGCGCAGCGCGAAGACCTCGCGCGCCACGTTGCTCGTGCCGTAGATGTCCGGCCCGATGATCACCTGCTCGGTCCGTACGCGGCTCGGACCGACGAGCAACGAACCCCCACCGGGGTACCCGATCGTCGCGACCGGGTCACCGGCGTCGACGTCGCCGCCGAACGGCACCGGAGGCGCAGCCAGACCCGGCACGCGCAGCACGGCGATGTCGGCCTCTGGGTCGAACCAGACGACCTCGGCGCTCAGGTCGGTCCCATCCTGCGCGAGCACCCGCGGCGCCTCGACCCCGGCGACCACATGGGCGTTCGTGATCACGACGCCCGGCGCGTACACGAAGCCCGAGCCGGTGACGTTTCGAGCGCACGACGACGCCAGGCCCTGGACGCGCACCACGCTCGCCTGGACGGCAAGCACGGCCGGGGTGATCGACTGGTCCGGCGCCGGGGGTTCGACCGGCGCGATCGACTCCCGGTTGAACGGTGCGAACACCACCGGGAAGCCCCCCCGATCGAGCAGCTGAGTGAACCGGCCGAACAGCGCCGTCCCCGTGTCGGGCAGGACCCGGTCGACACTGGTGAGCACCGACGATCCGCGGACGAGCGAGCCGAGCACCGGCAGGCCAGAGCTCGCGACCGCCACACCGGCTGCCCAGGCGAAGACGAGAAGGTACGTGGCGGCGGTGACCGCCCCGGCGGAGGCGTCGATCAGGCGGCCGGGCTGCCAGGTGATCATCTGCCGGAGGTAGCGGCCGGCGAGCGCGCCCAGGAACTGGCCCACCCCGGCCACGAGCAGGACGACGAGCACGGCGACGACGGCCGTGGAGAACACCCGCGGCGCGTCGTCGAGCAGCAGCGGGGCCAGCCGGAGCCCCGCCCAGGCGCCCAGCAGGAACCCGACCAGCGACGAGATCGCGGTCAGGAAGCCGTGCCGGAAGCCAGTCAGCGCGCTGGCGACCGCCGCCAGCAGCAGGACGACGTCGAGCGCGTTCACCCGCCGCCCCGACGATCGCGGCGATGGTCGGCCGGATCGAGATGGTTGTCGCTGGTGACCTCGGCCGCGGCCTGGTCGCGCGTCGCCAGGTCGACGACGTCGGCAGGCAGCGGCTCGACGCGATCGGCATCCCACGGGCGTTCGAAACCGCCCAGCCGCAGGACCTGGCTCAGGAGCCCTGCGGTGAAGCCCCACACGAGCAGACCAGCGACGGTGAACGCCGGCCCGACGTACCCGCTGGGATGGCTGACCCGGAGCCGGTTCGTCGGATCGACGAGGTCTGCGATCCGGACGACGTGGACCGAGGCGACCTCGGCCGCGTCCACGACCCGGACGGACATCGGTCGTCGCCACCAGCCGAGCACGGGCGTCACGACGGAGCGGCTCGGGGTCAGGAAGAGATCGGGCAGGACCGCGAACACCTCGACGCCGTCCGGGTCGAGCCCGGTCTCCTCGTTGGCCTCGCGCAGCGCCGCCGCGACCGGGCCGTCGTCGCTCGGGTCGAGCCGGCCACCTGGGAACGAGGGCTGACCGGCGTGCGCGCGCAGCGTCGGTGCGCGCTCGGTGAGCAGGACGTTCGGTCCGTCCTCGTCGGCCCCGAGCAGGATCAGGACCGCGGACCGGCGACCTCCCTCCGGGGGAGGCAGGAATCGGCTGAGCTCCTCCGGCCGGACCCGCGATGCGCCGTCGGCGAGCGGCCGAAGCCAGGTCGGCAGGTCCGGCGCGGCGGGCAGCTCGCTCGCGGCGCTGATCGGGCGACTCACAGACGCACCCCGAGCTCCAGCTCGACTGCATCCCGCAGCTCGTCCGCCGAGTCGAACGCTCCGACGTGCTGACCGACGACCACCCCGTCGGCGTCGACGAAGAACGTGGCCGGCAGTCCCTGGAACCGGAACGTCGGTCCGAGCAGTCCGTCCGGGTCGAACAGGCTCGGGAACCGCATCCCGAACTCGCGCGCCCCCGCGAGCGCACCAGCCTCGCCGCCTGGATCGAGGTAGTTCACCCCGAGCACCTGGAACCGGCCGGACGCCTCCTCGGAGACGGCCTGCAGGTGCGGACCCTCGTCCTTGCAGGGGCCGCAGTTGCTCGCCCAGAAGTTCACGACGTACGGCGTCCCGACCAGGCCGGGGACGTCGACGTCGGGGCCGCCGTCCAGGCAACCGAGCCGGACCGTCGGGAGGTCCGAGCGGGTCGACTGCACGCCGGCAGCAGCCGGGCACGGGGCAAGGTCGGCCGCGTCGCGCAGCTCGGCGAGACGTTCCACCGATGGGGTGGTCGCGCCGGCCAGGACGCCGGACCTGGCACCGTCGGTCGGCTCGGTCGACGAGCACCCCGCGACGAACAGAGCCGCCGCCAGCACGGAGGCCGTCGTCGCGAACCGGTCTCCTGTTCCGACGGCGGTCATCCGGCCTCGGCCTCAGCCGGCTCCGCATCGGCGAGCGCGAGCTGGTTCCCGGTCCGCACCAGGCGCAGCGCCGCCTCGTGATCGGTCGGGCCCTCGCCGTACGACGGGCACAGCGGAGCGATGGGGCAGGCGCCGCAGGCCGGCTTGCGGGCGTGGCAGACCCGACGGCCGTGCCAGATCAGCCGGTGGGACAGCATCGTCCACTCCGACTTCGGGAGCAGCTCGGAGATCGCCGCCTCGACCTTCACCGGCTCGGTCTCCGTCGTCCAGCCGAAGCGGCGGACCAGTCGCCCGAAGTGGGTGTCCACCGTGATGCCGGGCACGCCGAAGGCATTGCCCAGCACGACGTTCGCGGTCTTGCGGCCGGCCCCGGGTAACGTCACCAGATCCACCAGCCGGCCGGGCACCTCGCCGCCGTAGCGTTCGCAGACCGCCTTCGCCATCCCGATGATCGACTTCGTCTTGGCCCGGAAGAAGCCGGTGGACTGGACGAGCATCTCGACCTCGGCCGGGTCGGCATCGGCAAGGTCGGCCGGCGTCGGGTAGCGCGCGAAGAGGGCCGGCGTCACGAGGTTCACCCGCTGGTCGGTGGTCTGCGCGGAGAGGATCGTCGCGACGAGAAGCTGGTACGGGCTGGCGAAGTCGAGCTCGGAGTGCGCGTCGGGGTAGACCTCGGCCAGCTCTCGGTTGATGCGCCGCGCCCGCCGGACGAGGCCGAGGCGCGTCTCGGCAGCGAAGCGCCTGCGAATCACCTGGAGAGCGTACGGCGCGCGACCGCGGCTCCGGTCGCCCGCCGACGCTACGCTCGTCGCGGCAGACGGATCGCCGCGGCCGGTCGGGAGGAGAGCCGATGGACGACGTCCTCCGCAGCGCCCCCCTCTTCTCCGCGCTCGACGACGAAGCCGCGAACGCGCTGCGTGCCTCAATGGTCGAGGTGCACCTCGACCGTGGTCAGGTTCTCTTCCGCGAGGGTGACCGTGGCGACCGGCTCTACGTCGTGGTCGCCGGCAAGGTGAAGCTGCGGCGCACATCAGTCGATGGTCGGGAGAACGTGCTGGCGATCATCGGGCCCGGCGAGATGTTCGGCGAGCTGTCGATCTTCGACCCTGGACCCCGGTCCTCGACCGCCGCGGCGATCACCGACCTGTCGCTGCTCGAGCTCGGCCAGGCCGAGGTACGCGCGTGGCTGGTAGACCGCCCGGAAGTCGCCGAGAGCCTGCTCCACCAGCTCGCGCAACGGCTCCGGCATGCCAGCGAGACCATGGCCGACCTTGTCTTCACCGACGTCCCGGGCCGGGTGGCTAAGGCCCTGCTCGACCTCTCGCGTCGGTTCGGCCGCCCGGACGGCGATGACCTACGGGTCGATCACGACCTCACCCAGGAGGAGCTCGCCCAGCTGGTGGGCGCGTCCAGGGAGACCGTGAACAAGACGCTTGCCGACTTCGCCGCTCGCGGCTGGATCCGGCTCGACGGGCGTTCGGTGGTCCTGATCGACCTCGACCGCCTCACTCGTCGGGCGCGCTGAGCGCCCAGGACTCCGCGAGCGCCGACGCCCGGGCCGAGAGCACCTCAACCGTGATCGGGTTGCCGGTACCGCCCGCCCGGCCGGCGGCGTAGCCGACCAGGAACGTGGTGAGCGGCGCGGCCGGCCGGTCGACCTCGTGCGCTGCGACCCTGGCCAGGTCGAGGATCGCGCCGACGTCGAGCGCCAGATCCTGGAGCCCGAGCGCCTCCTGGAGCTGCTCCACCCATCGATCGAGTTCGTTCACGTCGCTCGCTCCTTCCGCACGGGGTCACCCGTGTTGGATCTATTGGCGCAGGGTCACCCCGTGCTGGACCTCTTGGCACGGGGTCACCCCGTGCCAGACGTACTTGCACGCCTTGCTCGAAGGGCGAGGGCTTCGGCGTGCGAGACGTCGGCCCAGGTGTCGCAGTCCAGCGCGGCCTCGGCCACCTCGACCCGAGCCAGGTCGAGGCGGGCGACCACGGCCCGCATCGGCGCACCCGCCGCCGGCCCGAGCGCGGTCAACGCGGTCCGCAGCGCAGCGGCGTCGTACGCGGCGAGGAGCGGCTGGTCGCGCCCGGCCGGGTCGATCCCGATCGCGCCGTCCCGGCCGGCCGCGGCGGTCAGGAGAGCGGTCACCACCGCGGCGTCCACCAGCGCAAGATCCACAGCGAGCACCACGGCGTACGGAGCGTCGACCAGCGGCAGCGCGGCGGCCAGCGCCGCCCGCGGCCCACCGCCGGGTGGGTGCTCCCGGCACCAGGTGACGTGCTCCACCGATGGCCGGACCGGTCCAACCACCACGCGGCGACCGGCGCCGGGAGCCGCGGCGAGCACGCGATCCAGGAGCCGCTGCCCGGCGACCACCACGTCGGCCTTGTCCACGCCGCCCAGCCGCCGGCCGGCCCCGCCGGCTAGCACGACCAGGTCGTACGGCGAGGTCGTCACGGCTCTCGGCCCAGCAGGTAGTCCAGCTGTGCTCGGACGGACTGCTCGGCGGCCGCCCACAGCGACCGGTCGACATCGGCGTAGACGGTCTCGACGACCTCCATCGCGGTGCTCGCACCCGCCGCCACCGCGGCGCGCACCTGCTCGAGCCGCTCGAGCCGGTGCTGGCTGTATGCGGCGACCACGGCACCCGGGTCCGTTCGGACGGGGCCGTGCCCGGGCAGGAGCTCGTGCAGCCCCCGCGATCTGACCACTTCGGCCAGATCGCGGAGAGAGGAGAGGTAGTCGCCGAGCCGACCGTCGGGACTCGCGATGACGGAGGTCCCGCGGCCGAGCACCGTGTCACCGGTGAGGAGCGCACCGTCGCCGGGCAGCACGAAGCACACCGAGTCCGCGGAGTGACCAGGCGTGGGCACGACGACCAGCTCGAGCCCGCCGAGCCGGTCAATGCCGGCGTCCAGGTCCCCGGCAGTGAGCGGCTCGGCGGCACGGCACAGCGCCGGGTCAGCCGCCCGGACCGGCGCGCCCACGCGCTCGGCGAGAGCGCGGGCACCGCCGCTGTGGTCGAGGTGGGAGTGCGTGAGGAGGACCAGGCCTACTGTCCGACCACCAGCCTCCGCGGTGGCGGCGACCCGGGCCAGGTGATCCGGGTCGTCGGGTCCCGGGTCGACGACCACCGCTAGGTTCCCACCCGGCTCGGCCAGGACGTAGGTGTTCGTGCCGTCGAGGGTCATCGGGCCTGGGTTCGGCGCGAGCACGCAGGTCGCCCGCTCGCTCACCCACCCACCGGACCACGGCGTCACCCGAGGTACCCCGGTTCTCCGGGCAGGACGACGTGCGGCGCCCCGTCGTCGAGCACCGGCCTCGGCATGATCGTCTCGATCACCCGTCCATCGGCAGCGCGCAGGACCGCGTCGACCGTGCCGTATCGATCGATCTCGCCGAGCACCACCGCGGTCGGCGGCAGCATGAGAATCTGCCCCGCCACCAGAGCGGTGAGCGCGTCTTTCGCCCGGATCCAGCCGGCACGGTCTGACTCGCCACCCACGTCACGGGTTCGCTGGCCGGGCGGGACCGCGGCGACGAAGAACGCCGTGTCGTAGCGACGCGGCTCGAACTCCGGCGTGACCCACCGGGCCCAGCCGCGCAGGAGATCAGCCCGCACGACCAGCTCACGGCGCTCCAACAGCTCCGTGAACGACAGCGTCCGGTCGATCAGGGCGACGCGGTCGGCCTCCCATGCCTGGCCACTCGTGTCCTCGACCACATCTCCGGGGTGGCTGCGCCGGCTCGGCCGGCGGCGCTCCGGGTGGCCGCCGGCGAGGAGGACGCCGGACTCCTCGAACGTCTCCCGGACGGCGGCCAGCACGAGGCCCCGTGCCCTCGCCTCGTCGACGCCGAACCGCTCGGCCCAGACGGCTGGCGCGGGGCCGAGCCAGCCGGTGCCGGACTCGAGGTCGCGGGGGTCCACGGTCCCGCCGGGAAACACGTGCATCCCGGGCGCGAACGCCATGGTGGTCACCCGTCGCAGGACGTACACCTCGACTCCGCCCGCACCCTGGCGGATCAGCGCGAGGGTCGCGGCGTCCCGCGGTGCGGCGACCGGTGCCCCCGTGGCGACATGTGCACGAGCTCGTGCGGCGAGGTGCTCTGGCAGCAGCCGGTCCGGCCCGGTGATCATGACGATCCGAGTCGCCAGGGGCCCGGTCAGCCGACCTCGACGACGATCTCCACCTCGACCGGCGCGTCGAGCGGGAGGACGGCCACCCCGACCGCGCTGCGCGCGTGCCGACCGCCATCGCCGAACACCTCGCCGAGGAGCTCGCTGGCACCGTTGATCACCTGAGGCTGCCCCGTGAAGTCAGGCGCGCTCGCGACGAACCCGACGACCTTCACCACGCGGGTCACCGCCGACAGCTCGCCCACGACGGACTTGACCGCGGCCAGGGCGTTGAGCGCGCAGGTGCGAGCCAAGTCCTTCGCGGTCTCGGGGTCTACCTCGGCGCCGACCTTGCCGGTCCGGGCCAGCGTGCCGTTCACCATCGGCAGCTGCCCGGACGTGTAGACGTAGCTGCCCGTGCGCACGGCCGGCACGTAGGCGGCGATCGGTGCGATCACGGCGGGAAGCTCGTGGCCGAGCGCGGCCAGCCGCGCTTCCGGGGTGCTCACGCCGACGACCCGCCGATCGGGCGCTTGAGGTACGCGACCAGCTGCTCACCGCTTGGTCCCGGCACGACCTGGACGAGTTCCCACCCGTCCTGGCCCCACTGGTCGAGGATTTGCTTCGTCGCGTGCACGAGCAGCGGGACCGTCGAGTACTCCCAGGTCGTCATGGCGCGACCCTACCCACGACCCACCGCGGTGCGTTCCGCGGCGTGAGGTCGTCTACTGTCGCGCCCATGACGCGGCGAGGCGAGAACCGGCCGGCCGGGGGCGTAGCCAGCGCACCGTGGGCGGGAGTCCGCCTTCACGTCGTCACCGGCAAGGGCGGCGCCGGCAAGACGACGGTGGCATCGGCGCTGGCCATCGCGCTCGCCGGCAGCGGCCGACGCGTCCTCCTGGTCGAGGTCGAGGAGCGGCAGGGCCTTGCCCAGGTGCTCGACGTCGCACCGCTCTCGTACGAGGAGCAGCCCGTCGCCACCGTGCCTGGTGGGGGCAAGGTTCTCGCGATGGCAGTCGACCCCCACGCGGCCCTCATGGAGTACCTCGCGCTCTACACGAAGATCCGCCGGGCCGGGAAGACGCTGGAGCGCATCGGTGCCGTCGACTTCGCGACCACGGTCGCACCCGGGCTCCGCGACGTCCTCCTCACGGGCAAGATTTTCGAGGCGGTCCGCCGGCGGGCGAAGAACGACTTCGTGTACGACGCCGTGGTCGTGGACGCACCGCCGACTGGCCGCATCACCAGGTTCCTGGGCGTGAGCACAGACGTCGCCGGCCTCGCGAAGGTCGGACCCATCCACCGTCAGGCCGAGGCGATTACGACGCTCTTCCGCTCACGGAGGACGGTCGTCCACCTGGTCACGTTGCTCGAGGAGATGCCCGCCCAGGAGACGATCGAGGCGGTCGACGCGCTCTGGCGGGCGAAGTTCCCGATCGGCGGCATCGTCATCAACGCAGGTCGCGCGCCGATGCTCCGCCACAAGGAAGTCGTCGCGGTTCGCGAGGGAGCGATCGACTTCGAGTCGATCGGGAAGGAGCTCTCCTCGGTCGGCCTGGACAACGAGGTGACCGCGCAGCTGCTGCTCGATGAGGGCAACGACTACGCGCAACGACTCGGGCTCGAGCGCCGGGCCCGCCGGATGCTCCACCGCCTCGACCGACCGATCTTCGACCTGCCCCTCATCGAGGGCGGGGTGGACGTCGCCGGCGTGCACGAGCTCGCCGCAGAGTTGCGCGCCCAGGGAGCGGCATGACCACGAAGACGACCGGCACCGTGCTCGACGTCGACTCGCTGCTGGCCGATCGCAACGTGCGCACGATCCTGTGCTGCGGGAGCGGCGGGGTCGGCAAGACCACGACAGCCGCCGCGATCGGCCTGCGCGCCGCAGAGCAGGGCCGTACCGTGGTGGTGATCACGATCGACCCAGCTCGAAGGTTGGCCCAGGCCCTCGATCTCGACCGGCTCGGCAACACCCCGCTCGAGGTGACCGGGACCGACACCTCTGCCGGCGGCCGGCTCGACGCGATGATGCTGGACATGAAGCGCACGTTCGACGACCTCGTCCTGTCCCACACGGACACCGAGCGGGCCGAGCAGATCTTCTCCAACCCGTTCTACCAGTCGCTGTCCTCGTCCTTCGCCGGCACGCAGGAGTACATGGCGATGGAGAAGCTCGGTCAGCTCCACCAGGCGGCCCGGTGGGACCTGGTGGTCGTCGACACCCCGCCCAGCCGGTCGGCGCTGGACTTCTTGGACGCTCCGACGCGGCTCGGGTCGTTCCTGGACGGCAAATTCATCCGGTTGCTCACCGCGCCGACCAGGGCGGGCGGCCGGGCGTACGTCCGGATGTTGAGTGCTGGCATGTCGATGCTGACCTCGACCGTGTCGAAGCTGCTCGGGGCGGCGCTGCTCCGCGACGTCCAGACATTCCTCGCGGCGTTCGACTCGATGTTCGGCGGTTTCCGCGAGCGCGCAGAACAGACGTACTCGGCTCTCAAGGACGGCCAGACCTCGTTCCTCGTGGTGGCGACGCCGGAGCGAGACGCGCTGCGCGAGGCATCGTTCTTCGTCGACCGGCTCGAGACCGACCAGATGCCGCTGTCCGGGCTGGTGCTGAATCGGGTGCACCCGCATCGCGGCGGTTCACTCGGGCCCGAGCGCGCGCTCGAGCTCGCGGACGAGCTCTGGCCGGAGGGCCGGCGCCGCAAGGGCGTCGAGGTGGCGCCTCGCGAGGTGACCGCCAACCTCCTGCGGCTGCACGCAGCCAACCGCGAGCGCTCCCTCCACGAGGAACGCCAGACCAGCCGGTTCACCGCTGAGCATCCCGACGTTCCGGTCGCGGTGGCGGTCGCGCAAGCCGGGGACGTCCACGACCTCGACGGGCTCCGCTCGCTCGGCGCAAGCCTCGCCGGCGGCTGATCCCCTCAGGCAGCCGGCGACGGATCAGCCAGCCCGGACCGCGAGGTCAGCCGCGACTGGACCGGTCATCGTGACGTGCTCCGCCCGAGCGGTCTCGAGGAGCACCCGCCACGAGACGACCGTCGGGCGGCGACGCAGCAACGCGCGCCGCTCCCGTTCGGTCAACCCGCCCCAGACGCCGAACTCGATCCGACCGTCCAACGCCTCGGCCAGGCACTCGGTGCGGACCGGGCAGCCGTGACAGACCTTCTTCGCCTCGTGCTGCGCCGCCCCCTGGACAAAGAGTGCGTCCGGATCCGAGGAACGGCAATGGGCTCGCTCACCCCACGCCTCATCCCACATCGAACGCTCCCCCCGCATTCGGTCCACGACGGGCAAGCGGCCATCTGCGCGCACACTCGTCGCTCCGGCGACGCTACGGGTGTCAGCCAACACAAGGCGAGATGCCGAGCGGGTGGGATCTGCTCCGCCAAACGGACTAGTCCGACCTGCGGTTCTTCGCGCACCTCCGCCCGGATCGGCCCGCCGGAGCGTGGCGTGAGTTCGCCCGTGCTCGCGCCCACGTCGTACCCTGATCGACATGCCGGCTCCGCGCCCTATGCGCTTCCTCGGATCCGTCGCCGCGTGGTTCGGCCACGCGGGGACGTTCATCCTGGTGAGCCTGCTCGCCGGTGGCGTCTTCGCCGGGCTGCTCATCCCGTTCGCGGCCGGCATCGGCATCGCCGCCCGTGACGGCGCCGAGTCCTTCCAGAACATCGAGGTCAACGCGCTGGTGGTCGGCGAGCTGCCGGGCCGGACGGTCATGGTTGCCGGTGACGGGTCACCGATCACCACGTTCTACCGGGAGAACCGCCAGGAGCTCACGCTCGCCCAGATCTCGCCCCAGCTGCAGCAGGCTCTGCTCGCGATCGAGGACCGCCGCTTCTACGAGCACGGCCCCGTCGACCTCCGCGGTGTCGTTCGAGCGCTGGTGGCCAACCTCGAGGCCGGCGAGGTCGAGGAGGGCGCCTCCACCCTCACCATGCAGTACGCCCGGAACCTTCTCGTGCGGAAAGCCGGTGACGACCAGGTCCAGCTGGCTGCGGCACTGGCGGCTACGCCCGAGCGCAAGATCGCCGAGATCAAGTACGCGATCGCGCTCGAGGAGCAGTACAGCAAGGACCAGATCCTCGAGGGCTATCTCAACACGGTGTTCTTCGGCAACCGCTCGTACGGGATCGAGGTCGCCGCCCGCAACTACTTCAGCGTCAACGCGAGCGCGCTCTCCCTGCCGCAGGCGGCGACCCTGGCCGGGCTCGTGCAGGACCCGAACGGGTACGACCCCACCCGCAACCCGGCTGCCGCGACGGACCGCCGCAACGTCGTGCTCGATGCCATGGTGGTCGCCGGGTTCATCACCGAGCAGGAAGCAGTGGTGGCGAAGGCCACGCCGATGACGCTCGCGGTCCCGCCGTCGCGGAACGGCTGCCTCGCTGCCGGGAAGGCGGCCCGGTTCTGCGACTACGCCTACAACTGGTTGCTCACCCGGCCCGAGCTCGGCGCGACGCTGGAGGAGCGCCAGACGCGGCTGCAGACCGGTGGCCTGGCGATCAAGACCACGATGAGCCCGATCGCCCAGAAATCAGCAGAGGATGCGATCAGGGCCTACGTCGAGCCGACGAACCCGGTCGCGGCTGCCTCCGCCGTCGTGCAGCCAGGTACCGGCCAGGTGCTCGCGGTGGCCACGTCGAGGATCTTCGGCGAGGACACCGCGATCGGCCAGAGCACCGTGAACTACGCAGTCGACGCGCAGTACGGGCAGAGCAAGGGCTTCCAGGCCGGCTCGACCTTCAAGATCTTCACCCTCACCGCCGCCATGGAGGCAGGCCTCAGCCTGTTCGACCGGTTCCCCGGCTCGCCGACCGAGTACACCGAGTTCCTCAACTGCGAGACCGGCGCGCAGTTCCCGCCGTACGAACCCCGGAACTCGACCGGTAACTCCGCTGGCTCCATCACGGTCCTCGATGCCACCGCCCGGTCGGTGAACAGTGCGTTCGTCGGGCTCGAGGAGCAGATCACCCAGTGCGCCGCGGCCACGATGGCTGAACGCCTCGGGATGCTCCGCGCTGACGGCAACCCGCTGCAGCGGGAGCCGTCCTTTACGCTCGGCACCGACGAGGTGTCCCCGCTCCGCATGGCCGAGAGCATGGCGACCCTGGCCACGCGGGGGCTGCACTGCGGCGCCTACCCGGTGACCGAGGTCCTCGACCGCGAGGGCGTCGTCTTGCTGGCTCCGCAGCCGGACTGCGAGCAGGTCGTCGACCAGCGCTGGGCGGACGCTGCGAACTACGCGCTGCAGGGAGTCATGACCGGGTCAGGCACCGGTGCCCGGGTCGCGCTCGACCGGCCGGCGGCCGGAAAGACCGGCACGACGAACGACAACGTCGCCGTGTGGTTCACCGGGTTCACCCCGAACCTCGCTGCCTCGGTGTGGGTGGGAAACCCCGACAGCAACCTCTACCCCCTGGAGAACGTCACCCTGAACGGCGTGTTCTACAACGAGGTGTTCGGCAGTCTCGTGCCCGGCCCGATCTGGCAGGCGACCATGCAGAACACGCTGAACGGCCTGGCGATGCCGGTGGCCGCGTTCGCCGAACCTCCGCCGGAGTCTCTGCTGGGTCGGCCGGTCGTGGTTCCGAACGTGCTCGGCCGGTCAGTCCAGCAGGCGGTCGCGATCCTCGAGGGTGCCGGCTTCAGCGTGAAGGTCTCCCCGGGGCGTGAGTTCTCCGACTACCCGAAGGAGACGGTCGCCCGGACGTCGCCAAGCGGCGGTTCGGGCGTGACCGCTGGGTCGACCATCACGATCTTCATCTCCGGCGGGCCGAAGGGTGAGCAAGGCGGCGGCGTCTGCCCGCCGCTGGTCATCATCTGCCCGCCGGACCGGTAGCGCCGGGGGCGCAGGTCTCGTCCCGCCGCTCTCCGCCGATGATCACGGGCCGGGTCGTGCTCCCCGCGGTCGCGATCGGAGCAGTCGGGCTTGCGTACGCGCGGGTCGAGGCGGTTTCCTACCGGCTCCGCCGGGTCGTGGTGCCCGTGCTCCCCGCAGCAGCGCGGCCGTTGTCGGTGCTGCATCTCACCGACCTGCACCTCACCCCCGGCCAGCGCCGGGTCCAGTCCTGGGTCGCGGCCCTGCGTGAGCTCCAGCCGGACCTCGTGATCAACACCGGTGACAACCTGGCGCATCGAGACGCCGTGGCGCCGGCGCTGCGCACGCTCGGCCCGCTGCTGGACCTGCCCGGGGCGTTCGTGCTCGGCTCGAACGACTACTACGCGCCTCGGCCGAAGAACCCGGCTCGCTACCTCCACCCGGACGACGGGCAGCGCAGACACGGTGGCGAGCTGCCCTGGCGCGGGCTGCGGGACGCGTTCGTCGACCGCGGGTGGCGCGATCTCACGAACACGACCGGAGCGCTCGACGTCGGCGCGCTGCGGATCTCGCTGCGCGGTGTCGATGACCCGCACCTGCAGCTCGACCGGTACGCCGACGTCGCCGGCCCGCTGGACGCGGGCACCGATCTCACGATCGGGCTCACCCACTCCCCCGAGCCACGGGTCCTCGACGGCATGGCCGCCGACGGCGTTCCCCTGGTGCTGGCCGGTCACACGCACGGCGGTCAGCTCTGCCTGCCCGGGTACGGCGCGCTGGTCACGAACTGCGGGCTGCCGCCGAAGCAGGCGAGCGGGCTGTCCAGGTGGGGCGAGTCGTGGTTGCACGTCTCAGCCGGTCTGGGCACGTCGCCGTACACGCCGTTCCGCTTCGCCTGCCCGCCCAGCGCGACCCTGCTCACCCTCGTGCCACGGCCCGCATCGACGTGAGCCGAGCCGGTCGGGCCGGCTCCCGCGGTTCGGTTAGACTCAGCGGCTGCCAACGGGGTGTGGCGCAGCTTGGTAGCGCGCTTCGTTCGGGACGAAGAGGTCGTGGGTTCGAATCCCGCCACCCCGACACGTTGCGGCCGGTGCTCGGGATCTCCTGAGCGCCGGCCGCGTGGCATGTTCCCCCAGGTCGCGTGCGCCACGGGGGGGCATCAAGCCCGAGCGGTAGCGAGCTCCGCGGCCACGAGCTCGGCGACCTGGGCGGTGTTGAGCGCAGCGCCCTTGCGGAGGTTGTCGGCGCACAGGAAGAAGTCGAGCGAGGTCGGGTCGTCGATGGATCGCCGGACCCGCCCGACCCAGGTCGGATCGGTGCCGACCGCGTCGATCGGTGTCGGGAACCCGCCACCCTCCGGGTCGTCGTCGAGCACGACGCTGGGGGCATCGCGCAGGATCTCCCGCGCCCGGTCGAGCTCGACCTCGCGCTCGAACGTCGCATGGACGGCGACCGAGTGGGTCGTCACGACCGGCACGCGTACGCAGGTCACCGCGACCGCCAGTCGGGGGAGCCCGAGGATCTTGCGCGTCTCGTCGCGCACCTTCATCTCCTCGGACGTGTGACCGGCGCCGCGATACGACCCGGCCCACGGGATGACGTTCAGCGCGATCGGGGCTGGGAACGGCCCGAGGTCGTCGCCGCCGATGGCACGGCGCACGTCGCCGACCCGGGTGCCCAACTCACGCTGACCGGCCACCTTCTGCAGCTGGTCGTGCAACGTGTCGACGCCGATCCTCCCGGCACCGGACACGGCCTGGTACGAGGCGCACACCAGCCCGGTCAGGCCGTACTCGCGGTGGAGCGCCGCAACGGCGACGATCACCGACAGCGTCGTGCAGTTCGCGCTCGCGATGATCCCGCGCGGTCGGCTCCGGGCCGCCAACGGGTTCACCTCGGGGACGACCAGCGGTACGTCGACGTCCATCCGGAACGCGTTGGAGTTGTCCACGACGACCGCGCCACGCGTGGCCGCGACCGGGGCCCATGCCAGCGACACGTCGTCCGGCACGTCGAACATCGCGACATCGACGTCGTCGAAGACGTCGGGGGTCAGCGCTCGGATCACGACCTCCTCGCCGCGTACGCGCAGCTGTCGACCGGCCGACCGGGCCGAGGCGACGAGACGGATCTCGCCCCAGACGTCCTCGCGGGTGGAGAGGATGTCGAGCATCACGGTGCCGACGGCGCCGGTCGCTCCGACGACCGCCAGGGTCGGGCGAGCCTCGCGCGGACGGCCCGCACCGACGCTCATCGGCCCGTCCCGGCGTAGATCGTCGCCATCTCGGGGTTGTCCAGACCGAACGCGGTGTGCACGGCGGCCACCGCAGCCGGCACCTCGTCCTGGCGCATGATCACCGAGATCCGGATCTCCGAGGTCGAGATCATCTCGATGTTCACGCCAGCCTCGGCGAGCGCCGCGAAGAACCTGGCCGAGACCCCAGGATGACTACGCATTCCCGCCCCGACCAGCGACACCTTGCCGATGCGGTCGTCGTACACGAGCCCGTCGTACGCGATCTCGCCCTCGGTACGCGCGATCGCCTCCATCGCGCGCGCGCCGTCGGCGCGCGGGAGCGTGAACGAGATGTCTGTGCGTCCGGTCGCCGCAGCGGAGACGTTCTGGACGATCATGTCGATGTTGATCTCGGCCTCGGCAACCGCACCGAAGAGCCGCGCCGCCGAGCCGATCTTGTCCGGCACACCGACGATCGTGATCTTCGCCTCGCCACGGTCGTGCGCGACGCCCGAGATGATCGCCTGCTCCATGTCGTCTCCCTCGTCGCTGTCGAGCACCCAGGTTCCCTCGCGCTGCGAGAACGACGAGCGCACGTGAACCGGGATGCTGTACCGGCGCGCGTACTCGACACACCGCAGGTGCAGCACCTTTGCCCCGCAGGCCGCCATCTCGAGCATCTCCTCGTACGAGATGCGCGAGATCTGGCTGGCGGAGGGCACCAGGCGCGGGTCGGCGGTGAAGATGCCGTCGACATCGGTGTAGATCTCGCACCGATCCGCCCCCAGCGCGGCCGCCAGGGCGACCGCCGTCGTATCGGACGCACCCCGGCCGAGCGTGGTGATGTCCTTGGTGTCCTGGCTCACACCCTGGAAGCCGGCGACGATCGCGATTGCTCCGGCATCGAGGGCCTGGCGGATTCGGCCCGGGGTGACGTCGATGATGCGGGCGTTGCCGTGGGCCGAATCGGTGATCACGCCGGCCTGGCTGCCGGTGAACGACCTCGCCTCCAGGCCCAGAGCAGCGATCGCCATCGCCAGCAGTGCCATCGAGATCCGCTCCCCCGCCGTGAGGAGCATGTCGAGTTCCCGCGGCGGCGGGAGTGGGGTGACCTGCTGCGCGAGATCACGAAGCTCGTCGGTCGAGTCGCCCATCGCGGACACCACGACGACGACGTCGTCACCGGCCCTTCTGGTGGACACGATGCGTTCAGCGACCCGCTTGATCGACTCGGCATCGGCAACCGAGGAACCGCCGTACTTCTGCACGACGAGCGCCACGCGAACTCCCTAGCCGACGAGCCGGACCCCCGAGTTTACGGGGCACCGGCCGCTACAACCCGGATGGGTCGTCGCGCACGGCGCGGCCGACGAGCTCGGCGAGCAGCTGGTCCTCGGCGTCGATGACCGTGGGGCGGCGGACGTCGAACCGGTCGTGGCTGACCAGCGACACCAGCGCGCGCAGCGCGGCGCTCGCTGTCGAGCCCCAGCTGGACAGGTAGGAGAACTGCCACCACCACAGCGCCTCGCGGAAACGTCCGACCGAGGCGTGCTGCAGCCCGTGCGCGAGCTGGGTCGCGACGTGGGCGAGGTCGTCGGAGATCCGCATCGTGACCAGCTCGCCCGACGCGTCGTACGGGTCGAAGATCTCGAGGTACTCGTCACTCGAACCGAGCATCGTCGCGAGCTTCTCCCGCAGGAGGTCGGCGTCGGGATCGAAGCCCGGGTCGGGCTCGAACCGCTCCTCCGGCACCACATCGGCCAGCGCACCGAGCCGGCCACCGGCGAAGATCAGCTGCGAGACGCCGAGCAGCAGGTGGGCGACACCGAGCTCGGGTCGGCCGTCGTCGGCGACCTCGCGGAGCGTCACAAGAAAGCCCTCGATCTGGTCCGAGACCGACGCGGCAACCTCGTCGAGGTCGTCGTCGGGCAGCCGGGCGCGTGCCTCGTCATCAGGCTCGGGCAGCACCAGCCCAGCCGGGGAGTCAGACATCGAGCAACCGCCTTCCTTCGAACGCTCGTCCGAGCGTGACCTCGTCCGCGTACTCGAGATCACCGCCGACTGGAAGTCCACTCGCCGGGCGCGTGACTCGCAACCCCAACGGCTTGACCAGGCGGGCGAGGTAGGTCGCCGTGGCCTCGCCCTCGAGGTTGGGGTTCGTCGCCAGGATCAGCTCGGTGACCGCGCCGTCCGCGAGCCGGGCCATCAGCTCGCGGACCCGCAGGTCATCGGGACCGACCCCGTCGATGGGACTGATCGCACCCCCGAGGACGTGGTAGCGGCCACGGAACTCGCGCGAGCGCTCGACTGCCACCACGTCCTTGGACTCCTCCACCACGCAGATCACCGTGAGGTCGCGTCGGGGGTCGCGGCAGATCCGGCACTCGTCGGCCTCGGCGACGTTGCCGCAGACCCGGCAGAACTTCACCCGGTCCTTGACCTCGAGCAAGGTCTCGGCAAGCCGTCGTACGTCGGCCGCGTCGGCGGCGAGCAGGTAGAAGGCGATGCGCTGCGCACTCTTCGGACCCACCCCCGGGAGCCGGCCGAGCTCGTCGATGAGGTCCTGGACGACCCCTTCGTACACGGGGTCCTCAGCCGCCGGTGAGGCCCGGCAAGCCGAGCCCGCCCAGCGAGTCAGCGATCGGGCCCATCGCCTCGTCGCGTACGGCGTCGGCCTCCTGGTTGGCGTTACGGACGGCGGCGAGCACGAGGTCGGCGACCGCCTCGGCGACCTCTGCAGGTGGCCCGCTGTGCAGCACGCGAGGGTCGATCGAGAGCCCGACCAACTCTCCGGCGCCCGTGACGCGGGCGGTCACGAGCCCGCCACCGGCACTGCCGCTGACCTCGGTCCGAGCGATCGCGTCTCGCGCCTGGGCCAGCTGCTCCTGCATCTGCTGGGCATGCGCCAGCAGACCAGACATCCCGGACGTTTCCTCAGACAACGTGACACCTCCAAATCCCGGCCAGCCGACGTCATCACCCGGGAAGGCGGCCAGCCTATGCGCCTCAGATGACAAGCCCGTGCGGAGAGGAGGCTGATCCTCCCGTCCTACGCTGAACGCGGGTCCTCGACCTGCTCGACGACCGTCGCCCCGAGCTCCCGCGCCAGGAGGTCGGTGGCGGAGAGCTTGCCGCCGTCGTCGGCATCCGGGTCCTCCGCCGGGTTGGGCTCGTCGTCGAGCGGTGCGGCCCGGCGGTAGGCCGCACGCATGGTCCCTGGCCCGGGTGCGGACCCGGTGTCCGGGTCCTGCTCTGGGGGCCGGTCTGAACCGGGCGCGCGGCCTTGTCGTGGGACCCGCTCTGGTCCTTGAACGGCGTCGGCGCTCTCGGCATCGGGTGGTGCCTCGGCTGAGGCGGGAGCGATCGTCGGCCCGGCCACCGAAGCGGCAGGTTCCGGCTCGCCGGCGCCGCGGGTGGTAGGGCCGCGCCGTTGCGATCCGCGGGTATGCGGCGCGGAGGCGCCGGCGGGCGGCTCGGACCTGGAGCCCGTCGCGCGCGATGCGCTTCGGGACGGATCGAGCACGGCCTCGACCCGCAGGGTCACGCCGAGCGCGTCGAGCAGGGCAGCCTCGAGGATCTGGTCGTGCGCGCCCGAGCCGAAGCCGGCCAGGGAACCTGCGTCGGGGAAGGCCAGCACGATGTCGCTCTCGTCGACAGAGCTGACCGTCACCTTCTCGAACAGCATCATCCAGGTCACCCGGCGCTTGGCCTTGACCCGCTCAAGGACCGTCGGCCACAGGCGGCGCACCTCGACGGCGTCGAGACCGCTGCCCGGCCCGCGCGCCGTGGCCGGTCGTTCCGGCCCGGCCGCAGCCAGCCGTTCCTGGCTCGCGGGCGCCGCGCTCGACTCCAGCGGCAACATGGTCTCGCTCGACGCGGCCTCATCGTCCTGGCGGCGGGCGTCCGGCGTGAGAACCGTCCCGACGGGCCGGCCCGGTCCCCCGGTCGGACCTGCCACACCGGTCGCACCTTCCACGCCACCCGCACCTTCCACGCCGGCGGCAGCCCTCACGGCCGGGGGACTCGGCTCGCCGAGCGGTCCGGCGATCGAGAACCGGCGCTCGAGCCGGTCCACCCTGGCCGCCAGCCCGATCTCGTCGGCGGTCACTGCCGGCAGCAGCACTCGCGCGCAGATCAGCTCGAGCTGGAGACGCGGCGCGGTTGCGCCGCGCAGCTCTGTCAACCCGACGTTGACGATCTCCGCCGCTCGGACGAGCTCGCTGCGACCGAAGCGCGCAGACTGTCCGGGCAGCGCGTCGAGCAGCTCCGGCGGCCCGACCACGAGGCCCTTGTCGATCGCATCGGGCACCGCGTCGACGAGAATCAGGTCGCGGAGCCGGTCGAGCAGGTCGGTGACGAAGCGGCGCGGGTCGTGCCCGGCTTCCACCACCCGGTCGACGAGGTCGAAGGCCGCCGCGCCGTCACCCGCGGCGAACGCATCCACGATCGCGTCGAGCAGGCTCGCGTCGGTGAATCCGAGCAGGGCGGTCGCCATCGGGTAGGTGACTCCTTCGGCGGCCGCCCCGGCGAGCAGCTGGTCGAGCACCGAGAGCGAGTCTCGTACGGATCCGCCACCCGCCTGCACGACGAGCGGGAGCACCGCCGCGTCCACCTCGATGTCCTCGCGCACGCAGAGATCGGCGAGATAGGCGGTCAGCGTGCCGGGGGGGACGAGCCGGAACGGGTAGTGGTGGGTCCGCGAGCGGATCGTGCCGATGACCTTCTCGGGCTCGGTGGTCGCGAACACGAACTTCACGTGCTCAGGCGGCTCCTCGACCAGCTTGAGCAGCGCGTTGAACGCCTGCGGGGTCACCATGTGCGCCTCGTCGACGATGTAGATCTTGAAGCGAGAGCTCGCCGGGGCGAAGAACGCCCGCTCACGCAGGTCGCGGGCATCGTCGACGCCGTTGTGGGAGGCGGCGTCGATCTCGATCACGTCGAGGCTGCCGCTGCCGTTGCGGGCCAGTGCGACGCACGAGTCGCAGACCCCGCACGGCTCCGGTGTGGGTCCCTGCTCGCAGTTCAGCGCCCGGGCGAGGATCCGAGCGCTCGTCGTCTTGCCGCAGCCGCGAGGGCCGGAGAAGAGGTACGCGTGGTGCACGCGGTCGTTGCGCAGCGCCTGCTGGAGAGGTCCCGTCACGTGCTCCTGCCCGATCACCTCGGCGAAGGACTCGGGGCGGTAGCGGCGGTAGAGCGCGAGCGACACGCGGCCACCCTAGCCCGGCCGGCAGACGGTCCCGGCCGGTCACCAGCACCGGTGGGCCGGCCGACGCGAGGCCGAGGAGCCCGGCCCGAAGGGACCCCCCGCGCACCCGGTAGAGCCCGCTTACCCTTGCTGCCTTCCGGCCCTGGGGGAGTTCGGCAGGTTGCCGCCGCACGGGGGGTCGACCGGTGAGTTTATCCCCACCGCAGGGACGCCGCGTCGCACTCGTGGAGATCTCGCGGTCTCTGGCGGGAACCAGCAGCCGGTAATCTGCTCGGCGGAGGATTCGCCTAGTTGGCCTATGGCGCACGCTTGGAATGCGTGTTGGGTGCAAGCCCTCGGGGGTTCGAATCCCCCATCCTCCGCTCCACCGCGTCGGGCGGGTGCGTCAGGCCGCGACCCATGTGCGCGGGTCGCCGTTGCCGAGGTCGATGACGCCAGCGGAGGCGAGCGCGCCCAGCGCCAGCGAGCGCCGGTGCGCAGCAAAGTTGAGGACGTGGGCGATGATCCCGCCGAACGTGTACTCCTTCGGCGGATCGCACAGGGTGTCCAGCACGACGTCGTCCAGGCGACCCTCCTCGATCAGCCGACCGACGAGGGAGCGGAACCTCGCCCCGGCGATGCCATGGCGGCGCTGGAGGTCGGCGACGTCGGCGTCCTCGTAGCTCGGACCCGACCCCTCACCGGCGACGGCGAGCCAGCGCTCCTCCTGCGCGACGAGCAGGACGCCGAGCTGGCGCAGCGACGGGTTGTCATCGACGCCCTCAGGTCCTCGGCTGACAGCGCCGGATCCTCGAGGGTGTCGGGGAGCAGGTCGAGGAACCTGACGAAGTGGTCTGCGGAGGTCACACCAACGGTCCTGGCGACGATCGCCGGAGCGCACTTGATCGCCCTTGTGCCCTCACGCCGACGGGACCCTCAGCCGCGGCGGCCGATGCCGAAGACGCCGCGAGCGATCTCCACGAGCACGTTCCGCCCGGCCGCCCGGGCCATCCCGTCCATCGTCTTGTACCGGGTCACGTCCTTGAAGATCCGCTCCGCCGCGCCGGGCTCCTCACGCCGGGGCTTCGGATCGGCGCGCTCCCGCGGCAGGTCCGGGATCTGGACGCGATCGTCCATCGGGTCGCGCGGAGGCGGGCCCGGCAGCTGGGGCGGGGGCGGGACGGGATCCACCCTGGGTGGAACCGAGCCGGCCGGCCCACCGGCACGCTCGGTCGCGGCCTTTGCCGCACCGGCGCCCAGCCGGGTGGCCAGCCGCTCGTAGGCGGACTCCCGGTCCAGCGGCACGGCGTACTTCGGGCTGAGCGGGGAGGCGGCGATCGCGGCGGTCAAGACCGCCTCCGGGCTGGGCGCCATGAGCGACTGCGGGGCACGCAATCGGGTGTGCGCGACGGGTGTCGGCACCCCGTCCGGGTCCATCACCGTGACCACGCCGGCACCGATCCCGAGCTGGGTCAGCAGCTCCTCGAGGTCGTACGAGGAGTGCGGGTACGTCGCGACGGTCTGGCGCAGCGCCTTCGCGTCGTTCGGCGTGTGCGCCCGGAGCTGGTGCTGGATGCGGCTGCCGAGCTGCGCGAGCACGTCCTCCGGCACGTCCTTCGGCTGTTGCGTGACGAAGAAGACGCCGATCCCCTTGGAGCGGATCAGCCGGACGGTCTGGGCCACGGAGGTGAGGAACGTCTTGGACGCGTCGGAGAAGAGCAGGTGCGCCTCGTCGAAGAAGAACACGAGCTTTGGTCGATCCAGGTCGCCCACCTCGGGCAGATCGTGGAACAGGTCGGCCAGGAGCCAGAGCAGGAACGTCGAGAACACCGCCGGACGGTCGGAGAGTCGCGGGAGCTCGAGCAGCGAGATCACACCCCGGCCGTCCGGAGTCGTCCGCATGAGGTCAGCGGAGTCGAGCTCGGGCTCGCCGAAGAACTGGTCGGCGCCCTGGTCGACGAAGCCGATGAGCTCGCGCAGGATCACGCCCGCGGTGGCCTTCGAGAGGCCACCCAGCCCCTCGAGGTCGGCCTTGCCGTCAGCACTGATCAACCACTGCACCACGGCTCGGAGGTCCTTGATGTCCAGGAGCGGCAGACCGTTGACGTCGGCGTAGTGGAACACCAGCCCGAGCGAGGACTCCTGCACCTCCGTCAGACCGAGCACCTTCGACAGGAGCGTCGGGCCGAACGACGAGACGGTCGCCCGGACCGGGGTGCCGATGCCCTCGCCGCCGATCGTGAAGAACTCGCACGGATACGCCGTCCCACGCCAGGACTGGCCCACCTCCGCGGCGCGCCCGAGGGTTCGCTCCGCCGGCTCGCCGGCCGAGGCCAGACCCGACAGGTCCCCCTTGATGTCAGCGGCGAACACCGGGACGCCCTGGGTCGAGAGCTGCTCGGCCATCAGCTGGAGCGTCTTGGTCTTGCCGGTCCCCGTCGCGCCGGCAACGAGGCCGTGGCGGGTGAACATGCTCACCGGGATACGGACACCGACGTCGGGACGCGCGGACCCGTCAGTGACGAGTGCGCCGAGCTCCACGACGGGCGGTGCGAAGGCGTACCCCGCGGCGATCTCGGCGACCACCGCGTCCGAGGCGCGCTCGTCATCGGGCCCGTCATCGGGCTCCTCGCCGGGCATCCGACCTCCCAAGACGTTGCACAACTGTGCCTCGGCGCCCAGGCGCCGCATGTCGGCAGCGTAGCCCCGCCGCTCTACACTCCCTGGCGTGATCTTCAAGCGGGTAGCCGACACCCGGCCCTACCCCGCGCATGGGACGACCCTCAAGCAGTGGGCTGACGTGCCGCCGCGCCAGGTGCGGCTCGACGAGCTCGTCACCACGAAGACCACGCTCGACCTCGACACCTTGCTCGCCGACGACTCCACGTTCTACGGGGATCTGTTCGCCCACGTCGTGTCGTGGGAGGGTCAGCTCTACCTCGAGGACGGTCTGCACCGAGCGCTGCGGACGGCGCTGCAGCAGCGCAACTCCATGCATGCGCGCGTGCTCGAGCTCGGCGGGGCGAAGGACAGGGCGACGGGATGACCGCGGATACCGTCGGGCGGGAGCGACGTCGGCTCCACCTGCGCGCGCCGCTCACCGGCCTCGTGCTGGTCCTCATCGTGGTGTTCGGCACGTATTACGGCTGGCAGGCGGCGTTCGACGGGCCGGGCCCGAACGTGGCGTCCGACGGGTGCCCGACCCCCTCGGCGACCACGACCACGACATCGCCGACCACCTCCGCACCGACGACGGCACCGACCTCCGCAGCGGTGATCGCGCCGGCGGCCGCCGTGACGGCCGTCCCGACGACGACCACGCCACCGCCGACCGGCGGGCCCGTGCTGCTGCCGGCCAGCGTCGCGGTGAACGTCTACAACGCGACGTTGCGGAAGGGCCTGGCCAACAACACCGCAGCCGAGCTCCGCAACCGGGGGTTCGAGGTGCTGTCGGTCCAGAACGACCCGCTCGAGGCGGTGATCGTCGAGGTCGCCCAGATCCGGTCGGCGACCTCGGACCAGCCGGAGGTGCGGCTTCTGGCGCAGCACATCCCGGGGGCCGTCATCGTCCCCGACGGCCGGGCGAACGCGACGGTCGACCTCGTGCTGGGCGAGGCGTTCACCGCGCTCGGCGACCCCGCCCTCGTAACCCCGGTACCGATCGCCACGCCGCGTTGCTGACCGGGTCCCGACCCGGCGTACGGCGCCCGAGCCACCCGGCCAGGCGCCCGTGCTCGCTGACCGCGGCCAGCCGCCGCTCGACCTCCCCGCGACTGCGTCTCGGGACGACCACGAGGACCTCGTCGCCGACCCGCAGCGCCATGGTGGGGGACGGCACGATCGACTCGTCGTCCCGGACGACCAGAGCCACCAGCGCTCCGCGCGGAAGCCGCAGCTCGGCCACCTCCACCCCGTGCAGTCGGGACGCGACCGGGACGCGAAGCTGCAGCAGCTCGGCACCCACCCGGTCCAGCGGGGCCACCTCGACCGCCAGGTCGCGCGTCTCGGTGGTCTCGGACACGCCGAGTCGACGGGCGACCCACGGCAGTGTCGGTGACTGGACCACCGTGAACACGACGACGAGCACGAACACGACGTCGAGGAGCCGGCGGCTGCCCTCGACGTCGGCGACCGTCGGAAAGATCGCGATGACGATCGGGACGGCGCCGCGGAGGCCCGCCCACGAGAGGAACGCCTGCTCGCGCCAGGGCACCCGCATAGGTGTCGTCGCGAGCATGACCGAGAGTGGCCGCGCGACGAACGTGAGCGCGAGCCCGACCACCAGCGCCGGCAGGAGAATCTCGGCGACGCGCTGGATCGGCACGACCAGCAGGCCCAGCACGACGAACAGCCCGATCTGGGCCACCCAGGCGAGCGCCTCGACGAAGCCCCGGGTCACCGCCCGGTGCGGGAGCGCGCTGTTGCCCAGCACCAGCGCTGCGAGGTAGACCGCGAGGAAGCCGCTGGCATGCGCGGAGGCGGCCGCCGCGTACGCCAGCACGGTGCAGGTCGTGACCGCGATCGGGTAGAGCCCCGACGCCGGGAGGGCCGACCGGCGAAGCACGGCTGCACCCGCCCAACCCACGACCCCGCCGACTGCTGCGCCCACGACGAGCTGGAAGAGCAGCAGGCCGAACCCGGAGACGAACGAGGTGTCCGCACCTGGCTCGCTGACCAGCAGCACGAGGATGATCACCGGCGCGTCGTTGATGCCGGACTCGGCCTCCAGCGTTCCGGAGAGTCTGGGTTTCAGCGGGACCCGGCGCAATGTCGAGAAGATCGCGGCGGCGTCGGTGGACGACAGGATCGCCCCGCACAAGACGGCGAGCTGCCACTGGAAGTCCAGGACGTAGTGCGCCACCAGCGCCACGACCGTCACGCTGACTCCGACACCGACGGTCGCGAGCGACAGCGCGATCGGCAGCCGCGGACGGATGGTCTCCCACCGGGTGGTGATCCCGCCCTCGGCCAGGATGATCACGAGCGCCGCGATGCCGACCGACTGCGCGATCTCGAGGTCGTTGAACGTGATGAGGCCGGATCCGCTCAGCGCGGCCCCGATCCCGAGGTAGAGCAGCAGGCTCGGGAGCCCGGCCCGGGACGACAGCCGTACGGCGAGGACCGCGCCGATCAGGACCCCGGCGCCGACGAGCAGAGCGATGTTCAGCTCGTCGATGCTCACTGGGGGTTCTCCACGCCTCCTCGTCGACCACGTCGCCGTCGAGGGCGCGGTGCGCTGATCCTACGGGCGGTCTCGGCTCCGCCCCGTCCCGCGGATCACGGCTCCGAGCTCGTGCACGCCGTCGGTGGCGGCGAGGGCGGTGGGCCGCCAGGGTGATGCCCGCGCTGCATGCCTGCGGAGCTGTCGCGCCCCACCGTCGGCTTCCCCCGTACGCCAACGGCGGGGCGCTAAATCGGATTCGTCACAGCCGCGACGCCGGATTGGGTTGTCTTGATGCAGTCACGGTGAGCTAGCGGCTCAGCACAACCTCCACCTCGGCGACGGCATTCGGGCGGGTCTGCGCTTCGAAGGCGAACGCTTCAGCGAGACGTCGGGCGGCAGCGCGGTACGAGGGCTGGGCGAGCACGCGCCCGATAGCAGCACGGATTGCCGGCTCCCCGGCCCGGCGGGAGACGCGGACGCCAGCGCCGGCGGCGACCACCCGAGCGGCGTTGTCGCCCTGGTCGCGTCCGTGTGGCATGCACACCATGGGGACTCCTGCGGCCAACGCCTTGATCACGCTGCCGTGTCCCGCGTGCGTCACCACGAGGGATGCTTGTGACAGCAGCTCAGCATGCGGTGCCGACGTCGCAACCGCCACGTTCGACGTACCGGCGACCTCGCCCGCATGCAGGCCGGGTCCCAACGTCACGAGTGCGGAGACCTCCGTGCCGTCGAGCGCTGCAACGATTCGGCGCAGGAGCCCATCGTGCGCCTGGTAGGTCGAGCTCATCGCTACCAGGACGAAAGGGCGGGCCGCGAGCGGCCACGGCGGGGTCCACGGCTCCACCCAGGCCGGGTCGTCGCATATCGGTCCGACGTACCGTACGTTGGCGGGCACCCCAGCGGGCGGCGGATCGAACGACGGACTGGTCAGCACGAGCAGGCGTTCGCACCGGTCCCAGAGATCGAACACGTCGGTGAGGGGAGGCAGATTCAGTTCATCGCGAACGATGTTGAGCCTGGGCCTGCCCATGCCCACGAGGCGATTCAGGAGATAGGGCATCACAGTGTCACGAGCCCTGCCGATCGCTCGATGCGAGGGGAGCCACCCGGAACCCATCACGGGATGCCCCCGTGTGGGCCGACCGTAGATGCTGGGGAGTAGCCCCACAGTGGGCAACCCTGAACGCTCCGCTCCGATCAACGCGCCAAACTGCGCTACGTCCATCAGCAGAGCGTCGGCTGGATGCCGCTCAAGGACGTGCAGGACGTCATGGGCGAACCGGTCTGCCGGACCAAAGATCACCTCACTCCCCATCCGGCGCACGAGCCCGACCGGGTTGCGCACGCGCCAGTCCTTGATGACTGCGGTGTCTCGGTCGATCGCGGCTATCGAAGGCGCAGTCGGCCACGGTGTGAACGCGCATCCGACCGCCAGTGCGTCCGGCTCGACCGTGGGTTCGCTCAACACCCGAACTCGATGGCCCGCCCCGATCAGCCGGCGGGCAAGTCCGAGCTCTGGTGGCACGTTGCCCCCACCCTGCCAGGTGGTCAGCAAGAAGTCCGATCCGGGCATTGCCTCTCTTTCCA
>Ga0136630_1000038_pt1 | contig 34451 bp, 34 predicted proteins | sample AntDrymUQ5682106_2_FD_105496 | JGI IMG/M metagenome (GOLD analysis project Ga0136630, IMG submission 105496) | Polar desert sand microbial communities from Dry Valleys, Antarctica - metaG UQ568 (21.06) | ecosystem: Environmental > Terrestrial > Soil > Desert | place: Antarctica: Dry Valley...
CGCGCCCGCCGCCGAGAGAAGCCCCGAGTATTCGTTCACAGCCTCGACGTCGCCGCCGATGCAATTCCCAGACGAGACGACGAGGTGGAGAAGACCCTTCTCCTTCAATTCCGCCACCGAGCGCGAGAACGCGACCGGGAGCGCGCCGCCGCCGTTCCACACGAAGGCTACCCGGCAACCCGGCCTGAGCTTCGCGGCCGCCGCGCACGCGACCGCGAGGTGCGAGTGGAGCGGGAGGACGGCGACCGGGACCCCAACGAGGCTTTCGGCAATTTCCCCGGGAGTCGCGGGGAACTGGAGCGGGGTGTACGGGAGCTTCACGAAGTGGTTCCGGTTCTCCGGCGCGCCTCCGCCCGCTCCGGGCAGGATGAAGGCCGCGCCGCCCGTCCCGAGGCGCATCTCGACGCCGACGGTGTTCGCGAGGACGGCGTCCCCGGCCTCCGGCGCCCCGCCGAACTCCGGATAAAAAACGCCGGGACACGCTTCTCCGGCGAGCGGCCCGTCGAGGATGCGGAGCGATGCCCGCCCGCCCTCGCCGTCCACCGAAAGAACCTCGGCGCGTCGAATGGCGCTCATGACGGCTCCGGACGAGAGACTTCGTCGCCTCGACGAATCGGGGCGAACGCGCCCACGGATTCTCGCCTCGCGATGCCATCGCCCCCGGAGAGAAGCCGCCCTCCGAAATCGGCGCGGAGATTCTTTATGGGGGGGGAGTCGTCTTCCCACTTTTCTCGGGCTTCGTCGCGCGGGGATCCACCACAGTCCGGGCGCCGGAAACCGCCCCGGCGCCCCGCCGTCAAAGCGCCCTCCAAGCCGTGCTTTCCTCGATGAACGCTCTCAAAAACTTCTCCCCGTCTTCACCCCCACCGACCCCGAGCCACACGTCGCCCCCCGGGGCGGGTCTCCACAAAACCTCCGCGCGAACCGGAAACCCCGCCCCCGAGAGTTCGCGTGTGAGATCCCGCACCGCCTCCTCGCACGCCACCATCGGCTCCGCCCCCCGCTCGACCTTCATCTCGAGGATCGCGTCGGAGAGCGCGGCCGCCTCGGACACGCGGCGCATAACCGCCTCCACCGCACGCCCCATGCACCCGCGGTCGAAGGCCATGACCTCGCCCTCGATAATAAGGTTCCCCGCATCGCCCTCCCGCTGGGAGATATGCACCCTAGCCCCCCCGCCGAGAAGGTCGAGCGTCGTTCGGGGTATTATGTGGTTAGGTTTGGCCGACGGGTCCCCCGATTTTTCCGCCGGGGCTTTTTCCTCGCCGGGGTTTGGCTCGCGGGGGTGGGCGGCGGCGCCCATTTCACGTATTATGTGGTTTCTTGTTTCGAGAGGTTCTTTTCCGGCGAGTGAGGCGGTTATCCGGGCCTTTCCGGCGGCGTGGGTGAGGATGGTCGCCGCCGGAACGCCGGGGATGAGGACGACGGTGGGCCGCGCGGCGCTTTGGCGTGAGCCTTTTCTCTTTGCCGTGTTTGCGGAGGTCATGGCGACGAGTACGGGGGAGTGGTCGTGTCTTTTTCGGGGGCGGGCGGAGGGAGAGGATGGGACGGCGTTTTCGGCGATGGGGCGGGCCGGGGGTGGTTCGGCGGGTCGGAGGAGGCGGTGGTTTTCAGGCGGGCGTGTCTGTGGGTGGTTCGACTGACGGCGGAGTTCATGAAGGTTGCGCCACCTTGCCAGCGAGGCCCCGTCCGAGAGCCTCGGCCTGTTTGAGACGGCATTTCCTGACGCCCGGAACCTGGCGCCTGACAGCGGAGTTCATGAAGAAGATCGAGCCGCCTCGCCAGCGAGGCTCCATCCGAAAACACCGGCCTGTCCGGGAAAGTATCTCCCGACGCCTGAAACCCAGATTGTGAAGGCTCGATGCCTCCGCGAGCCACGGTGAGGCCGCTTCTTTCCGCCGCGTTTGGCGTGTTTTTTGTTTTGGCGGGGGTCAGCTCGAGGGCCGTTCGGTCGCGGGTTCGGCGACGGCGCGGGCTTCCCCGCTCCGGCGCCCCTCGCTTCCTTCTTCGACGCAGGCTCCGACGAAGCCGTCGAAGAGTGGGTGCGGGCGGAGGGGGCGGCTTTTGAATTCGGGGTGGAACTGGCTGCCGATGAAGAACGGGTGGCCCTTCAGTTCGGAGATCTCGACGAGCTTCCCGTCGGGGGAGGTGCCGGAGAAGACAAGCCCGGCGTCCTCGAGGACTTCGCGGTAGTCGTTGTTCACCTCGTAGCGGTGGCGGTGGCGCTCGTGGACGAGGTCGGTCCCGTAGACTTCGGCGGCGAGGGTTCCGGGCGCGAGTTTGCACGGCCAGCTTCCGAGGCGCATCGTGCCTCCGAGGTCCACGCCGACCTGGTCGGGCATGATGCCGACGACCGGGTGCGGAGCCTCCTCGTCGAACTCGGTGGAGTTCGCCATCTCCAGCCCGGCGACGTTCCGGGCGTACTCGACGACGGCGATCTGCATCCCGAGGCACAGCCCGAGGTACGGCTTCCCGCTCTCTCGGGCGTACCGCGCCGCCCCGACCATCCCCTCGACGCCGCGCTCCCCGAAGCCCCCGAAGACGACCATCCCGTCGGCGGAGGAGAGGCGCCCGGCGACGTTCTCCGGGGTGTCGAGCTGCTCGGAGTCAACCCAGTCGAGCTCCACCCTCACGTCGTGGGCGCCGCCCGCGTGTTCCAAAGCCTCCACGACCGAGAGGTATGCGTCGCGGAGTTTTATATATTTGCCGACGACCGCGACCTTCACCGTCTCCTCGGCGGATTTCAGGCGGCCGACGAGGTCGCGCCACTCGTCGAGGCGGGCGGCGGGCGCGGAGAGTCCGAGCTTGTCGAGGACGAGCTCGTCGAGGCCCGAGTCGTGGAGGTGGAGCGGGATGTCGTAAAGCGTCTCGACGTCCTCGGCGGGGATCACCGAGTCGAGGTCCGCGTCGCCGAAGAGCGCGATCTTCTTCCGGATGTCCTCGGCTATCGGGCGGTCGGCGCGGCAGAGGAGGACATCCGCCGAAATGCCGATCTCACGCAGCCGCTGCGTCGAATGCTGCGTCGGCTTCGTTTTGAGTTCCCCGGCGGCATCAATGTACGGCACATACGAGACGTGCATATACAAAACATTCTTCCGTCCGACGTCGTTCCGAAACTGGCGGATGGCCTCCAAAAACGGGAGGCTTTCGATGTCGCCGACGGTGCCGCCTATTTCGGTGATGACGATGTCCTTGTCCTTGCCGAGGCGGCCGATTCTATTTTTTATCTCGTTCGTTATATGGGGGATGACCTGGACGGTGGCGCCGAGGTAGTCGCCGCGCCTCTCGCGCTGGATGACTTCCCAGTACACGCTCCCGGTCGTCACATTCGAGAGCTTGCCGAGGTTCTCGTCGAGGAAGCGTTCATAATGGCCGAGGTCGAGGTCCGTCTCGGCGCCGTCGTCGGTGACGAAGACTTCGCCGTGCTGGTACGGGTTCATGGTTCCGGGGTCCACGTTTATGTACGGGTCGAATTTCTGGAGGACGACTTTGAAACCGCGGCTTTTCAGGAGCATGGCGAGCGCGGCGGCGGACGTGCCTTTGCCGATGGAGGAGACGACGCCCCCGGTCACGAAGATGTATTTCGTCTCGCCGTTCATGGCGCTCATTCGCCGCGCCCCAAATTATCCAACCAACGCAAAACAGAAACCTCCTCTATAAATCTGGATATCGAAGAGAACTCGGCGACGAGGGTGAGGACGAGGACGAAAGCCCCCGCGGCCCACCAGGCGAGGCCCGGCCCGGTCGCCGCGACGAGGCAGCCGAGCAAAGCCCCGACTCCGGCCGCCCCCGCATCGCCGAGCATCATACGCGCTTTGAGGTCGAAATAAAACAGCGAGAGGACACCACCGAAAACCCCGACCATCGCGAGCATCGCCCATCCCGGCGCGAGAAAAAGCATCGCCGCCGCCGGAGGCCCGACGAACTTCATGGTCCGCCCCGGACGGACATCGAACAAATTTCCGAGGTTCGCGCATCCGGCGAGGATGAAGGCCGCGTAAAGACCCTCGAAGGTGTATCCATAGAAATACCCCCCGACGAAGAGCGCGCCCAAAACCAGCGCGACTATCTTCACCATCCCCGTCGTCATGCGGCCGCCGACGAGGGAGCCGAGATGCCCCTTGAAACCCCGCGCCTCGCCGCCGCCCCGGACGTCGTCGTAAAAACCGACGAGAACCGCGAGAAGCACGTATCCGGCGAGCAAGGTGCCGTCCCACCAAACCCCGATGAGCGAGCCGGCCCCGAGCAATATCGTGGCGAGTATCACGGGCGAGAAACATACTCCGGCGGCGGTCGGAATCTGTTTTCCGGCGAAGTTCGGGCGCTTCGGCAAAAATCCTTTCGCCGCCTCGAAGGCGAGGATGGTGGTTGCGAAGCCGAGGAGGAGGAGGGTCGCGGCTATCATGTCGCGCCGTCCGGGAGTCGAGGCGGTCGCGGCGAATCGCGGCGTTTCGGTGTCGAACCGACGGTCGGCTCGGCGCCGGACACCGAAACGCCGAGTACTTCCCGTGTTCCGCGCCGGGATCCCGTATACGCGCCATTGAAACGTCCCCGCGAAGAAATGCGCCTCGCGAGGACGGCGCGTTCCTTCGCGGGGATCGTCCCGGCTCGGTGGCGCCGCTCGATGTCTCCGGCTTCGGAGCGGCTCGCCGCGCGGGACGAGGCGAATGTCGGTCGGGCCGGGTACGGGTTCGGAGTCATTTCCATTTCAGGCGCTCACCCCGGACCGCTCGAATGACATCCATTCCTTGCCGGGCGCGGTGGGCGAAGCCGGGGAGGGATTTCCCGGTCGGGCGGTGCGAGAGGCTCACTGGGATCTCGACCGGGATGATTCCCGATTCGAGGAGATCGAGGGTCATCCCGACCTCCGCGCCGAAGCCGGGGGCGAAGCCGGGAATATTTTCGAGGGCGGAGGCGAGGAGGGCCCGCTGCCCGGAGAGAGGCTCGACGGGCGAGAATCCGGTGCGGCGGTGGATCGAACGCCGGGCGAAGTTTTTCACGAGTCCGAAGCCGCCACCCGACGCGACGCTCTTCGGGAAGGCCGCGATGGCGACCGGGGTTTCTCCGTCGAGGGCGGACAAAAGGGCTTCGAGCTCCGCCGCCGACTCTCCGAGGTCCCCGTCCGCGAGGAGGAAAGCGTCCGGGGAGAAGTCTCGGGCGTGGATTACTCCGGCGAGGAGGGCGCCGCCTTTGCCGTGTTCGCCGGACGAGTGGATGACTTCGGCTCCCATTGCTTCGGCGACTTTCGCGGTGTTGTCCGAGCTTCCGTTGTCCACGACGACGACGTGCGATACGCCCGGTGTCGTCTTCACCGCTTCGATGGTCTTTCGGAGCGCCGCCTCTTCGTTCCGGGCGGGGATTATGGCTGTCGCGGAGAGAGGCACGGGGGGAAGTTTACAATGCGGCGCGGCTGTTTTGCGCCCATCCGCCGCGCGGGTCGCCGTCCGGGAGCTTCCAGCGCGGAAGCCAAACACGAAATCTCGCGCGGCGCGGGGGCGCGGGCTTCCTCTCACACGGATTGCGGAAAGTGGGAGCTTTCGCGGATCTGGCTTCGGGTTTCGGGAAACACTTCCCGGGCGGGCGGCGGCGATGTCGGGTGAAGCTCGACCGGAGGTGTGGCCGGGCCTTCATGAACCCCGCTGTCATTCCGGCGCGGGCGGGAACAGCTCGGATGCGGTGTCTTTGATTCCATACGAGCCATCCTCGTCGGAGGCGAGAAGCTGGATGATCGCCGCCCTCCCGGCCCCCGTGTCGGCGTTGTCAACCGAGGCCACGCCCGCGCTCTGGAAAAGCTCGACCTCCGAGCGCCCCGCGTCCGACGATTCGGCGGCGACTATGCGAAGCCCGGCGTTCTCCCAGACCTCGAGCATCTCCGCCTGCGCCTCGTTGAGCGCGTCGAGCGCGCCGGAAGGCGCCTCGGGGGGAAGCTCCCCGCCCCCGACGAAGACGACCGCCTGCGGCGGAATCGAGTCGTCCGACGCTTCGACGGCGGAGAGGGCGACATCCGTATAGTCGCCTTCGATCGGGGTGGTCGCCTCGATCCCGCTCGTCACCTCGGAAGCCGACGACGGAGCTTCGAGCGTCTCGGCGAAGACGACCTCCGCCCCCGCCGTCGCGAGCGCGGACTCGACTCCTTCGACCGTCTCCGGGTCGGCGAAGGAGCCGGCGACGAGCGCGACCTCGTATCCGATGATGCGGTCGGAGATCATGGTCTCCGACATCGCCCCCTCGACGCTCTCGTCGGCGGCGGCCCTTTCCTGAAGCGATGCGATCTCCCGGTCGCGGGCCTCGATCTCGACCCGCTGACCGTCGAGGCGATCCTGAATGCCCGTGATCTCCGCCTCGAGCCTCTCGCTCACAACCCCCTCGTCCGCCACCGCCACCCCGAGGAGGATGCCGATAGCCAGAGCGAGGAACACCGAAATCAGCGAAATGAGATGGTACCGGAGGTCAGGCACCCCGCCCCGCAATCCGGGAGTCGGGAAAAGCAAACGCGAATCTCGACACCCTCGCCCTCGAAACCCTCGCCCCCACGCGCGGCTGCCCCACGACGGATTCGAGACGAGACTCCGGCGGCGAACGCCTCGCCGCTTCGTATTTCCCCACTCCCCGGAGCGAAGCGACCCGCGCGCGCAGATTTCGGAAGCCGGGAGACGGCGTCGCTCCGCGTTCGCGCCGCGCTCCGCCCGTTTCGGGCGGGGGCCGAGAGTCCGCCGCCGCGTCCCCGCCCATCCCGGAAAGTCCGCGAGACGCCCCGAAAGCCGAAAGCCGGGAGGCCGCGTTCGACTCGCTTCGGACAGCGAGAGTCGAGGAGGAAGCGGGGCTTCGGCGCCCAATCCCGAAGCCGCCGGACGGAAGGGCGAAGTTATTCGATGAAAGAAAACCGGGAACACCCCGGCTTACGAAGCGGGCGTCAGCGGATGCCTCCCGAAGCGGGCGAAGCGGGCGCCTCCCCGCTCCCGGTGGTTTTCGGCGCCAGCGAGCATGTCGGAATGTTCCGGAAATTTCGGCGGCCCCCTTCGTACTTTATATGCCGAGCAAAAGTCGCAGTCGGATCGCGAGCAGGTTGAAAATGTCCGCTATCTGCTCGGAAGAATACACGACCGCCGACACCGCGATAAGCCCCGCCGCCACGAGCGCGACGAGCATCATCGGCGAAACATGCCCCGGATACAGCTTCGACACACCCTTCGCATCCACCAGTTTCGCCCCCACTTTGAGCCGGGTGAGGAACGTGGACGACGCCCCCTTCCGCCCTTTGTCGAGGAACTCCACAAGCCCGACGTGCGTCCCGACGGCGACGATAAGTTCCGCGCCGCACTGCTCGGCGACGAGGATCGCTATGTCCTCCGAAAGCCCCGGGGCCGGAAGAGCCTTCGCCCCCTTTATCCCCGCCTTCCGAACCCGCTCCATGCCCGGCGCCTCCCCATTCGGATATGCGTGGACGAGGACGTGCTTCGACGAGAGGAGGCCGTGGGTGGACACCGAATCCATGTCGCCGAAAAGGAGATCCGTCCTCCACCCCGCCTCCATGATGGCGTCCGCGCCGCCGTCCACCGCGATCACGAACGGCCTCACGCCGCGGAGGTACGGCCCGAGCGCCGCGAGATCCTGGCGGTAATCGTACCCCCGCACAACCACCAAAACCTGCCGACCGCGGATCTCTTTGGCAAGCTCCTCCGGCACGTCGAGCGTCGAATAGAGAAGCCCCTTCTCGATCCGCATGTACTCCACCGTGTTCTGCGCGAAGCTCTCCAAAGCGTACCCCACGACCTCCCGGCTCTCCCGGAGCCGCCTCTCCGCCGTCTCCTCGTCGAGATGCTCCCCGACAGCGACGAGCGCGCCATTCTTGAAAAGCCCGTCCCCCCGAAGCTCGATCTCATCCCCGTCCGAAACCTCCTCGAAAACCTTCCTCCCGACCCCGTCGAGGATATAAACCCCCGCCCGAGCCAAAATGAACGGCCCGAGGTTCGGATACATCCCCGTCGCCGAACCCGCCGCGTTCACAACGGCCGCCACCCCCGACTCCACGAGCGACTCCGCCGTAACCCGGTCGAGGTTCTCGTGATCCACGATGGGGATGCACCCGCCGTCGAGGCGAGGCACGATGTTCTTCGTCTTCTTCCCGACGACCGCCCGCCCCGAAAGCCGTAAATCCCCGCCCGGCCCGCCGCCCTTGACAAACCCGTTCTCTTTCATCCTCCGCTCCCAACGAGAAGCTCCGAGGCGTGGGCGAGCGAGGCGTCGTCCACACGCCCCGAGAGCATCCGGGCGAGTTCTCGCTTCCGATCATCGCCCTCGACGGTCTCGATGCGCGTGATCGTCCGCCCCGTTTCCTCTTCCTTCGCCACCACGACGTGCGACCGTGCCTCCGACGCGATTTGCGGGAGGTGCGTGATCGTCAAAACTTGATTCGTCTCCCCGAGACGCCTCAGCTTCGCCCCCACCGCCGTCGCCGTCTCGCCCCCGATGCCCGCGTCCACCTCGTCGAAAATATACGTCGCCCCAGCCTCGATCCTTTCCTGCGAAAGCCGGAGCGCGAGCATGATCCGGGAGAGTTCCCCACCCGACGCATACCGCCTCACAGGCAACTCCGGCTCGCCGGGGTTCGGCTGAATCACAAACTCCACCCTTTCGACCCCCATCGGCCCCGCCTCCGCCGGAATGAGTTCCGCCCGGAAAACCGTCTTCCCGAGGTTGAGGTCCGAGAGGTTCACCCTCACCTTCCCGGTGAGCTTCACAGCCGCCTTCTCCCGCCCCTTTGTGAGCGTCGCCGAAAGCTCCCCGAGCCGCTTTTCGCCCTCCGAGATGCGGCGTTCGAATTCCGCCGTCTCCTCGCCGATGTTCTCGATGCGGGCGAGGCGGGCGCGGGCATCGGCGAGATACTCTTCGATGTCCTCGCCATATTTTCGCTGCAAATCATGCAAATCCGCGATGCGGTCTTCGACCGTTTCGAGCCGTCCGGGGTCAGCTTCGAGGTCGTCGAGGTATGCGCGGAGTTCGTACAAAATATCTTCGAGTTCCGCCGACGCGCCGTTCAAACGTTCGAGGAGAGGTGAAAGGCTTTCGTCGTATCGGGTGGCGCCTTCGAGTTCGGAGGCCGCGCTCGCCGTCGCCTCGACCGCGCCGGAGCCTTCTTCCTCGGGGGAGAGGGCGGACGACGCCGAGGCGGCCGATTCGAGGAGGTCGGTGATGTTTCGGAGGCGGTCGCGGTCGCGGTGGAGTTCGTCGAGTTCCTCGGCGGAGAAGCCGGCGGCTTCGATCTCCTCGACCTGGTAGCGGAGGAAATCCACCTCCCGGAGACGCGCCTCGGAGGATGTCCGCATCTCATCGAGTTCGCGTCGGTCTTTTTGGAGGGAGCGCCACAGTCCGGCGAGTTCCGTCTTCGCTGTGTGGGATTTCTTGTCGAGGAAGTCGTCCAAAATCGCGAGTTGCTCGTTCGGTTCGGTGAGTCGGGCTTGCTCGCGCTGGCTGTGATACGAGACGAGGTGTTCCCCGAGCGAGGCGAGAGCCTTCACCGGGACGGCCACGCCGCCGACATAGCAGCGGGAGCGTCCTTCTTCCGTCACCGTGCGCCGAAGGACGATCTCCCCGCCTTCCTCGGCCTCGACCTCTTCCGACAAATCCCCGAGAGCCTCCGAGAGAATCTCGTCGCGGTTTTCTTCGGGGAGGATGAAAACGCCTTCGACGGAGGCGCGTTTCGAGCCGGAGCGGACGGTTTCGGAGCGGGCGCGGCCACCGAGGAGAAGTTGGAGGGAGGTTGCGAGGAGGGTTTTCCCGGCTCCCGTCTCGCCTGTGATCGCGTTCATGCCCGGTTCGAGGCGGAGGGTCGCCGATTCGATGAGGGCGATATTCTCGACGGAGAGTTCGGAGATCATGGCCTCACCTTTTGCGCCGGGCGGTTCCACTTCGCCAGCGAGGCTCCGTCCGGGAAAGTATTTCCCGAAGCTCGGGTTACGAAGGCTCGGCATTTCCGCGATCCGCTGTGATGGAAGGCGAAGGCGTTTCGGCGTACGTCCCCGGAAGGTCGGGCGGGTGGGGATCCCATCCGCGCCGTTCCATTGGCGTGAGCTTCGATCATAGCTTGGAGACGCTTGGTTTTCGTGGAAGATCCCACACGCACGCAAATCCCCTCGCTGGCGACGGTCAGAGGAACGTCCTCCGCACCGCTCGCCACCACGTCCATTCGTCGGTCCGGCCTATTTTAACGCTTTCTTCCGAGAGCCTTATTTCGACCACGTCCCCCGACCGGAGGCTCACCGTGTCGCCCCCGTCGAGGGAGAGAACCGCCTCCCTCTCGGAGAGCGTGAGCTTCGTTATTTGATCCTCGCCGAGGACGAGCGGGCGGCTCACGAGCGCGTGGGGCGCGATCGGCACGAGCACATAACATTGCGCGTCCCCGGCCACGATCGGCCCCCCCACCGAGAGCGAATACGCCGTCGAGCCGAGTGGCGTCGCCGCGATGAACCCGTCGCACCGGAAATCGAAAAGCTCCTCGCCGCTGATGGAAAGCTCGACGGAGATGATATGGTGCGTCTCCTTTTTGAGCATCGCGGCCTCGTTCGCCGCCGTGCGCCACTCGCCGTCGCCGACCCGCACGTCGAGCTTCCGGTATTCCTGAACGTGAAGCCCGCCACCGACTATTTTCTCGACCCCGGCCTCCATCTCCTCCGGCTGCATCCCGCTCATGAACCCGACCCGCCCGAAGTTCACCCCGAGAAGAACCTTTCCCGGATAAATCCTCGACGCCCGGAGCATCGTCCCGTCCCCGCCGAGCACGAACACGACATCCGCCCCCGAGTCGCCGTCCGGCTCGCCGTTCATACGAACCTCCGCGACCTCGACCCCGTGCTTCTCGAGCGCCGCGACCATCCGCTTCACATACCCCTCGCCCACCTTCGGACTCACGAGGACGCACGCCCGCCGGATTTTATTCTCCACGGACGACCCCCCGAACTTTCGCCTCGATGTCGAGGGAGTTTTCCGATCCGCGAAAGAGCCGCATCACGTACTCCCGGTTCCCGGACTTCCTTCCGGCGACCGGGGAGCGCATCACACCGACCGCCCCGAATCCACGCCCGGACAACGACTCCGCCACCGAAAACATGACCCCCTCATGAACCGCCTCGTCTTTGACGACGCCGCCCCGCCCGACATGCTCCCTCCCAGCCTCGAACTGCGGCTTCACGAGGACGACCGCCTCGGTGAGCGAAGCCGTCGTCGAGAGAAGGTTCCCGAGCGCGACGTCGAGTGATATGAACGAGAGGTCGGCGACGAGGAGGTCGGGGGCGAAGGGGAGTTCGTCGCCGGAGAGGTGGCGCACGTTCGTCCTCTCCATGACCCGGACGCGCTCGTCGCTCCGCACTTTCCAGTCGAGCTGCCCGTATCCCACGTCCACCGCGACGACCCCGGCGGCTCCCCTTTGGAGAAGCGCGTCGGTGAAGCCGCCCGTCGAGGCTCCCGCGTCCACGCAAAGGCGGCCCTCGACCGGGACGCCGAATTCTTCGAGGGCGGCGTCGAGTTTTTCTCCGGCTCGGGAGACGAATTTATCCCCCGATTCGACGGAGAGTTCTTTGTCCGGGGTATATCGGGTGCCGGATTTCGTGACGACCTCACCGTCCACGCGGACGCTTCCGGCCATGATCACGGCTTGCGCGCGGCTCCGGTTCTCGGCGAGGCCGCGCTCTACGAGGAGGGCGTCGAGCCTTTGCGCGTCAGACTTCACGCCGACTCCGCCGGATGGACGGTGAGGGGTTTGCTCGATGAGAGGCGAACGCCGGACTTCGGGGCGACCTCTCCATCCGAGCGGACGATTCCGGCCATGATGAGTCCGCGCTCGACGAGAAAAGCATCGAGCCTTTGCGGCTTCGCATTCATGCCGAGTCCGGGTGGGCGGAGATGGGTTTGTCCGAGAGGAGCGAGTGCCGGACTTCGTGACGATCTCGCTGTCCGACCGGATGCTTCCGGTCATGGTGGGAAAGGCGTCGAGCCTTTGTGGCTTCGCTTTCGCGCCGACGACTCCGGGGGACCGGAACCGCGTTCTCCGCGACACGCCCGTCCGTGGCTTCGTGAAGAGGACTCGGCGAGGGGACTTTCCGATGAAATATCCCGACGGCGGCGCGGAGTGTGCGGCGAACGCCGATTTTCTCGACCGGATTCCGTGCCATGCCGGGTTTTCTAACTTCCCCGGTGCCGGACGAAGAGGGCGAGATCCCGGAGTCCCGACGTGTCGCCGTCCACCTTCGAAAGGGCCGACATCGCCCGCTCGACCGACTCGTCGGCCTCGCGGCTCGCCCCTTCGAGGCCGTATACGCCCACGAACGTCGCCTTCCCAAGCTCCGCGTCGCTCCCCGCGCTTTTGCCGAGTTCCTCCGCCGTCGCCGTCGCGTTCAAAAGGTCGTCCACTATTTGGAAGCACAGCCCGAGTTCGTCGGCGTATTCGGAGACGGCGTCTTTCGCTTCGTCGTCGGCTCCGGCGAGGATGGCTCCGATGCGGGCCGAGGATTTTATGAGGGCGCCCGTTTTGTATTTGTGGATCATGGACAACGTGCGCGGGTCGGCATCGCCCCCGACTCCGGTATGCCCGATGTCCATGACTTGCCCGCCGACCATCCCGTTCACCCCGGTCGAACTCGCGAGTTCCTGAACGACCCCGAGGATTTGCCGCTCGCTCCCTTTTTGATGGATGGTGATGAGGGTGAGAGCCTCGCCGAAAAAAGCGTCCCCGGCGAGGATCGCCATCGCCTCCCCGAACTTTTTGTGGGCCGTCGGACGGCCTCTTCGGAAATCGTCGTCGTCCATCGCGGGGAGGTCGTCGTGGATGAGCGAGTACGTGTGGATGAGTTCGATGGCCGCCGCCGAAGGAAGAACCGTCTCCGGCTCGGCCCCGAGAACCCACGCCGTCTCCATGCAAAGAGTCGGGCGGACGCGCTTTCCTCCGGCGAGCATCGAATAGCGCATCGCGGTTTGCAAATTCTCGAGTTCCGGCTCTTCGGTGAAGCGGAGTCCTTCGAGGTATTTCTCGAAGGTGCGGCGGTGGCTCTCCCACCGGACTTCGTTCGCCGTCGCCTTCTTTTCAGCCATGCTCGACCTTCTCGCCGAACTGCGACTTCGCCCCGCGGAGTACGCCGCCGACGAACGAGGGCGACTCGTCGCCCGAGAATCCCGTCGCGATCTCGACCGCCTCGTTTATCGCGACCTCGGCGGGGACGTCCTCGACGTGGAGCATCTCGAAGAGGGCGAGGCGCATGATCGCCCGGTCAATGACCGTCATCCGGTGGACGGGCCACCCGACCGAGACTCCCGTGAGCATCCGGTCGAGTTCTTCCTTTTCCCGCTCGACGCCGCGTGTGAGCCGGATGGCGTATGCGTCGGGTTCGCCGCGGTATTCGCTCCACCGTTCGATGGCGTCGCCCATCGAAGACTCGTTCACGTCGCTCTGGTAAAGCAACAAGAACGCCTGTTTCCTCGCGCTTCTCCGTCTCAAGCTCAAACCCTCGTCAGATACTCCCGCGAGCGCGTGTCCACCCGCACATGGTCCCCGGTATTGACGAAGAGCGGAACTTGAACCGTGAGTCCCGTCTCCAGAGTCGCGGGCTTCGAGCCGCCCTGCGCGGTGTCGCCCTTCAGTCCGGGGTCGGTCTGCGACACTTCGAGATCCACATGCGCCGGAGGCTCGACGCTTATGACCTCCCCGTCCGCCGAAAGCACACTCACGGTTCCGTTCGCGGTGATGAAGCCCGCGTTCTCGCCGATGACTTCCTGTGGGATGGGGGTTTGCTCGTACGTGTCGGTGTCCATGAAATAGTGGAGGTCGCCATCCTGGTAAAGATACGTCATCGGACGCGACTCGGCCCGGATGGAGTCCACTTTCTCACCCGCCCGGAAGGTTTTCTCGACGGTCGCGCCGGAGTCCATGTTCCGGAGTTTCGTGCGGACGAAGGCGGCTCCTTTTCCGGGTTTGACGTGCTGGAAATATTGGATGGTGAACCGCTTGCCGTCAACGCGGATGGCGCTGCCGTTTTTGAACTGGTTTGTGGAGATCATGCCGTCCTCTTCCTATGAAACAACTTGTGAGACACCTTTCGAAGCACCGGATGGAACACGCCTTCCCGACGGGGTTCCGGCCGATTCCCTTCAGTCCCGGCCCGGAGCCGCGCTATTATCGCACATGTCGCCCGCTTTCCCGAACCCCCGGAGAAGGCATTGTCCGCCGCAATGGTTCACGGCTCACGTTGTTAACGTCGTGCGACCATGTATGGTTATGGCGATAAGGGGCTTCGCGGACAAAACCACAAGGAGGCTCTTCGAGGGCGGCGCGCCGAGGGGATTCCCCCAGAATGCGAAGGTTCGGGCGCTTGACAAGCTGTCGCAGCTCAACGCCGCCGAGCGGATAGAGGATATGGCCGTTCCGCCTGGAAACCAAATGAAGGCTCTCGGCGGCGACCGTCGGGGGCAATATGCGGTGAGGGTCAATCAGCAGCTTCGGCTTTGTTTCGCCTGGGAAGATGGAGACGCTTACGACGTGGAGATTGTGGACTATCATTAGGAGGAATGACGGTGGAAGATACGACGAGAAGAGTGGAGCCGCCTGTGCATCCGGGCGGAGTGCTTCGCAGGGAGTTTTTGGAGCCTATGGGAATCAGCCGCTACAAGCTCGCGAAGGACATAGCCGTTCCCGCGCCCCGCGTCTACGAGATAATACGCGAGCGGCGCTCCATCTCCGCCGACACCGCGCTTCGCCTTTCGCGCTATTTCGGCCTCTCCGACGGATACTGGATCAACATGCAAGCCCACTACGACAAGGAACTCGCCAAAATGCGGAGCGGAGCGGAGATCGAGAGCCAAGTCAAACCACTCGCCGCCTCAACCGGGGGCTGAGGGCGGGCCCCGTGAGGAATGACCCTCGCGAAATCCGCCATCACACCCGCCCGAGCCGCTCCAAAACATACGACACCGCGACTTTGTACCCGAATACCCCCATCCCCACGACCGTCGCGTCCACCGCCGGGGAAACCACCGAATGCCGCCGCCACTCCTCCCTCGCGTGGATGTTCGAGAGATGCGCCTCGACCTTCGGGACCTCGACGGCCTCGAGCGCGTCGTGGAGCGCGTACGAATAATGCGTCCACGCGCCGGGATTTATGACGAGCCCGTCGGAAGAACGCCCCGCCTCCCTCACCCACCCGACCATCTCGCCCTCGTAGTCCGTCTGGCGGAAGTCGAACTCGACGCCGCCGGGGAACTCCGCCGAAATCCACTCTTCGATGTCCGCGAGCGTCCGGCTCCCGTATACCTCGGGCCTCCGCGTCCCGAGAGCGCCGAGGTTCACCCCGTTGAGAACGGATATTCTCTTCATCTTCCCTCCTCCAAAGTTTCCCGCACTTCCCCGTCCGAGACGGCGACCCCCCACCTCGGACTCCCCGGCTCTTCGAGGAGGACGAACTTGTGGCCGCCTTCCGAGCCTCGCTTTTTGTCCCGCCCCATCGCCGATATGACCCCGTCCGGGTGGATGTCCGCGGGAATGGTCGTCGGGAGCCTCGCTGACGCCAGTAATTCCTCGTGGAGCTCGACGAAATCCGCGCCGAGCTTCCTTCGACCGAGCCTCGCCGCCGCGCACATTCCGACGGATATCGCCTCCCCGTGGGACATCCCGTATCCCGACACCGCCTCGATCGCATGCCCGATGGTGTGCCCGTAATTGAGGATCGCCCGAACCCCGCCCTCCCGCTCGTCGTCGGCCACGACCCCCGCTTTGTATCTCACCGCGTGTATTATGAGTTTTTCGAGGGAGTCGGAATCTCCGGCGAGTGCGTCGGGGACGGCGAGGAGGTCGGCGAGGTATTCGCGTCCGGCGAGGAGGCCCATTTTTATGGTTTCGGCGAGTCCGTTCGAGGTTTCGTTTTCGGGGAGGGTGGTGAGGAAGTCGAGGTTCGCGGCGACTATCTCGGGCTGGAGGAAGGCGCCGACGAGGTTTTTGCCTTCGGGGAGGTCGAGGCCGGTTTTCCCGCCGACGGAGGAATCCACCATCGCGAGGAGGCTCGTCGGGAGCATGGCGAGCTTTATCCCGCGCATGTACGTCGCCGCGACGAAGCCGCCGAGGTCGCCGACGACCCCGCCCCCGAGCGCGAGGAGCGTCGCGTCGCGGGCGAGGTTCGCCCGGGCGAGGGAGCGAAGAATATCGGCATACGCCCCGAGGCTCTTCGATGCCTCGCCCGCCGGGATCTCGAGCGTCTCGACGACATTCCATCCGGCCTTTTCGAGGGAGGATCGGACGCCGTTCGCAAACAGCGGCCCGGCGTTCGAGTCTGTCAGGATGGCGCACGAACCCGGCTCGACGGCCTCCGAGACGGTCTTTCCGACATCCATGCCCTCACCGACTATAACGGGGTATCCGCCGCCCGCCTCGACGTTTATCTGGTGAGCCATTTCTCCACCTCCTCGGCGATCTCTTCCTGGCTGCGTCCGGCGACGGACACTGCGAAGGCGGCGCATTCGCGGTATAGCGGGAGCCGCTCCCGGTATCTCCTCTCGAACTCGTCCATCCCGCCGCCGCGGAGGGGTCGGCCCGCGCCGCGAGTCCGGGCGAACAAAACGCCGAGATCCTCTTCGAGGAAGACGGTCCGCGCCTCCCGGAGAAGGGAGCGGTTCTCGGGGCGGACGACGACTCCCCCGCCGCATGAGACGACGGGCGCGTCATTCCGCGAGAGTACGTCGCGGAGGGCGCGGTGTTCGAGGTCGCGGAAGTGAAGCTCGCCGGAAGAGGCGAAGATATGCGGTATCGAGCGGTCGGCGCGGCGTTCGATCTCGTCGTCGAGGTCAACGAATCGCCGTCCGAGGCGGTCGGCGAGCGACCTCCCGACGGTCGTTTTGCCAGAACCCATGTATCCGATGAATGCCACCGGGGCATCCATTCTCCGCCCGTTCGCCGACGACGCTTCCACCTCGCCCTCCGTCCTCATGCCGATGGCAAACAAAAGTCGCGGACACGGGCGCGGCGGCCGATCGGAGGGATCCCGGACGATGAAGTTTGCATCCGACATGAATCGTGCGGCGCGGGGGACACGGGCGACGCCCTTCGCATTTCGATTCGAGATGCGCCCATCGCCCTCTCCCCCGCAGAAAAGCGTGGCAACTCCTCACAACGGAAAGTTTTACGAAAGCTCCGTTCATCGGGTCGAAACCACCCGGCAAGGGGGATGGCTCGATGGAAGAAGGCGGTTCGGCGGTTCGTCTCCGAGGAGGTTCCGTCGAAGGGGCTCTTCGCGGAGGGTTCGGTGTCCGTCCGCCCTCGGCGCGATGGCGGCCCGTGGAGGCGTCGGTCTTCCGCGAGAGTCCGCCGACATCCGCGACCGTCCTCGCCGAAAGCGTCTCGATTCGAGGCGCGAGGATGACAAAGGAGAGGGACTCGGAGAAGTTCCCGGCGCCCGAGGCTTCTCGATCTCCGGGCTTTCGCAGACTTTGTCGTTGTGATCCGGAATCCGGCCAGCCGCTTCCTTTGCCGCGATGGCCGTGGTCGCCGGGTGGAGACGTGGCACGCCGCGCCTTCACGTCGCCGCGCGGCTCCGCTCGCACGGAGCTCTCCGCCCGGATCCCGGATGGTTCGTATCAAGAACCGCCGCTTTTGCCGATGCGCGATATTCGCTCCATGTATGCGTCGTACGAGGCGCGGATGTCGGTCATGTTGTCGGAGCCGAACTTGTCGAGGAAAGTCTCCGCGAGGACGATGGCGACCATCGCCTCCCCGATCACAGCGGCGGCGGGGACGGCGCACGAGTCGGCCCGTTCTTTGAACGCCTTCGCCTCCTCGCCCTTTGCGAGATCCACGGTCCGAAGCTGTTTGGAAATCGTCGAGATCGGCTTCATCGCGGCGGAGACGACGACGGGTTCGCCGTTCGTCATTCCGCCTTCGAGGCCGCCGAGGCGGTTCGAGGCGCGGGCGATGGAGCCGTCCTCGAGGACGATCTCATCTTGAACCTCGCTCGACCGCCGCTTCGCAACCTCGAAGCCCATCCCGACCTCCACGCCTTTGAGGGCGTTTATGGACATGACGGCGGCGGCGAGCTTCGCGTCGAGCTTGTCGCGCCAATCCACATACGAGCCGAGTCCGGGAGGGCATCCCTCGGCCACGACGACGAACTCCCCGCCGAGCGCGTCCCGGGCGTACCGGGCCTCGTCAATTTCGGCCTTCATCTTCTCGGAGACGTCGGGGTCGGGGCATCGAACCTCCGAGGAGTCGGCCTTCGCGACCCCGAGGGCGGCGGCTTCTTTCTCCATCGCGGCCTTGCCGATGCGGTACACCGCGCTGTTTATGCGGATCCCGAACTCGGCGAGGAGCTTCCGGGCGACTCCTCCGGCGGCGACGCGGGCGGTGGTTTCCCGCGCGCTCGAACGTTCGAGGATGTTTCGGAGGTCGTCGGTGGCGTATTTCTGCATTCCGGCGAGGTCGGCGTGGCCGGGGCGCGGGAGTGTGATCGCCTCGGGCGGGTCTTCGACGGGGGCGGGGTTCATGCGGTGTTCCCAGCTCGCGTAGTCCGCGTTCCGGACGAGCATGGCTATGGGCGAGCCGAGGGTGCGTCCGTGGCGGACTCCGCCGAGGAACTCGATCTCGTCGGTCTCTATTTTCTGGCGGCCGCCGCGACCGTATCCCTGCTGGCGGCGGGCGAGGTCCGTGTTCACATCCTCGGCCAAAATACCGAGTCCGGCGGGTACGCCGTGGACGATGGCGACTTCGCCGGGGCCGTGGGACTCGCCCGCCGTCGAAAAGCTGAAATTCAAGTTATCGGTTCCTCACCTTCCGTTTGCTTTCTGCGCGCCTGTGGCTTTTCGACTTCGGAGGAAGCGCCTCGTCGCGCGGCCCGAGCGGCGCGGCCTCTCTCGGATCCCCTCGTCCGCCCGGAACCGTGCGGCGGGAATGGTTCGTGGAGGACGGTCTTTCCCTGAAAACCCGAAGCCGGAACCTCGCGGGGTCCACACTTCCGCGATCCACCGCGCCGCACCATCCCACTTCGGCAAACCACCACTATGCGGATTACGGAGCATACGGGTCTTCGAGGTCGCCGCCGCTGTCGAAAAGTCCGTCCGGCGGGGTTTGCGGAGCCGGGGCTTGCGGAGCCGGGGTTCCGGTGCCGGGGGCCGGTGTGTCGGGAGTTTGCGTGTCGGTGGGGTCTTCGCGTGGCGACTGCGCATCGTCGCTGTATTGACCGTCGGCGGCTCCTCCGGGCGCTCCGGTGGATGTGCCGTCGCCGGGATCCTCGAGGTCCTCGGAGGTCGTGCCGTCCGTACCCCCCGTACCCCCCGTGTCTCCCGTGTCGTCGGAGATCGTGTCGTCCGTCGCGTCGCCGGCGCCGTCGGTGTCGTCCGTCGGGACGGTGTCTTCGAGGGTGGTGTCTTCCTGCGTGGTGGATTCGGCGGTTTGGAAGAGTTGTCGGAATGGGTCTTTCGACTGGTACGCGGCGTATGAGTCGGCGTTCGGGTTTTCTATTTCGGGGGCGGGGGGCTGCGCGGCCCCGCCGTCGGACTGGGCGACTTCGTTTTGGCTGGAGACGGGTTCGTCGTCGGGGGAGCCGATGAAGGATCCGACCACGATCCACGCGAAGACGAAGAGAGCGGCGACGGCGAGGACGGGCGGGATGACTTTGTTGTCGCGGAGGAAAGCGTCCCAGAAACCGACCGCGAGCGCGGCTATTCGCCGGACGGGCCAAAGCGAGCCGATTTTGCGGATCATGCGTACTCCGGGCGGAGGGTTCCATGAGCTGCGGACCCGGAAACCGGGGAGGTCGCATCCGCTCCGCGCCCGCCTCGGGGGCCGGAAAAGACGGGTGGGATCCCCGCCCGGAAGAAATCAACCGTGTTCCGCATCATAGCCTCACTCCTCCTCGACAGTCGTCGTCTCAGTCACCGTTGTCGTCTCCGTTTCCGCCTCCGTGCCGGCGGGGGCGGGCGAGACGGGCGCCGCGCCTCCGTCTCCACCTTCGGGCTGGAAGTATACTTCGGCCTCGATCTCCACCCTGAGCGTCCGCTCCACGCCAAGCTCCGAGAGGTCTTCCTCCCCGTCTTCGTCGGCCTCCTCCGTCGCCTCCGGCTCTATCGGCTCGTATGAAACGTTGTTCACGGTGACGAGCCGGGCGAGGTCGTTGCTTCTCTGAAGGAAATCCTGCAAGTTTTCGTAGGTTCCCTCGAACGTCATTGTAACGGGAACTATGGAGTATGAGCCACCCCCCTCCGGCGGTCCGGGCGTGCCCGGCTCCGCGAGAAGCTGCGTGACCCCGGCGGCCTCGGCTATCTCCTCTATTTGGACGAGCAATGTCGGCACCTCCGGCTCCGCGGGGACGCGGCGGTTCAAGTCCAAAAGTTGCTGCCCGAGCGGCCCGGCGTTTTGCTGGACGCGCTCGAGGTCCGCGACCTCCGCCTGCAACTGAGCGAGCTGCGCCTCCTTCGCGTCCCGCTCCTCCGCGCTCGCCCCGAGCCGCGAAAGGAGAGACCCGACAACCAGCAAATAAGCGAGGACCGCGACCACGAAGATCCCAAGCCCCCCGAGGAGGAGGATGCTCCGATTGTCCATCTCCCTGAAGTTGAAGCTGAAGTTCATGGACTCGCCGGCGCCGCGACTCCGGTCTGCGCCCCCGACGAATATTGCTCCTCGGCCGCCGTGCCGTCTTGCCCCTCGTCCGTGGAATATTGCCCGTCGGCGGCGGAGTCCGGCGGGTCGTCGCCGCCGATGCGCGCCTCCGAGCCGTCCGCCCCGACCTCGGTGATCAGCTCGGAGCTAACCTCGAAGGCGAGCGCCTCGGAGGCGAAGGTGTCCCGGTCGAGCTCCGCGAGGTCGAGCTGCGAGTTGGCGAGGAACCGGAGCGTGTTCATCCGAACCACGAAGTCCGCGACGTTCGTGTACTCCGGCTCGGAAAGCCCGGTGAAAGTCACGGCGCCGCGAGGCTCGAGAACCTGGTCGAGGGACGCGTCCACGTCCACGGGCGATGCCTCGGCGGCGAGTCCCTCGAGCGAGGTTGTCTCCGGGATGATGAACGCGAGCCCCCGCAAAAACTGCGCCCACGCGAACCGCGTGCGAACGACTCCGTCCGCGACGAGCCTCTTCGCGGCGATGTCGTCCTCGAGCTGCGCGAACGGCGCAAGCTCCGCGAGCCGCACGTTCTGCGCCGCTATCCCCTCGTCGAGATCTGCCACATCATTTTCGACCATGTATATGCGAATGAGGCAGAAAATAGTGGTGACGGCGATGATGGCGAGGACGAGGGCGCCGCTGGCGAGGAGGATGGCGAGTGGCCCGCCCTGAAGGGAGAAGCCCCTCCGGCGCTCCTCCGGCGGGAGGAGGTTTATGCGCCTCACAGAATCTTCCCTCGGCCCGAGCGGGGGTTCGTCCGCTCATCCGACCTCGTCGAGGGGGCGTCTCCGGCGGCGGGCGGATCTCCGAAGGCTCCGTTCACTCGTCCTCCATGGCGAGTCCGAGTGATATGGCGAGGACGGACTCCATCGCCCCGAGTTGCTCGTCGGAGACGTTCGAGCGGTTCGCGGCGAGCTTCGCCGCCGGGCGGGCCCGCTCGGTCGCGACGCCGAGCAAATCCTCGATATACCCGTCGAGGCCACGCACGAGGGAGCCTTCGCCGGAGATGAATATACGGGCGACCTCTCGCGCGTCCGAGCGTGAATTATGGAACTCGACCGAACGTTGAACCTCCTCCGCGAGCCTCCCGGCCGCGTCCTCCAAACCCCGCCGAACATCGTACATCAGCGCGGGATCCGAGCTAAGCTCCTCCGTCTTCGCCTCGTCCACCGAACCGCCGCCCTCGACGACGGAACCCCCGGCATCCTCGCCGCTTTCCTCGGACATCCTCCCGGTTTCGGAATTCACGCCCCCGAAGCCACCCTCGCCGGAATCGGACTCCGCCACCTCACCACCTTCGACGGTGCCCCCATCTTCCTCGGACTCACCGTACCCACCACCCGCCCTCTCGCCGGAAATGGATTCTGTCGCCTCTTCATTCCCCCCGGAAGATCCACCTTCCTTCTCGGATTCCGCCCCGGCACTCTCCGACCCGGCACCGTCGTCCTCTTCGGATAGATCGTCTCCGCCGCTCGCCCTCCCGCCGGAAACCCCGCCCCCGAAACTCCGTCCGCTCCCGACTCCCCTCTCTCCGCTGGACGCGCCTTCGTCGGACATCGCGTCGCCATGGCCTTCCCTTCCGCCGGACGTTCTTTCGGGGCCACTTTTCTCCGATCCGTCGTCGAAGGGTTCCGAAGTCCCCCGGCTCCCCTCTTCGTCGCCTCGGATGGAGCGGGGTTCCAGTTCGATGGTCTCGTCGCCCGTGTACCCTTCGCCAGATTCACCATCGCCGTAACCTTCATTCTTCGGGTCATATGGATCGAGGGCCAAAGTCTCGGCTTCGCTCGAAGGTTGAATGCGGTTTTCGTCGTCGGTGTCGTGGAGGAAGGAGCCGATATTCGCGTTTGGGTTTAGGGCTTGCCTGTCGGCTTCGTCAGCTTCGATGTTCGCGGCTTCGGCGACGGCTTGCGAGAAGTCGCGGAAGCCGAGTGGGATGAATTGCGTGAGGGTCGGCATGCGGTTTTGGACGATGACGAGGTTCGATATCTCGGTTCCGATGTCGAGGAGGAGGACGGTCTCCTCGTTGTCGAAGAGGGCGTCGGGGAGGGCGGAGCGCATGAGGGCGAGGGCTTTCACGTCAATGCCCGTCGGTCGGAGGCCGCCGGAGCGGGCGGCGGCTGTGTAGCCGGAGATCATAGCCCGGTGGGCGGCGACGAGGAGGACGCGGTCTTCGTCGGGGTTCTCGGCGGAGGGGCCGAGGACGATGTGGTCGAGGACGGCGTCGCCGATGGGCATCGGGACGTGCTCCTCGGCCTGGAAGTTCATCGCGCTGTCGAGATCCTCGGGGCTGAGGCGCGGGAAATCCACGAAGCGGACGATGACGTTCCTCCCGGCGACCCCGAGGATGACCGATTTGCCCCGGAAGGAGTGGAGATCCCAGAATTCCTTCATCTCCCTGGCGAGCATCTCCGAGTCGGCGACCTCGCCCTCGATGATCGCGCCCTCGGGGAGGCGATGGTATCCGACGTGCTGGAGGATGAAGCCGTCGGCGGCCTTCGAAACCTGGACGGCTTTGATCGCGGCGCGATCCACGTCCATGCCGATGCTCCCCCCCCGGAACCTCTCCATCATCGCCTACGCCCCTCCGGGGCGCGTCGCTTCGCGCTCGAGAGTCGGAAGTCGGAAGTCGGAAGTCGGGAAAATCGCGAGCGCGCTCCGCCGCCCCGGCCCGGAAGCCGGACGGCGGACGCGCCGCGGACGACGGGTCTTCCGGCGGGAGCCGATCCCCGCGTTCCGTCGGCGCAGTCTGTCGAGGCGGGAGGGCGCGAACGTCGCTCGCGTGGCGGGAGGGAGAATGAGAGAACGAAAGTCGAGAACATCCCCACTCCCCAATCCCCAATCCCGGCATTCATGGAGTGTCCCTGCGTCCGATGTGTTCGAGGGCTTCGATCTTCGCCCCGCCCGGCACGCTCGCTTTTCGCCCGACTCCGGAGTTGTGGCCGAGAAACACCCTCGCCCCGACGCTCGCACCGGAGCCGACGACCGACCCGGCGGAGAGCCACACCCCCGCCCCGACTTCCGCGTCGCGATCCACGACCGAGCCGGGGCCGAGGAAACTGTGGCTCCCGACCGCCGCGTCCGGGTGGACGACCGCCCCCGACGCGAGAACCGACCCGTCCCCGACGCGGGCGACCCCGGACACGTACGCGAGCGGGTGGATCGCGGTGAAGAACCGCCCCCCGAGCGAGCGTATGGAGTTCGCGACGCGAAGGCGCGCCTCGCCATCCGTGATCGCCACAATGACGTACGCGCTTTCGATGGAGAGCATGCTTTTGAGCATCGCCACGTCTCCGAGGATCGGGAATCCCCGAACCTTCCCCGGAAGAGCGGCGTGGGCATCGTCGTAGAAGCCCATAACCTGCTCGCCGAAGCCGCTTGCGAGGAGGATGTCGAGGGCGAGGCGGCCATAGCCGCCGGCGCCGACGACGACGACCCTCATCTCTTCTGTGGGATCCACGGCCTGCGCCTCGACTTGCGGTTCAGGCGCGCGAGTGGCTACTTCGGAACCGCTTATGTCGCTCCTCCCCTAACGAACTTCACCGGGTGTTCGCGGCAGTTTAGCACCGTCTCTTTCATGTTGCGCCTATACATACATCCGGCGCGAACCCCGCCAACCACGACACTTTAAAAGTTATCTGCCCCCACGTAAAGAACCGCCTATTTCATTCCCCCGAACGAACTCCCCCGCCCCGAGCCGCTTCCCCCCCGGAGCCTGCAATTCAAGCACCTCCACCACACCCTCCCCGCAACCAACGAGGATTTCCCCGTTTTCCACGTGAATCTCCCCGGCCCGAAGCCCGAGACCACGACCCCCGGCCACCCGCGTCCGCCATATTTTCAACGACCCGTCGAACCCGTCGTGATATGCCCTCGCCCCGATCCTCGGCGAAAGCGCCCGAACCACATTGTGAACCTCGCCCGCCGACAAACCGAAGCCCAAAGCCTGATCCTCACCCGAAACCTTAGAAGCATATGTTGCTTTAAGACTATCCTGTTCGATGAGGTTCAACTTTGCATCCTCAAGCAAACCCAAAGCCTCTACTATAGCTTGAGACCCGAGCGAAGCGAGGGTTTCGGTGAGTTCCCCGGCGTTCATGTCGGGTGGGATGGGGGTGGTTTTCTGGAGGGCGATGTCTCCGGTGTCGAGTCCTTCGTCCATTTTCATGATCGTGACGCCGGATTCTTCCTCTCCGTCCATTATGGAGCGTTCGACGGGCGCGGCCCCACGGTATTTCGGGAGGAGCGAGGCGTGTACGTTCCAAGAATCGAGGCGGGCCGCGAATAGTGTGCCGGGGCGGAGAATTTGCCCGTATGCGGCCACTACGAGAGCGTCGTGATCCGCTATCGCATCGGCGGCTTCGGAGGCGTTTTCGGGCTGGAGGAGAGGGAGGTTCGCATCGCGGGCGAGGTCGGCGACGGGCGGCGGCGAGGTTTTTCGGCCCCGGCCGCGCCGCGAGTCTGGCTGGGAGATGACGAGTCCGACTTCGTGCTTCGAGTCGAGGATGCCGCGGAGTATGGTCGCGGCGAAGTCCGGGGTTCCGGCGAACGCGACGTTCATGGGCGCGCCCCCTCGAGGAGCCGCTCGCTCGCGCCCGCTTCGGGGGTCGGGATGTCCTCGACTTTCTTCTCTCGAATACTCACGCCTCCCCGCCCGGCGAACTTCCGCGAAGTTTGAGAAGAAGTCGCGGAGGCGCGGGTTTCGGCGCCGCGCCTTTCCCGGCCCCCGGCTTTCTTTTCCTCGGTCCCCTCGCCTTTCCATCTGGCGGACTCCCGCCGGACTCGGCTCCGACGCTTCGACGATACGGGTTTCATCTCTTTTTCTTTCCCGCCCCTCGACCCCCCGATACGAAGCGAAGTCGAAGACGAAGCGGAGCGTGGAGAACGCGGAGTGAAGCATCGCCCGACGCTTCGACGGCTCCGACTCCTCGCATTTCCCGACCCCCGACGCAGACCGAAGCCGAAAGCGGAGCGCGGACGAAACACCGCCCGACGCTTCGACGGCATGAGCCTCGTCCACACGTATCTCCCGACCCCCGAATTGAGCGAATTGACGCGACTCCCGACTCCCGGTTTCCGCAGTTCGTCGGCATCGTCACGCGGGGGTTTGCCCCACGAGGCGTTCGCGGAGCTCGCGCATCGCGGCTTTGCGGGACTCGCGGTCGGTCCGGTCGAGGATAAGGACGCCGTCGAGGTGGTCTATCTCGTGCTGGAAAATGCGGGCGAGGTGTCCTTCCGCCTCGACCTCGACGGGGGCGCCGGATACGTCGAAGCCCGTAACGCGGACTTTCGCGGGGCGTTCGATGTCCACGGGGACGTTCGGAATCGAGAGGCATCCCTCGGCGAGGGTTTCTTTCTCTTCGGAGGATTCCTCGATGACGGGGTTCACGAATACGTAATCCTCTTCCTCGAAGGAGGCGACGAAGACGCGCTGGAGGCGTCCGACCTGGTTTCCGGCGAGGCCCGCGCCCTCGTGTTCGTGCATCGTCTCGAACATCCCCTCGACGAGCTTCTCGAGGGAGTCGTCGAAGTTCTTCACGGGTGAGGCACGGGATTTCAAAACCGGGTCTCCGAATGTCCTCACATCGAGCGCCATGTCATACCTCCTCGGGGTCTATCTCGACTTCCATTTCCATCTCCCGACCCTTCGACGATTTCGACAGCCGCCGGACCGCTTCGGCCGCGGCCTTCGCGACGGCCTCGCGCGAGTGGGATCTCAAAACCACGCGCCACCGCGACGACCTCGCCGAGCCGGGTACGGGAACCGCCTCCGACGCCTCGACGCCATCGCCGAAAGCCGGGAGCATGGATTTTACCGCACCCCGAACCGCATCCCCGCGCCCACGGAAAGTGAGCGACGCGAGGTGCGAATACGGCGGATACCCGAGCCTCCGGAGCCGGGGAAGCTCGGCGGCGGCGAAGGTTTCATAATCCTCGCGGAGCGCGGACTGGAGCGCATAATGCTCCGGGTTCCGCGTCTGGGCGACGAGGAGCGTCCGAGCCGACTCGGCGGCGGAATGGAACACCCGGAACGCCTGCTCCACCGAACCCATCCAGCCTCCCATGAGGAACGAATCCGCGTCGGGGATGGCGACGACGCCCCACTCGCGGGCGAGGACGGGACGCGCCGTGCCGACGACGACGCGAGCCTCGTCGAGGTCGCGCTCGTTCGCGGTCAAAAGTCCGATGTCCATTTCGAGGAGGTCGGAGAGCCGCTCCCGGACGCGATCGACGGCCATCCCGGTCGGGGAGACGCGATCCGAGCCGCACTCCGGGCATTCATTCGGCTCGTGCCGCTCCCGATGGCCGCACCGGGCGCACGTCAAAGTTTTCCCGCGCAATGAGAGCGGTACGCCGCAATCCGGGCATGATCGGACGCTTCCGCAATTCAGGCACGAGACGGCGGTCGCATACCCGAGACGATCCACGACGACCCCGACATTCCCGCCGGAGGCGACCGTCTCGCGGCACGCGGAAACGAGCGTCGAACTCACATCCGCGCCCGAGCCCCGCATATCCACGAGTCGGACCGAAGGCCATCTTTCGGCGCGGCGAGGCGGAAGCTCGGAGCCTCCCTCGGACGAAAAAAGCCGGAGGGACGGAGTCGGGGAGAGGAAAAGAACCGGGACATCCTCCATTTCCCCGCGCCGAGCCGCGAGTTCGCGGGCGTGGATGGGGAGTCCCTCGTAGCCCGGCTCGGCGCGGTGTGCCTCGTTCGGCTCATCGGCGACGCATATCGCCCCGAGCCTCGCCATCGGCGCGAGCGCGGCGGCGCGGGTTCCGACGAGAACGTCTATTTCCCCGAGACCCGCCTTCCTCCACACCTCCGCCCGGTCGCGCCCGATCCCGCCATGATACGCCGCGACGGTCGCCCCTCGCGGGAGGCTTCTTTCCAAATGTCGGACGATGCCGTCCACATGCCGGATCTCCGGCGCGAGCACGAGCATCGTCCGCCCGCCCCCGACGACCGCATTCCCGGCCATCCCCGCACGCTCCGCTCGGCTCGGCCTTCCGGGCATCATCCGCCCGTCCCCAACGGTCGCCTCTCCGGGCATCTCCATTCGCTCCGTTCGGGTCGGCCTTCCGGGCGTCGCCAGCCCGCCCTCGACGACCGCCCTCCCCATCGCCGCGACGGCTTCCGGGACATCGCCCGAAGGCATGCGCCACAACGACGAGCCGCGCCCCATCACGGACGAAACACCGCGCTCGAATTCCCCCCCGAGGCCGCGGGAGGGCGCGGACGAAGCATCGCCTTCGAGGCCGCGGGAGGCCGCGGATGAAACTCCGCGCCCGAATTCACTCCCGAGACGGCGAGAGGGAGCGGACGAATCATCGTGTTCGAGGCCGCGGGAGACTCCGGATGAAGCGACGCGCCCGGATTCGCCCCCGCGGCCGCGAGAGGGCGCGGACGAATCCTCGCGCTCGAATTCGCTCCCGTGGCCGCGAGAGGTTTCGGACGAATCATCGTGTTCGGGGCCGCGGGAGACCGCGGACGAGGCATCGTCGCGTCCGAATTCGCCCCCGGAACCATGAGACGCCTCGTATGAAACGCCTCGCTCGGATTCGCTTCCGAGGCCGCGGGGATTCTCGGACGAAGCATCGCCTTCGAGGCCGCGAGGGGTCGCGGATGAAACATCGCGGTCGCGGGAATTCGCGGGCGAAACGCCGCGGTCGCGGGATGCCTCGGACGGAGCGTCGCTTTCGAGGCCGCTTCCGGGGGCGCGGGGGGTCGCCGCCGCCGAATTCCCCTCGCCGCTCGAAACGACGATGGGGTTCGAGGGGCGGGCTTCGATCCCGACGGCTCCGCGCCCCGCGAGCGAGCGAAGGACGGAGCGCGAAGCTCCCGCCTTCGAGAGGAGTTCGGAGACGGGCATGTATCCGCCGCCTTCTCGGAGAGCGGCGAACATCTCACTTTGCCGATATGCACGCCCGAAGTCCGGGTCGGCTCCGTTCCGGATCTCCGCCCATTCCTCCGTTCCCGGTCGGGGGAGGCGCGGGAAAAGCTCGATGCGCCCCACGGCCTCGGCGGCCTTCATCGCCGTCTCGCCGAGGACGCGCTTCAATTCGGCGCGTCCGAGGAGGGAGCCCTCGTTCCACCTCCACCCCCGACGAGGACGGACGATGCGGTATTTGTCCGTCTCGATTCCGGGCGGGAGGGCGGCCCGGAGCGCGGCGGCGGTGGAAATGGCGGTTCGAACGGCGGCCCATTCGCACAGCCGGACGATTCCTTCCGGCAAAGAAACCTCGTCCGAGACAGAGACGAGGCTTTCGGTGGCGCGTCCGTCGTCGGCCTCATCGGCGATTTCCACGACGACGCCGAGCCGGAATTTCCCCGAGAGTGGGGCGACGACGAGGGAGCCGACCTTCGGGGAGAGCGAGTCCGGGATCTCATAACTCAAAGGCGGGAGGGAGTGGGTCGGGATCAAAAAGCGAACCCGCGCCGTGTGATTCTCGGCGCGGGTTCGCGGAGTGTCTTTCCGCTCGGGCAATTTGGGGAGACTATGCGCCGGCGGCGCGGCGGAGGTCGTCGGCTCGCGAGGTGTCCTCCCACGTGAAGCCCGGCTCGCTGCGCCCGAAATGCCCGTATGCGGCGGTGCGCGAGAAGACGGGTTTGCGGAGGTCGAGGTCGCGGATTATGGCTCCGGGGCGGAGGTCGAAATGCTCGTTCACGAGGGTGATTATCGTTGTGGGATCCACATTCGCCGTCCCGAATGTATCCACCATGACGCTCACCGGATGGGCGACCCCGATGGCGTACGCGAGCTGAACGGTGCATTTCCCGGCGAGTCCGGCGGCGACGATATTCTTCGCCACCCACCGCGCCGCATAGCAAGCCGAGCGATCCACCTTCGTCGCGTCCTTGCCGGAGAACGCGCCGCCGCCATGCGGAGCCGCGCCGCCGTACGTGTCAACGATGATCTTCCGCCCGGTGAGTCCCGCGTCGCCTTGCGGCCCGCCGACTACAAAGCGCCCGGTCGGGTTCACGAGGATCTCCGCCGAGTTCGCGTCGAAGAGGTCGCTCGGCATGACGGGTTTTATGACCTTCTCGAAGAGGTCGTCCTTTATGTGCTTCTCGACGCCGTCGGCATGCTGCGCGGAGACGAGAACCTTGTCAATTCCGACCGGGACATCGCCCTCGTAGCGAACCGTCACCTGGCTTTTCCCATCCGGGCGGAGGTATTCGAGGTCGCCGTTCTTGCGGACCTCCGCGAGGCGGCGCGTGAGGGAGTGGGCGAGTGTGATCGGGAGTGGCATGAGCTCCTCGGTCTCGGAGCATGCGTATCCGAACATCATTCCCTGGTCGCCGGCGCCGATCTCGTCAATCGCCCCGTCGGAGTCGAGGGCGTGGTCCACACCCTGCGCGATGTCCGCCGACTGCGGGTCTATCGTGACGATGACCCCGCACGTCTCCGCATCGAAGCCGAATTTCGCCCTCGTGTATCCGATGTCGGCGACCTTTTCGCGGACGAGGTTCGGGATGTCCACATAGGTTTCCGTCGTCATCTCGCCCGCGACGAGGACGAGGCCGGTCGTGACCAAAGTCTCGCAAGCGACGCGGCTCATCGGGTCTTTATCGAGGGCGGCGTCGAGGATGGCGTCGGAGATTTGGTCGGCTATTTTATCGGGGTGGCCTTCGGTCACTGATTCCGAGGTGAAAAGGTGGGAAGTCTTCGTCGCCGGATCGTCGGACGCGCTCATAGTGGTCTCCACGGTCTTTTCGGCCATAAACTATCTCTTCTCCTTGTCCAATTTATCCATCTCCATCAGCGAAGCATCGAGGATAGATCGGGCGACTTCATCCTTCGAAGCCCGCGGGATGAACTCCACTCCGTCCCGCCCGACGACGCATACCTCGTTCTCTTCCGAGTCGAAGCCTATCCCGGCCTGCGAGATGTCATTGCCGACGATGATGTCGGCCCCCTTCTTCCGGAGCTTCTCGCGAGCGTCGGGGACTGGATCCCCATGCGTCGCCGCAAAGCCTATCACAAAGAGATTCTCGTTTCGGCTCCTCACCGCCCCGAGTATGTCCGAAGTCGAGACGAGTTCCAAAGTCATCCGATCACTCCCGCCCCTCCGGATCTTCTTTTCTCCCACCTCCGCCGGAGTGAAATCCGAGACAGCCGCCGCCATTATTAATACGTCCGAATCCCCGACCCTCCCCATGACCTCGCCCTTCATCTCCTCCACACTCTCGACCGGAACCCACTCGACCCCCGGCTCCCGAGAATTTATATTCGCCGCGACGAGGGTGACGTCCGCTCCGAGGCGGCTCGCTTGCCGGGCGAGCGCGACACCCATCCTCCCCGACGACCGATTCCCAATGAACCTCACGCTGTCAATCCGCTCCCGAGTCCCGCCCGCCGTGACGAGAACCTTCATCCCCGCCATCGGCCCGCCGAGATTCCCGAGAACCACCGCCGAAATTTCATGCGAAGAAGCCATCCCCGAGCCATCCCCCTCGACGACCCGGACCCCGTCGCGCCGGAGAGCCTCGATATTCCCTGCCACGGCGGGATGCTTCGCCGTCTCCGGGTCGAGATCCGGGACGGCGAAAACGGGCGCGTCTCCGAAATCGAAGCCGTCCATTCCATACGCGAGGCGGGCGAGGACACCGGCTTCGGCGGGCGCGAAAATGACGACCTCGGGATTAAGCGACGGCTTTTCGACGGTGTTTCCGACTCCGGCGAAGGCCGAAGGTCCGACGAAAAGCCGGGCCTCGGAATTCAATATGACTTCGACATCATGTCCGGCGGCGGAGATTTCACGGGCGATCTCCGGGGCGGACAAAGCACCGGGAGCCGGGCCGACGACGATGAGGATCACGGTCGCTCCGCTCGGCTTCGCCGTGGAAGCCCCCATGCCGCTTCCCCGCAAAGAATGCCCGGACGAAACGACACCGAAGTATGCCCCGACATTTCGCCTCCAAGCCGGAAGATCGCACCCGAAACGAGCGAGAACGAAGAAGCCGCACCCTCTGGGGAGCGCGGCTTTGAAACGATTCGAGATGAACGAGAAGACATGGAACCGAACTCCGGATCACTCACCCGATCCGCTCCGTCCTCCGAAAAACTGGCAAACGCGACCCGAATATACGGCGAAACTGTTTACGCCGCGCCCTCGTCGTCGGCACCCTCGGAAGGCTCCTCCGAAACTTCGGCGGCTCCGGGGGCGACTCCGGGCGAGTCATTCATGAAACCGTCCGCGGCGTCTCCGGCGGCGGCTTCTTCGGCGGTCTTCGCTTCGGCGGCCTCTTCCTCGGCGGGTTCGCGGAAGCCGACTTTGAGCCTGTCCTCGCGAAGCTCCTCGATGGCGATGGAGAGAGGATGCTGCGAGCGGGTGTGGACTTGCGGCCCCGGAATGCCGAGCGACTCGTTCAGTCCGAGGGTCGCGGTGTACTCGTTTATCTGGCGGGCACGCTTCGCGCTCGCGAGGACGAGGCCGTAGCGAGAGTCCACTTTGCCGGAGTCGAGAATTTCGTCAACTTTCAGTTCGTTGAGCATGGTTTACCTCCTTGAGGCGGTTTCGGAACTCTTCACTATTTCCTCGACAAGTTTTACCATCGCTGGCCGGGATGTCCGAAGGTCGTCATTCACTATCTCGAAGTCGAACTCGTCTCGCGCCGCGATGGCCGTCCTCGCCGCCGTCATCCGGCTTTTTATGGCCTCCGCCGTCTCCGTCGCCCGGCCTTCGAGACGGCGCCGGGTTTCTTCGAGCGACGGCGCCCTCACGAACACCATCACCGCGTCGGGGCGATTCTCGCGGACTTGCCGCGCTCCTTGAAGCTCGATGTCGAGGATGATGCTCCTCCCCGAATCGAGGAGCTCGTCGGCTTGCTCGGTGGGGGTCCCGTACAAATTGCTCGAGTACTCCGCCCACTCGAGGAACTTCCCGGCCTCGATCCACTCCTCGAAAGTTTCTCGCGAAAGGAATACATAATCCCGTCCGTCCACTTCGCCCGGCCTCGGCTTTCGGGTGGTGGCGGAGACGGAGAAGGAGAGGTTCGGGACTTCTTCGAGGGCGGCTTCGATCAAGGTCCCTTTCCCGGCTCCCGAGGGGCCGGAAACGACGATCAGGCTTCCTCGCACCCGAGTACCTTGATGAGCCGGTCCCGCTGCCCGTGCGTGAGTCCGTGAAGGGTCTTCGCCCGGCTGATGCTCGCGTCGCGCATGATGCGCGAGACTTTCACCCGTCCCATGCCGCGAACCGCGAGGAGCATTTCCTCGACCTTCGCGCCTTTGAGTTCCTCGGAGGGTTCCATGAGAAGGTCGTATACATCGAGGTCGCCGTTTTTGAGATCCCGTTTCGCGGCGGCGCGGGCGAACCGGACGCGATTCGCCTCTTCAAGCGCGGATATGCGCTCCTCGGATGTCCTGTCTGGCGCCCTCCTCAGCATCAATTGGCTAGTATATACCGCGCCTCGCCGCCCGTCATCCGCGACCCCCCGACGGATTCCCCCGCAAATTCCCTCGCAAATAGCCGATCAGGAAAGGGGAGTCGCCTCGCCCGAAAAATCGAGAGCCGGGAGGAGCTTCGCTCCGCGAGTTGGAGAAAGCAGCGGAGAGGCGAGATGACCGCCACCAAAGTCCCGGTCGGGCCCGATGATGGTCTGTCGGGCGGGGAGGCAGTTGCGCCAAAGGAGAGGGAGTCGAGAATACCCCGACTCCCGTATGGCTCTTCCGGGCGAGGCTCTTGTTTCAACGCCTGACGGCCACCGCCTCAAGATAGTCCGACGAGACGACGAGGGTGTCGTCGCCGGAGGTGTTCCAGCTTTCGAGGAGGTCTCCGAGGTCTTTGGCGAGCGCCTCCCTGCCGTCGGGGTCGAGGGCGGCGAACGCCCTCACCGTCGGGCCGTAGTAGTCGCGGAACCACTCGACGAAATGCCCCGCCGACGGATACCGGAAAACATAGCTGCGCCGCGTCGCATCCAGCGAGGAGACTCCCTCGCCGAGGAGTTCGGTGAACCGCTCTTCGGTTCCCCACAGGGAGGGCGGCTTTATTCCGGGGGGCGGAGGGACGTGCTTGCCGACGGTTTTGAGCATTTGTCCAGTGAAGCCGTCGGGCGCCCAGCTTGCGACGCCGATCTTCCCTCCGGGTCGGCAAACTCGGAGCATCTCGCCCGCGGCCTTCTCCTGATTGGGGCAGAACATCACGCCGATGGTGGAGAGGACGACGTCGAAGGAGGCGTCGGGATATGAGAGATCCTCGGCGTCGCCGACATCGAAGGTTATGCCCATTCCCTCGGCCTCGGCGCGGCGGCGGGCGTGTTCGATGGATTCGGGGGCGAGATCCATCCCGGTGACGTCGCAGAATCGGCGGGCGGCGGAGATGGCGGTGTTTCCGCTGCCGGTCGCAACGTCGAGGACGTTGTCGCCGGAGCGGAGGTCGGCGGCCTCGCAGAGAAGCTCGCCGATGAGGACGAGGGGGTTGCCGATCCTCGCGTACTCGCCGGAGGTCCATACTTTCCTCATGCGCTCCTTGACGGCGCTCATGTCGGGCGCCTGTGGCTGTGCGGTCATGTCGGTTCTCCTTCGTGTCGCGTTTGGTGGATAACTGCGCTACTCGGGTCGCGTTTCTGATCCTCTGGCGTTCACCTCCCGCGGCTCGATGTTCTGGTTGACGCGGAACAGGTTGGCCGGGTCGTGCCTGCGCTTGACCTCCGCGAGCCGCTCGTAGTTGTCGCGGTAGGATGCCTTCACCCGATCCTGGCCCTCCTCCATCATCATGTTCACGTACGCCCCGCCGGAGGAGTGAGGGTGGATCGCCCCCCAGTAGTCCCGCGCCCAGGCCATGACGCGCTCATTATTGGCGGGGTCGGGATCCACTCCGGCGATGA
>Ga0136630_1000039_pt1 | contig 34134 bp, 32 predicted proteins | sample AntDrymUQ5682106_2_FD_105496 | JGI IMG/M metagenome (GOLD analysis project Ga0136630, IMG submission 105496) | Polar desert sand microbial communities from Dry Valleys, Antarctica - metaG UQ568 (21.06) | ecosystem: Environmental > Terrestrial > Soil > Desert | place: Antarctica: Dry Valley...
CCGGATCTCTGCCGCGATCCGTGCTTGAGAACGCGTGTCTTACCGCCGCGGATAACGCCTCGAGTCGACGTAGCTCCAGGCGCCTCGTCAAGTCAGCAGCAGTTGCGTCGATGACCGACTGCGGGGACGCGCCACCCATGCCACCCCAACGCTGGTTTGGCGCAGCGCGCGAGCCGGTGCTGATGTGCCCCCGTTGTGCCCTCAGGCGGAAAGAATCGGATGGGACACTCAGGCGCGGCGGGCTGGCCAGGCGATACACGGCGCGCCCGGCAGGATTCGAACCTGCGACCGACGGATTAGAAGTCCGTTGCTCTATCCACTGAGCTACGAGCGCCCGGGCGAGCAAGTCGCCAGAAATCGCCAGTCTACTGAGACTGGTGCCCTTCATGTCATATCCTCCGAGTCAGGAGGCAATGACTGTGAGTCACACTTTGTTGGAGAGCGGCGCCCTCACGCTGGGGGCGTCACTGAGCCTGCGCGACCGCGTCGCGCGAAGTCTCCGAGCGTCCATCACGGCCGGGGAGCTCAAGGCGGGCCGCGTCTACTCCGTACCCACCCTTGCCTCGACGTTCGGCACCTCGGCCACTCCGGTCCGGGAAGCCATGCTGACTCTGTCACGCGAACAGCTCGTCGAAGTCGTCCGCAACAAGGGCTTCAGGGTCCTCGAGGTAGGCCCCGCTGAGCTGGCGCAGATCAACGAGGTCAGGCTGTTGTTGGAGCCACCAGCCATCGCGAGTCTCGCCGGCAGGCTATCCCCGCCGGAGCTGGAAGGCCTACGCGCGCATGTCGACCAGATCCTCGAGCAAGCACAACGCGGCAACAAGGCAGGAGCGTCCGCTGCCGCCTTCGTGTTTCGGGACGTCTTGCTGCGGCTGTGTCGCAACGATCAGCTCGTGGATTTCATCGTGTCGCTGCGGACGAGATCGCGCGCCGGCTATCCCCAAACCTCGATCGACTACTCACGGTTCGCCGCGACGCAGTACGGCCTGATCGACGACCTCGCAGCGGCCAACAAGCAGAAGGTGGCCCGCACCATTGCCTACGAAGTAAGCCGGCTCGGACCGCCCTTGCGACAGGTACCCTCGGGGTCGTGACCAGTGCCGCCTTGACTTCGCCCTCGGAGTCGGGGTCGGCGCGGGGCGGTCGAGGCTGGCTCGTCGCCGCCGTCGCGGTCGTCGTACTGGTCATCTCACTCGTGTGTGCCTGGGCGCTCTATCACGAGCTGCACCCGGTGATCGGCCGGAGAGCTTTCGCCTGGGGTCTCCTCTTCGCATTCGTCCCCGTGGTCCCGTTGGCTGGGCTCTTCGTCTGGCTCGACCGACTGCGACCGGAGCCACGTTGGCTGCTGATCGTCACGTTCGTGTTCGGCGCGCTCGCAGCGACGTTCATCTCGCTTCAGCTCAACGGCTGGCTCGCCGGGCTCATCGGAGACCGCTCCGGGCCCAGCCCGCGCAGTGCCGTCTTCATCGCGCCGTGGGTGGAGGAGGCGGCGAAGGCCACGATCATCTTCGCGATCGTCCTCTGGCGGCGCCATGACTTCAATGCGGTCGTCGCCGGCGTCGTCTACGGCGGCCTGGCCGGGGTCGGCTTCGCATTCACCGAGAACATCTTCTACTACGGGCAGATCTTCCAACAGGCAATCATCTCAGGCGAGAGCAGCGCGACAGCGCTCGATGGAGTCCAAGATCTGTTCCTCTTCCGGGGCTTGGCCGCTCCGTTCGTGCACCCCATGTTCACCCTGGTGACGGGGGTCGGGATCGGGCTCGCGGTCCGGCACCGTCACCTCGGAGTCCGCATCGTCGCTCCGGTCGCCGGGTACTGCGGCGCCGTGGTGCTGCACATGGGTTACAACACGATCGCCTCCTTCGCCACGAGTGACAGCCTCGCGGCCGTGTACTTCGCGATCCTGTTGCCGACGTTGGCTGCCTTGGTCACCATCGTCATCGTCGTACGCCGCCACGAGCGTCGCGTCATCGCGGCCCGCCTCCACGACTACACCGTCTTCGGCTGGCTGAAGGCCGCTCACGTGCCTTTCATCGTCTCCGGGCGAGGACGTCGGCGGGCCCGGCGCTACGCCCGCCGTTTCGGCAAGGCAGAGTCGCAGCGGCTGCGGGCATTCCAACGCGCAGGGCTCGACCTCGGCCTGCTGCGGGACCGGCTGGTTCGTGGCGTCGCGGGCCCCTCCGAGCTGCCGCGCGAGGGAGAGCTGATCGCGATGCTGACATCGCTGCGGGGCAAGGTGTTGCTGCCCGGAGTCTCCGAGGCTTCCAACGACGAGCTTTCGAGCGCAGCCTCGAGCTGGTGAGGCGCAGCGGGATGCGCGCGATCGACGGGGCACGCCCTAAACTGCTGGCACCCTCCGGCCGGTACGACGGCTGGCTACGACCCCCTGATGCCGCAGACGAGGAGCAGGCGTGAGTGACTCCGGTCCTCCGAATGAGCTGCTCGGCGTGCTGGTCCGGCTCAGGCAGGGCCTGGTGGACAACCCGCTCCCGCTCGAAGCCGCTGACGCACCGCACGCTCGAGCGGAGCGGACTGCCCTGATCCACCAGCTCGACGACTACATCATCCCGCGACTCGTCCAGATGGAGGCGCCGCTGCTCACGGTGGTCGGCGGGTCCACAGGGGCCGGCAAGTCCACTCTCGTCAACTCGATCGTCGGGAGTCGTGTCAGCCTGACCGGCGTACTGCGGCCGACGACCCGCTCACCGGTTCTCGTCCACAACCCGGCCGACGCCCACTGGTTCGGCGCCGACCGCCTGTTGCCCGACCTGGAGCGCACCGACCGAGCCACCGGTGACCAAGGAGCACTCCAGCTCGTCGCCATCGAGGACCTGCCCGCCGGACTCGCCATCCTCGACGCTCCCGACGTCGACTCCGTCGAGGAGCGCAACCGGGTGCTGGCTGCCCAGCTGCTGGCCGCCGCCGACCTGTGGCTCTTCGTCACGTCCGCCGCGCGATACGCCGATCAGGTGCCGTGGGACTTCCTCAAGGCCGCGTCAGAGCGCAGTACTGCGGTGGCCGTCGTGCTGGATCGCACCACCCCCAAGGGTCTGCGAGAGGTCAGCGGGCATCTGGCCAGGATGCTCACCGCACGCGGCCTCGGCGACTCCCCTCTCTTCACCGTCGCCGAGTCACCGGTCGACGACGACGGGCTCCTGCCCAAAGAGGCGGTCGCCCCGATCCGCGCCTGGCTGGACTCGCTGGCCGCCGACAGCGTCGCCCGCACCGCCGTCGTACGCAAGACACTCGACGGAGCGATCACCTCGCTCGGTCACCGCACCAGGCTCGTCAGCGAGGCCATCGGCACCCAGGAGCAAGTCGCGACGCAGCTGAGGACGGATGTGACCAAGGCGTACGCCGACAGCCTCGCCAGTGTGGATGAGGCGATTCAGGACGGCACCATGCTCCGCGGTGAGGTGCTGGCCCGGTGGCAGGAGTTCGTCGGCACGGGGGAGCTGCTCAAGAGCCTCGAGGACCGTGTCGGTCGGTTGCGTGACCGGCTCTTCAACGCCGCGCGCGGCAGACCTCAGCCAGTGGAGAAGGTCGCTGTCGCCGTCGAGTCAGGTCTCGAGACGCTGATCACCGAGCACGCGGAGTCGGCGGCGGAGCGGGCGGCTCTCGCCTGGCGATCCCTGCCCGCTGGAGCGGCGATGCTTGACCGTGCACCCAGCGACGTCGGACGTGCCTCGCGCGAGTTGAGGTCCCAGGCGCAGAGGACCGTGCGGGAGTGGCAGTCGGGGGTCCTCGACCTGGTGCGCACGGAGGGCCGTGACCGACGAGCCACGGCGCGGTTCCTTGCGTTCGGGGTCAACGGGCTCAGCGTCGCGCTGATGGTGGTGATCTTCGTCCACTCGGCGGGGTTGACCGGTGCCGAGGTGGGAGTGGCCGGAGGCAGCGCCGTGGTGGCGCAGAAGATCCTCGAAGCGGTCTTCGGGGACCAGGCCGTCCGTCGGTTGGCCGATGCCGCCCGCGGCGATCTCCACCGACGGGTCGCCCAGCTCTTGGCTGGGGAGCGCCAGCGCTTCCTCGACGTACTCGACTCCGGTCCCGTCGCAGCGGGCAGCGCCGACCAGCTGCTCGTGCTGTCTCATGAGCTCGATGGCGTGCGCTGGTCGAGCAGCACGGCATGAGCGCGGTCGTGGACACCGTCCGCAAGGTGACGGGCCGCCCATCCGACGTGGTCGTCAGGGTCCAGGGTCTGCACCAGGCAGTCGAGGCCGCCCGTGGCCGGCTGCCTCCTGCCTTGGTGGAGGAAGGACATGCGGTCGCCGAGCGCGCCGATGCACGTCTCAGGCTGTCCGGCGACCACACCGTGGTCGCCCTCGCCGGAGCGACGGGGTCAGGCAAGTCGTCACTGTTCAACGCGCTGTGCGGGCTCGACCTCGCCGCCGTCGGCCTCCAGCGCCCGACGACGTCATGGGCACTCGCCTGCGCGTGGGGGCCCGAAGGAGCGGGTGAGCTGCTCGACTGGCTCGAGATCCCCAAACGCCATCAGGTGAGCCGGATGGGTCTGCTGGACGAGTCACGGGAGGATCGCGACCTCCACGGCCTCGTGCTGCTCGACCTGCCCGACCATGACTCCACCCAGGTCTCCCACCATCTGGAGGTCGAGCGTCTCGTCAAGCTGGCGGACGCACTCGTCTGGGTGCTCGACCCGCAGAAGTACGCCGACGCAGCCATTCACGACAGGTTCCTCAAGCCGCTCAGCTCGCATGCCGGTGTGATGATGGTCGTGCTCAACCACGTCGACGAGCTTCCCGCGTCCGCGGTCGAGGAGACATTGGCCGACGTCCGCCGCCTCATCGAGCTCGATGGTCTGAGCGGTGTACCGATCTTCGCCACCTCGACGACACGCGGTGACGGTCTCTCCGATCTCCGCAAGGCGTTGGTGGCCAAGGTCGCGCAGAAGAAGGATGCCCGCGAACGGCTGACCGCCGACGTCCGGGCCGTTGCCACGCGGCTCGCCGAGCAGACCGGCGATGCCAAGCCGGGTGACGTCGCGGCGACAGGGCGCAGAGAGCTCATCGACGCATGCGCGGAGGCCACCGGGGTGCCGGTCGTGGTGGAGGCTATCGGGGCGGCCTCCCTGCAGCGGGCTCGACAGGCGACGGGTTGGCCGGTCACGAAGTGGTTGTCGCGGTTCAAGCCCGACCCGCTGCGACGGCTGCACCTGGACGGGCTGCCCCGCACAGGTGGGCGAGGCGGCGGCCAGGGCACCGTCTCCCGCACCTCGGTCCCGCAGTCGACGGCCGTGCAACGTGCCCGGGTCGACGGCGCGGTGAGGTCGGTGGTGGACGACGTGACGACTCAGATGGCCAAGCCGTGGGCGAGCGCCGTACGGGCGGCTTCGGTCTCTCGGCTCGACGACTTCTCGGACGCGCTCGACAAGGCTGTCGCCGGCACCGATCTCGGCGTCGCCACCAGTCCGCGGTGGTGGGGCGCCGTCCGCTGGCTGCAGTGGCTGCTCTTCGTCGTCGCCGTGGCAGGGGGGCTGTGGCTGACAGCGCTCGCCTTCTTCTCCTACCTACGGCTGCCCGACCCTGCCGACGTCGACTGGCGCGGCCTCCCGGTGCCGACCCTGATGTTGGTTGCCGGAGTCGCCGTGGGCCTGCTCGTCGCAGCGGTATGCCGGTTCGCCGCCAAGGTGTCCGCGCGTCACCGGGCGCAGCGAGCGGACGCGCGGCTTCGCAGCGCGATCGCGAGCGTGTGCGACGAGATGGTCCTGATGCCGATGCAGGCGGAGGTAGCTGCCTACACCCAGTGCAGAGACGGGCTCAGAGGTGCCTTGCGCCGGTGAGCTTTCCCCAGCTCCGGTCGGCTCGGGCCGTTATCCACAGCCGGCAGGCGCACAAGCCGGCCCTCCCCGTGAGGCGGCATCCTGGACGGACGTGCTTCGGACAAGGAGAGGCCTGATGACAGACACGATCTTGCACATGGTTGGTCACGTCGGCACCGACGTCGACTACCGGAGGGTCGGCAGCGGCACCGACCTCAGCACCTTCCGACTGGCCGCCACGCCGAGACGTTGGGATCGGGCCCAGCGCCAGCATGTCGACGGGACCACCAACTGGATCACGGTGCAGTGCTGGCGAGCGCTGGCGGTTCACGTGCGAGACTCCATCCGCCGTGGAGACCCGGTCGTCGTGGTGGGCAAGCTCAAGACGGAGCAGTGGACGAAGGACGACGTCCAGAACTCTCGGTTCATCCTGGAGGCGACGAGCGTGGGCCACGACCTGGCACGAGGGGTGAGCCGGTTCCGCAAGGCGCCTCGTCCGGTCCCCACTGCCGACGGCGAAGCCAACGGGGCGAGGGCCGCCGTCGAGGAGATCGAGGACGCGACCGCCGTCACGTCCGCGGACGACGGACCTCGCCGCCTGAAGGATGCCTCGTGACCTGGTTTGGATTGGGAGCAGAGCGCCCTGCACCGTAGGGTTGACGGCTATGGCCGACTACGTTTTCACCCTCCGCAACGTGCGGAAAGCCCACGGCGACAAGGTTGTCCTCGACAACGTGACGTTGTCGTTCCTGCACGGCGCCAAGATCGGCGTTGTCGGTCCCAACGGCACCGGCAAGTCGACCCTGCTGAAGATCATGGCGGGGCTCGAGCACGCGTCGAACGGCGACGCGATCAAGGACCCCGGCGCCACCGTGGGGATGTTGCTCCAGGAGCCGCCGCTCACCGAGGGCAGGACGGTTCTCGAGAACGTCGAGGAGGCGTTCGGAGCCGTCAAGCAGAAGCTCGACCGCTACAACGAGATCTCGGCGGAGCTCGCAGACCCTGACGCCGACTACGACACGTTGCTCGCCGAGATGGGGGAGCTCCAGACCGACCTCGACCACGCCGGCGCCTGGGACCTCGACTCCCGCCTCGACCAGGCGATGGACGCGCTGCGCTGCCCGCCACCGGACGAGCCTGTCGACATCCTCAGCGGAGGGGAGCGGCGCCGGGTGGCGCTGTGCAAGCTGCTGCTCCAGCAACCAGACCTGCTCCTGCTCGACGAGCCCACCAACCACCTCGACGCCGAGAGTGTCCAGTGGCTGGAGACCCACCTGGCGGCATACCCCGGTTGTGTGCTGGCCATCACCCACGACAGGTACTTCCTCGACAACGTCGCGCAGTGGATTCTCGAGCTCGACCGCGGCAAGGCACACCCCTATGAGGGCAACTACTCGACCTACCTCGAGACCAAGCAGCAGCGGCTCGTCGTCGAGGGGCGCAAGGACGCCAAGCGCCTGCGCATCCTCGAGCGTGAGCTCGAATGGGTCCGCTCGAACCCGAAGGCACGTCAGGCCAAGAGCAAGTCGCGCCTCGCCCGCTACGAGGAGATGGCATCCGAGGCCGAGCGCAACCGCAAGTTCGACCTGACCGAGATCAACATCCCGGCCGGGCCGCGGCTTGGCGACGTGGTGCTCGAGGCGCACGACCTCACCAAGGGCTTCGGAGACCGCAGGCTCATGCACGACCAGAGCTTCACGCTCCCGCGGGCGGGCATCGTCGGGGTGGTCGGCCCTAACGGTGTGGGCAAGACGACGCTGTTTCGGATGATCACCGGTGAGATGGCCCCGGACGACGGGGAGCTGAAGGTCGGCGAGACCGTCAAGATCTCGTACGTCGACCAGGGCCGCGGAGGGATCGACCCCGACAAGAACGTGTGGGAGGTCGTCTCCGACGGCCTTGACCACATCAAGGTCGCCAACTTCGAGATGCCGAGCCGCGCCTACATTGCGTCGTTCGGCTTCAAGGGACCTGACCAGCAGAAGCGTGCCGGCATCTTGTCCGGCGGCGAGCGCAACCGGCTGAACCTCGCGTTGACGCTCAAGCTGGGCGGCAACCTGTTCCTGCTCGACGAGCCGACCAACGACCTCGACGTGGAGACCCTGCAGTCACTGGAGGACGCTCTCCTCGAGTTCCCGGGATGCGCGGTGGTGATCTCCCACGACAGGTGGTTCCTCGACCGGGTTTCCACCCACATCTTGGCCTGGGAGGGCGACGACGAGGACCCCGCCAGGTGGTTCTGGTTCGAGGGCAACTTCGCGGACTACGAGCTGAACAAGATCGAGCGTCTCGGTGCCGAGGCTGCCCGCCCGCACCGCGTCACCCACCGTCGGCTGACTCGCGACTGACCGTCCGCCGGCTCGGTCAGGCGCTGGCGGGGGAGAGGATCGGGTCTCGGTCCCCGGTGCCGAGCTCGTCAGCCACGGCGGCGAAGACACGGCCGACTGCCGCCACGTCGTCGGCCGCGACGAGGTCGATGAGGCAGGCTCGGACGGACTCGACGTGGCAAGGGGCAGCAGCCACCAGCCGCTGGGAGCCGGCGTCGGTGAGGTGGGCGTTGACGCCCCGCCCGTCAGAGTCGCATTGGGCCCGGTCGACGAGTCCCTCGCGCTCCATCCGGGCAATCGTGTGAGTGATGCGGCTACGCGAGTTCTTCACGGAGTCAGCGAGCTCGGCCATCCGCAGTCGTCGTTCAGGCGCCTCCGACAGGCGGACGAGGATCTCGTACTCGGGGAGGGACACCTGGTGGTTGTCGCGCAGGTCGCGATCGAGCCGCTCCAGCAGGAGCGTCGTCCCGACGATGTAGGCGCGCCACGCGAGCTGTTGGTCAGGGTCGAGCCAGCGAGTCGTCATAGTTCCATCTCGATCGGGAATAGTTGATGGTTAAATCACCTTGGTACGGTGTTCACACTCATTGAATCCTAGGTTTCAGGAGCACGCACTCATGGCTACCACTGCAGACACTCAGCTCGAGGGACTCACCGCCGGCACCTGGAGCATCGACGCCAGCCACTCCGAGGTGGGGTTCACCGTCCGCCACCTCATGAGCAAGGTCCGTGGCCAGTTCCGCGAGTTCGAAGGCGAGCTGGTCATCGCCGACGACGCGCTGAGCTCCTCCGTCACGGCCACGATCGACCTCAGCTCGGTCGACACGCGTAACGACGACCGCGACATCCACCTGCGCTCGAGCGACTTCTTCTCCGTGGAGTCCCATCCGAAGATGACCTTCCGCAGCACCTCGGTCCGAGAAGAGCATGGCGACCTGGTCGCCTCCGGTGACCTCACCATCAAGGACGTCACGAAGCCCGTCGACCTGAAGCTCGAGTACCTCGGCGCTGGCTCAGACCCTTGGGGCAATAGCCGGGTCGGGTTCGAGGGCACCACCACGATCAGTCGCAAGCACTGGGGCGTCAACTTCAACATCCCGCTCGAGGGCGACAAGATGGTGATCGGTGACAAGGTCAGCATCGTCATCGCGATCGAGGCTGTCCTGCAGGCCGACGTAGCCTGACGTGCGTCGGGGCGCCAGGCTTCAGAGGCGCTCGACGATCATGGCCATGCCCTGGCCACCGCCCACACACATCGTGATCAGGCCGGTGGTCTTGTCGTGGAAGTCGAGAGAGTTGAGCATCGTTGCCTGGAGGCGGGCACCGGTCATGCCGAACGGGTGACCGACCGCGATCGCTCCTCCGTTGACGTTGAGCCTGTCGATGTCGATGCCGAGATCGTGGTACGACGGCACGACCTGGGCTGCGAAGGCCTCGTTGATCTCCACCAGGTCGACGTCGTCGATCGTCATACCGGCGCGCGTCATCGCCTGCTCGCTCGCCGCGACCGGGCCGAGGCCCATGATCTCTGGGGACAGTGCACTGACGCCCGTGCTGACGATCCGCGCCAGTGGTACCACCCCCAGCTCGGCGGCCCTCGTGTCGCTCATGACGACGACCGCTGCGGCCCCGTCGTTGAGCGCGCAGCAGTTGCCCGCTGTGACCAGGCCGTCGGGGCGGAAGACCGGCTTCAGCTGGGAGACGGCCTCGTAGGTGACGCCGGCGCGCGGCCCGTCGTCCTGGCTCACCACCGCGCCGTCCGGCAGCACGACCGGCGAGATCTCACGCTCCCAGAAGCCTGCAGCGATGGCTTTCTCGGCCAGGTTCTGGCTGCGAACTCCGAACTCGTCGAGCTCGCGTCGGCTGATGCCGCGCGACTGGGCCAGGTTCTCGGCGGTCTGGCCCATCGGGATGTAGATGTCGGGCAGCACGCTGTCGTGGCGTGGGTCGTGCCAGGGCTCGGTGTCGCCCTCGGCCGTCTCCGTCGTACGACGTCGGGCCTCGTCGAAGGTGGGGTTGCGGGTGTCCGGGTGGCTGTCAGAGCTTCCGTTGACGAACCGGGACACCGTCTCGACCCCGGCAGAGATGAACACGTCGCCCTCGCCTGCCTTGATCGCGTGGAACGCCATCCGTGAGGTCTGGACGCTGGAGGAGCAGTAGCGCGTGACGGTGGTGCCGGGGAGGTGGTCGTAGCCGAGCAGGATGGCGACCACCCGCGCCATGTTGAACCCCTGCTCGCCGCCGGGGAGCCCGCAGCCGAGCATCAGGTCGTCGACGTCGGTGGGGTGAAGCTCGGGGACCTTCGCGAGCGCCGCCGCCACCATCGCCGCGGTCAGGTCGTCAGCCCTCAGGTCGACGAGGGATCCTCTGCCGGCCCGACCGATCGGCGAGCGGGCGGCGGCGACGATGACGGCTTCAGGCATGGGTCCTCCGGGCTCGTGACGATGCTGTGCAGCCTACTGTCAGGATGAGGCGTGCCCCGACACGTGTTCTTGATGAAGCCCCGATGGTCCGACCTCGATGCCTACAACCACGTCAACAACGTCACCTGGCTGGAGTACCTGCAGGAGGCTCGGGTCGACATGTTGTTCGTGCACGCACCGGATCGCGGGGCCGAGCAGCTGGCCGACGGGGTCCTCGTCGTGCGAGCCGAGATCGACTACCGGCGTCCGATGGTGTTCCGTCAGGCGCCGTACCCCATCGAGATGTGGGTGTCCCGGGTGGGTGGAGCATCCTTCACGGTGAGCTACGAGATCGTCGACGACGTCGAGGGTGCCCGGATGCTCTACGGGCAGGCGTCCACGGTGCTTGCCCCGGTGGACATGGCGAGCGGAGGTCCACGGCGGTTGAACGACATCGAGCGGGAGGTGCTGAGCCGGTTCCTGGAGTAGCGCACTGTCAGGCGCTGCGCCACAACCCGAGGGTGAGGCGGCTCGGACTGCCTGGGGCTCGGGACCCTTGCGTCGCGAGAGCCCTGTCAGCTCAACGGGCGCGGCGGGCCGAGGTGGTCGCCGGCTCGTCGGACGTGTTCACGAGGGACTGCGCCGCTCTGGTGACGTAGTCCCAGAGCGTCTCGATCTGCTCGGGCGTCATCCCCGACTCGTCCAGCGCGACGCGCATGTGGGCGAGCCAGTGGTCTCGGGCGGTCGGGGAGACAGCGAAGGGGGCATGCCGCATCCTGAGGCGAGGATGTCCCCGGGTGTCGGAGTACGTCGTCGGGCCGCCCCAGTACTGCTCGAGGAACATCCGGAACCTGTCGGCGGCAGCGTCTAGGTCCTCCTCGGGGTAGATCGGCCTGAGAACCGGGTCGTTCGCAACCCCTTCGTAGAACCGGCCGACGATGCGCTCGAACGTCGGATGCCCGCCGACGGCGTCATAGAAGGACTGCTGCTCGTAAGTCGTCACCTGTGCATTGTCTCAACATCGACCACGACCTCGGGCATCGCGGTGGGGCGCGAGGCAAGATGGGCTGACACACCCCCGAATACTCCAGGAGGACACATGGCTGCAACGACTCGCACCGCCAACGCACACTGGGAGGGTTCGCTCTTCGAGGGGGCGGGCAACGTCTCGTTCGACTCGTCGAACGTCGGTCGCTTCGACGTCACCTGGGCCTCCCGTGCGGAGACCCCCGAGGGCCGAACCAGCCCCGAGGAGCTGATCGCCGCAGCGCACTCCACGTGCTTCAGCATGCAGCTGTCGAACGTCCTCGCCGGTGCAGGCACGCCGCCACAGGAGGTTGACACCAGGGCCGACGTCGACTTCGTCCCCGGAACCGGTATCACCGAGATCCGGCTGACGGTGCGTGCCAAGGTCGAGGGCATCGACAACGACACCTTCGTCGCCGCCGCGGAGGATGCCAAGGAGAGCTGTCCGGTGTCCCAGGCACTCACCGGTACGACGATCACCCTCGACGCCGCTCTCGACGCCTGAGAGGCGGCTCAGTCGCCGCCGGAGCCGTCGCTTGACGGCTCCGGCCGCGGGGGCGGCGCTGGGGCCGGTTCGCCGCCGGGTTCGGCGCGATTCCAGACGACCCGCTGCGGGAGCGGGATCTCGACGCCCTCCGCGTCGAACCTCTCCTTGATGCGCTCGCGCATCTCCCTCGCGACGGACCACTGCTGGAGCGGGGCGGTCTTGAGGACCACTCGGACGATCACGCCGTCCGGGTCCCAACGCTCGACGCCCCAGACCTCTGGCTCCTCGAGGATGTCTGGCCGGAACTCAGGGTCCTCCCAGAGCCCGTGCGCCACCTCCGCCAGGATCAGCCGAACACGATCGAGGTTCTCAGAGAAGGCAACCGGGATGTCAAGGACGGTCCGGGCCCAGTTCTGGCTCATGTTCCCGACCGCGACGATCTCGCCGTTACGGACATACCAGACGGTGCCGTCGATGTCACGCAGCCGGGTGACCCGCAGCCCGACTGCCTCGATGGTCCCCGTCGCGGCGCCGAGATCGACGACGTCGCCGACGCCGTACTGGTCCTCCAAGATCATGAAGATGCCGCTGAGGAAGTCCTTGACCAGACTCTGGGCGCCGAAGCCCAGCGCGACTCCGATGATGCCTGCACTCGCGATGAGCGGAGCGATGTTGTAGCCGAGCTCTGCCACGACCATGAAGATGACGATCGTCGCAACGATGCCGGTGGTGATGCTCTTGAGCAGCCCCCCCATCGTTTCGGCACGCTGCTGGCGCCGCTCTGCGACCGCTGCGTTGTGCTCGAGGAACATCTGCGGCACCTTGCCGCGCGCGATGACGGACTGGATGGAGCCAGACGCTGCTCGTGTGGCGATGCGGTCGATGACCCGGTACAGGAGCCAACGGACGACGAGACCGATGATCACCAGCAGGAGGATCGAGAGCGGTTTGGCGATCACCCAGTTGGAGGCCTTGGCGAGCCATTCGTTGCCTGTCACCCGTTCGACGTACAGACACAGGTCGTCGCCAGAGTCCGGGCAGGCTTCCGAAGGCACAGATGTCCTCACTCGCTCGGGGTTGGGTCGTGCACCCATGACGGTACACAAGGACACAGCCCAGTAACGTAGGCCCGTGGACCTTGCAGACACGCCGCGCACGTGGGTCGACCCCGAGGCGATGTCGTCGCTGCACGCTTTGCTGTTCTTCGCGGGGATCCCGCTCCTGATCATCGCTGTCCTCACGCTGCTCGTGATGGCTCCGTCGCTGGCGAGAGGGCCGCGCTACCGCCCTGGCCAGGAGTGGGACGCCGAGCCCGCATGGTTCGGGGGGCCCGAGGTCGGGGGCTCCGACAGCACCCCCGGTCAGATCACATCGGGACCGTCGACGCCTGCTGCCGATACCGGTGGTGCAAGTGCCCGCTGGTGAGGCGTTCACGGCGCTGCAGCGTCAGGAGATCACCAAGGCGATCGGTGACGCGGATCGAGTCTCGGGATACGCCTTCTCTGTGTACGTCGGCGCGTGCGACCCCGATGCCCGTCGGAATGCCGAGGCCCTCCACGCAGAGCTGGAGGCACCCGCCGACAGCATCCTCGTGCAGGTGGACCCGGCCGCTCGGACCATCGAGATCGTGACGGGTGCGCGCATCCGCAGCCACCTCGACAACCGCCAGGTGGCGTTGGCCGCGCTGACGATGCAGTCGGCTTTCGCGACCGGAGACCTGACTCGCGGCCTCGTCGCCGGGCTGCAGCAGTTGGCCGGCCTGGCGCGAAAGCCGACGCTGCTGCATACCGACACTCCCTGACAGCTCTGCCGGCCGCCAGGCGTGGTGGGAGGCGTCAGGCCGGCGCGTCGTAGGCCTGGGCGGCCAGCGCCCTGGCCACGTCGGCGCGACCCTCCGAGACGAGGCGACGGGCCGCAGGATTTCCTTTGCTCGCGGCCAGCCAGGCGTCAGTCGTGGCGAGCGTCTCCTGGGTAGCGACCTCGCGGGGGAACATATGGCTGAGCACCGTGGAGGCGTGATGCACCCCACGGGTCTCCCAGATCGACTCGGCGGCGGTGAGGTAACGCTCCAGGTACGGCCGCAGCACCTCTTCCTGTCCGGGCTGGTTGAAGCTCAGCGCGATGCTGCGCATCGTCTCGTTCGCGATGTCGTCTCGCTCCACCGCCTGCGACCACGCGTGCTCCTTGGCTTCCGCCGTCGGCATCGCTGCCCTGGCGGCGGCCGCCGACTCCTGACCGGAGATCGTGTTGTCACGGTCGAGCTCACTGTCGATGTCATCGTCGTCGGCGCGCGCCTCGCGAGCGAGGCCGGTGAGGATCAGCCAGCGCAGGTCCGTGTCGACGACGAGCCCAGCGAGGGGTCGCGAGCCGTCGAGCAGACTGGTGAGCAGGTCGAGGGATGCGTCGCTGTGGGCCGCTCGTGCCAGCCCGCGGGTGAATGCCAGCTGCTCGTCGCTTCCGGGCTGAGCTGCGCGGAGCAGGTCGACAAGCCCCGCCTCCCAGCGGAGAGCGACGGCTGCCCGGTTGGCTGGCGCGGTGTACTGCGAGATGGCCTGGCCGGTGCGGGCCACCAGGGACCGAACGGCGAACTGGTCGCTCTCCACGGCGATGCCGCGCAGCACGAGCGACACCCAGTCGCTGGCGCCCATCTCGGCGTCGCGGGTCATGTCCCAGGCCGCGCCCCACGCCAGGGCGCGGGCGAGGGAGTCCTGGAACTTGTCGATGCGGTCGACGAGGGTCGCGAGCGAGCGCTCGTCGAGCCGCACCTTCGCGTAGGTGAGGTCGCCGTCGTTCAAGAGCACGAGGTCGGGTCGCTTCGCGCCGACGAGCTCGTCGACGTGGGTGTCTTCCCCCGACACGTCGATCTCGGTGCTCGACCGACGGACGAGGGCATCGTCGGTGAGGTCATAGAGGCCGACGGCGAGCCGGTGACGGCGCAGGGTCGGGAAGTCCGGATGCGCAGACTGCTGCACGGTGAACGACGTGAAGCAGTCGTTGTCATCCACCTCGAACGCCGGTCGGAGCGTGTTGACGCCGGAGGTCTGGAGCCACTCCTTGGTCCAGGAGCCAAGCTCTCGGCCGGAGGTCTCCTCCAACGCCTTGAGCAGGTCGGTCAACTCGCTGTTGCCGTAGGCATGGCGGTCGAAGTACGTCCGCAACCCGTCGAGGAAGTGCGTGGGCCCGACCCAGGCGACGAGCTGGCGCAGCGCCGACGCCCCTTTGGCATACGTGATCCCGTCGAAGTTGACCTCGACGGCCTCGAGGTCGTGGTTGTCCGCGGCGACCGGGTGGGTGGACGGCAGCTGGTCCTGCCGGTAGGCCCAGGTCTTGCGGGCGTTGCAGAAGTTCGTCCATGCCTCGCTGTACTTCGTGGCGTCAGTGCAGGCCTCGTGGGACGCCCACTCGGCGAACGACTCGTTGAGCCAGAGGTCATCCCACCACTTCATGGTGACCAGGTCGCCGAACCACATGTGCGCCATCTCGTGGAGGATCGTGTTCGCGCGGCCCTGGTAGGCGGCCTGCGTCTGGCGACTCCGGTAGATGTACTCGTCGCGGAAGGTGACGCAGCCGGCGTTCTCCATGGCGCCCATGTTGTACTCGGGCACGAAGAGCTGGTCGTACTTCCCGAAGGGGTAGGCCATGTCGAAGGCGCCCTCGAAGTACGCAAAGCCCTGCTTCGTCACCTCGAAGATGTCGTCGTGGTCGAGATGGGGGACGAGTGACTGCCGCAGGAAGATGCCGAGTGGGATCTCGCCACGCTGGCCCCGGTACGTGTCGCGGACGACGGCGTACTCACCTGCCACGACGGCGGTGATGTAGGTCGACATCGGCTTGGTGGGCTCGAAGTGCCACCTGGACGTGCCGCGGCCGAGATCCTGCGGCTCCGGTGTCGGTGAGTTGGAGACGACTTGCCAGTGTGACGGCGCCGTCACGTCGAAGGTGAAGGTCGCCTTGAGGTCAGGCTGCTCGAACGTCGTGTAGACGCGTCGTGCGTCCGGGACCTCGAACTGCGTGTAGAGGTAGACGCGGTCGTCGACCGGGTCGACGAATCGGTGCAGTCCCTCACCGGTGCGGCTGTAGGTGCAGTCGGCGGCGACGCGCAGCTCGTTGTCAGAGCCGAGGTCGGTCAGCTCGATCCGGCTGTCGACGTACGCCGCGGGGTCGATCGACCGGCCGTTCAGGGTGATCTCGCGGACCGTCGCGCCTACGAGGTCTACAAAGGAGGAGGCGCCCGGCTCCGAGCAGGAGAACGTGACGACGGTCGTCGACCCGAACGTGGTGTCGGAGGTCGTGAGGTCGAGGCTGATGTCGTAGCTGGCGACATCGAGGATGCGGGCGCGCTCACCGGCCTCGCCGCGGGTGAGGTTGATTCCTGGCATCCGGTCATCTTGTCACGCGGTTCTGGGAATGAGGAATCGTCCGAAGCACTTGCTAGTGGGAGAGAACGCACCCACCCAGGAGGACACATGCCCGACCGCACGAGCACCGCTGACTTCTGGTTCGATCCGGCCTGCCCGTGGGCGTGGATCGCCTCGCGGTGGATGAAGGAGGTGGAGCAGGTGCGTGACGTCACGACTGACTTCCACCTGATGTGTCTGGCCTACCTGAACCAGGACAAGGACGTCGACGAGGACTACCGCAAGAAGCTCGACTGGGGCCCGGTGCGGGTGTGTCAGGCGGCGGCCGAGGCACACGGTGACGAGGTTCTCGACCGCCTCTACACAGAGCTCGGCACCCGCTTCCACAACCAGGGCCTCGACAAGTCGCGCGAGACGATCGAGGAAGCTCTTGTCGCGACCGGGCTTCCTACCGATCTCGCGGAAGCGATGGATGACGACTCGCGGGACGGCGCGATCAAGAAGTCGCACCACGCGGGCATGGACCAGGTCGGCATGGAGGTCGGGACACCGGTGATCGCTGTCGAAGGAGTCGCGTTCTTCGGGCCCGTCGTCACACCTATCCCGCGTGGGGAAGAGGCAGGCCGCCTGTGGGACGGGGTTCGTCTGGTGGCCGGAGTCGAGGGCTTCTACGAGCTCAAGCGGAGTCGCAGCGTCGGGCCGACGTTCGACTGAGCGAGCCCGTCGCGACGGCATCACCGCGACCTGAGACGATTCCAGTCATGCGCGTTCACCTCGGCTCAGACCACGCGGGCTGGGAGCTCAAGGAGCATCTCGCCGTGTGGTTGCGCGCCAAAGGCCACGAGCCGGTTGACCACGGCCCGTACGTCTTCGACGCCGTCGACGACTACCCACCGTTCTGCCTGCGGGCTGCCGAGGCGGTGCTGACGGAGCCGGCCAGTCGGGGGGTCGTCGTCGGTGGCTCCGGCAACGGTGAGCAGATCGCGGCGAACAAGGTGTTAGGCGTCCGGGCTGTGCTGGCCTGGTCGAGGGAGACCGCCGAGCTCGGTCGGCTGCACAACGATGCGAATGTGATGTCGGTCGGTGCTCGCATGCACTCCACCGAGGAGGTCATCGGCTTTCTCGACGTGTTCTTGTCCACGGAGTTCACCCGCGAGGCGCGTCACGAGCGCCGGATCGCGATGCTGACCGACTACGAGCAGACCCGTCGCCTCCCGGAGCTGCCGGCAACTGCCCGCCGCACCACTGGCGGCGACGAGATCTGAAGCACCGATGCCAGAAGGGCACACCCTCTATCGGTTGGCCGCGGATATCAGCGCGGCCTTCTCCGGCCAGCGTGTCGAGGTGACAAGCCCGCAGGGGCGCTTCAGCGACGCCGTCCTTGTGGACGGGCACGTGCTCGAGATGGCCGAGTCAGCTGGCAAGCACCTGTTCATCCGGTTCGACACCGGTCCGACCATCCATGTGCACCTCGGGCTCATCGGGGTCTTCTCGATCGACGAGGGAGAGCCGCCGCCAGCCCTCGGGGCGGTGCGACTGCGCATCGTCGGTCCGACGGCGTACGCCGATCTGCGAGGCGCGACGACGTGCGAGCTCATCACTCAAGAGGCGGTGGCGATGATTCTCGCCACGCTGGGGCCCGACCCGCTTCGTCTCGAAGCCGACCCGGGCAAGGCGTTCGCGCGCATCAACCGGAGTCGCAAGCCCGTAGGCGCCCTGCTCATGGACCAGTCGGTCCTTGCCGGCGTCGGAAACGTCTACCGCGCAGAGACGCTGTTTCGGGCCCGGCTGCATCCACTGACACCGGGGAACAAGGTGTCGAAGCGACGGTGGAACGCGCTGTGGACAGATCTCGTGGACCTGATGGAGTACGGCGTCCAGACAGGTCGGATCGACACCGTGCGTCCGGAGCACGAGCCTGAGGCGATGGGCAGGCAGGCGCGTGTCGATGACCACGGTGGTGAGGTGTACGTCTACCGCCGTCACGGCCAGGCCTGCCATCTGTGCGGTGCAGTCATCCGGACGAGGGTTCTGGAGGGGCGCAATCTCTTTTGGTGCCCGACGTGTCAGCGTCGCCGCTGAACGGACTGGCGAACTTTGCCGACAGCCCACTACGCGACCCGAAGGCCGTTACCCTCAGAGCCGTGGCCGAGCCTCACCTACACCCGCGCGCTGGGCCGGGGTTGCGGCGGCGGGTCACCGGGCGGGGGAGAGTCGCGGCGCGCTGGGCGCTGCAGCAGGCCGAGACGACTTGGCTCACGTTGCTGTCAGCCATGTCCCTGCTCGCGATGGTCGGGCAGGCGGCCTTCTCGGACTGGTGGCCGCTGACGGCCTATGCGATTCCCATCGTGTTGTCGATGGGTGTGCTGTCGATCAGCTACATGGTCGTGCTCTTCGGTGTGGTCGGCTTCTGCATGGTGGTGTCGGTCGCGCAGGTCAGCGACCTCACCGACCTGCGTCTCGCGGCCGTCGGGGTTGTCGTGATCCTCGCCGCGATCGTGCTCTGGCAAGCCCGTAACCGGGAGCGGCTCGGAGTCGCGTCGACACGCGGGGAGTCCATGCTCATCGACCTGCGGGACAGGCTTGCTGCCCAGAGCAGGCTGCCGGAGCTGCCGCCGGACTGGCACACCGAGGCGGTGATGCGGTCGGCCGGTGGGGCGTCGTTCGCGGGGGACTTCATCGTCGCGGCGAAGACGCAACGTGGCTGCCGGCTCGAGCTGTTGGTGGTCGACGTGTCCGGCAAGGGTGTCAACGCCGGGACTCGGGCGCTCCTGCTGTCCGGCGCCTTCGGCGGACTGCTCGGATCCCTGCCGCCTGCGAGGTTCCTCCCCGCAGCCAACGAGTACCTGCTGCGTCAGGAGTGGGGGGAGGGCTTCGCGACCGCCGTGCATGTCGCGGTGGACCTGACGTCTGGTGACTTCGAGCTGCGGACGGCGGGACATCCACCGGCGGTGCAGCTCCACGCGGGCTCTGGGCGTTGGTCGGTGCACTGGACCGAGGGGCCGGTCCTGGGGGTCCTTGACGATGCCGACTACACGGTCCACCAGGGCCAACTCCACCCTGGCGACGTCTTGTTGATGTACACGGATGGCCTTGTGGAAACCCCGACTCGTGACATCACCTACGGCATAGACAAGCTCGTTGGCGAGGCGGACCGACTTGTCAAGGATGGCTTCACCGACGGCGCCAGCCGCCTCGTGTCGAGCATCGACTCCGAGAGCGACGACCGTGCGCTGCTGCTGCTGCACCGCCGTGAGCGCCGCGCCGCGCCGCGGTCACCGCAGCGTGTGTAGCTGGCTCAGGTCAGTCGGCCAGGGCACCCATCGGGTCCCACGCGGGGAGCACGATCGGGTTGAGGTCAAGGGCTCGTCGCAGGTCGACGGGGAGGGCCGAGCGACGTACGGCGATCTCGAAGACGTGCTCGCCGAACCAGCTGTCGTTCATCGTCCAGAAGCCCTTGTCTGCCTTCTCGTCACCCCAGCTGTTCTCGACCCGCCAGCGCCGCGGCACCTTGCGGCCCGCGCTCGACTCCGTCACATCGACGCCGGTGAAGAGCATGGCGTGGGTCATCAGCGTGTCGTGGTGCAGCAGGCGGTCTGCCTTGTCCATCGACAGTTCGGCGTCGTACACGCCGGCGTAGTCGTAGAGACGCTCGTCCCAATAGCCGCGCTCCACGTTCGCCATCTTGCCTGTGTCGCACCCGAACCACACTGGCTCGCCGTCGACGAGCGCTGCCATGGTGAGCTCGCGCAGCAGTGACATCTCGACGTTGAGGTAGACGACCGGCGGCGCGTCGACGACATTGCCGAGGTGCTCGACGGTGTAGGTGCGACCGACCTCGCTTGAGGCGCGCGGATCGTGGACGATGCAGACGTAGTCCTCGAGGTCGAGTCCGGCATACCTGGTCGCGAAGTCCTGGGGGCTCATCTCGTCGTCACGGTGGAAGCCCTTGTCCTTGTCGTTCCACTGCCACTGCACGGTCGACGGCGGTGCGCCGAGGTGGATCGCGAGGATTCGGTGCGCGACCTCCAGCGCCTCGAGCTTCGTCGCCCTCAGGCGGTCGGGCGACGCGCCGGTCGCTGCTTGGGTGCGGATGTCACGGGCGGTACGGCGCAGGAGCTGGCCGATCGAGCGGTTCAGGCTCGAGGTCTTCGACGAGGAGTGGGTCTCGGGCATCGCCTGCTTGGGCACGAGCCCGTGCTTGGCGACCAACGCGACGAACATGTTCCACTGGCCGCCGTCCTCTGCCGGGTTGGCGAGCAGGTGCGCGACAGTACGGTCGTCGACGTCGCGGTCGGCTGTCTCGATGACTGACTCGAGCCAGAAGTTGGCTTTCTCCAGCTTGTCCCAGAAGAGCAGGTAGTTCTGTGAGAACTCGAAGTCCTTGACACTCATCGTGTTGGCCGCACCGGCCCTGAGCAGGTTGAGCCCCGCGAAGAGCCAGCAGCGACCACTCTGCTTCTGGTTGGTCACCTCCCAGTCGTCGAGGTGGTGCGACATCGACGTGGCGATCGAGGTGACGACGGACCGGTCGAGGGCGACGTCCTCGAGGCTCGTGTTGGTGACCGCGTTCTGCGCCAGCCGGTACGCCGGGTTCGACGCGAACTGCTTGGTGAAGCGCTCGAGGTCGTCGCTGTTCAGTGCGCGGCTGGAGTCGTGGCTCATGGGCGGGTTCCTTTCCGGGGGAGTCGTGCCAGAGCCTACGCCTCCCGGCCTTCTGCCTGGGTTGCATACGCCCCACGGGGTGGCGCCTGGGCCACCGAGCGCGTCGTCTGCCGCCGGGTGTCGGAAGACGTACGGTATTGGCGTTCTGAGCGCGTCGTCTGCCGCCGGGTGTCGGAAGACGCACGGCATGGGCGTTCCGAGCGCGTCGTCTGCCGCCGGGTGTCGGAAGACGCACGGTATGGGGGCAGCAGCAACGGCCCGCTCACCGGATGCTCCCGGCGCTCGGCGTCGCCATCGGGTGACCGGCGAAGACCTGGGCGTCGAGGACCTCGGCGGCCTTTGCGGTACTGGGAGGCGAGCCAGTCGTCAGCCAGATGCAGGTAGATCCGGGTGGACTCGATCGAGGCGTGCCCGGCCTGGGCAGGCACAGCCTCCAACGCCATCCCGGCCTCGCGGAGCCGGGTCAGGACCTTCGCGGCCACATCGCCGCGGACTGGCAGATGGCCGAAACCCCGAGATGGTAGACAACCGGCGAGCCACCGTGCTGGTCGCCACCCCGCTCGCCGCATCGGCCAAGCTCACCGGTTGCAACACGTGCTCGCTGCTTCGGCCGGTGCGCTGGGCGGTGATGAAACCCAGCACATCGGTGGCCCGCACCTCGGCCGGTGCCTTCGCCACGACGGTGAAGAACACCTTCAGGTCATAGGCCGCAGCGAGCACCGTGTTCGGTCGGCACCGACCTCCAGGAACTCCAGGTAGTCGTCGACCAGCGGCATGCCCAGCCGCACGAGCGGCTCCCCGGACGGTCCACGAGAACGGATCAGACACAGATCAGACACGGACATCTCAAAGCCCCTAGCACGGTCGACAGGCAGCCACAGCGGCTGGTGGAAATGTCCATGAAGATCACCCACATATCAAGCATGAGAGGACGGTTGACGCCGGCGCTACGACAGGTGCGCGGGGTGTGCTTGAAGGTCGTCTACCCGGCAGGTGCGGATAACGGGAGACTTGAGCAGCCAGGCGAATGCCAGGGCCCCGGCGATGGAAGCGATCACGATCGTTGAGGGGATTCCGATGTGTTCGGCGGTCCAGCCTCCTAGGAACGCTCCGAAGGGGCGGATTCCGTAGTTGACGGTTGCGTAGGCGCCAGAGACGCGGGAGCGCATCGTGTCGTCTGTCACGGCGGTTTGGACGCTGTTGTTGTTGATGTCGTAGAGCATGATGCCGAGTCCGGAGATGAACTCGGCTGTTGCGATGATCCCGACCCGGTAGAGGAGGGGTCCGCCTTCGGCGAGGGGTAGGAGCGCGAACGGGATGGCGGACAGGATTGCCCCGGTGGCGATGGTGCGGCCGGTACCGAGGAAACGGCCGAGCCGCCCGGCGATGGCTGCGCCGACGACGCCTCCGGTGGCGCCGATTCCGAACGCGAGTCCGATGCTTCCGGCGCCGAGGTCCAGGGTTCGAGAGGCGTACAGGACGAGGACGGCTTGCACCATCAGGGCGAAGAAGTTCAGGGTCGTGGAGCAGGTGAGAGTCGCTCGCAGGTACGGGTGCCGGCGCAGGTAGTTGACCCCGAGCTTCAGCCGCCGGCGGTAGGTCTCTTGATGGGCGATGCCGGCGGGGTGCTCATCGACGGTGACTCGGCTGATCATGAGTGCCGACAGCAGGAACGAGCAGGCATCGACCACGAGGGCGACGGGTGCCGTGAGGAAACGGATCAGGGCACCGGCCATCGGTGGGCCGGCGATGTAGGACGCCGATCGTGTGGTCGAGAGCAGTGAGTTCGCTTCGACGTACTGTTCACGGTTGACCAGGTGCACGAAGAAGGGTGGATAGGCGGTGTGGAACAACACGCCCCCGAGCCCACCGATAATCGCCGCGCCGTAGAGCACTGGCATAGACAGTGCGCCAGCGACGTGGGCGATCGGGACACAGACGATGCCTGCGGCCTGGATCAGGTTGGCGATGATCAGCATCCGCCGCTTGCTGTGCAGTCGGTCCACCCAGGTACCCACGAACAGCGATACCAGGTTCGGAGTCCAGATGGCTGCGAACAACGCACCCACCTCGAGAGGGCTGGCGTCCAGGATGGTCACCGCAACGAGGGGAAGGGCAAGCTCGGATACTCGATCTCCGACCTCGGAGATCGACTGGCCCGTCCAATAGAGCCGGAACCGCGCGTTGCGCCAGACCGCGGACGGTCCGCTGCTGCGTCCGGCGGTGGGGGTCACGAATCCGGGCCGTCGTCGGGCATGGTGTAGCGCAGGATTCGCACCTTGCGCGCCCCGGAGGGGATGTCCTCCGGGGTGCTGTGACGCTGAACGAAGGGTGTGAGCAGGGTCTCGATGGCGTCATCGATCTGCTGGAGCTCCTCCGGCGTCGCCTCGATTCGCGTGTTCCAGCGGCCTGCGGCGGCGGCCCACTCACCGTCCAGGGTCGGCAGCACCTCCTGGCGCCACCGCTGCACGATGTCGCCCTCCGAGCGCTCAATCGCCTCCGTGAGTTCCCGGTACGCGGAGGGGTCCTCAGCCGCCCCGAAGCGAAACCCCCTACCTACGGCCTGCCACCACCGCTTCCGACCCCGCCCGTCGGTAGGAGCGTCCTCGACGAGACCGTGCTCGGCCAGGTGACGCAGGTGCCAGCTCGTCACGGATGGGCTGGCTCCCACGTGCGGTGCCAGTCCTGTCGCGGTGTTCGGCCCGTCGTGTCGCAGTCGTTCCAGAATCGCCAGCCTCACCGGATGCGCCAGCGCCCGCATCCCCTTTGCGTCTAGCTCGACATCTCCCCAGTCGTTGGCCATCGCGAGTCCTTTGAGAGTAGTGTATTGATAGGACCATCTCAATATTTTCCCAGATTTGTCAACCGAGTGTGCATACGCCCGATCATCGACACGGACTGCCCCCAGCGCCGTGTCCGGGCAGCGGCAAACCCCCGGAACCCCTCGCAGCCGGCCCGGCGCCGTGCGATTCCTTCAGGCGCGCTGCAGATGCGGTGCAACGCGCATTGACGGAGGATTCTATGAGCGCCGGCATTGCCGCAATTTCAGGCGCGCTGCGGAAGTACTGGAGCGGGTGACCGGGATCGAACCGGCATGGCCAGCTTGGAAGGCTGGGGCTCTACCATTGAGCTACACCCGCGTACGCCGTCCAAAGCCCTCGACTGAGTGCCTGGCCGTGACGAGATGACGCGGCGTACATCGTGCCACGACGCCAGCGTCGAGTGCCAGCCACGTCGGAGCGTGGGCCGATCGTTCAGGTCCCGCTGAGAGACCAGGGCTTGCCCGCCAGGGTTCGGTCGACGGACTCTGCGGAGAACACCTCCTCGACGACCAGGTTGGCCGCTCCGACGATGCCTGCCCGGTCGCCAAGCGAGCTCGTGCGGACGTGCAGGTCCCTGGTAGCCAAGGGCTGGGTTCGTTGGTAGAGGACCTCCTTGAGGCTGACCATGAAGTGCTCCTGCAGCTCCACGAGATCGCCGCCGATCACGAGAACCTGGGGGTTGAGCAGGCTGACGGCCGTGGCGAGCACGCCTCCCAGCTGTATGCCGGCCTCGCGGACGAGCGCCACGGCAGCCGGATCCCGGTCGTGCGCGAGCTGCACGGCCTCTCGGCTGGTGTGCACTGGACGGCCCTGCTCGCGAAGTCGTCGCGCGATTGCCCCTCCGCTTGCCGACGCGGCCAGGCACCCACGCGCACCGCATGCGCACAGCGGGCCGGACTCCGGGTTGGCCAGCCGGACATGACCGATGTCGCCGGAGCCACCATGGATGCCGCGCACGAGCCGACCGTCCACCACCATGCCTGCCCCGATCCCGGTGGAAACCTTGACGAACAAGAGGGACGGACAGGAGGACAGGCCGGAATGGAACTCACCCAACGCCATCAGGTTCGCGTCGTTCTCCAGCACGCCGGGCACCCCGAACGTCTGTTCGAGCCTTTCCGTGACGGGATAGTTGTGCCAGCCGGGCATGATCGGTGGTCGGATGGGCCGACCGGTGGCGACGTCTACCGGTCCCGGGACGCCGATGCCGAACCCCACAATCAGATGATGCGTGATGTCGTGCGATGCGAGCAGGTCGCGCCAGCTCGACTCCAGCCAGCTCAGCACCACCGCTGGACCGTTGCTGATGCTGAGTTCGCGCGCGACCTCACCCAGCGTTCGTCCAGCCAGGTCGCATATGGCGGCGCGGGCGTGGGTGGCGCCGAGGTCGGCCGCCAGCACGACGCCGTGCCCTTCGTTGAAGACCAGGACGGTGGAGGGCCGGCCGCGGACGGCCATCTCGACGCCGGACTCGTTGACGTATCCGGCCCCGACGAGCTGACCGACGCGAGCGGCGACGGAGGAACGAGACAAGCCGGTGATCTCCAGCAGATCCCGACGCGTGCGCGCACGCCCCGTGCGAATCAACTCGAGCAAGCCACCCGCGCTCGGGCCACCCACCCGCCCCCACGTACCACCGGTCGCATTCGTAGGAATCTGCCTGGCTGACCACATCTTCGGTTCGCCCTTCTGAGAAGCTCGTCGGCATGTCATACGCCTGGCTTGGGTAGAGCAGCAACCATCGTCAGTCGCTCCAGTCACGGGCGAGTAACAGGTCCAGCGCCGCGGCAGCGCTCCAGGACTGGTCGAGACTGCCCAGTGCCTCACCGCTGATCGGCTCGTAGTACTCCGCGAGAGACCCGTCGCCGAGCTGTGCGAGGGTTGCCCCGCGCAGGCGGTCGGCGCAGTCGGTGCAGCCGCGGCGCGAAAGAGCCAAGGCGAAGAACCAGTTGATGACGGGCCAGCTGGGACCGCGCCAGTAGGCGCGGGCACGGAAGTCCGCCGATGCCGGACTGGTGGTCGGCAGGACCGGATGACGGAGCGAGGGGTGGCCTGTCCATCTGGCCGACTCGAGCAGCCGGGTCATCTGTTGCTCGGCCGCTTCGGAGAGACCCCCGCAGATGAGCGGGGCGAAGCCGGCGAGCGTCTCCGCGACGAGCGGCAGACCGGAGCGTAGGTCGGTGTCCAGGGCGAGACCCGAGACGGGGTCGACCGTCGCGACAACACCGCGGCGGAAGCGTTCTGCGTACTCAGCGAGCTCGTCTGCCTCTGACTTGCCGAGTCGACGCGCCAGCCCAGCCAGGGCGTCGTTGGCGGTCGCGAACACGGCGGACATGAAGACGTCCGTGGTCAAGAAGCTGGCCGTCTCCTGGATGCGGCCGTCGTCGAAGTTCGCGCGCTTGAGCTCCTCGACGATCCACAGATACCGGTCGTACTCCTGCTGCGTCGGACGCTGCGAGAGGTCGGCGACGACTGTCGTGTCGCGTCGACGGTAGGGAGGCAGGTCGCCGACCTCGACTCCGGCGTACGCCGCGTCCCAGCGGGGCGAGTTGTCCATGCCGCTCTCCCATCCGTGGTAGATGGTGAGCAGGCCGACGCCAGTAGGGTCACGGTGGCTTGCGAGGTACCGGTGCCACGCAAGCATCCGGGTGTAGGCGCTCGGCAGCCACCCGGCCACCTGGGCTTGTGCGCCGCCGCCACGCTGTCCGGCGACCTGAGCGATGCGCTCGACGGCGAGCGCGTGCACCGGAGGCTGGCAGATTCCGCTGGTGCGCGGCGCCCGAGGGGCATCCTCGGTGTGGTCGGCGCAGGCCCAGCGGTCAGGACCCGGGAAATACCCCTCCTCGGCGGGGTCGAAGACGATGTGGGGCAGCATCCCGGTCCGCCACTGGCCAGCGAAAAGAGTGTCCAGCTCCAGGCAGGCACGGCGTACGTCGACGTGCGCGAGTCCGACGGCGACGAAGGCCGCGTCCCAGCTCCATTGGTGCGGGTAGAGGTCGGGCGCGGCGCGCGTCATCGTTCCGGCGCTGTTCCCTCGCAGGACGTACGCCGCTCGGCAGGCCAGCTCGCGAGGTCGCAGAACGTTGCTGGTCATGCCCGCTCCGACGGACATCCACCGCTGGGGGCAGCCCGCTCGGGCCCGGACGCCGAGGTCATGGACATGCCAGGAGCCAACCAGCCGTATTTAAGCCTGTCAACAAGCAGATCAGGTCTTGTCAACTGCGTAAAGATGCAGTTCACTAGCAACCCGACCCCCCACTCACCTGCCGCCCGGTCACCGGGTAGAGGAGACGCCACCACTCAGCGAGCCGAGGAGCCCACAATGCCGCGTACGAGACGACTTACCACCGGGCTTGCAGCCCTTGCCATGCTGGCGTTAGCGGCCTGTGGGGGAGGCGACTCGGGCGACGACAACTCCATCACCGTGTGGACGACCGACACGCTGCCGGACCGGGTCGCGGCGACCGAGGCGATCATCAAGAAGTTCACGGCGGAGACCGGGATCGAGGTCGATCTGGTCGGGGTCGCGGAGGACCAGTTCACCCAGACCCTGACCTCGGCGGCGGCTGCCGGGGATCTGCCTGACGTCATCGGGTCGCTGTCGCTGGCATCGGTGCGCACGCTCGCGGCCAACGACCTGCTGGACACCGAGTCCGCCGCAGCGGTCGTCGAGTCGCTGGGCGAGGACACGTTCTCGCAGGAAGCGCTGGCGCTGACAAGCGACGGCGACACGCAACTGTCGGTGCCCAGCGAGATCTGGTCCCAGCTGCTGATCTACCGCAAGGACCTGTTCGAGCAGGCCGGCCTGGCGCCACCGGAGACCTACGACGACATCGCCGCCGCCGCGCAGGAGCTCAACACCGGTGACGTGGCCGGCTTCGTCGGGCCAACCGCACCCGGGGACTCGTTCACGCAGCAGACCTTCGAGCACATCGCCCTTGCCAACGGTTGTGAGTTGGTGGACGACTCGGGCGAGGTCGTCCTTGACAGCAGCGAGTGCGTCGGTGCCTTCGACTTCTACGGCAACCTCGTCACGGACTACTCCATCCCCGGTGCCCAGGACGTCGACACGGTGCGGGCACAGTATTTCGCGGGTAAGGCCGCGATGATCGTGTGGTCGACGTTCATACTCGACGAGATGGCGGGGCTACGCGACGACGCCTTGCCCAGCTGTCCCGAGTGCCGCAAGGACCCGGCCTTCCTTGCCGAGAACAGCGGTTTCGTCACCGCCCTGCAAGGCCCTGACGGCGCGGAACCGGCCCAGTTCGGCGAGGTGGTCTCGTGGGCCATCCCGACCGGGTCCTCCAGTGACTCAGCGCAACAGTTCGTGGAGTACCTGATGGCCGACGGCTACGTCGACTGGATCGCGATCGCCCCCGAGGGTAAGTTCCCTGCCCGCGAGGGAACCCAGGACAACGCACAGGAGTACGTCGAGAAATGGGACACCCTGCCGGTGGGCGTCGACACGAAGGCGCCGCTGTCGGATTTCTACCCCCCTGAGGTGCTCGAGGTGCTCCGCACCGGGCCCGAGGCCTTCGACCGTTGGGGGATCGTCCAGGGCCAAGGAGACCTCGTCGGCGCGATCTTGGGTGAGCTTCCGGTCCCCAAGGCCGTGGCCGAGCTGGCCAGCGGGGAGGTGGATGCTCAGACAGCCGCCGAGGACGCCGCGGAGAGTGTGCGGTCGATCCAGGAGTCCCTGCCGTGAGTCACATCCCTGTGGGCGGTACGGGCACCGCCTCCGCGGACGCAGCGACACCCGAGCCAGAACCAAGGGACGAATCTCGTGGCAAGTCTCGGGGGCCGCTGACTCGCAGCGACGCCCGAGCCGGCCTGACGCTGATCTCTCCCACCTTGGTCATCGTCATCTTCATGGTGGTGCTGCCGATCCTGTGGACCGTGATGCTGGCGTTCCGACCTCTGTCGCTGCTCAACCTGGCGACGAGCGGACTGTTCGGGACCGACTTCACGCTCGACAACTTCCGGACCGTCCTCACCGCGTCGGGTTTCGGGGGATCGCTGCTGACGACGCTCGTGTACTCGGTGCTCGGCACCGGCTCTGCCATCGTGTTGGGGCTGATCGCCGCGCTGGCGGTGCGCCGGACGTTTCCGGGACGCACCTTCGTGCGGGCCGCGATGCTGCTTCCGTACGTCGCTCCGGTCGTGGCGGCGACGTTCGTCTGGCGAACCATGCTCGACCCCCAGTTCGGGATCATCAACCACTGGGGCACTCGACTGCTCGGCTGGGACGAGCCGATCGCATTCTTGACCCAGCAGAGCAATCCGATCTCCCTCCTCGGCGTCGAATTCAGTCTCCCGACCGCTCTGCTGTCGGTGATCGCCTTCGAGGCGTGGCGCTCGTTCCCGTTCGCGTTCCTCTTCCTGACCGCGCGGCTCCAGGCGGTCCCGGCGACTCTCGAAGAGGCCGCCCGCGTCGACGGTGCCACGCCGTTGCAGCGCTTCCGCTACGTGCTGCTGCCCCAGCTGCTGCCGACCATCGCCGTCCTGTCGATCCTGCGCTTCATCTGGACGTTCAACAGCTTCGACGACATCTACCTGCTCACCGGCGGCGGAGCAGGCACCGAGGTCGTCAGCGTTCGGGTGTTCAACTACCTCACCGCGACCGGGAACATCGGGCTGGCCTCGGCCCAGGCCCTCGTCCTGGCAGCGATCCTCGCCGTGCTCGTGGGCATCTACCTGAAGCGTTTCGCCCCACAGGAGGAGAAGACCTGATGGCGACCGAGATGCGGGAACACACGGTGCAGGAGCCACGAGACGTTCCGCCGGACCGGCAGTGGTCCCGAGACGCGGTGGAGAACCGTGTCTTCGGGATACTGCGCTGGGTCGTCATCGCCGGGCTCCTGCTGGTGACGTTGTTCCCCTTCTACTACATGGGGCTGCTCTCGATTCGGGCGCTGGACGAGGTGATCCTAGACCCTGGTGCGCTGTGGGTCTCCCTGTCGGAGCTGAATTTCGACACCTACACCAGCGTGCTCTCCTCACCGGACTCCGGTGGGCAGGGGTTCCTCGTCTTCATGCGCAACAGCGCCCTGGTCGCCTTCGGCACGGTGGCGCTCACCCTGCTGGTCGCACTCCCGGGCGCCTATGCCGTGAGCCGGTTGGAGTTCTTCGGCCGGAGGCAGGTCAGCGCACTCTTCCTGTCCGTGTACCTGTTTCCGAGCATCCTGCTAGCGGTCCCGCTGTTCGTCGCGTTCACGCGCATCGGGCAGCGCGGCACGCTGGTCGGGCTGCTGATCGTCTATGTCTCTCAGATCGTGGCGGTCTCGATCTACATGCTGCGCAACTACTTCGACACTATCCCGGTCAGCCTCGAGGAGTCCGCTGCGCTCGACGGCTGCGGCCGGCTGAGCATCATGTGGCGGATCAGCCTGCCGTTGGCGATGCCGGCGATCGTGGCCAACGGCCTGTTCGTCTTCATGATCGCGTGGAACGAGTTCCTCTTCGCCCTGTTGTTTCTCGTCGAGGACCGCGACAAGTGGACGGTGTCCCTGGGGCTCTCCCAGCTGGCCGGCAGCATCGAGATCCCGACCACCGTGCTGATGGCCGGCTCCGTCATCCTCACCGTGCCGATCATCGTGATCTTCTTCGCGGCCGAGCGCTTGCTCACCGAAGGGCTCACGGCCGGAGCAGAGAAGGGCTGAGGCCACAGGCCACGAGGAGAGATCAGGTGCCGCAGATCGTGCAGTTCTCCCGACCCGGCGTCGTCGAGCTCGTCGACTGTCCGCCCCAGGCTCTGACCTCGGGACACGCGCGGGTGCGCACCTGGTACTCGGGGATCTCGACCGGCACCGAGCTGACCGCCTACCAAGGGTCCAACCCCTACCTGACCAAGTCGTGGGACTCTGACCGCCGGCTCTTCACCGCAGGAGAGCCGACCTTCACCTATCCGGTTATCGGCTGGGGCTACTCCGAGGTGGGCGAGATCGTCGAGGTGGCCGATGACGTCACCGGCCTGATGCCGGGGGAGCTGGTGTACGGCGTCTGGGGGCATCGCAGTGACGCCGTGGTCCGCGCCGGTGCGCTCACGATGCAGAAGCTGCCCGGCGGAGTGGAGCCGGTGCACGGGGTGTTCGCCCGGGTCGGCGCGGTCGCGCTCAACGCGGTGCTGGCGGCCGAGCCTCACCTGGGCGAGCACATCGCGGTGTTCGGACAAGGAGTGATCGGCCTGCTCGCGGGGCAGCTTGCCCGGCTCAGCGGTGGTCGTGTCATCGTCGTCGACGCGCTGGAGAACCGACTCCAGCTGGCGCTTCGACTCGGCGCCGCTGGCGTCGTACGCGCAGACACGCCAGCCGGGGCGGGTGAGGCGGTCCGAGGCCTGACGGGCGATGTCGGCGTCGACGCCGCGATCGAGCTCAGCGGCAGCTACCGCGCCCTCCACGAGGCGGTGCGGTGTGTTGTCGCCGACGGCCTTGTGGTGGCAGCCGGCTTCTATCAGGGCGACGGCCAGGGTCTGCGGCTAGGGGAGGAGTTCCACCACAACCAGGTGCGCATCGTCGCCAGCCAGATCGGCGGGACCCCGGCGTCGCTCGGACCGCGATGGAGCCAGGGACGGCTCGTCTCGGTGTTCATGGGGCAGCTCGCGGCCGGAGTCGTCGACGTCGCGCCGCTGATCACCCACGTGGTGGATGCCAGCGAGGTTGCGCCCGCGTTCGCAATCCTCGCCGACAACCCCGCAGAGGCGTTGCAGGTCGTCTTGAGCTTTTCGGCCGCGCCGGGTTGAGCGGATGGCCTCGTGCGTCAGCGAGACGGGTCGCTGGAAGCGCGCTGTACCGCGTGTCGCGCCGCGCCCAGCAGCGCTGCATCCTCGGACCGACGCGCGGATGCGACCCGCAGCGAACCCGGCCACCCCGGCCTGACGTGCGACATCCCCCGGCACAGCGGGCGGCTCACGACGTCCCACCCCAACGCGATGGACCCACCGACCACCAGGATGCTCGCCCCGAAGTCCAACGCTCTGGGCGCCAGGACGCGTCCTAGCGCCTCCAGCGGCTCGTCCATGGCGACGGAGGCGGCGCCGTCGCCGTCCCGGGCACGGGCGGCGATATCGCGTACGTCGAGCTGCCCCGAACCTACGGAACCTGTCAGGGCTGCGTAGCCCGCACGGATGGCTCGACGCGAGACCAAGTCCTCCAAGGGGTGCCCAGCGATCTCCAGCAGGTCGAGCCGACCCTGCGGCGGAACACCCGGACCGCGGCGCTGCGCCACGCCCTCGATGAGGAAGGCGGAGCCGATGCCTGTTCCAAGGGTGACCCCGATGGAGCGGCTGTGCCCGCGTGCCGCCCCAGCGACCCATTCGCCGACGGCGAAGGCTTCGGCGTCGTTGACGAAGTAGACGCGACCCGTCCCCCCGGTGAGGGATCGGCGCAGGATGTCCCCCAGGTCGAGTCCCCGCAGTGCGTCGAACTTGTCCACGCCGTTGAACTCAGCGACCCCTCGCGCGTAGTCGAACGGGCCCGGGATCGCGACCCCCCAGGGCTCCCCGCTGGTCGGCGGTAGCGAGGCTGCGGCGTCGACCATCGCCGTGACGAGCTCGTCGGCTGTCCCGTGGGCGTCCAGTGGGTGCTGAGCGACAGCACCGTCGACGGGGCACCAGGCCCTCGTGTCCACCAAGGCGGCCGTGACGTGCGTACCGCCGATCTCGAGCACCGGAACCTGCCGTGTGCCCATCAGCGGACCAGTGCCTTCACCACGCGAACGCGCCGGTCGCCGACCTTTCGTACCCGGTACGCCCCCACGGCCGCGGGGACGACCAACGTTTCGGCGTACGTCAGCGCGTGCGCTGTCCCCTCGGCGGGCTCGACCATCACGCCGTCACCCTCCACCACGTTGAGCACGTGGAAGCGGCCGGCCGTGTCGTCTTCGACCGTGTCCTTGGTGCCCAGGACGAGGCGGCGGACTTCGAAGAACATCTCTGGCAGTGATCCGAGCAACTCTTCTCGCCAACCGTCACCGGCTCGCAGGGTACGCGGTGCCTGCACGAGTTGTGTCCGGACCGACGCACCGCTGCGGCGCCGGTCGAGGTTGTCGAAGGCGTGCCCGACGTGCACCGGACGTTGCCTGTCGGCGGCATCGCGACGAAGCCAGTCGTAGAAGCGCAACGAGTACAGGTATGGCGTCGCGCTGATCTCGAGCACGACGTTGCCCGCACCGCTGCCGTGCGGTGTTCCGGCTGGTACGCAGAAGAGCTGGTGCGGCTCCGCCCCGAAGACCTGCACGTACCGCTCGATCTCGAGCGGCACGCCGCGTGCGTCCGCCTGCTCGGCGCGGCGGCGGAACTCCGCCAGGTCTGCGTCGCCTCGAAGGCCGAGGAAGACGCGACAGTCCCGACCTCCCACCATCATGTAGTAGGACTCGTGCTGTGGGTAAGGCCAGCCGAAGACCTCCTGCATGGTTTCGGGCAGCGGGTGGCAGTGCACGGAGAGGTTACCGCCGTCGACGGTGTCCAGGTAGTCGAGACGGATGGGGAAGGACGTGCCGAATACCGCCTGCACCTCGGGACCGAGGAGCTCCAGCGACTGGGCCGCCACGACCAGCTGGAAGGGCAGCTCGACCGCAGCATCGGTGTCGCCGACGAGCACGCCGCTCTCGGGAGCGATCAGCTCATAGCCCAGGGCGGTGTTGGGCGCGTCCTGGTTGAGGCCGAGCTGCCGCTGCGCCCAGTGACCACCCCAGGGGGTGGTGTTGAACGTGGGGCGGGTCCGGAACGGTCGCCGAGCCAGCGCGTGGACGGTCTGGCGAAACGTCGACGCATCGACCGACGTGGGGCGCGTGGGGTCCTGCACGTCCACCCAGCGGGCGACCTGGGGGGCGATCGCGTCGCGATGCCGGTCGAGCAGCGGCCAGTCGATGTAGAACAACCGCTTCGTGGTGGCGATGCCGTCGCCGGCCTGCTGGCCGAGGTTGTGACCGCGCCCGGCGACGACCTCCGCCTCGGCGTAGCGCTTGGGCAGGTCGACGTACCACAGGACGTCGGAGCTCAGCAGGGCAGCCGCCGGACCGAACGCCACCAGTACGCCGGTGGGCGGTCGGGTCGTGGTGGGAAGCCGGTGAAACAGCTGTGCCAGGTCGCCGCCCGCGAGCCGGTCGAAGTCGGGGTCCTCCGTCAGGGCGGGTGACGCAGTGGCTCGTGCGATCTCTGGCCACGGGGCGAACCAGGCTCGCAGGTCGAGTCGCCGGCTGGCGAGTCGTCGCCCGGCCAAGGACTGGCACAGCGCCTCCACGACCCCATCCCAGTCGAGCAGCGCGGGTCC
>Ga0136630_1000040_pt1 | contig 33814 bp, 37 predicted proteins | sample AntDrymUQ5682106_2_FD_105496 | JGI IMG/M metagenome (GOLD analysis project Ga0136630, IMG submission 105496) | Polar desert sand microbial communities from Dry Valleys, Antarctica - metaG UQ568 (21.06) | ecosystem: Environmental > Terrestrial > Soil > Desert | place: Antarctica: Dry Valley...
GGGCTCTCGCAGGGGGGACCTTGGTCGCCCTCAGTGCACCGACGCGTGGCGACAGGTGGCCCGACTTCTGGACAACCGAAGGTTCGGACAAGGTCGGCATTGAGGTGACCGAAGTCGTCAATCAAGATCACATTGCCGCCAAGGGTTACGGGGTGTCACAGCCGGTATCTGTCGAAGTAGCCCGCCGCCTACTGCTGAGCACCATCGAATCGAAGATTGCGAAACACTACGCGAAGTCATCGAACCTGGAAGCTCTGGCTTCTGATATACGACGTCACTCGAACCCTAGCTGTCGATGACGCCGCGGCTGCGAAGATCGCGGAAGCGCTCCGGCGCATCGACCACCCATTCACAGAGATCTGGCTGATTTGGCCAACTGCCTACTCGAGCCGGGGGTCAGGCTCGCTCAGCGGAAGTCATAACGTCTAGGTGTTCGCTATTGTTCAAATGACACGCTGCTTTAGAATACCCCGTTTTCCAACCTGACGTACCGTGATGAAGCCCGCAATCCCAAAATCGGTGGTCTACAGCGTTGTGCTGCTGCTCGTACTGCTCGCTGTAAACGCTGGCGTTTCCTGGTATTACACGCGCATGCTGCACGACGATACGGAAATCGCCAAGAGCTATGAAATCCTCGATGCGTTGTCCGACTCTTTGTTGCTGGTCTACGCGGCGGAGACGGGACAGCGCAGCTATATCCTGACCGGCGATCCCGCTTTCCTCGAGCACTACCAGTCCGCGTTTTCCTCCCGCGCTGAAGTCTTAGGAAGGCTAAAGCGACTGACCGCGGATCGTCCGGAACAGCAAGAGAAGCTCGCACAGCTGGAGGAAAAAATAGCGGCCCGCATGCAATTCGCGGAACGCGCTATAGCGCTGCGCCGGGAACAGGGATTCGAGGCCGCCCGCGAGCTGGTGGCGGGCCGGGCCGGCAAGCAGCAAACGGACGCGATACGGGCCCTGGTGGCTGACATGGAGCGCGCGGAGAACGCGACACTCCAAGGGAGAGTTGCGCATGCAACCCGAAGTTACTCCGCAGTCTCTCTAGCGGAGCTTGGGATGCTGCTGCTGGTGCTCACCACCACCGGGGGTGCCTATGTGGTGATTCGGCGCGAGATCATATCCCGCTTTCAAGCCGAAAATTACGCGCACGAGCAGCGCGAGTGGTGCATGACTACATTGACCAGTATAGGCGATGCGGTGATCGTGACCGACATTCGAGGCATGGTGACCTTGGTCAATTCCGTCGCCGGCAGGTTGACCGGGTGGGGCGAGGATGCCGTTGGCAAGCCGCTAAAGGATGTATTCCGCATCGTCAACGAATCCACGCGTCGCGCGGTCGAGAATCCGGTCGACAAGGTGTTGCAGGAAGGGACCATCGTCGGCCTCGCCAACCACACGGTGCTGATCGCGAAAGACGGCATCGATCTCCCGATCGACGACAGCGGTGCGCCGGTAAGAAACAAGGAGGGAGAACTCACCGGTGTCGTGCTTGTGTTCCGCGATATCACCGAGCGCAGAGCAGCCGAAGCCGCAATGACGCGCAGCGCACGGCAGTTTCACCTCATCGCCGAAACCATCCCGCAAATGGTCTGGATGGCAGCGCCCGGCGGTCGCATCGAATATTTGAACCAGCGGTGGCTCAGATACACCGGGGTTTCCCCTGACCAGGCGGAAGGTTGGGAATGGCAACGCATCGTCCACCCCGACGATTTGCCTGGTGCCCTCGCAAAATGGACGCATGCGCTAGAAACCGGCGAACCGTTTGCAGTCGAGCATCGGCTGCGGCGCGCGGACGGCATTTATCTATGGCATCTCGGACAGGCGTTGCCCCTGCGCGAAGACGGCCAGATCATCAAGTGGTTCGGAACCTGCACCGATTTTGACGAACAGAAACGCACGCTCGATGCGCTGCACGAAAGTGATGAGCGGCTGAAGTTTGCGCTCTCGGCCGCGCGCATGGTGGCATGGGAATGGGACGTGACGACCGGAACGGCTATACGGTCCGACAATGCAATCGAAATCCTCGGTGTTCCGAGCAGCGGCATCCAGGCGTTCCAGAACCTTATCCATCCCGACGACCGTGCGCGGGTCGAAGCGATGGCCGCGCAGGCGCTGCGCGGAGAGGCGCCATACGACGCCGAATTTCGCATAATCACGCCCGACGGCAGGCTGCTGTGGATCGCCGACCAGGCTCGCCTGCGTCGCGATCATACCGGACGCCCGACACATCTCACGGGAATATCCGTGGACATCACCGAACGCAAGCGCAGCGAGCAACTGCTGCTGGAAGCCGATCGCCGCAAGAACGAATTCCTCGCCATGCTTGCACACGAACTGCGCAACCCGCTTGCTCCCATCCGCAGTGCGGCCCATGTGCTGCGGCTGCTGGGTCCGGAGGATGAGAAACTCAAGTGGGCGCGGGATGTGATCGAGCGTCAGGTGTTGCATATGACCCGGCTCATCGACGACCTGCTCGATATCTCACGCATCAGCCGCGGCCGGATACAGTTGCAGAAGGTCCCCGTCAGCATCGCCAGCGTGGTGGCTGGCGCGAGGGAGACCGTGCGGCCGCTGACCGAGGCGCGCACTCAGAGCGTGGACATCGTGATGCCCGCCGAACCTGGTAGCGTTCTTGGCGACGAAACCCGTCTGGTCCAGGTGTTGTCGAACCTGTTGAACAATGCCGTGAAATTCACGCCAATGGGCGGACGCATCACGCTGACGGTTTCGACACTCGCTCAGGAAGTTTTTATCACCGTGCGTGATACCGGTATAGGTATCCCTGCCGACATGCTGGAGCGCGTGTTCGATCTATTCACCCAGCTCGACGCGTCGCTGGAGCGCTCGGAAGGCGGGCTCGGCATCGGATTGACGCTGGTCAAGAATCTGGTCGGGATGCAGGGAGGAACGGTGTGGGCGCGTAGCGAGGGTCGCGGCAAAGGCAGCGAGTTCACCGTACGCTTTCCGCTATTACCTGAGATGCCACAGGTGGGGCCCGCCCCCACTTTCGACGGTGACGAACCCGCGCCGGCAAGCCGTCGCCTGCGAATCCTTGTGGTCGACGACAATCGGGATGCGGCCCAGAGCCTGTGCATGCTGCTCGATCTCCTGGGCCACGAGACCCGTGCCGCCCATGATGGGCCTTCGGGATTGGACATCACGAAAGAATTTCGGCCGCAGGCGGTGTTTATCGATATCGGGATGCCGGGCATGAACGGTTACGAAGTTTGCGGTCGTTTGCGCAAGCTCATTCACACGCAGGACGTGGTGTGCGTCGCGTTGACAGGGTTCGGGACCGAGGAAGATCGGGAGCGCTCGCGCGACGCCGGCTTTGATCATCACTTGGTGAAGCCGCTCGAACTTGCCGCATTGCGGGACATCCTGCTGCAGCAAGCGTAGATACCGTTATCCATGTAACAATCGTGAAGGGCAGGATTGGACATATACAACCGAGGTCGAATTCTAGTTAGCCGTATGATGGCGCGGAGCGCTGGGAACGCAGTCATGTTTCGTTTTCCTACTGATCGCAACGGGAGGAGCGCGCGCGCCCCAGCATGCCATGCTGCGGCCGGATTCTCGGGAAGCCCGGAACCCGACGATCCTGGGTTAAGCGCAGTGGTGGATGGAGGGTCCGGCTGGGAAGCCCGCATCGAGCTTGGGTTTGAGCGCCGCCACGGACGCACCGTGATGGCGCGGCGACATTACGGGCCTCTCGCAGTCCAGAAGCCCTTCCACCCCGAAGGGGAGGTCTGCCACACCTACCTGCTCCACCCGCCGGGCGGCATCGTGGGCGGTGATCGCCTGACGATAGAGGCCACCGTGGGAGACGGTGCTCGCGCCTTGCTTACGACGCCCGCGGCCGCGAAGATCTACCGTTCCGCCCGTGACCCCTCCGTCCAGGAATATCAGCTGAAGATCGCGGCGGGAGGGGCGCTGGAATGGTTGCCCCAAGAGACGATACTATTTGCTCATTGCCAGGCGCTCACAACTACCCGCGTCGAGGTCGAACGGGGCGCCGCATTTATCGGGTGGGAGATCCTCTGCCTCGGCCGCCCGGCGTCGGATGAGCGCTTCGATGCGGGCTCATGCCGCCAACGGATCGAGGTATGGCGTGAAGGCACGCCGTTGCTGATCGAACGTGCCCGCCTGGAAGGAGGTAGCAGTCTTTTGTCCGCGCATTGGGGGCTCATGGGCCGCACGGTGGTGGGCACCCTCGTCGCGCTTCCGGCCAACCATGCCCTCCTTGAGGCCGCCCGCGAGGCGGTAGTACCCGCGCCAGGGGACCTCTTCAGCGCCACACTGTTGGGTGAGGTGCTGGTGTGCCGCTATTTGGGCGGCCAAGGGGAGGCGGCTCGCCGGTGTTTCACAAGTGCCTGGTCGGCTATTCGACCCCATCTTTTGGTTCGTCCCGCGTGTTATCCTCGCATCTGGTCCACCTAAGACGGGGCCAATGATTACGGTAGACGAGGCCAGGGGGTAATCATGGAACTGACACCACGTGAGAAAGATAAGCTCCTGATCTTCACCGCTGCGCTGCTCGCGGAACGCAGGAAGGCGCGCGGCCTCAAGCTCAATTACCCGGAGGCGATCGCCTATCTCTCGGCGGCCATACTCGAGGGCGCGCGCGATGGCAGGACAGTCGCTGATCTCATGAGCTATGGCACGACGCTCCTCGCGCGCGAGGACGTCATGGACGGGATCCCGGAGATGATCCCGGAGGTGCAGGTCGAGGCGACGTTTCCCGACGGAACCAAGCTGGTCACGGTGCATAACCCAATCGTTTGAGGAGAACCACGATGATCCCCGGAGAAGTGTTCATCGAACCAGGCGCTATCCGTCTCAACGAGGGCCGTGAAACGCGGACCCTGAAGGTGGCCAATACCGGTGACCGGCCGATTCAGGTAGGCTCCCATTACCACTTCTACGAGACCAACCGCGCCCTGCGTTTCGATCGAGACGCGGCCCGTGGTTTTCGGCTTAACATCCCGGCCGGCACCGCGGTACGCTTCGAGCCGGGACAGGAACGCACGATCGAGCTTTGCGCCTATGCGGGCGAGCGTAAGGTCTACGGGTTCAACGCGCGGGTGATGGGGCCGCTGGAGAAACAACCATGATCGACCGCCATGCCTATGCGGAGATGTACGGGCCCACCGCGGGCGACCGGGTCCGTCTTGGGGATACGGAATTGATCATCGAGGTGGAACAGGACCACACGATCTACGGGGAGGAGGTCAAGTTCGGCGGCGGCAAGGTGATCCGCGACGGCATGGGCCAGAGCCAGCGCGGTGCTCGCGATTCGGTCGATACCGTCATCACCAACGCGCTCATCCTCGACTACACGGGCATCATCAAGGCCGACATCGGGATCAAGGACGGGCATATCGCCGGCCTCGGCAAGGCCGGCAATCCCGATATCCAGCCCGGGGTCAACATCACCATCGGACCGGGGACCGAGGTCATCGCGGGCGAGGGGATGATCGTCACGGCGGGCGGCATCGATTCCCACATCCACTTCATCTGCCCGCAGCAGATCGAAGACGCGCTCATGTCGGGCGTGACCACCATGCTGGGTGGAGGCACCGGGCCCGCGGCGGGTACCAACGCGACCACCTGCACGCCGGGGCCGTGGAATATCCATCACATGCTGCTCGCAGCCGATGGGCTGCCGATGAATCTCGGTTTTCTCGGCAAGGGCAACGCCAGCCAACCCGAACCCTTGCGTGAGCAAATCATCGCCGGCGCCATGGGGCTCAAGCTCCATGAAGACTGGGGCACGACGCCGGCCGCCATCGACGTGTGTCTGAGCGTGGCCGATGAGCTGGACGTGCAGGTCGCCATCCATACCGACACCTTGAACGAATCCGGGTTCGTCGAGGACACTATCGCGGCGTTCAAGGGCCGGGCTATCCATACCTACCACACCGAAGGCGCGGGCGGCGGACACGCCCCCGATATCATCAAGGTCTGCGGGGAGTCGAACGTCCTCCCCTCCAGCACCAACCCGACGCGGCCCTATACCGTCAACACCATCGACGAGCATCTCGACATGTTGATGGTCTGCCATCACCTGGACTCCAAGATCCCCGAAGATGTCGCCTTCGCGGAATCCCGCATCCGGCGCGAGACCATTGCCGCCGAGGATATCCTGCACGACCTCGGCGCCTTCTCGATGCTGTCCTCGGATTCCCAGGCGATGGGACGAGTGGGCGAAGTCATCACCCGCACCTGGCAGACGGCGCACAAGATGAAGCTGCAGCGAGGGCCGCTCGCGGGCGACGCCGATCGCAACGACAACCTGCGGGCGAAACGCTATGTGGCCAAGTACACGATCAACCCCGCGATCACCCACGGCCTGGCCTACGAGGTCGGTTCCGTCGAGGCCGGGAAGCTGGCCGATCTGGTGCTGTGGAAACCAGCCTTCTTCGGGGCCAAACCGTCCATAGTCATCAAGGGCGGGATGATCGTGGCGGCGGCCATGGGCGATCCCAACGCCTCTATCCCCACGCCCCAGCCGGTGCATTACCGCCCGATGTTCGCGGCCTTCGGCGGCGCGCTGGCCAAGACCTGTTTGAGCTTTGTGTCACAAGCCGCGTTGGAAGCCGGGATCAGGGAAAAGCTTGGTCTACAAAAACAGCTCGTCGCCGTGCGCGACACCCGGCGCATCGGCAAGGCGGAGATGCGATTGAATAACTATCAGCCGAAGATCGACGTGGATTCGCAGACCTACGAAGTGCGCGCCGACGGTGTCTTATTGACCTGCGAACCGGCGACGGTCCTGCCGTTGGCACAGCGCTATTTCTTGTTCTGAACATGGCGTGGTCTGCAAGTCCTCCCGCGCCCTGCGCAAGCGGCCGGTCAATGCGGTAGCCGCTCACCCGCACTTCGGCTCCAGGCCGCGAGCCCGCGCCTGCTTATACAGGGGCAATGCCTGCGGCACGCGGCTCTCTAGGTCGCGAATACGGGTATCGTTGGAAGGGTGCGATGACAGGATCTCCGGCGGTGCGGCGCCGCCTTGCCTGGACATGTTGACCCAGAGCTTCGGCGCTTCGCGCGGATCGAAGCCGGCCTGCGCCATGTATTGCAAGCCGAGGACGTCGGCCTCGCTCTCGTCGCCGCGCGAGTACGGCAAGAGCAGCAACAGATTAGCGCCGACGCCGATCAATTGCGGGTCGATACCGATGGTGCTCCCGAGCACGGAGGCACCGAGATTGGCCGCAAGATCGTTCGACACACGTGCGGCGGAGTGGCCGGCGATGACGTGTGCCACCTCGTGGCCGATCACGGCCGCGAGTTGATCCCGGTTTTCGGTCACCTTAAGAAGGCCCGTGTAGACGCCGATCTTGCCGCCCGGCAGCGCGAAGGCGTTGACCTCTTTGTTTGCAAATACCCGGACCTCCCACCGCTGACCAGATGCCACCGTGCGCGTGATGGCATCGGCCACGCAACGCACGTAGCGCGAGACCTTCGCATCCGAGCCCTTCGCCGGCGTCTTCTGTTGGAGCGCCGCGAAGGCGGTGGTGCCCATCTGCGCTATCTGCGCGTCGGACACCAGGCTCAACTGCGAGCGGCCGGTGGGCGAGGTGACGCAGGCCACGGCTATCAGGGCAAAAACGGTGACGGCGATCCAGCGCATGGGGCCTCTATTCAATAGTCAACTATGCCCATCATAGTTTACCGCTACGCGAAACGCGATTGACCTCGCCAAGACCCGCGCCCCGTGGGCGCGAGTGGCCCGGCTGCAGACGTGACATCGGTATACCTCTCGCCAATCAAATAGTTTGAAATGTGGCGTCGGATTGCTTATCTTGCGTCGATGAGCGTGGGCCGAACCTGCTATTTTTGATCGCGACGATGGTGCGAATCACTGAACGGCTACAGACGTCGGCCAAGGCCGACACGACGCTAACCTTGTCCTTCGAGCAGCGGCAAAAGAGTCGCCAGCGGATCAGGCTCGACTCCGGGGAGGAGACGGGTCTGAGTCTCCCGCACGGAACCGTGCTTCGCGCGGGCGATCGCTTACGTAGCGAGGACGGGCGAGTGGTCGAAGTCCGCGCGCTGGCCGAGCCCGTCACCACGGCGTACAGCGCCGATCCGCATCTGCTCGCCCGCGCCGCCTATCACTTGGGCAATCGCCATATCGCCCTGGAAATCGGTGCGGGCTGGGTCCGCTATCGAGTGGACCATGTATTGGACACGATGGTCGCCTCGCTCGGGTTACGAACGGTCCGGGAAGAACAGCCCTTCGAGCCGGAGGCCGGCGCTTATCACGGCGACGGGCATCACCATCCCGAGGAACCCGGTGAACACGGCTAAGAGGTTGCGATTAAATCCTCGCGAGCAGCCCCGACCGCCAGGAGCCTCGGAGTGAGCGACGACACATATCAACTCGATAGGCGAGGAGCGAGGGAGCCCGCGACACAGCGATCGGGATGCGCAGTAGATTCATTCACAACCTCTAAGGCTCGGCTACGGCTTTGGCAACTCATCAGCCCCGCGTTGCCGATCGGGGCCTATGCGTATTCGCGCGGGCTGGAGTACGCCGTGAGCGCGGGCTGGGTAGGTAACGAAATCGACGCCGCGGCATGGATCGAGGGACAATTGACACACGTCTTCGAAAACCTCGATGTCCCCGTGTTCGCGCGGCTCTACCGCGCCTGGCAAGAAGACGATAAAGGCGCCCTCGCCTACTGGAATTCTTTCCTGCTCGCCAGCCGCGATTCCGCCGAGTTGCTCGCCGAGGACCAATACCTCGGTGCCGCCTTGGCCCGGCTGCTGCTCGATCTCGGGGTCGAAGACGCCGGCGCATGGCAAGTTGCCGAACGCCCAAGTTTTGCTACCCTGTTTGCCCTCGGGGCAGAGCGCTGGGATATTGAATTAACGGAGGCCGCGCAAGCCTACGCCTGGGTATGGAGCGAACACCAAGTCGCGGCGGCGGTAAAGCTCATCCCGCTGGGACAGACGGCCGGACAGCGGATGTTGTCGCGGCTCGCGGACGTGATCCCGGAGGCGGTGCAGTCCGGGCTCGCCCTTGGCGATGACGCCATCGGGGGCGTCGCTCCGGGGGTGGGTATCGCGAGCGCCCTGCATGAGGGGCAATATACGCGGCTGTTCCGATCATAGACGAAGCCGCGGCGATGGAGCACACGAAGGACAGAAAACAGGTATTGCGCGTCGGCATCGGCGGGCCCGTCGGATCGGGGAAGACGGCGCTCGTCGATGCGCTGTGTAAATCCATGCGCGACGAGTACCGGATCGCCGTGGTCACCAACGACATTTACACCAAGGAAGACCAGCAGTTTCTGATCCGCAGTCAGGCGCTGGTGGCCGATCGGATCGTAGGTGTGGAAACCGGCGGATGCCCGCATACCGCGATCCGCGAGGACGCCTCGATCAACCTTGCGGCCGTCGATGAGCTGATCACGCGTGTCCCCGAGCTCGACATTATTTTTGTCGAGAGCGGCGGCGATAACCTGAGCGCGACCTTCAGCCCAGAGCTGGCCGATCTCATGATCTATGTGATCGACGTCGCCGCGGGCGACAAGATCCCGCGCAAGGGCGGACCCGGGATCACACGCTCGGATCTCTTGGTGATTAACAAGATCGACTTGGCGCCTTATGTGGGCGCCTCCCTCGAGGTCATGGAGCGGGACGCGCGCAAGATGCGCGGCGAGCGGCCCTTTGTGTTTTCCAACCTGAAAACCGGCGAGGGTCTCAGGGCGATCCGGGATTTTATTGTGCGAGAGGGGTTATTAGAATGACGCGAGTCAATATAGTTCGCCTGCGGGGCATAAACCCCGCAGGCGACCAAAGGGAGAGTTGCACGACTCCCCGAATAAATTCACCATCGCTGCCTTCACCACTGACCAGGGTTTAACAATGCGACACGCGCTCTTAGTGATTTTCCTAACCACGCTCATCGGCTGCGCCGCGCCGTCCGCGGTCAAGATGGACTCCTCGCAAGGCGCGCGGGGACCCATCGATAAGATGCTGCTCATCGTTCGCGACGAGGCGGGTGGATCCGGCGGCGGCGAGGACCCGCTCAAGGCCCTTACGCGAAAGGTCAAAGAGGATCTGGTTCGCGCCGGGTATGCTGTGAGTGATCCGTGGGACCTTGGCCTTTCGGAACGGGAGATCCGCGAATTGATCGAAGAAAAGAACACCAGCGCCGTGAGTGCTTATGGCCACCTGTTAGCGGCCACGGTTCATCCCGTGCGGACGGGCAGCACGCCCGCGGGTTTTTCCATGAGCTTTGGGGATTCCGATCCGCGCGCGCAAAACTTTCAGCGCGCCGAACTTATCCCGATCTCCTGTGCTTTGGTGAACACCCGGAGCGCTCGCGAGGAAGCGAGCCTCCGTGAGGACAAGCCGGCGCCCGGCCGCGACGAAAGGTGGGTACCGCAGGAGGCCGGCGCGGCGAAGGGCGTTGAGACGCTGGCTGAGGACATTCGCGCGGTCTGCAATAAGTTACTGGCCGAGCTCGGCGTTGCCGGGAAGGTGGCGAAGAGCGAACCCTCCGGCCCGGCAGAACTCGTGCCTGCCGTCCAGTTCGAGATCGCTCCGGCCGAAGAAAATACCCCGGAGACGGTAGCATCCCCGGCGCCGGCGCCAGACATCGATCAGGATACCTCCTTGAAATCGGCAAATGAACTTCCGCAAGCCTCAGGCTTAAATTCCGCGCCCTCGGAAGACCCTGCTGTTCCAGCTCCGGAGCCCTCAGCGGCCGCCGTCAGCGCTCCTCCAAAGAGCAGCCCGGTCACGGCTAAGCCAAGCACCGGCAACGAGGGCCGCAAGCGGATAAGGATTTTAAACCCTGGGAATACCGTCATCCTGGAGTTCGGACCCGACCGGCGGCATTGAAGTTCTTGATTGCTATCGCGCTTTGGACTAACGTCTCTGTAGGAGGATACGTTGGATACTGCCCTGTCTAACCCCTATCGGGAGTTCGCTTCTATGCTCGCGGGCACGGTGCTGCGCGGTCAGGGACGGTCGGCCCGACCTCGATCGTCCTGAAAGGGTCCGCACGGTAAACGAAAACGGCGATGACGTCTCGCTCAACCTCGTGCCCTTCCGCGCTCCCCTCTCGAAAGCGACCGCGGCCGCGTTTTTCACCGAAGTGCGATCGCTAGAGCAACTGTTCAGCGCTTACCGGGAGGCGGCCAGGGCGCTGCCGTTCGAGACCGATCTTGCGGAGGCGCGCGAGCGGCTGCATCCCTTCGCCGATGCCTTCATGCAAACGCTGTTTGAGGAGGCGAAGCGGTCGTTACAGGACAGCGACGCGGTGCGGATCGCGCAGTGGGTGCGCCACTTCGATATTTACGTGGCGGTGAAAGTAGTCGAGTCGCTGCTCAACAGTAAGGCCGATCTGGCCTTGCTGGAAGTGGCCGAGGAACGCGGCTGGTTCGCGCACTTCGATCACCTCGCTATCCGCTGCGGCTCCTCCGAAACCCGCGCCGCCGCGCGCGTCGCCGAGCTCCTCCAGCGCGCGCACGGCTACGTTCCTTCACAAGTCGAAGAGGAAGTCTTCTATCAATTTGCCGACGGCTGGAGCGCCTATCTCCTGTATAAGATGCTGGATAACGGCCAGGTGCTTCGGCTGTTCATCGATCAGTCCGATGCCGGCCATCCGGCCCAGATCATCCAGCACTGGAATCATGTATACGGCTACACCGCGCACCATCTGGCGATGCGTGCGACGCGCCTGCAGGCCGGCGCGCGTGTGGCCGTGACGCTCGATGAGATGATCGAGGCGCTCTCGAACCGAGGCATGGGCATCATGGAAGCGACCGGCTATTACACGGAAGGCTTGCTGCTGCAGGTGTTCACACGGCCGGAACGGGCGGCGCGCATTCCCGAGGCGATCAAAGAACTTCTCGCGGCCCATAGCGCGGGGCTCGAAACGAAGATCGAAAATGCGAAGCTCTTAGAACTGGTGTCGCGCAAGGAGATGCCTTTGGACCTCGCACAACGTTTCTACCGTCTTTATGGACTCGACTATGAAATTAATAACCCACTGCATTCGGCGCCGGTCTACCCGTATTTCTTACCCGAGCAGGCCGCCCACGTGATTCGCACCTCGCTCCTCACTTAGGGAAGGCCGACCATGTTTGATAAACGCACACACACCCAAGTCGGGATCGCCGATCTAATCACGCGGCGTTGGAGCGGCCGGGCCTTTGACCCCGCCCGACCGGTACCCCACGGCCAGCTTATTTCCGTGCTGGAGGCCGCGCGCTGGGCACCGTCTTGTTTTGGTGAGCAGCCTTGGCGCTACATCGTGTGGGATCGGTTTGCCGATCCCACACGATGGGACCAGGCCATTGCAACGCTATCGGACGGTAATCAAGCCTGGGCCAAGGCGGCGCCGCTGCTGATCCTGGCGCTGGCCGCCGATGCCTTTCAGCGTGACTTAAAACCGAATCGTTGGGGGCAATATGACACCGGGGGGGCGACGATGAATCTGTGCTTGCAAGCCACGGCGCTTGGGTTAATGGTTCACCAAATGGGCGGCTTCGATCCGAGGAAGGCCCAAGAGAATTTCAGCCTCCCCGGCGGATTCACGCCGATGGCCATGATCGCGATCGGTTACCAGTTGCCGCAAGAAGCGATACCCGAAGCGCTTTAAAGAGCGCGAGCACGCGCCCCGCATGCGGCGCCCGCTCGGCAAGACTTTCTTCTACGGACGCTGGGGGGAGGCGATCATTGATCCGGCTTGCGAGTGAAGCGAATGATGCGGCGCCGGTCGCGTTTGCTGGGGCGCCCCGGAAACCGGGGTTGGGTCAGGGCTTGAGCCCGTAACTCAAGCGCTAAGGCTTCACGGCGGCTCACGCTTTCCGCTGACTCCTGGTATAAACGGGCGGCTGCAGTTGTCGGTCCGCGCTGGCCGGAGACGCTTACGACGGTAACGTAGTAGGTAAAGGGTCCGCGTTGGATGCGTAGCTCATCGCGGATGTGAACTGATCGCGCCGGTTTCGGCTTCTGGCCATTGACTTCGATCTTGCCGCCCTTGATCGCCTCGGTGGCCAAGGCGCGGGTTTTGAAGAAACGGGCAGCCCAAAGCCATTTGTCGAGCCGGATCTCCGCGGGTTCTTCTGGCACTGGCGTCGCGTCTTTCCGTGGGCAGGGAACTATAATAACGGTAAACGTGCCTCTAGCGCGCAAGCGGTGTCAAGCATGCCGGAACCTATGAGACGAGACGAAACTCGGGCCTTTATAGCGCTCGAGATCGCGATTTTGACGGTCTCCGATACTCGTACGCCGGAAACCGACAAATCGGGACGCTTATTGGTGGAACGCCTGCAGACGGCCGGTCACCGGCTGCACGCGAAGCGCATCGTGCCCGATGACATTTACAAGATCCGGGCGCTGATCGCGGGTTGGTGTGCGGATGAGGGGGTGCCGGTCGTCATCACGACCGGCGGTACGGGGATCACCGGACGGGACGGGACGCCGGAGGCCATCAAACCCCTCCTCGACCGGGAGCTCGACGGCTTCGGGGAGCTCTTCAGGCTCATCTCCTACGAGGAGATCGGGAGCTCCACTATTCAATCGCGCGCGCTAGCGGGTGTCTCGAACCGCACGCTGATTTTTTGCCTTCCGGGCTCTCCGGGCGCCTGCGCCACCGCATGGGATGCGATCATTCAACATCAGCTCGACTACCGCACCCGGCCATGTAATCTCGCGGAGTTGATCCCGAGACTGGCGGAAAAATAGCGGGGGCTCGTCGCGAAGTGCGCTTGAGCGTTTGCCTGGGGGCGGCGTGGGGCAGTGAGGATCTCAAAATAAAGTAACAGCGTTCTTTGAATAGGATTCTCGTTATCGTCGGAGACCAAGAAATAGCGATCGCCCTCGTGGCGGGCGATACCCTCGTAGTTGTCGACCGTCCAGCCGTCCTCGGGATTGAATTGAACCAGCTCTTCGACTGCCGCGCTACCCGGCTGCGCGGAATTCAATGACAGCCGCCTTATCGCAAACACGATGGGCTTGAAGAAGCCTTCGTAACGCCGTTCGACCACGATCAAGGAACCGTCCGCTGCCGTCTCGAGCGCAACCGCGGCGCTATGTTGATAATCCAACGGCGCATACCGCCAGGTGCGATCGTCGAGAGAATAGATTGTGAACAGGGTTTGATCGCCGCCCGCCAGCGGCCGTGAGGGTATCATCAGCAACCCGAACGCGGGATGCAGCGCTAAGGCTTCGAGTTGGTCGTTTTCATCCGCGTAGACACGCGGATCCTGGAGCCTCGGAGGAAGCGGGTAGTCGCGCACGAATACCCCCTCGGGCCGGAATGCCACGACGCGAGGAGGTTGTTCAAACGAGACGATGAGCTCGGCGTCGCCCAGGGCGCCGTTACGCCCGTTCAAGATCTCCAGGCCCTCGGCATCCGCAAGCGCTTCCGGCAAGGGTTGACCGGAGCGGCCGCGCAGTGGAAAGGCGGCCTGAAACCCAACGCCCATTAAAATCCCGTTCTCGATCCGAGGACGCAGGTGGACGAGGTAACCGCTGTCGGAAACTGCATAAAGAATTTCCGCATCCTGATCCCACGCGAGTCCGGAAAGCTCGCGGCACGCCAGGCCATTGACCTCTTCGTGCGAGACTTCGATTAAACCCAGCAACCGCACGTTCATGAACACCCCGCCGGAACGGAAATGCTTTGAGATCTCGACCGGTCGCCCGATCTCAACAGCACGGGCCATGGGTGCAAGCAAAGTACTTAAGGCAAGCCAAAGAATCAGGCGAATTACTGTCATGCAAGGCCGGGCAGGGAGCCGTTTCCAACCATCAGAGTAGTGTTCCCTGGGCGCCCGCCGAACGGAGTGTCGTATGCATTGATGGCTCATCGTCTTAGGCAGTCTGCTTGCGGGTAGCGCCATCGGGCTTGCGGCGCTCGCCGCGCATTGGCTGAATGCCCGAGTCCCCGCGCCGCTGCTGGCGAGCTTCAACTTTGGTGTAGAATACCACCTTATTCACGCAATAGGTTTGATCGTGCTAGGTGATCTCATTCACCGCTACCCCGCCAATCGGGTGCTGAAGTTGGGCGCCGGCTCGTTATGCCTAGGCATCGTATTATTTTGCGGTAGCCTGTATATCAAGGCAATCACCGGCTATGCGCCGGCGGGCAAGCTCGCCCCGATTGGCGGCCTGGCCTTGATTGCCGGGTGGGTGCTGATAGCCATCGGGATGCTGAAATCTAGGCATCCGTTTTGAATGAGATCTCGCGATCGTAATGACTACGCGAGGCTACGCTAATGAAATGGAATCATAGGGTCAGTAAGTGCCAGTATTTTGGCATGGGGCCGCCGGCCTTGCTGTTGGCGGTGAACTGTTTGTTCGCCCCTCCGGTGTTAGCTGACACGTACCGGCTTCCACAAGGGTTCGATAACGTCGTCGGGGCGCTCGGCGTAACCTCGACCGAATACCAGGATACCCTCGTCGATATCGCGCGTGCCTACGATCAAGGTTACGATGAGATGAAACTCGCGAATCCGAAGGTAGACCCATGGTTGCCGGGAGCGGATACCGAGATCGTGATCCCAAGTCAATTCGTACTGCCGGACGCCCCGCGGGAAGGGATTGTCATCAACGTTCCCGAAATGCGCCTCTATTTTTTCCCGCGGCCACAGGCAGGCGAGCCGCGCGTCGTGGTGACCTATCCGATCAGCGTCGGACGGCAGGATTGGAAAACGCCGCTCGGGCTCACCCAGGTGGTCGCGAAAACCGTCAATCCCGCCTGGTATCCACCGGAGTCGATCCGGCGCGAGCACGCGGCGGACGGCGATCCGCTACCGAAAATGGTTCCTCCGGGTCCGGACAATCCCCTCGGGCAATACGCATTGCGTTTAGGGCGCGAAGGCTATCTTATCCATGGCACCGATAAACCCTACGGTATCGGTATGCGCGTGACCCATGGGTGCTTGCGCCTGTATCCTAGGGATATCGGACGCTTGTTCTCCGAAGTCCGCGTCGGCACCAAGGTACGGATCGTCAATCAGCCACTTAAGCTCGGCTGGCTTAACGGCGCCTTATACCTTGAATCCCACCCGCCGCTCGACGAAGATGCCCAAGCCTCCGCAGACGGTTTCACGCACCTTACGAGCAGGGTGAGTCATGCTGCAAACGGTCAGCGGGTCGATTGGGATCAATTGGAAAAGGCGGCCTCGGACCGCCACGGGATGCCGGTCCCGATAAGTCTTACCTCGAGCACGGCCACGATTTCAGAGATGAATCTAGAGTAGCCGACGCGCCCAGCAACGATAGCGCGAAAAAAACCCTGTAACGGCTGCGCCGTTACAGGGTATCAATATTCAGTGATTATCTGCCCTTACTTCTGCATTGACCTTTGGAACATGCGGTCAATCTTGTCAGAGGTCTCGGTGCAGCACGCTTGAGCCGCGTCCGCGGAAGCCTTCGCTTCTTGCGCAACGGAGGCGGCGTTATCGGCAGCCGCTTGTGCGGCACTGACCGATTGTTGGGCGGCTTGGGCTGTGCTCAGGGCGTTATTGGCAATACCTTCTACACGTTCCAAATCCCCGGTGGTAGCACATCCCACAGTGAGACCCGCTGAAACAGCTAGGACGGTAGCGCGTGCTGCGGTTATCAAGGTACTTTGCATAATTTCTCTCCCTCTTCGTTTATGGTGGCCCCATGAATACTTAGATTCATGCCGTATCCATAATGAACTATTTTATCGCGATGCGCAATTCTCTTGATCTATCTTCGTAACACTGGGTCGAGACGACCGCTGGATGCGTTAATGACCGGCGACTATCGCCTGGATCCCGGTCACCAGACGCGCGGCGCCTTCTCGGGCGGTATCGGGGTCAAGCGCTCCAAAGGACACGCGCAGGTAGCATCCGCAGTCCATTCCGAACGTGGTGCCGGGTATGACCGCCACCCGGTACTGCGCGATGAGCTTCTCCACGACTTGCATCGGGTGCAAGTGCGTGCGTAATTTAATGAATACGTAGAGCGCACCTTCGGTTTGAGGGGTGATGCAGATCTCATCGATTCGCCCTAAAGCATCAAGGACGATGGCGCGCGTCCTGCGGATGGTGGCGAGCTTCTCACTGCAATACCGAGAACCCTCCTCGAGCGCGCCGATGGCGGCGTATTGGGAAATCAACGGCGCACAGATGAGATTCGTATCTTGGGCTTTAAGCACGGAGTCATAGAGGTGTTCGGGGAGCACCATGTAACCGATACGCCAACTCGCGAACCCGTAAGCCTTGGAGAGCGAATACAGAGAGATCGTATGCGCCTCGGAACCAGGGAACGAGCTCGGGGAGAGGTGGCGGGCTTCACCATAGGTGAAGTTTTCGTAGGCCTCGTCACTGAGGTGATAAAGCCCGTGCTCCCGGCACAGGGAATTGACCTCTCGCAGTGTCGCCGCGGGATAGACGGCGCCACTCGGGTTGTTAGGAGAAATCGTCACAATCGCGCGCGTCTTTGGGGTGATAGCCTGGCGAATGAGATCCAGTTTCAGTTGATAGCGCTCATCGGTCGGAACCGCGATCGGTATGCAGCTTAGCATTCTGATCGCCATTTCCTGATTGAAATAGTACGGCAACGGCAGCACGATTTCGTCGCCCGGATCGGCGATGGCCATCAGGGCATGAAGGAACCCCATGTTGGCGCCCGCCGTAACGACAACGCGGCGTTTTTCATCACACAATACGGCGTTTTCGGTATGCAGCTTTTGAACGATCAATTCAATGAGACGCGGCGTTCCTTGGACGGGCGCGTATTTGTGGTTTTCCGGATCCGACAGGAAATCGCCTATCCGCTCCGCGGCGCGCGCGGGCGGGCCGTAAAACGCGACCCCTTGGCCTAATGAAATCGTACCGCGATGAATCCCGATAAGCTCGGTCACCGCGGGAATGATCGGTGCCTGAACGTGCAGCATCCTCTGACTTGCGGCGGTTGTTTTCCCGGCCGAAGTAGTCACTTGGCGGTCAAAACCGTTACGCCGCAGGATAGCGGATGCTGAGCACCTCGATTTCGATCGCGCCCAGCGGCCGATCCCAGAGCGCCGTGTCCCCGATCCTTTTCCCGAGCAGCGAGCGAGCGAGGGGGGACTGCCAGCTAATCAAGCCCTGACTCGCGCAGACCTCGTCTTTGCCGACGATAGAGAACGCATGGGTATGCCCATCGGGATCCAGAAGCTCAACCGTGGCGCCGAAGCGGACATCGCTTCTCGGCTGCCGGCTGGGATCGATCAGGATGGCGCGCTCCAGCCGTTTGCGAGCCGCGCGTAAATCACGATCGAGGCGGTGCAAACGTTGCCTGACGATCAACGCATCGCCGTCCGGCGCCAATGCTTGCTGTTCCGTAATTAGCGCCGCGACGCGTTTTTGCAACGCCAGGCGGCCGCGCGGGGTGATGTAGTTGGGATCAGGGCTTTCCGGCCGATCCGGGAGCGCGTCGTCGGGTTGATCACTCTCGGGTTCTTTAACAAAGGCCCGGCTCATAGGCTATAGCTCTCGATGAAGGTGAACTCGATTCCGTTGCCGGCGACATCGCGCCGCTCGCGCCAGCCACCATCATGGGTTAGGACGGATGGCTGCACGTAGACGATCAATGTCTCAGGCTTAACAGGCGATGCTGGGTATTGAATTGCGTCTTTAGGAACTGCATCTGATCGGCCAGGATACGCCGATTCGAGAGTGCGAGGAACTCGGCCCAATTGGGCACGTAGGGAACGGCCAACAGGGCTACCCCGGCTTCCTCGGGCCTGCGGTTGCCCTTGTGCGTATTGCACGCCTTGCACGCGGCCACCACGTTCGACCAACGATCGTATCCCCCGCGCGATAGGGGGATAACATGGTCGCGGGTAAGCTGCGATGCAGCGTACTCCTCGCCGCAATACATGCACAGGTGTCCATCACGTACGAACAGCTCGCGATTATTCAAGGGCGGGATGCCACGCTGACCGTGTTTGATCCCGCGCGCGCGCTTAACGGCAATGATGGAATTGACCGCGATCGACGAACGCTGACCGGTTAGCCCGGACATGCCACCGAAAAACGTGAATACCCGTTCGCCCGCAGTCCAAGCGATTCTGCTCTTGCTATAAAGACAGACCGCATCTTGCCAGGGTATCCATCGGAGCGGCGACCCGGTAACATCCAATCGCAGAATGAGTGGCGCCATAACTCAGCGTCCGAGGTACGGAATTTCAATTGTGCGCGCGTTCGCAGTGCCCTTACGCATAAGTGCTCCTTTGTATGCGAAAAAGGATAGGAGATCAAGTCACGGCAAGTGCTTACGGGAAATATAGAATCGCTTATCGAGATCATGGCCAGGCTCCGCGATCCCGAACGCGGTCGTGATCCGAACGCGGCCGTGATCGATACCGACCAGCAGACAGCGGCGCGGGAAGCGCACAAAACGAAGGATCGCGCTGACGCAAACGCGACCAGCATCCTCGACGGTATCGCCTCGGCGCTTCCGGCGCTCCTACGCGCCGTAATGCTCCAGCGGCGCGCGGCAGCCGTAGGCTTCGATTGGGCTGCGATCGGTGCCGTTCATGACGCCGTAAGGGGTGAGCTTGACGAGGTCGGCACAGCACTCGCGGCCGGGGAAGCGACGCACATCGCCGAGGAAATCGGTGATTTGTTGTTTGCGTGTGTCAACTTGGCGCGGTTCGCGCGCGTCGATCCTGAGTCGGCGTTGCGGTCGGCCAATCAAAAATTCCAGCGCCGGTTTCGCTACATCGAACAGCGGTTACAGGCGCAAGGCCAGTCCGTAAACGACGCCACGCTTGCGGAGATGGATGCTCTGTGGCAGGAGGCCAAGCGGAACGTCCCAAGAAAAAAGAGGGCGCCAAAGGCGCCCTCGAAGACCAAAAGGAGGAGGCACAGTCCAACAGACTTGTGCTGAGCCAAAGAAATGCACAATAGATGCCGTTACATACAATAATCGTATACTCAATGGGTTAATATCATGTTATCACCGCACCACGCCGTCGAAGAGAACTTAAAATGCCAAGCGCTTGACACAGCGCGTACCGGCATTCGTCAAATCTTGGATCCCTTTGGCGTCATGACCTCGTGTTTGGAGGTGCAGCAGGCATGGCTACGGCAGCCGGGTGAGCTGGCCAAGCAATTATTCAAGCTTGCCGAGCAGTGCTCAAACCTGCAGATGCTGGGTTACCGACGATTATGCGGCCAAAAGGTGGAGGACACGGTACGTCCCTTGGCTTACGACGAGCGCTTCGCCGAGCCTATTTGGACCGAGCACCCGTATTACGATCTGTTGAAAGAATCCTACCTTGCCTACACTCGTTGGCTTGAGGACGCGATCGAGAATACGCCCGATGTTGCTCCGCGCATAAAACAGAAAGCCGGCTTCTGGGTCCGGCAAATGCTCAACGCCGCCTCGCCGTCGAACTACTTTTGGACCAACCCGCACGCGCTTCACAAATCGATCGCAAGTTTTGGTATGAGCACGGTTGATGGTTTGAGAAATGCCGTGAACGATGCGGTTCGGGGCGATGTGAGCATGGTGGACGATGAGGCCTTCAAGGTCGGTCACAATCTCGCCGCGACGCCCGGCCAGGTCGTTTTCCGTAACCACTTGTTGGAAGTCATTCAATACGCGCCGGCCACCCAGAACGTCCACAACCTGCCGGTGGTCATCGTGACCCCGTGGATCAATAAATATTACATCCTGGACCTGAGCGCGAAGAAGAGCCTGGTCCACTATTTGGCGTCGCGCGGATTCTCGGTGTTCATCACCAGTTGGAATAACCCGCACTCGGAGAGCCGCAACGTCGGCTTCGAGGACTACATGCTGCAAGGCGCGTTGCAAGCGGTCGACGTGGCCAGGGAGGTCACGGGCGCCGCGCAGGTGCATGCCGTCGGCTATTGCATCGGTGGCACCATCCTCGCAGCATTGATGGCCTGGCTCAACACGGGGTTGAAGCGAAACCAGCCACCCGCCATCGCACATTTTACGCTGCTTGCGGCACTGGTCGATTTCACCGCCCCGGGCGATATCGGCGTGTTCATTGACGAGAACAGCATCGCGTTTCTCGATAAGCTGATGGCGGCCCCAGGTTATCTCGATGGGGCGGCGATGGCTTGGTCGTTCCGGATGCTGAGATCCAATAGCCTGATTTGGCATTACGTAGTCCACAATTACCTCTACGGTGAAGGGCCGCCGCCGCTCGATGTCCTGTATTGGAACACGGATACCACGCGCCTGCCCGCGGCGATGCACTCCTATTATCTTCGGGAGTGTTACCTCAATAACAAGCTCGTGCAACCCGGCGGGCTGACGCTGGGCGGAAAGCCCATCGATCTGCGATCGATAAAGCAACCCCTGTACGCGGTCGGCACCGAAAAAGATCACATCTCGCCTTGGAAAGAGACGTTCAAGATCTGTGCGCTCGTCCAGGCGCCGGTGCGTTATGTGCTAGCGACCTCTGGACATATCATGGGCGTCGTTAACCCGCCGGTGGAGCCGCCGAAACGGCGTTACTGGGTGGGAGCGGTAAGCGATCATGCCGATCCGGAAACCTGGCGCAATGGGATCGAAAAGACGCCTGGTTCCTGGTGGGAAGACTGGGCCCAATGGCTCGGCAAACACTGCGGCCCCTTGGTTGCCGCCCCGCCGATCGGGAGCCAAAACCATCCGGCGCTGTGCCCGGCGCCGGGGACCTATGTGCTTGAGCGTTAGGGAAGCTCCTTAGTTGGTGAGCGTTATCACGCGAGCCGCAGGCTCGACGTGCCGGGCTGCTTGGCGTCGCGGTCCTTATCTCGTTCGACCATGGCGTAGGCCGAGTGATTGTGTATCGACTCAAAGTTCTCTGATTCTATCGTGTAAGCGGCGATGCGCTCGTCGCTATTCATCTTCAGGGCCACGTCGCGGACGATATCTTCCACGAATTTCGGGTTGTCGTACGCCTTCTCGGTGACGTATTTCTCGTCCGGCCGTTTGAGCAGCCCGTACAGCTCACACGATGCCACCTCCTCAACGGCATCGATAAACTCCTCGATCCAAACGAAATCGCGTATCCTCACCGATAACGTGACATGCGAGCGTTGATTGTGCGCGCCGTAGTCCGATATGTTCTTGGAACACGGGCACAGGGTGGTGATGGGAACGACCACCTTCACCTCGATGCTGGGAAGCCCGTCCTGAATCTGCCCGACGAAGCTGACTTCGTAATCGAGTAGGCTCTTTACTTTTGATATAGGCGCCGCCTTGGTCACGAAATAGGGAAACTTCATCTCGATACGGCCGACGCGCGCATCGAGCAGTTCCGTCATTTCCACCACCATGCGCTTGAATGATTGAACGGTGATCTCATATTCCTGGAGATTGAGGATCTCAACGAACCGCGACATATGCGTCCCTTTGAATCGATGCGGCAGGCCGACGTACATATTGAACGTGGCGACGGTGTGCTGCTCGCGCCCGGAACGATCCCGTACCACAACCGGGTGGCGAATATCCTTAATACCGACGCGATCGATATCGATCCGCCGGCCGTCCTCACTGCTTTGAATATCGGGGATACCGTGGGCAATGTGTGCAGGGTCGTTCATGGTCACCTCGGTTGAATCCTTATGGAGGGTTAGTACGCACCACGCTCGCTCCCGGCCTTGATGCGGAAATCCCTGGGCCTCATACCCTAGCATAATCATCGGGTTTTTGTCGCGTCAGGACGGATGCTCCGCAGGCCATAGCGGTGTGCGTGCGATAAGTTAGTGAATTATTGGCTCTTCTACCTCGGGTGCGCCGGGTCTTAACGGTGACCGCGGCAAAGCCGCGGCAAGGGGCATGAATCAGGGCAGCGCGTAATGCGCGCGCAGGATCTCTTCGGTAAACGAGGCGCGCAGATAAAATCCGCGCGGAAGGGTTGGCACCCCGCGACCGGATTCCCCGATGCCCTGGGTGCGGACGCGGCCATGCGCCGCCTTGGGCCGGATCTGCAGATAAGTCCCGTAGCGGGCCGAGACCCGGCCAAGCTGACCCATGCACACCAGTTCCATGATTTCGTCAAAATCGGCGCGCAATGTCGCCTCTTGATCATGGGTCGGGCTCCACAGCAGCGGTGATCCGATGCGCCGATCGGCAAGCGCGATCGCCGAGGCCGCTTCCACCGGCACCCAAAGCACACGCGCCAGCTTCTTGCGCACCAATGATTCGTCCCAGGTAAGGCCGACGTTATCGACGAGCGGTACGGTGGTGACATAGGTCGATTCGCGCGGCCGGCCCGCGCGATCCACCGGGATGGTCTTGAGCTCGATTCCGAACCGCGGAAAGTCGGGTTCCGGAAGTGAGGATGCCGAGGCCCCGAGCGCGCGTTCGATGAGCTCGCCGATCCATCCTTTCGCGCGCTTCAAATCGCTCGGCAACCGCGTTTTGAGATCCAGCGAGATTTCGGCGAGTGTCCGGCCGGCCAAGCGCTCCGCGCACGCCAAAAGTTCTCGCTCGCTCTCGGGGGACGTGCCCGGGGTCATCGGTTAGTACTGGCTGCGAGCCGGGCCGGTCAGGGTTTGTGGCGTATACTATGCTCCGATGGCGATCATAAAGCTTCCTGAATCGATGAGAAACCGCATCGCCGCGGCGGTCACGGCGGGATATCCGCATGAGACCTGCGGTCTACTCATTGGAAGGCAGGGCGTCCGTGCCGTTGAGGTGCTCGACAGCTTGCAGGCGGCCAATCTCAATCAGGAACGGCCGGGCGATCGCTACGAGTTGGACCCGAAGGCGATGCTGGCGGCGGATCGCGATGCGCGCTCGCGCGGTTTGGAGATCGTCGGGGTTTGGCACTCTCACCCGGACCACCCGGCGGAACCCTCGGAAACCGATCGGGAGGCGGCCTGGGAAGGTTGGTCTTACCTCATCGTCTCGGTTGCGCGCGACGGTATCAACGCCATCCGCTCTTGGCGCCTTGACGGGGGACAATTCTACGAGGAGGACATGGCGTTATGAGCCGGGTGATCGTGCGCATACCGATGCCTTTGCGGAGCTTGACGGCGGGCGCCGAGGAGCTCGCCGTCGAGGGCGCCACGGTCGGGAAAGCGCTCGCATGCTTGGGCGCGACCTACCCAGGCGTGCTGGCGAGGATTTTAACCCCCGAAGGCCAGATCCGGAGTTTCGTGAACATCTATTTGGGCCAAGAGAACGTGCACGCGATCGAGGGCTTGGACACCGCGCTCCCCGAGGGGAGTGTGCTGTCGATCATACCGGCGGTCGCCGGGGGAAGTGAGCCGAAAGCGAAGGAACGGCGGCTTATGGACTTGCGCGGCCGCATCGACCAGATCACGCCCGCCGAGGCGTTCGCTTTACAACAGCGCGGGGTAGCCCTCATCGATGTGCGCGAGCAAGACGAGATCGCGCAAGGTAGCCCGCCGGGCGCTCACCGGCTAGGACGCGGGTTCTTGGAGCTACGCATCGAGGAAGCGGCGCCTGATCTAGAACACCCACTGCTCGTGATGTGCAACGGGGGCGTGCGCTCGCTCTTCGCCGCCGAGGATCTGATCCGCCTCGGTTACCGTGACGTGCGTTCGGTCAGCGGCGGGTTCACGCGCTGGAGGAACGAAGGGCTGCCGGTCGAGGCGCCCCGAAGCTTGGACCACGATGCCCGGGAACGCTATTCGCGTCATATCATGATGCCGGAGGTGGGCGAAGCGGGTCAGCTCAAGCTCCTAAGCTCCAAAGTGCTGCTCATCGGAGCCGGTGGATTGGGTTCGCCCGCCGCGCTGTATTTGGCCGCGGCCGGAATAGGCACGCTCGGCATCGTCGATCACGATGTCGTCGATCGCAGTAATCTGCAACGCCAGATCTTGCACACCGACGCGCGCGTCGGCACGCTCAAGGTCGACTCGGCGCGCGCGGCGCTCACGGCCCTCAACCCGGCGGTGACGGTGCAACCGCAAGCACGGCGGCTCGATCGTCACAACGTCGAGGAGACCCTAAATGGCTATGACGTGGTCGTGGATGGCTCGGATAACTTCGCCACTCGTTACCTCATTAACGATGCCTGCGTAAAGCTCGGCTTACCCAATGTCCACGGCGCGGTGTTCCGTTTCGAGGGCCAGGTCTCGGTCTTCTGGCCAGCCGACGCGCGTTTCCAAGGTCCCTGCTACCGTTGCGTCTATCCCGAGCCGCCACCCCCGGAGCTAGCCCCTTCCTGCGCCGAGGCTGGGGTTTTGGGCGTACTGCCCGGTGTGGTCGGGTTGCTGCAGGCCGTTGAGACTGTCAAGCTGTTGCTCGGGATCGGCATGCCTTTAATTGGGCGCATGCTCTATTACGAAGCGCTCGCCGCGCGCTTTTCGGAGCTGAAGCTTTCCCGCGATCGGAATTGCCGTTATTGCGGCGAGGGCACCGCGTTTCCCGGTTATGCGGATTACGAGGAGCTCTGTCACGGGGCGAGCGCTTGAGGGCCCATGAGCCGAGCGGAAGATTATCAAGAATCGGCGGGTTTTGCTGACCGCGATCGGGCACATACGCTGGGCGATCCGGGTGACATGAGCTTCTCGAGCTGGCTTCAATCCCTGTTTAAACCCCTGGTGCCCGTCGGCCCGCCGGAAACGATCTGCGTCTTCACGACGGCCGACCCGACGATAACCGGCGATGGCATTGCCATTGAGGAGGATGGCTGGATCATCGACGCCCAGCAATCCCGGACCGTGCGTCTCTTCGAGGTGCCAACCCCGGGTGCCGAGCAATGCCTGATCACCTACCGGGCCAAGATGAAATCCCACGCGCTCACGGGCCGGGCCTTCCTAGAGATGTGGTGCCGATTCGGCTGGCGCGGCGAGTTCTTCTCTTCCAGCAATCGGTTCAAGGGACCACCCGCTGGGCTAATTATGAGATCCCGTTTTATCTCAAGAAAGGCCAGCGGCCCGATCTCATCAAGCTCAACCTGGTCGTGGAGGGTGGGGGAAAAATCTGGATAAAAGAAATCGAACTCTTGAAGACGCCGTTGGGTTAAGGGTCTTCAGGCTGCGCATAGCGGCAGCGTTCCGCCGACCGTGCCTAAGTCTGTCTCCTGACCGTCAGTTTATCTCGAAGTACTTGTGGTAGTGTCTCAGTTTGAATTTCGGCTATCGGGCCATGAGCGGCCGGTCAAGTCCGCCGCGAGGGTTTCCGGAAAGCAAGCGTAGCGATATACCCACCGATCCCGAGGATATGCATCCTTGCCGATGTAGCACGTATGTGCTACATTGCAATTTGCATTGGAGTCCAAACATGCCCACGACGACGATCCGACTGCCGGACGATCTAAAGGCTCGCGTTGCCGCTGCCGCTGAGCGTGCCGGAACTACGGTGCATAGCTTTATTCTAGAGGCGATCGCCGAGAAAGCAGATCAGGCGGAGCGCCGCGCAGACTTTCATGACGTTGCCGAGAAGCGCTATGCCGAACTCGTCGCTTCCGGTAAGACGATCCCCTGGGAAAAAATGCGCAGCTATCTTGAAGATCGCATCGCGGGGAAACCCGTAGCTCGCCCGGTGGCTAAAAAAATGACTCGCTGAAGATGGCCCGGATCGAGTTGGCCCCTGAGATTCGGGATGACTTCGATCGCATCCTCGATCATCTCACGGAGCGCGCGGTTGAAGATGCGCCTGGCCGTATCAGAGAAATTATCCAGGCAGTTGACGTACTCGAACATAATCCGCTTATTGGAAGACCCGTATCCGCTGACACGAGAGAGTTGATCATCGGACGCCGCGCTCGTGGCTACGTAGCTTTGTACCGCTACATCGAGCCGATCGACACGGTCTTCGTGCTCGCAATACGTAGTCAGCGGGAGGCTGGCTACGGCAGATCTTAGTTTCGTTGAATGCGCCCGTCGCTGATAGTCGCAGTCCGGTGACAACCGCCTCTGATCAATGGGTGAGCTCTGTTTTGTGCCCATACAGGGACTCGAACCCTCAACGTGGCGGAGTGGCTTTCAGGCGACGTAGCGCTGTGGACCAGCTAAAGCCAGCAGGTCATTTCGGTGCGCAATACAATTTGTGTGCGTCATTGAGGCATCAAATAACACGGTTAGAATAAAGTTCCCCTCGGATATCACGTTCCTCGCATGAAGAAGCCATTCCAAGTCAGACCCACTGCGACCAGGAAACGAGCAAAGTCCCCATCGATTTCAGGCGACGAACTGATGGCAATCCTCGTCCGACTAGTGTCCTCCTCTCAAGAAAGGCCACTGACGCCGCAAGGTCTCATCCACTACCGCCTAAAGCCGCCGTATTGGGATGGCACTACGCATGCCGTGTTTGAGCCGCTTGATTTCATGGCGCCCAAGCCGCGCGTGAACCTTACCGCTATCACGTGTGTTTGCCCCGAACAACCATCTGCGTGCACAGGTGATCCCGGCCCGACACGGCGAACCCGCTGGCGTAGTACCGGAGAAGACACTGCCGTGTGCCGCACCGCCGCCGATGGAATGGGGGAGAGGACAGAATTTGAACATGTACTGCCAGCGGCCGCTTTCGGGAAAACTGGCCACCTTATGGCGATGAGCGACTTCGGGTCGGAAACCCAAATTCAAACTGAGACACTACCAATCTTGTGCGCCCGTGAAGTCCTCCACTACAACTGCGCCAAGATCTCTTCGCTCATCTCGGCGTTCGAATAGACGTTCTGAACGTCATCGAGGTCCTCCAGCGCTTCGATTAAACGCGTCATCTTCTGGGCGTTTTCCAAGTCGAGGGTCGCGCTGCTCGAGGCGCGCATCGTGATTTCGGCGTTTTCCGGGGTTAACCCTCGGGCAAGCATCGCGTCCTTGACCTTACCGAAGTCCTCGGGAGCCGTGACAACCTCAATCGAGCCATCGTCGTTTACCAGGACGTCGTCGGCGCCGGCATCGAGTGCACTCTCCATGATTCGGTCTTCGTCGCTGCCCGTGGGGTAGGACAGCACCCCTTGTTTTTTAAACAGATACGCGACGGAGCCATCGGTTCCCATGCTGCCGCCGGCTTTGGAAAAGGCATGGCGGACCTCCGCTACCGTGCGGTTGCGGTTACTGGTCATGCAATCAACCAGGATCGCAATCCCGCCGGGGCCGTAGCCTTCATAGCGGATTTCTTCGAACTGCTCGCCTTCGACACCTCCCGTTCCGCGCTTGATCGCCCGCTCGACGGTGTCCTTGGACATGTTATTGGAGAGACCAGCATCCATGGCGGCGCGCAGGCGTGGGTTGCTTCCGGCATCACCGCCACCCATGCGGGCAGCGACCGTGATCTCGCGGATAAGTTTCGTGAACAACTTACCGCGCTTTGCGTCCTGCGCGCCTTTGCGATGCTGGATATTCGCCCACTTACTGTGTCCCGCCATGATAATGCAATTTCCATTGTTGCCGAATCAAGAAAGCCTACCCCAATCCGCGCTCGGGTGATCGGGATTTGCCACGCGAGCGGCCGCGTGTTTAAAGCGGCCATGCCGCAAAAAAAAGCCAATCTCCTCCGCTACGCGGTGTGACAATAGCATGCCGAAATGAGCCACCGGTAACACGACGTTATCCGTTGCATCCGGTAATAGAGCTTCGCTCACTGCCACGGTGCCATCATTGGGTTTAGCGATCTCCGCAAACAGCCGTCCCAACCCGATGCTAGCGCTCCCCGCAATGGCGCCGATCTCACGTTGACCGTTCCAAGCCGCTAGATCTCCAAGCAGACCCTGCTCCAGGCTTTTCCTCAATACTGCGCGGCCGCAGCCCGTCAACGCCAGCCTTGCCGCCGCGCGGCTCCCCTGATGAGGAGTCGCCAGCGTGACGATGCGGCCGGGACGTCGGGGCGGGACTCATGGAAGAAATGACGTACTACCAGGCCGCCCAGGCTATGTGCGACGAAGTGAATCACCGGCGCGTCGATGCGGTCTGTGAAGTTTTTCAGGGCTTGGGCGTTGCGCAGTGGCTCGAAGCGCGTGCTCGGGTAGGAGAATTGGTGGGTGATAAAGCCGATTCTGAGCAAGCGCCACCGCAAGAGAGTCATGTCCCAGCCGGTCATGAAAAGACCGTGCACTAAAATCACCGCTTCCGCTCGCGGGATCATCAGCGTATGCCGAGTGTGGCCTGCGTTACGCGAACTAGGCGTCGTTGGTACCGAAAACGGCCTGACCGCGCGCCTTGGTAAAGTCGAGCAGACGCATGATCGGCACGCGTGCCCGAGCGGCGATCTGGGGGTCCAGCAGGATTTCATTGTCTCCGTTTTCGAGGCAGGCGGCGAGTTTTCCAAGCCCATTCATCGCCATCCAGGGGCAGTGTCCACAGCTCTTGCAGGTGGCACTGCGGCCGGCCGTGGGCGCCTCGATGAGCTGTTTGCCCGGAGCGGCCTGCTGCATCTTGTAAAAGATGCCTTTGTCAGTGGCCACAATGAATTTCGAAGCATCGAGCTCACGCGCCGCCTTGATGAGCGCGCTCGTCGAGCCGACCGCGTCCGCCTGCGCCACCACCGACGCGGGGGATTCCGGATGCACCAAAACCTTGGCATCGGGGTGCTGCCTGCGGAGCGCTTCGAGCTCGAGTGCTTTAAATTCTTCATGCACCACACAGGCCGCGTTCCAAAGGACCATGTCGGCGCCGGTGTGCTCGCGGATATAGCCGCCCAAATACTTATCCGGCGCCCAGAGGATTTTCTCCCTGCGCGCAGCGAGATGCGCGACGATGTCGACCGCGCTGCTCGAGGTGACGACCCAGTCGGCGCGCGCCTTGACCCTGGCACTGGTGTTGGCATAGACGACCACGGTGCGATCGGGGTGGGAATCGCAAAAGGCCGAAAACTCCTCGGCCGGGCAACCGAGATCGAGCGAGCAAGTCGCCTCCAGATCCGGCATCAGCACGCGCTTCTCGGGGTTTAGGATCTTGGCGGTCTCGCCCATGAAGCGCACGCCGGCGACGACCAGCGTCGATGCTGGGTGCTCATAACCGAACCGGGCCATATCCAGGGAGTCGGAAACATGACCTCCCGTCTCGTCGGCGAGCTGCTGCAGTGCCGAGTCGGTGTAATAATGCGCAACGATCACCGCTTTTCTGTCCCTCAGCAGGCACTTAATCTTTTCCACGAGACGCGCGCGTTCCTCAGGTTCGAGCTGCTCGGTCACCGTTTCCGGCACCTCGTACGACCGTGTTTCTACCGGGTAACGTTCTCGAATCGGACTAAAGCTGATCATATTTCTAGGATTCTAGCGAAAACTCGATAATATTCCTTACCTACGCGCGCCGCTGTGCCATTTGACACGCAAACTACGTGATAAATTCCACCCCCTCGGCGAATGAGTAGCATTTGCAGCTTGTGATCCTCAATGGTGAACAGCGCCACGGGTGAGTGCGGGGTGAGGATCTTTGAGGCACGCAATGCTAATCGCCCCGCACCGTACGCCGCACGGCAATCGATAACTCACGCAGTTGCGCATCGGGGACCGCCGCGGGAGCGGCCGTGAGCGGACAGGCAGCCGATTGCGTCTTCGGAAAGGCGATAACATCGCGGATCGAGGACGCGCCCGCCATCAGCATAACCAGGCGATCCAAGCCGAACGCGATCCCTCCGTGGGGCGGACACCCAAAGCGCAGCGCGTCGAGCAGAAAGCCGAATTTCTCTTGCGCTTCCTCCTCACCGATCCCGAGCAGCCGGAACACCGCTTGTTGCACCTCCCAGCGGTGAATACGGATGGATCCTCCCCCGACCTCGGTGCCGTTCAAAACCAGATCGTAGGCGCGGGACAGACAATCGCCCGGCGAGGTCTCCAGGTGCGACGCCTCGCCGATCTTGGGCGCGGTGAAAGGATGATGCAACGCTTCCCAGCGCCGCTCTTCCTGGTTGCGCTCGAACATCGGGAAGTCAACCACCCACAGCGGTTTCCAGTCACTCACGGCGACGGATAAATCCTCTCCAAGCTTTAAGCGCAAGGCGCCCAGCGCTTCATTCACGATCTTGGCTTCATCGGCGCCGAAGAAAATGAGATCGCCATTCTCAGCCCGCGTGCGATCGAGGATGCCATGAATGACCTCATCGGGGAGAAATTTTAAGATGGGCGATTGCAACCCGTCGCGGCCGCGTTCGCGCTCGTTTATCTTGATATATGCGAGGCCTTTCGCCCCGTAGATGGCCACGAAATCCGCGTAGCTGTCGATCGTCTTACGCGTCAATTCCCCCCCGTGCGGAGCCCGCAGGGCGGCCGCGCGGCCGCTCGATCGGTTCGCCGGAGCGGAGAAAACCTTGAGCTCGACCGACTTAACGAGATCGCCTACATCGACCAGCTCCAGGGGGACGCGTAGATCGGGCCGGTCGGTTCCAAACCGGCGCATCGCCTCATGGTAGCTCATGCGCGGGAACTCGGCGGGAAGCGCTACGCCGAGGGTGTCTTTAAACAGGTTCCTAATCATCTCCTCCATGAGAGCAATGATCGCCGTCTCGTCCATGAAGGAAGTCTCGATATCGACCTGTGTAAACTCCGGTTGACGATCGGCGCGCAGATCCTCGTCGCGGAAGCAGCGCACGATCTGGTAATAACGATCCATGCCCGACATCATGAGCAACTGTTTGAAAAGTTGCGGGGATTGCGGGAGTGCGAAGAACTTTCCGGGATGGGTGCGACTTGGGACCAGGTAATCGCGCGCCCCTTCCGGGGTAGCCCGCGTCAGCATCGGGGTCTCGATTTCCAGGAAGGCGTGCTCATCGAGGAAGCACCGCAGAATGCGGCAGACCTGGGCGCGCAAGCGGATGTTCCGCTGCATCTTGGGACGCCGCAGATCCATATAGCGAAACCGGAGCCGCGATTCCTCCTGGACGCCCTCTTCCTCGAGCTGGAACGGCGGCGTCTCGGCGCTATTGAGTATCTGTATGCCCTGCGCGAGGATTTCCACGGCGCCGGTGCTCAAGCTGGGATTCTCGGTGCCGGGGGGGCGCGGCCGCACGCGGCCCTTCACCCCCAGGACGTACTCGCTACGGACACGCTCGGCGACGCTAAAGCTTGCGGGGGTACTCGGGTCAAAGACGATTTGTACAAGCCCCTCGCAGTCGCGAAGATCGATAAAAATCACACCGCCGTGGTCACGCTGATGGTGCACCCACCCGCAAACCTCGACCTCTTTGTCTATATGCGCAAGATTCAATTGCCCGCAGTAGTGACTGCGCACCGTACCCCCGACGCTCGCTTGGCAACGAAAGCGGCAATGGTACGGGCTGGTTCAGATGAGCGCAATGCAGGCTGATCAATCCCTTGAGGGCCGTCAGAGACAAACGAGTGTGCGGTCGCTATTAATCGGCCGTTGTGGTCGGCGATTTCGATTCGGCCGCGGCACCCGTGCCGGCTCCGCTTCCGGGCTCCTCCTTTGAAGCAGCGGCTTTTTCGGTCTTATCCTTCCCTTTTTCGCCGGCTTGCGTGCCCTTGTTCTTGAAGTCCGTGGCATACCAGCCCGAGCCTTTGAGCCGGAATCCGGCCGCGGAAACCAATCTTCTTAAGCTTTGAGCATTACAAGTGGGACATTGCGAGAGCGGCTCATCGCTGATCCGCTGTAAGACCTCAACACGCTGCCCGCAATCGGCGCATTCATACTCATAGAACGGCATGAGAAACTACTCGTTTTGTGGATCCGTTATACCAACATAACGGCTACGGCTGAAAAATCAAGAGCGTCCAGCGCACTGGCGCCGGCCTCGCTGCAGCGATCTTTTAATCGGTTTTGCGCTTTTTTCTCCGTTGCGTATTCGGTATTATCTCCCCTGCCCGATACACGGGCCGTTAGCTCAGTCGGTAGAGCAGCGGACTTTTAATCCGTTGGTCGCAGGTTCGACTCCTGCACGGCCCACCAATATCATCAATAGATTGCGTATCATTTTTCGGCGGCGTCATTTCGTGTCTGCGTAATTCCTGTGTAATCGTGTCGCGCAAACCGCCCTTAGCGGGACGGTAACGGCTTCCAAGCTTGTCCATCGCAGCACGGATATGTTCGCCGCTTTGGTGACTGTAATGCATCACCATTTTCAGCGTCTTGTGGCCGGATATGCGTTGTACTGTCGGTAGGTCAATTCCCGCTTGTACCAAGTGAGTGATGGCGGTGTGGCGTAGGGTATGTCGAACGACTTCCTTAGGATCTAAACCGGCGCGCGCCACCACACGACGGAACGGGATTTCAATATTCATGGTGTGTCCCGTTCGCGAAACTTTAGACGGTAACAGCCATACCTGGCCTGGCTCCGCGGGGTCGATGTACCCTTTAAGAAACTCTGCAAGATAGGCTGTGATCGGCTGTTCGCGCGCGCCGGCCTTAGCTTGAGGGATAAAAATAACGCGGCGGCCAAGGTCGATGTGCTCAAGACGAATAGAAAGGATTTCCATCCGGCGCATAGAGGTTTCAAGGCCAATGACGATGAAGGGGTAAACCTGCCAGTTTTGGTCTACCTTCGCAGCATTTGAGAGCCGCGCAATTTGCTCTATGAGTCAGATAGGTGATGCGCCTATTGTCTTCCTCAAGGCGTGTTATCGCGGCGGGCTTGTGGTCGAGCCATTTCCACTCCACCCCCTTTGTGAACATATGCGAGAGGGCTGCAAGCTCGCGGTTGATGCTGCCGGGCGCTGCACCCGCGTCGAGCCGCTTCTTCGTGTACCGCTCAACGTCAAACGTGGTGACTCGGGACAGAGGCTTGTCACCGAAGAACGGACATAGATGCATCCGCAGCCGATAGCGCTTCATGTCGAGGTCTTTCCCGCCAGTCTCGGTGAGGCTATCGAGATAGAGCGAGGTACCATCAAAGGGTGTGTAAAAAGGTGAAGGCGATGTACCCTTTCTGTAGTAACCAACAAAGAACGGGCTGGCAGGCCCGAGAGAAAGGAGCACACCGCCATGAGAGAGCAAAGCAC
>Ga0136630_1000042_pt1 | contig 33526 bp, 40 predicted proteins | sample AntDrymUQ5682106_2_FD_105496 | JGI IMG/M metagenome (GOLD analysis project Ga0136630, IMG submission 105496) | Polar desert sand microbial communities from Dry Valleys, Antarctica - metaG UQ568 (21.06) | ecosystem: Environmental > Terrestrial > Soil > Desert | place: Antarctica: Dry Valley...
ACCCCGACCAGGTTCTCCTGGAAGATGTTGTGGTCGAACATGTACTCCGCTGCCTCGCCGAGGTTGACGATCCACTCACCCAGGTGCGGCGGCTTCACGCCGTACGCCATGTTCTGCGCGTAGCACGAACAGGTGGCGTGGTTGTCACCGCAGATGCCGCAGATGCGGCTGGTGATGAAGTGCGCGTCCCGCGGGTCCTTGCCCTTCATAAAGATCGAGTAGCCGCGGAAGATCGACGACGTGCTGTGGCACTCGGCCACGACCTTGTTGTTGAAGTCGATCTTGGTGTAGATGCCGAGACTGCCCACGATGCGGGTGATCGGGTCCCACGCCATCTCGACGAGGCCGTCCTTGCTGCTGCTGCCCTTGTGGGTCGGGCTGGGGATTGTCGACGTCATGACGTCGCCTCTCTACGTTGGCGAAATGTGCCGGGGACGGCCGCCTGAGCGTCGCCCGAGACATGAAGGGCGGGATTTACCAGGTGCGTCTGGCGCCGGTGGTGAGCTGGCGGCCGGAGTGCCGCCACTTCGGCTCCTTGTCAACCGTCTGGGTCGTGATGTGGCGCAGGTTCCGGATCGCCTTGCCGTAGAGGCCCGACGCCGCGGTGGACATCTTGCTGCCCGGTGGTTCGTCCATGAACGGCATGAACTTGTCGGGGAAGCCCGGCATGGTGCAGCCGATACAGATGCCACCGACGTTGGGACAGCCGCCGATCCCGTTCATCCAGCCGCGCTTTGGCACGTTGCACTTCACGACCGGACCCCAACAGCCGAGTTTGACGATGCACTTCGGTGAGCCGTACTCGGTGGCGAAGTCGCCCTGTTCGTAGTAGCCCGCCCTGTCGCAGCCTTCGTGCACGGTGGCGCCGAACAGCCACGTGGGTCGCAGCGCGTCGTCGAGCGGGATCATCGGCGCCTGACCGGTGGCCATGTACAGCAGGTAGGTGATGGTCTCCGACAGGTTGTCGGGCTGGATCGGGCACCCGGGCACGCACACGATCGGGATCCCGGCCTTGGACTTCCAGTCCCAGCCCAGGTAGTCAGGCACTCCCATCGCCCCGGTCGGGTTGCCGGCCATCGCGTGGATGCCGCCGTATGTCGCACAGGTCCCGGCGGCGATGATCGCCGTCGCCTTGGGAGCCAGCCGGTCGAGCCACTCGCTGGTCGTCATCGGTTGGCCGGTGGCGGGGTTGTTGCCGAACCCGCACCAGTAGCCCTCGTCGTGCAGCTTCTCGTTGGGGATGGACCCCTCGACCACGAGCACGAACGGCTCGAGCTCGCCGCGGTCGGCCTTGAAGAACCACTCGAGAAAGTCGTCAGCGCCACCGTTGGGGCCGCACTCGAAGTCGATCAGTGGCCAGTGGACGGCCACCTGAGGCAGGCCTGGCAGTGCGCCGAGGGCGATCTCCTCGATAGTGGGCTGGGTCGCCGCGGTCAGCGCGACGGAATCTCCGTCACAACTGAGTCCGGCGTTGATCCACAGCACGTGGATCAGGGTTTCTTCGGCCTTGACAGCTTCCTCTGTGAGCATCTTCGCCGCTTCCCGGAACCCGCGGTTCCACAGCCACCGGAACCGAGTTTCGATCCACCTCTGTGACGTGCCTCACTGTTTACGCCCGTGCCGGGAGCGGTGTCAAGAGTTGGCAGGTCACACGGCCAATTGCGGTTGGATATGCTGCAGCCACTCGTACCAGCCGGTGAGTCCGTCCCCGGTCGTGGCCGACACGACGACGACGTCGAGGCCCGGATTCACCCGGCGGGCGTGCTCGGTGCACGCGGAGACGTCGAAGTCGACGTACGGCAGCAGGTCCGACTTGTTGATCACCAGCAGGTTGGCACCGGCGAACATCTGTGGATACTTCAACGGCTTGTCGTCGCCCTCGGTGACCGAGATGACGACGACCTTGGCCGTCTCGCCCAGGTCGAACATCGCGGGGCAGACGAGGTTGCCGACGTTCTCCACGAACAGCAGCGACCCGTCGGCCGGGTCGAGACTCTCCAGCGCCTTGCGCATCATGTCGGCGTCGAGGTGACAGCCGGCGCCGGTGTTCACCTGCACGACTGGGGCCCCGGTGGCGTGGATGCGATCGGCGTCGAGCAGGGTCTCCTGATCACCCTCGATCACCGCCACCGGAACCTGCGTCCCCAGGTCGGTGAGCGTGCGTACCAGCAGCGTGGTCTTGCCCGAGCCCGGGGAGCTCATCAGGTTCAGCGCGATGATCTCGCGCGCGGTCAGCCACTCGCGGTTGGTGGCCGCGAGCGTGTCGTTCTTGGCCAGGATGTCGAGCTCGAGGGTGCGGGTCTGCGTGTCGCCCACTGGTACGCCGGCGTGCATGTGCTCGTGCTCGTGCCCGTGCTCGTGCGGGTGCTCGTGCGGGTGCTCGTGCGGGTGGGCGTGGTCGTGCGCGAGCACCGTGGAGACCCGCGTCCCCTCGTCGTTGCCGCACCCACAGGTTGCACACATGTCAAACCACCTCGGTACTCGTCACAGGGGCCACCTCGATCGATTGCACGCTCAGCTCACGCCCGGAGACGACGGCGACGTCGGCGCTGCCGCAGGGACACAGCAGGATGAGGTCGGCCAACGCAAGCTCGCTACCGCAGGTGCGGCAGTGACCGGTGCCCGGCGGCTCGTCGATGACCAGCTCGGCGCCCTGCAGGCTGGTGCCCTCGGTCACCAGCTCGAAACAGAACCGCATGGCATCCGGGACGACGCCGGACAACTTGCCGACCCGCAGGCGCACGCTCGCGACCCGCGCGCCGGCGGCGTGCTCACTCACCGCGTCGACGACGCTCTGGGTGATTGAGAGCTCGTGCACAGGCCCGATCCGTCCAGTCCGTCCGTCCGTCGCCCTCACCGTATGCCGCGGTGTCAAGCCGGTCTGGGACCGCCCACTCGTTCGTCACGGGGTGGCCCCGTGACGATAGGTTCGTTGTAGGGCCACCCCGTGGCGTAACCCCGATCGCGGAGGGCTGGCGGTCCATGACCATGTACCGGCTGACCAACCCGGTCCGGCGCTATGCCTGGGGGTCGCGGACCCACATTCCGCGCGTGCTCGGGCAGGAGCCCACCGACGAACCAGCGGCGGAGATGTGGATCGGGGCCCACCCCGGCGACCCGTCGATGGTGCGCCGGCCGGGCGCGGCCACGGGCGGGCAGCGCCTCGACGGGCTCATCGCCGCCGACCCGGTAGGACACCTCGGGACGGACGCGCGTCTCGCCTTCGGCGACCGGCTCCCGTTCCTGATGAAGCTGTTGGCTGCCCGCGACACCTTGTCCCTGCAGGTACACCCCCCTGGTGAGCGGGCCCAGCGGCGCTGTGCCGAGCAGCAGGCCGCCGGCATACCCCTGACCGCGCCGGAGCGCACGTACCAGGACACGTCGCACAAGCCGGAGCTGCTGTACGCCCTGACCCGTTTCGAGGGCATGGCCGGCTTCCGGGACACCGCGCGCTCCGCAGCCGTCCTGCGCGGACTGTCGCTCGACTGGCTGGATCAGGTGGCCGACACGATCGAGGACACCCGGACACCGTTCCAGACGCTGCGCGACGTGGTCACCCGGTGGCTCGCTGTCCAGTCGGGCGAGGTTACCGGCATGCTTGCCGAGCTGCGTGCGGCGTGCGTACGGGCCGAGGCGGCAGCCGACGCGCATTCGCCTGCCCGGCGGGCCCCTGTGCGACTGGCGCACGACGTGTCCCGTGAGTCGCGACGGGTGTATGCCGCCGTCCCCTCGCTGATCGACAGCTACCCCGACGACCCGAGCGTGCTGGTCACCTTGCTGCTCAACCACGTCGTGCTCGCACCGGGCGAGGCGATGTTCATCGACGCGGGCGTTATCCACGCTCCCACCGCGGGGTTCGGAATCGAGGTCATGGCCTCGTCGGACAATGTGCTGCGCACCGGCCTGACCCCCAAGCACGTCGACATCCCCGAGCTGCTCGAGACGGCCAGCTTCACCCCGATGCCGACGCCGCTCTGGGCACCGTCAGAGTTCGGGGGCGAGGGCGACGTGCGGCTCGCACCGCCGGTCGACGAGTTCGAGCTGCACGTGCTCCGGCTCGGCGCCCCGCACGTACTGTTCGAGCACAGCGACCCTCGGGTCGTGCTGTGCCTGGAGGGAAAGGCCCAGATCGTCGGCGGGTCGACTGTCCTGACCCTGGAGCAAGGCGAGTCGGCCTTCGTCGGCGCCTGCCACGCGCCGATCTGCGTCAGCGGGACCGGTCGCGCGGCGGTGGCGCAGACGCCGCCGTCGCTCGGCACCCGGGACCACTGATGATTCCCGGTCTGCACGTCGTGATCCCGGCCGGTGGGGCAGGCACCCGGCTGTGGCCGTTGTCGCGCTCCACCCGCCCGAAGTTCTTGCTGGACCTCACCGGGTCCGGGCGCAGCCTGCTGCAGCAGACGTGGGACCGAGCCCTTCCACTGTGCGCTCCGGAGCACATCACCGTCGTGACCGGCCGTGCCCACGCCGACGCCGTGGCGCAGCAGCTTCCCGATCTCGCCCCCGGACGGCTCGTCCGCGAGCCGTCGCCCCGCGACTCGATGGCCGCCGTAGGACTCGCTGCTCTGCTGATCCACGCGCAGGATCCTGACGCCGTGTTCACGTCGCTGCCGGCGGACCACGTGCTCGGCGACGACGCGGCGTTCGCGGTGGCACTCTCACAGGCGGTGGTCGTCGCCGCATCGGGTGTGATCGCCACCATCGGGATCACCGCCAGTGCCGCCTCGAGCGCGTACGGGTGGATCGAGACCGGACCCTCGTTGCGGCTCGACGGGGCACCGGATGCCCGGAAGGTGTCCAGCTTCGTCGAGAAACCAGACCCGGCGACCGCAGCCGGCTACCTCGCGACGGGGAGCTTCTGCTGGAACGCCGGCATCTTCGTCAGCCGCGCCGACGTCTTGCTCGAGCACCTCGCGGTCCAGCAGCCGCGGTTGAGCGACGGGTTGCGGTTGGCGGCCGACGCCTGGACCCGTGGCGACACACTCACCCTCGAGCGGGTATGGCCGACACTGACCCGGATCGCCGTGGACCATGCCCTGGCCGAACCCGTGGCGGCCACGGGTGGCATGGCGGTGGTGCCGGCTGAGCTCGGCTGGACCGACCTGGGTGACTTCGCCTCGCTGGCACCCATGCTGTCGGACCTGGACGGCGTCAGCGTCCTCGGCCCGATCGAGCACGTGCAGGCGATCGACGCCACCGGGCTGGTCGTGACCGGCGACCTGCGGACGGTGACCCTGCTCGGCGTCGAGGACATCGTCGTGGTCGACACCGCGGATGCGCTGCTGGTCACCACCCGCGAGCACGTCCAGCGCATCCGGGACTGCGTCGACCGCTGGCGCGAGCAGGGCCGCGACGACCTGCTGTGAGCGCGAGGCACGAGCGAGAACGCCCTGGCGGCGGACCGGCGCAATGGTCCCACCTGTCACATCGGTCCCGTACGTCACGTCGATCTGGAAACTGCACCTGCGCGTGGCTCGGTAAGGTGCATTCTCCCGCCCGACGGTGCTGCCGTGACGCATGGGGCGGGTGGGTCAGCGCCGTGTTCCCAGGATCTGCAACTCCCTCCGCAGGAGACGCACTTCACATCCCCCGCACGAGCCCGGCGTCAGCAACACGCAGGGCTATACTCCAAGTATGTCCAAGGTGATGGTGTCGCTCCCCGAAGACCTGCTGGTTGAGATCGACGCAGAGGCCACCCGACGCTCGACCAGTCGCAGCGCCCTGCTCGCCGACGCCGCCCGACGCGAGTTGCGGCACCACGACCCCGAGCAGGTCGCGGTTGCCGTGGCGCGATCCGAAGCCCGCTTCAAGGCGGCCGGCCGCTTCGACTCAGCCGAGCTGGTGCGCGCCGACCGGGAGTTGCGCCGTTGACCCGGCTGCTGATCGACACCTCGGTCGTCCTCAAGTGGTTCCATAGTGACGGAGAGGCCGAGCTGGTGGAGGCCCGAACACTGCGGACCGCGCACCTGCGCGGCGATGCCACGGCACACGTCCTCGATCTCGGGCTGTACGAGGTCGGCAACGTGCTGGTCCGCGCGCTGGGCTGGTCCGCCGGGGACGTCGCTGATCAGCTGGACGACCTGCTCGAGATCCTCGGGACCCCGATGGTCGTCACGAACCTGTGGCTGCGTGACGCTGCCGTCCTGGCCACAACACATGGCCTCACCTTCAACGACGCAGCGTGGGCCGCCGCCGCGCGGGGGCTGGGGATCTCGCTCGTCAGTGCCCATCGGCAGCTGCTCGCGGCCGACCTCGCCGAGTCACCCACCGACGCCGTCCGCAGATTGCGGTTTTCTCCGCACTGAGACACATGGCGGCAGCCCGGACACCGCTCAGACAGGTCCCGCGAGCGCCGCCACCTCGGCCTCGGTCATCAGTCGGGCCAGGTCCGGGGTGGTCACGTGCGCCCTCCACGCCAGCTCGCGGGCCGCCTTGGAGGCGTCACCCACCAACGCGTCCACCTCGGCAGGACGCAGGTAGCGGTCGTTGAACTTCACGTGCTTCTCCCAGTCCAGGCCAACGGCGGAGAAGCAGAAGTCGAGGAAGTCGCGAACCGTGTAGGGCGTGCCGGTAGCGAGCACGAAATCGTCGGGCTCGTCTGCCTGCAGCATCGCCCACATCCCCTCGACGTACTCCTTGGCGTAGCCCCAGTCCCGCTCCGCGTCCAGGTTTCCCAGGTAGAGGAAGTCCTGCCGGCCCGCCGCGATGGCCGCCGCACCCATGGCGATCTTGCGGGTCACGAACGACTCGTCACGCCGGGGCGACTCGTGGTTGAAGGCGATCCCGTTGACCACGTACAGGCCGTATGCCTCCCGGTAGTCGTGGTTGAGGTGGGAGATGCGGCCGAGGTTGTAGCTCGAGGAGCCGCGCACCAGGCCGTGCACCGTGTAGCCCTTGGCCAGCAGCAGCTCAGCCAGGTAGGAGCCGTCCTGGCCGGCGACACCGGTGATGAGGGCGGTCTTCGTCACGGGCAGGAGCCTACGGAGTCGCTCCTGCCCTCAGGATCAGCCCCGCAGGAAGCGGCTCAAGAAGGACCGGGTGCGCTCATGGCTGGGATTGCCAAGTACGGAGGCTGCCGGCCCTTCCTCGAGCACGCTGCCTTCGTGCAGGTAGACCACCCGGTCGGCGACATCGCGGGCGAAAGTCATCTCGTGCGTCGCCATGACGACGGTCAGACCCTCGTCGGCGAGCATTCGGACGGCGTCGAGAACCTCGCCCACCAGCTCGGGGTCCAGTGCCGACGTCACCTCGTCCAGCAGCAGCACCCGCGGCGACATCGCCATCGCCTGCACGAGTGCGACTCGCTGCTGCTGGCCGCCGGACAGGCTGTCAGGGTGAGCCCGGGCCTTGTCGGCCAGGCCGAAGCGGGTCAGCTGCTCGTACGCGTACTCGTGGGCCGCCGTGCGGGACAGCCCACGTAGCCGCCGCGGCGCCAACGTGATGTTGTCGAGCACCGACAGGTGGGGGAACAGGTTGTACGCCTGGAAGACCATGCCGATGTCGCGGCGCACCTCGTCGGCGTCCACCCGGGGGTCGCTGATGTCCCGCCCGTCGAACCAGAGCGTCCCGTCGTCCAACGTCTCCAACAGGTTCAGGCAGCGCAGCAGTGTCGACTTGCCCGACCCGCTGGCGCCGATCAGGCACACCACCTGTCCGGCCTCGATCGACAGGTCGACACCGGTGAGCACCTGGTGCTCACCGAAGTGCTTGCGCACTCCTTCAGCCGCCAGCAGCGTCATGTCAACCCCTGGTCCCGCCGCGCCAGGCGCAGCGCGAGGTGGTCGGTGAGCCGCGCGAAGGGGACGGTGAGGACGATGTACCCGATGGCGGCGACGACCAGCGGGGTGTAGTTGAACTCCCGCAACTGCTCGACCTGGGCCCGTTGGAACGCCTCCGCGACGCCGAGCACGGCGATCAGGGCGGTGTCCTTCTGCAACGAGGCGAAGTCGTTGACCAGCGGTGGCAGCACCCGCCGGATGCCCTGCGGAACCACGATCAGCCGCAGCGTCTGACCGTAGGACAGGCCCAGCGACCGCCCACCCGCCCACTGGCTGGGGTGCACCGACGTGATGCCGGCCCGGAACACCTCGGAGACGTAACCCCCGTAGGAGAACGTGAGTGCGATGACGGCCAGCCAGAACGGGTCGCCAGGGATGCCTTGCAACTCCAGCGCCGGTAGCCCGAAGCCGACGAGGTACACCACGAGCAGTGTGGGGGTGCCGCGAGAGACGTCGGTGTAGACGACGGCCAGCAGCTTCAGTGGCGCCAGACCGGGGAACGGCAGCACCCGGACGATCGCGACGACGAGGGCCACGACCAGGATCAGCGCCTCGGCGACCAGGAAGACCTGGACGGTCACGCCGAAGCCGCGCAGGATGGCCGGCAGGGACGCCTGTGCCTGCCCCCAGTCGAAGTAGGTCTCCTGGACCCGGTCCCACCCGGGCGAGGTCAGGACCACCGTGACGAGCACGGCGATCACGACTGCGGTCGACACGCCCGAGACCAGCGTGCGGCGGCGGGCCTTGCGCCGACGCCGCGCCAGCCGCTCCAGCTGCGTGTCGCTGGCGGTCCAGACGGCGGGAACGCTCACGACAGAGTCGGCACGTCCACCGCGTCGGACAGCCACTTCCGCTCGATCTGCTCGAGCGTCCCGTCCTCCTGCAGTGTGGTGAGGGCGGCGTCCACGCAGGTGACGAGCGGGTTGTCCTTCTCCAGCAGCAGGCCGAACTCCTCGGTCTTGCCAGAGGTGACCTGGAACTGCCCGACGACCTGGGCCGCTGGGATCTCCACAGCGGTGATGTAGAACGCCGTCGGCAGGTCGGCGACTATCGCATCGACCTGGCCGTTGAGCAGCGCCTGCTTGGCGGCGGACGTGTCGTTGAAGACCTGCGGCTCGTTGCCCGGGTCGATCTCGGCCTCGACCGCCTCCAGCGACGTGGTGCCGATCTGGGCACCGAGCCGGGCGTCCTTCAGCTCGGCCAACGAGGCAGCGTCGGCGTACGGACCGTCTTTCAGGGAGATGATCGCCTGGGACGCGGAGTAATAGCCCTGGGAGAACGTCACCGCCTGCGCCCGTGCCGGCGTGATCGAGATCTGGTTGATGTCGAAGTCGAACGGCTTGGCTCCGGGCTGGAAGCTGTTGTTGAACTTCACCACCGTCCAGTCGACCTCATCGGGCGCGAACCCCATCTCCTCGGCCACCGCGTACGCGACGGCGGACTCAAAACCCTCACCGTTGGTCGGGTCGTCATCGACGAAGTACGGCTCATAGGCAGGATCGTCGGTTCCGACGGTCAACCGGCCGTCGGCGACCAGGTCAAGGTCATCGACCGCACAGTCCGGCGCTGACGCCGGGTCACCGGCGCTGCCCTCGTCCTCGCCGGGATCCTCCTCCACCGGGGCGCACGCGAACAGGATCAGGGCAAGGGAGGCGGTCGCCACGGTGGTGCGACGGGCACGTGCGGTGCGCATGTCGTGATCGTAGGTCGCGTGGAATCATCTCATCGACCATACGACGGAGTGTTACCGTTCAACTACGGATGGTTCGGCTACCGCCGCGGTCATCTCCGTCTCGTGACCGCGCCCGCGCGGCTGCGACAGTCTCAAGGGGGCGACATATGACCCGAGATGATGAACGGTCCCGGGGCGACGCCGGCTGGAGGATGGCCGACCTCGCCAGGGAACCGTTGTCACGCCCCTCTGCAGCAGAGCAGAGCTCGCCCGTGACCGACGAGCCCCCCGAGAACATCGTCGTCATCGGCTCCGGCGGTCACGGCCGTGAGATCGCCGAGGTCTGTCTGGCCGTCGCACGTGCCGAGCCAGGACGCGTGCACCTCGTCGGCGTGATCGACGACGGTCCGCGCGCCGGCGACCTGGCCAGGTTGATCTCTGCCGGCATCGCGTATCTGGGTACCGTCGCAGCCTGGCCCTGGAGCTCGTACGCGTGCTCGTTCGTCGTGGGCGTCAGCGACCCGACGGCCCGCCGCCGGATCGCGAACAGCCTGGTCGCCCACTCGCGTCCAGCGACGCTCGTGCACCCGGACGCCACGCTCGGATCGCAGGTGGCCCTGGGTCCCGGGTGCGTCGTCTTCGCCGGCGCCCGACTCAGCACCACGGTCCGGCTCGGCGCACACGTGCACTTGTACCACAACGTCACGGTCGGGTCCGACGCCGTGGTCGACGACTTCACGACGGTCTGCTCGGCGGCGACGGTTGGGTCGGGCACCCACACCGGCGCCGGGGTGATGGTCGGAGCGGGCGCGGTGGTGCTCGACCAGCGCCGGGTGGGCGACGGCTCAACCGTGGCAGCGGCCGCCTGTGTGGTCGGCGACGTCCCGCCGGACACTGTGGTGACTGGCGTACCCGCGACCGCCCGTTCGCCCAAGCACAGCCTGCGGGCCACGTCCTAGCCGCAACCGTACGACGAGGTGGGCGCACCGCACGACCTGACCGCGTACGGCTGCTGCCCGGAACCCGCCAGGTGGTCACGTCCAACGGCACTGCTGATTCGCACTCAGTGGTGGCGCTGTGGCGCAAGCGCGACGGCGCCTGGGTGCGTGTGCGAGTGACGCGGGCCGGCCGTACGGGTTACGGCGGACTGGTTCCCGGCCCGGACCGTGAGCAGGGCGACGGTACCACCCCAGGACAACGCCTCGCGCTACTACAACCAGCGGCGGCACAGGCGCCAGGGTGGTTTCCGCTGGTGGCTCGACGGAGCCAACTCCTCGGAGCACCTGCCCGACGACGGCGCGCAGTACGCGTGGTCGCTGGTCATCGACTTCAACCGGCCGCGCCGGTCAAGCGGCGTGGCTCCGGGATCTTCCTGCACGTCAACGGTGACGGCGCGACCGCCGGCTGCGTGTCGGCTCCGCGACCGTTCATCGGCTCGATGATGAAGCGGCTGCGCCCGGGGCTGCGCCCGCTGATGGCGATCGGGCGCTGAGCGGTCCGGGGGTCAGCTGCGGCGCGCGGCCGGCACCGCCCATGAGGTGCCCACTGGTGCCGCCGCCACCGGGAAGTTGAGCATCTGCAGTGCGAAGACGAAGGCGGCCACCAGGCCGGCCATCGGCGCGGTGCGCTCGTCGAGCTCACGCCGCGCGATGCAACAGCGTCGCAACAAGGTGTTCCGGCCCGACATCCCGGACGCGTAGGCTCGAAGCTCAGACACCCAGCCACAGGGAGCGGTCATGGACATCGTCATCGTCCTCCTCGTCATCGCTGCGATCGCGTTCGTCGTCCTGCGGACCCAGACCGGGTCCTCCGACTCCGGCGACCGCTCGGGTCGGCGCCGTCGCGGCGTCAGTGAGGAGGAGCTGGCCGGCGTCAAGCGTGCCGTCGACGAGGACGTCACAGTCTTCGGTGAAGAGCTGCAGCGCCTCGACGCCGACATGGCCGGGCGCGAGCTCGACGAGGGCATGCGCGCGGACTACCAGCGTGCGCTGGACTCCTACGAGGACGCCAAGCGCTCCGGCGACGCAGTCACCGATCCAGAGGACGTACGTCACGTGACGGAGATCCTCGACGACGGCCGTTACGCGATGGCGTGCGTGCGGGCCAGGGTCGCCGGTGAGCCGCTGCCCACCCGTCGCGCGCCCTGCTTCTTCAATCCCCAGCACGGCCAGTCGGTGCGCGACGTGTCGTGGACCCCGGCCGGCGGCACCACCCGAGACGTACCCGCGTGCCAGCTCGACGCCGAGCGGGTCGAGGCCGGTGCCGACCCGCACACCCGTCAGGTGATGGTCGGCGCGCAGCGGGTCCCGTACTACCAGGCCGGTCCGGCGTTCGCGCCGTTCACCGCGGGCTACTTCGCACTGTCAGGGCTGCTGCCCATGATGTTCATGGGCACGATGATGGGCGGCATGTTCGCCTCCGACGGCAGCTACGCGGAGGGCTACGACGAGGGCCACGCCGACGGCAGCGAGGGCGGCGACAGCGGGGACGGCGGGGACGGCGGCGACTCCGGAAGCTACGACGCCGGCGGTGACCACGGGAGCTACGGCGGCGACTACGGCGGGGCCGGCGACTACGGCGGGGCCGGCGACTACGGCGGGGCCGGTGACTTCGGGGGCGACTTCAGCGGTTTCTGACCGGCGCCACCGACTCGCGTGGTCATGGGGACAGCACACCATCCACGTAGTCTGGCCCTGACCAGTCCTGATCGGCGGCCCGCCCGCGCACGAGGAGCGACGTGAGCAAGAAGTCCCAGCCGAAGCAAGACCGCCAGGCTCGCCTCGCGCAGATCCAGAAGGAGCAGAAGCGCCAGGAACGCAAGCGCAACCTGTTGATCTACGGCGCGACCGGAGCGGTGGCGGTGCTCATCATCGCGGCCACCACGTACGGGCTGCTCACCACCAGCGGCGCGCGCGAGCTCGACGGCCTCATCAAGTACGACGACCTCAGCCAGAACCACGTCGCCGGCAAGGTCGACTACCCGGACCAGGACCAGCGCCCGCCGGCCGGCGGCGAGCACAACGCTGCCTGGCAGAACTGCGGTGTCTACACCGAGCCACTCGCCAACGAGCACGCCGTGCACTCCCTCGAGCACGGCGCGGTGTGGATTTCGTACGCACCGGACCTCGACGAGGGTGCGGTCGGGGACGTCGAGGCCAAGCTCGGCTCCACCGGCTACGTGCTGGTCAGCCCCTATGAGGGCCAGGAGACACCGGTCATGCTCACCGCCTGGGGCGTGCAGCTCGAGGTGGACGACATCGGTGACGAGCAGGTGGACGCGTTCCTGACCGAGTACGTCCAAGGTGAGCAGACCCCCGAACCAGGCGCAGTGTGCACCGGCGGGATCGACGCCACGGGCGCCGAGGCAGACGCCGCCCTGGCCGCAACGGGACCATGACGCCTGGCTCCACCCGCCGCGCGATGGCCATCGCCGCGGCCGTGCTGGCCGTGGTGATCGCCGCGTCGGCAGGTCTACTGGTCGGCGACCGGATGGCCTCGAGCACCCCAGGTGTGGACTCCGTCGACGCCGGGTTCGCACGTGACATGCAGATCCACCACGCCCAGGCCGTGGAAATGTCGCTCATCGTCCGTGACCGGACACTGGATCCAGCCGTCCGTACGCTCGCGTACGACATCCTCGCCAGTCAGCAGCACCAGCGTGGCCAGATGGCCGCCTGGCTGACCGAGTGGTCCCTGCCCCAGACCTCGACCGATCCGGTGATGCAGTGGATGCGTGGCGACATGGGTGACATGGCGATGGGCGACACGTCCCCAGGTGGTGCGGTGATGCCGGGCATGGCCACGGCCGCCGATGTCGACGGGCTGCGCGAGCTCTCCGGGGTCGAGGCGGAGATCCGCTACCTGGAGCTGATGACCGTGCACCACCGCGCGGGTGTCGAGATGGCGCAGTACGCGGCCGACCACGCGGCCGAGCAGCAGGTCGTCGATCTTGCCCAAGCGATGGTCAGCGCCCAGGACTCCGAGATCGCCTTGATGAACGACATGCTCGCGGCGAGGGACTCCGAGGCCTAGGGCACCGAGCTTGTGCGGATGAGGCAAGGTGGAAGGATGGCCGTCCCGCAGCTCGACGACGCGCACTCGACGTCCGTGCAGGCGCCGGCGCGCGCACGTCTGCTCGCCATCACTTCGCTCATCGTCGTGGCGTGCAGCGCCGCACTGGTCCTGCTGGCCCGGTATGCCGTCGGGTCCGTGTCGGGTCAGCGCCTGGACACCGCCGCAATGGACTCGGTGGACGGCTCGACCGCGACCATGATGACCCTGCTCGACGGTCTGGGGTCGATCTCCATCGGCACCGCAGCCGTCGGGCTCGTCCTGTGTGTCGTGCTCGCGGTCGCCCGTCGGCAATACGCGCAGGCGGTCGGTGCCGTCGCCCTGGTCGCCGGTGCCAACATCACGACACAGGTGCTGAAGTACCAGGTCATCGATCGACCCGACCTCGGCGTCGGAGACGTCGTCCCGAACGGCCTGCCCAGTGGGCATGCGACCGTGGTCGCCTCGCTCGTGCTCGCTGCGCTGCTCGTCGCCCCGCGCGCGTTGCGTGCTCCGCTGGCCGCCCTCGGAACCGCGGCGACAGTGATCACCGGCGCGTCCACCGTGGTCGCAGACTGGCACCGGCCCAGTGACGTGCTGGCTGCACTGCTGGTGTCGCTGATCTGGGGGGCACTGATCGTGCTCGTCCTGAGCTGGAACGACTTCGGCGCAGAGGTCCGGTCCAGCTCGGTGCGTACGGTCATGCCCGGCACGGTGGCCATCATTGGCGCCGCCCTCGCCGGAGTGCTGCTCATCGGCGTGGGGGTCCGTCCGGACGACGGCTGGGCCGACCTCGAGCTGGCTGCCTGGATGCTGGCCGCCATCGCAGCCGCCAGCGCCGCGTGTATCGACAGCTTCGCCCGGCTGAGTGCGACGTACGCCTCGTAGGCCGCGGTCACTCGCTCGCCGGGTACCGCTGCTCCAGCCGGCACGCGGTGACGTCAGGCGTCACGCAGCTGCTTGTAGCCCAGACGGCCGTGCAGATAGACCACGGTGAGCTTCAGCGACGGGTCGCACATGCGGTACCTGCGCCGTTCCTCGTTGCCCAGGACCAGGTACACCTGGGTCCCCCGGGTGCCGAAGATGGCGTGCACCCGGCGCTTGGTCATGCCGTGCTGGGCAGCCCGGTACTCGGCCCTGGTCACGCAGCCCTCGGTGCCGGCACCGGCCGACGCCGCCGTCGACGCGGCAGGAACCGAGGCGGTTGCCGCGAGCACGGCGCCGGCGAGTATCCGGGCGCCGACGGCGAGAACAGTCATGGCGGTCTCCTCACAAGCATCTACGGTGCCACAGCCAGGATCCGAAGTCCGGATGCTCAGCGGACCCGCATACTCCACGGCGCGCTCAGCGGCGGTGGCTGAGCCACTCGGGCGTGTGCTCGTCGGCCACGACCGCCCGGCGCAGTGGCGTGACCAGCTCGACGAGCCGCGCGGTGCCGGCCGGACCAAGGTGTGTCCAGCCCTCCGCCGCGGCCCGTTCGGTGCCCACCTCAAGTGCGGCCACCAGGGCCCGGCCGTCGGCACTCAGCTGCAGCGCGTCGTCGAGCAGGCCCTGCTCCCGCAGCGACGCCTGCGTGTCCGCCCACTCCTCGGGCGTCCACCCGCGACGCTGCTGGAGGAACTCAGTGTTGCCCGCGGCCAGCCCGTTGAGGACGAGCGCCTCCAGCGCAGGGAGTCCCGCCTGGACCAGCGCCGAGATGTGACCGTCACCGCGGTGCTCACGGACCAGGGTGGCGGCGTGCCACAGCTGCATGAGCGGCTCGTCGGGCCAGCGCAGCGACGTGTGCGCCGCGTACAGCGGTCGGCCCTGCGGAGTGAGCGCTTCGCACGCGGTGCGTGCCAGTGCGGCCGCCTCCCGGACATCGACGTCGCCGAGGATGCGGTGCAGCGCCGTCGCCACGCCCTCGTAGCGTGCCTGTGTGACCTCCTCGGGCGAGGCGACGGACCATGCCGACGGAAGCACGGAGTCCACGGCTCGCGGCGCGAAGACGTAGAAGGTCGCGACCGTGACCGGAGCGTCGACCGCCCCCATCGGCGCTGAGCGGGAGGCGAAGTAGCCCGCGCGCCCTCTCAGTCCCAGCGCCTCGTACGCCGCCTGCGTCTCCGGGGCGAAGTAGCCGACGACGTGCAGCAGCTCCAGATTGGCCCAGGCCCTGCGGCCCAGCCGCAGCATCTCGTCATCGTGGTGGACGGGCATCAGGAGAAACCCCTTTCGTGATGATGTCACCCCATCATCGCGCCGCGTCCCCGGAGCGCGTCAGTCACCCGTCGGAAGACGGCGCTCCACCTGGCCGTCAGGGTTGCGCCAGCAGCCCCGGGCGCTGCATCCCCACGGCCGTCGCTTGCTCGAACGCGTACCCCGCTCGCAGCACCCCCAGCTCGCCACCGCGAGGGCCGACGACCTGCAGGCCCACCGGCAGTCCGCCCGTCGTGAACCCGGCTGGCACCGACAGGGCGGGACAGCCGGTGGCCGAGATGAGGTAGCACGAGCGCATCCAGTCGAGGTACGTCGGCATCTCCTTGCCGGCCACGGTCCTCGGGTACTCGATGGAGGCGTCGAACGGCGCCACCTGGCTGACCGGTGCGAGCAGCACGTCGTACGTCTGGAAGAACGCGTCCACTCGCCGGCGCAGCTGCTGGTGGCGTTCGCGTGCCTGCTGTAGTTCTGCGCGTCCGAGGGCACGACCGAGCTCGATGTTCCAGGCCAGTGCGGCCTTGAGGACGCCGGGATTCGCGTCGTGAATCGGTCCGAGGCCGCTCGCGAACTGGTGCGCGCGCACGGTGGTGAACACCTCGTGCGCACCGCTGAGGTCAGGGCAGGCCGGCTCGACGACGCAGCCGAGCTGCTCGAAGACGCCGGGGCAACTCTCGAGTGTGGCGAGGACGTCCGCATCGACCGCCACGTCACCACCCAGATCGGGGGCCCAGGCCACCCGGAGGCCGCCGAGGTCACCGGGCAACGGCCCCGCGAAGACCGCCCCGAGTTCGGGCAGCGCGATGGCCGAGCGCGGATGCGGACCGGCCATCGCCGACAGCATGAGCGCGACGTCGGCGACCGTACGACCCATCGGACCCTGCACCGACATGGTCGCCCAGCCCTCGGCCTCCGGGAACGTCGGCACCCGTCCGGGCGTCGTCCGCAAGCCCACGACGTTGCAGAACGACGCCGGGTTGCGCAGCGACCCACCCATGTCGCTGCCGTCGGCCAGGGCCGTCATGCCACAGGCGAGCGCGGCGGCAGCCCCACCGCTGCTGCCCCCCGCCGATCGGGACAGGTCGTACGGGTTGCGCGTCGTGCCGAAGACCTCGTTGAACGTGTGCGAGCCGGCGGCGAACTCCGGCACGTTGGTCTTGCCGAGGGTCACGGCTCCGGCGTCCCCTAGCCGCTCGATGACCGCCTCGTCGATGTCGGGCACGTGGTCGGCGAACAGCCGCGACCCGTACGTCGTGCGGATGCCCGCTGTGTCGTGGGTGTCCTTGTGCGCCACCGGCAGCCCGGCCAGCGGGCCCAGGTTCTCGCCGGCCGCGATGGCCGCGTCCACACCGGCGGCCTGCTCCAGCGCCCGTTCCGGGACCCTGGTGACGACGGCGTTCACCTCGCCGTCGTACCGGTCGATCCGTTCGAGGTGCATCCGGGTCAGCTCGACCGCGCTGATCTCTCCCCGCCGCAGCATCTCCACGAGCTTCACCGCTGGCCGCAGGCAGAGGTCCGTCGACTCGCTGCTCATGGGCAGGTTCAGTGCTCGACAGTGGTCACGACGTGCGTGAGCGACGGAGACCTGGGGGCCGAGCTGAACCCGAACCGCACCGGCGGTTCGACCGGCCGCAGCTCACCCATCGGCTCCTCCCGCCAGGTGCCGGAGGCACCGGTGATGCGGTGCAGGTCGGTCGCGGCGTACCACTCCCGGCGGCCGTGACCGGCGCAGCCGCGGGTATGGATGCCGGGTAGGAGCATCCGTGCCACCGGGTCGGTCACGCGCGCCCACCAGGGCGCAACGGCGACCCTCCGCGGCACCACGCGCAGCACGTGACCGAGCACGGGCCGTGCGCCGATCGTGAGCTCCAGCTGCAGCGGGTCGGTGTCGATCCGCCAGTGGTCGCCGGCCGGCTCCACCAACACGGGTGTCCGGACGATCTCGTCGAAGGTGTATGTCAGTCGGATGAACTCGTCGACCTCGTCGCTCGGGGCCAGCAGCAGGCGGTGCCCGTCGGCCTGCTGGACCATGACGTCAGAGAAGGCACCCAGCGGCGACGAGGTCCACCGGCCCGCCACGACCCGGGTTCCGGAGGCGGTCCCGATCCCCGCGATGGCGCCGACGAACCGTGACCTGGTCATCAGCGTGGGTGGCGACGATCCACCCACGACCAGGCGGCCGGCAGCAGGGCGCTGGCAGCGGCGGTCTTGATCAGGTCGCCGACCAGGAAGGGAACCACCCCGAGCATGAGCGCCTGGCCGAGGCCGACGTCCAGCGAGGCGGCGAGCCACGGGACCCCGAAGGCGTAGATGGTCAGGCTGCCCAGTGTCATCAGTGCGAAGGTGCGCAGCGCCGTACGGTCGGCGCCGGAGCGCGCGAGGTGTCCGACCAGGGTGGCAGCGGCGACGTACCCGACGATGTAGCCGAACGACGGCATCGCCCATCCGCTGGACGCGTCGGCGAACCACGGCACGCCGGCCATGCCGGCACCCATGAACAGCAGCATCGAGGGCAGCGCCCGCTGCCAGCCGAGCCCGGCCCCGACGAGCAGCACGGCGAACGTCGCCAGGCTCAGCGGCACCGGTGTGAACGGGAGCGGCACCGACAGCTGCGAGGCGAGGCCGACGAATGCGGCTCCACCCAGCACCAGTGCGACGTCACGGACGCGGGCACCGGGGACGACGTCGGCGAGGACACCGTGGTCCATCGAGGGGCTGAGGGCTGTCATGTCGTTTCCCTTCGGACGGGCCCCGGGGCATGCGGGGGCAGTGTGCGCCGACAAGTCTCCCCGGTGGCGCGGCACGCGGAGCGTCGGGGTCCATGTGGGCGCCTGATGTGTCCAGTACGTGGACACCAGAATGGACACAGCGTCGCCTACCAGGTGGCGCAGGAGCACAATGGGGGTGATGACCTACCGAGCTGCCGGGTCCCGGCGACACCTGAGTTCCAGTCCCTTCAACCAGGAACGGGTGGAGGTGGTCGCCGAGGTGTACGAGGTGTCCGACCGCGTGACCCACGACCGGTTCGGGCTGGGCCGGCTCGTCGGGGTCGAGGGCAACACCGCCGTACGCGTGGACTTCGGATCGCACCAGCAGCGCATCACCTTGCCCTGCCGGCAGATGACCAAGCTCTGAGCGATCGCGCTCACAAGACCTGAGCGAGGGCGTGGATGAGCAGTCCTGCCAGGCCACCGACCAGCGTCCCGTTGATCCGGATGAACTGCAGGTCGCGCCCCACGTGCAGCTCGATCCGGTCGGCGGCCTCCTGACCGTCCCAGCGCTGGATGGTGTCGGTGATGACCGTGGCGAGTTCGCTGCCGTAGCGATTGACGACGTGCGCGGCCGCGTCGGCAGCGTACGCGTCCAGCCGGTGGCGCAACGCGGCGTCGTCCAGCACCCGCTGCCCGAAGTCCGCCAGCGCCACGGCTGCACGCTCACGGACAGTGCTGTCCGGATCCTCGAGTGACGTGACCAGCGCCCGGCGCAGACTTCTCCACAGCGCGGTGGCTGCGACCACGACCTGCGGCTGGGTCAGCACCCGACGCTTGAGCCGCTCGGCCCGCTCCATCGTGTCGGGGTCGTGCTGCAGGTCCCGGGCCAGATCGCGCAGCAGGTCGTCCAGTGCCTTGCGAGCAGGGTTGTGCGGGTCGTCCCGGATGTCGGCCACCCAGGCGAGTGCCTCGACGTGCAGTCGGTCGGTGACCTTCTCGTCGAGCCACTGCGGTGTCCACCACGGGGCGCGGGTGGCGAGGATCCGGGCGACGGTCTCCTGGTTCGTCGACAGCCAGCGGTGGGACTCGCTCAGCGCCAGGTCGACGAGCCCGGTGTGCGCGCCCTCGTCGACCACGTCGGCCAGCAGGCGGCCGGTGACCTCGCTCAGCGGCTCGTCGACCAGCCGGGGCAGCAGCTCGGACTCGATCAGCGTCGCGACGTCGCGGTCGTCGATCTTCAGCAGCGCGGTGCGTACCAGCCCGGAGGCCTCGTCGACCACTCGACGGGCGTGCACGGGCGCGGACAACCAACCTCCGATGCGGCGGCTGACACCGGCATCGGCGACCCGTGCCCGGACTACGTCCTCTGCCAGGAAGTTGTCGGTGAAGAACTCCTGAAGGCTCACCGCGAGGAGGTCCTTACGGCGGGGAATCAGCGCGGTGTGCGGGATCCGTAGGCGCAACGGGTGCCGGAACAGCGCGGTGACCGCGAACCAGTCGGCGATCGCGCCGACCATGGAGGCCTCGGCCGCCGCGTTGACATACCCCCAGGCGCCGTCGCGGTCCTGGGTGAAGATGTACACGATCGCCGCCAGCACCAGCAGCGACGACGCCACCATGCGCATGCGGCGCAGACCGGCCCGGCGTGCCTCGTCGGCGGGGGTGTCGGTGCGCAGGCTGCGGGCGAGCTCGACGTCGGGCGGGGCGGAGCTCACGTGGACACCCACACCGCGTGGGCGGCCACGTCGCCGAGGTCGACGTGCTCGGGCGAGGAGTCCACAGCCACCCGGATCACGCCGGCGAAGGAGCGCCGCTCGACCAGGGTGACGGCCACGTCGAGCCCCAGTCCGATTGAGCTGAACCAGCGCAACATGTCCGGCTGCTCGTCGGAGATCCGCACCACCCGTCCCGACTCACCCGGCTCGAGGGCCGACAGCGGCCGGGCCGCGGAGGTCGGGGCATGACCGTCACTGCTGGGGATCGGATCGCCGTGCGGATCGCGGTCCGGGTGCCCGAGCCGATCGGCGATGCGTTCGATCAGCCGGTTCGACACCGCGTGCTCGAGCACCTCGGCCTCGGCGTGCACCTCGTCCCAGGAGTAACCGAGCGCACTCACCAGGTACGCCTCGAGCAGCCGGTGCCGGCGCACCATCGACAGCGCGTGCATCCGACCGTGCTCGGTGAGCTCGATCGCCGCGTACGGCCGGTGCTCCAGCAGACCCTGGTCGGTGAGCCTTCGCACGGTCTCCGACGCGGTCGAGGCGGCCACCCCCATCCGCTCGGCGAGCATCTTGGTGGTCACCGGCATGCTCGACCACTCTCGTGAGGTCCAGACCGCCTTGAGGTAGTCCTCGGTCACCGACGAGAGGACATGGCAGCTCAACGGTTCGGGCAACGGATCGACCACAGGCTCCACTCTACGAACCGACGACCTCGTGTCGTGCAGATCCGCCCCTGCTTGGACACAATCGTCCGGGTCGCAGTCAGGCCACCGGGCGCGCAGGTGCCGCAGACTCGAGCGCGCTTGCGATGGCTCGTCGTCGCCGCGCCCGCTGCACGGCGCGTGCCAGCAGTCCGTAGCGCGGCGAGGCGAGGAGGACGAGCGCGAAGCCGCATGCCGCGGCGAGGCCCATGGCCCCGGCGATGGATGCATCGATCGCGCTCGCCCCGGTGTGGCCGGCGAGAGCGCTCACCCAGCCGATGGACACGGTGAGGGCCACCATGACCCAGAGGCGATCGGTGAGCAGGTACGCCGTGGCGGCCGGGACGATGATCATGGTCACCACGAGGATGGCTCCGACCGACTCGAAGGCAATCACAGCGGTGATGGCCACAGCGATGAGCAGAAGTCGCGAAAGCAGTGCGGGCCGAATTCCGATCGTGCGCGAGAAGTCGGGGTCGAACGTGGTCGCCTTGATCTCCTTCCACAGCAGCGTGATCAGCGCCAGGTTGAATACCGATACGCAGGCGAGCTGGACGATCGAGCGCGCGATCTCGAATCCACCGATCGACACTGTCCGAAAGGGCGCGAAGGCGATCTCGCCATAGATCGTGGAGTCGAGGTCGAGATGGATGCCGGAGGCGTAGCGGGTGATGCCGAGCACCCCGAGGGAGAACAGGAGAGGAAAGACCAGCCCGATCGCGGCGTCGGACTTGACGAGCCCGGTGGCTTTCAGCGCGTCGATCGACAGCACGCAGACGACCGCGAACAGTGACGCGCCCACCACCACCGCGAGCGGAGCCCGGGTCTGGAAGAGCAGATAGACCATCACGATTCCGGGAAGGACCGCGTGGCTCACCGCGTCGCCCACGAGCGCGACCCTGCGCAGGACCAGGAAGGGGCCGATCAACCCGGTGGCCGTCGCCACGAGGCCAGCCGTGAGGATGATCGTCACATCGGTGCTCATGGCGACGGCGGTCTCCAGGTGCCCAGGGCGAAGAGTCTCTCCGTGTGTTCGTCGCCGAGGCTGGCCCGCAGGTCGTGGGGGTCCGGTTCGCGTGCGTCAGGAAGGTCGAGTTCCGCGCCGTGCTCGAGCCACAGGGTCCACAGATGACGGCGCTCGTGGACGCCGTGGGCTGCTCCCGCGCCCGCCCCGGACAGAAAGATGCGGTCCCCGTCTCGCTCGAGCATCCCGGTCCGGTGCAGATCGCGCAGGCCGCGCAGGATCTCCCGGCGCGGGCGCCCGCTCAACTGCGCGAGCTCCCGCTCGGTTGGGGGTGGGCCGGCGTGTACCGCGGTGTCGAGGTCGACCAGCACGCCCTCGTTGCGCGCGCGGCGACGGTCGCGGCGCAGCTTGCCAGCGCGCCAGAGCACCCCACGGCCGGGCGCGAGCAGGAGGCACAGGAGCACGGTGCCGAAGGCGACCAGCACGATGACCGGTCCGGTCGGCACCTCGGCACGCATCGACACCAGGGCACCCGAGACCCCGACTGCAGCGCCGATCACCCCGGCGAGGACGAGCATGCGTCCTAGCCGCCCGGTCAGCTGGCGGGCGGCGACCGTCGGCGCGATGAGCAGCGCGACCATGAGGATCGCCCCGACAGCACGCACGCCCACGATGACCGCGACGACGATGAGGGTCGTCATCGTGATCTCCAGAACGCGGACCCGCAGGCCGACCGAGCTGGCAAAGCTCGGATCGAACAGCGTGACCTTGAACGGTCGGAAAAGGACCGCGACCACGACGAGCGAGGCGAGCGAGAGCGCGCCCATCAAGGCGACATCACGCTCGAGGAGGCCGGCGGCCTGTCCGAACAAGTACGTGTCGAGCCCGGCCTGGCTGGCGTTGTTCAGGTCCGCGATGTAGGTGAGGAGCACGATCCCGAGCGAGAAGAAGCTCGAGAGCACAACCCCGATCGCGGCATCGGGGCGGATCCGGCTCGTCTGCTCGATCCCCACCATCAGCAACGCCGCCACGATCCCAGCAACGCCCGCCCCGACGAGCAGCGAGCCTGTGTCCTTGGCCCCGGTGACGATGAACGCGATCGCGACACCGGGGAGTGCGGAATGAGCCAGCGCGTCGCCCACCAGGCTGCGTCCACGCAACACCGCGAACGCACCGAGCACTCCTGCGGTGATGCCGAGGATCGCAGCCCCGAGCGCGACCACCGCATCGGTGTAGGGGAGGGGGATGAGCTCGATCAGGTGGTCCACAGATCCTCCTGCTCCCCTGGTGCGTCGGTCGTCACAGCTCCGTAGGCACGGCGCAGCGTCGCGGCGGTGAGTGCCTCGCTCACCGGCCCACAGGCAACCGCACGCACGTTGAGGACGAGCGCCCAGTCGAACGCCGAGCGCGCGGTCGCGAGGTCGTGATGGACGACGATCACCGAACGTCCCTCCGTGTCGCGCAACTCCGACAGGAGCCCCAGGAGCGAGGCCTCGGTGCGGGCGTCCACGCCGGCGAAGGGCTCGTCCATCACCAGCACGGGTGCCTGTTGGCAGAGCGCCCGAGCGAGGAACACCCGCTGACGTTGACCGCCCGACAGCGCGCCGATCTGGCGGGTGGCGTAAGGACGCATGCCGACCCGCTCGAGGCAGTCCTCGACGAGCATGCGGTCCGACCGCGCTACTCGGCGGACCCACCCGGTTTGCCGGTAGCGTCCCATCTCGACCACCTCGCGAACAGTGATCGGGAAGTCCCAGTCGACCGCATCGCGCTGGGGGACATAGGCGACGCGGCCAAGGGCGGAGCGCACCGGCCGGCCCTGGATGAGCGCTTGTCCGGAGTCGGACGCTACGAGGCCGAGCGCGGCACGCAGGAGGGTCGACTTGCCCGCTCCGTTCGGACCCACGATTGCCGACAGCGCTGCCGCAGGAAAGGCCGCGTCGACGTCCCACAGCACCGGTCGGGCGTTGTAGGAGACTGTGAGTCGCCGTACTTCGAGCGCCACTGGAACGGTCACAACAGTCCCTCGGCGATCAGCTCGCAGTTGTGACGCAGCATGCCCGGGTAGGTGCCCTCCGCTGTTCCGTCATCACCGGCGGCGTCGCTGAACAGCTCCCCGCCCACCTCGACCTGGTGGCCCTCCTGCTCGGCTGCAGCGATCACAGCGTCGATCGTCTGGCCGGAAACGCTCGACTCGACGAACACCGCACCAACGTCGCGCTCGGCCAGCAGGGTGGCCACCCGCTTGATGTCCTCGGTGCTCGCCTCGGTGGCCGTCGAGATGCCCTGGATCGCCTCGACGTCGAAGTCGTAGTGGCTACCGAAGTAGTTGAACGCGTCGTGGGAGGTGACGAGCAAGCGCGAGGGCTCGGGGATGCCCTCGAACATGGCGCTGCAGTCGGCGTCCGCCTGTGCGATCTTCCGCAGGAAGCCCTCGAGCCGCTCGTCGTAGCCCGGGGCGTTCTCCGGGTCGATCTCCTTGAGCGTCGTGGCGACGTCCCGTGCCGCGAACTCCCACAGAGTGGGGTCGAACCACACGTGTGGGTCGAACTTGCCCTCGAACTCGGCCGGCTCGAGCAGGCGATCCTCCGGGACCGCACCTGAGACTGCCGTCGTCCTTCGATCGGCGGCGAGCTCGACGAACAGATCAGACATGCGACCCTCGAGGTCGAGACCGCCGTAGAGGATCACATCCGCCTCACTCAACGTCTCGACGTCCCCCGCGCTCGCCTTGTAGAGGTGCGGGTCGACACCTGGGCCCATCAGGCCAGTCACCTCGACCCGATCTCCGCCGATCTGACGAGCCGTGTCCGTGATGAAGTTCGCCGTCGTCGTCACCCGGACCTGGCGATCCGCAATCTCCGCCGCACTCGATTCACCGGTACCCCCGCAGCCCGCTGCAGCTGCCAGCCCTCCCAGAACCAGTGCCGTTTCCACTCGGCAACGGAGGCTCGGTGCCCTGCGTGATCCCCGTCGTGTGGTCCGCTCGTGCCCCATCGGACTCCCTGCCTCGGTGTCATCGTCGTTGCCGTTCTCGTCCCACCGGCGGTGGTGGCTAGCTCCCCGCACCGGAGGCGTGCCGAACTAAAAAGTTAGGCATACCGAATTATATACAGCACAGGATGGGAACTCGCCAGTCCGGATCGCCACTCGCCCTCGGCGCGCACTGGTGCTCAAGCGCTGAGCGACCAGCCCTCCCGCATTGCGAGGACTGACACCGCGCCACCCCACGAACACACGGCCACGGCCACCGACGTGCCGACCAGGTGGTGCTGGCTGATCGCGACCAGCGGTGCCGGGCTGATCAGCGCCGCAGCCCAGGCCACCCCCGCTGCGGCGTACCCGAACCGCGGCAGGACGGGGACCAGCCGGATCGCGACGATGCCCAATGCGAGGCAGGGCATGGCGCCCACCACGGCGAGACCGGCCAGCTCGCGCACCTGGTCTCGGTCGAGGGTGTCCGGGCCGCTGCCGTAGTCGTACCACACGCGCACCGCCAGCACCGTGCTCAGTGCAGTCGACACCAGGAGCATCCAGACCAGGGTCTGGCTCGTCCAGCGCCACCGGTGTGGCGAGCTGTGCGAGGCGTGCATGCCGGTTGGACGTGCGGGTCACCTGGGCAGTTCCGTCGTGGGCGAACCGCTCCTGACCCTGATGAATGCCACCGGCCGGTCGTCCGTACACCGTGGTGACGCCCCGCCGGTGGGCGTGCCGAGCGGCGCGACGGAAGGTGGTGCCTCATGCTGGTCACCCGTGCTGTCGCACCGCCCGTGTTCACCTCGCCCCGGCGCCGGCGGGTCCGCGTCCAGCACGGCGTCTTACTCGCGAGCAGGTCGACAGCGGAAGGGGCCGCGATGAAGCCCGCCACGTCCTCGGGTCGTTCCGGCTTCCTCGAGCCCGACGTGCGCATCGCCTACCGCGAGTACGGGTCGAGCCTGCTCGGCTTCGCCATGAACGAGGTCGGCGACCGTGGGCTGGCCGAGGAGCTGGTCCAGGAGGTGTTCGTCCGTGCGGGCGGTCGGGCGAGCGGTAGGACCCTGGACGTTCGTCCCTGCGCACCTGGCTGTTCGCCATCGCCCGCAACCTCGTGATCGACGCCCGCCGAGCACGCGGCGCCCGACCGCCACTCAGCCTGGTCAGCGCCATCGACCGGGCTGCCCCGGACGACTTCACCGCCGGGGTCGAGGCGCGCATGCAGGTTCACGCCGCCATGCACGAGCTGAGCGCGGCGCACCGCGAGGTGATCGAGCAGGTACACCTACGCGGACGGACGTACGAGGAGCTCGCCGCCCTGACCGGCGTACCGGTGGCGACCCTGCGGACCCGGGCCTACAACGGGCTGCTGGCGTTGCGGAGGACGATGGAGTCGACGGGGTGGACGGAGTGGCCCCATGACCGACACGACGGAGAACCCGATGGACCCGCGGGCGCGCCTGCGAGCTGATGGGAGCAGCCGTGTTCGGATCCCTGGGCACGGCGGAGTCCGAGGAACTGGAGCGACTCCTGCAGGCCGATCCGGACGCTGCCCGCGAGCTCGAGGAGCTGCGTGCGACCCGCGACCATGTTGCCCCCCGCAGGCTCGGGGGTGGCCTTCGAGGCGACGCCGTCACCGGATCTCGAGTCACGGGTCGTCGATGCGCTCAGCAGCCCGGCCAAGCCGCCGGAGCTGGTGCCGGCGGCCGCTCCGACCTGGACCCGGCCCTGGGCACTGGTCGCCGCCGGGGCTGCCCTGGCGCTTGTCGCAGGACTGGGCGGCTGGGCGATCGGCCAGCGAGAGCCTGGGGTGCCGACGGGCCACCGGGGACCCTCGGTGCCACCGAACCGATCTCGTTCACCGGCGAGCCGCGTGGCGTTGACGTCGACGCCTCGATCGTGGCGCACACCTGGGGCACCGAGACCGTCATGACCATCGACGGCCTGCAGCAGGGGGCGTACACGGTGCAGGTCGTGGGAACCGGCGGCGAGACGGTCGACTCGGGCACCTTCATCGCGCCCGCCCAGGGCATCACCGACTGTCGGATGATCGCCGCGGTGGTGCGCCCGGAGGCAGACGCCATCGTGGTGTCGGACTCCGATGGGGCTGTGGTGATGAGCTCGCAGCTGCCCCGGACTACCTGACCCGCCCGTCCGTGAGTTGCGCCCGCCCGTCCGTGAGTTGCGCCCGCCCGTCCGTCAGTTTGCGCCCCGCCGATCCGTAAGCACGGACCGGCACAACCAAACTCACGGACCGGCACGACCAAACTCACGGACCGGCGACCCGTGAGATCCGGTCCGGCTGGTTGACTGTCCGGCGCCGCCTGCGACAGGAGCGGAGAGCCCTGTGGAGATCGTGATCGTGCCCGGCCCCGAGGACACCGGCATCGTCGTCGCCGACGCCATCGCGGCCGCGATCCACGCCGGTGCCACGACGCTCGGCCTGGCCACCGGCTCCTCCCCGCTGGCCGCCTACGCCGAGCTGGCCCGACGCTGCGCAGCCGGGCAGCTGACCTTCGCCGGGCTGCAGGCGTTCCTGCTCGACGAGTACGTCGGTCTGCCCGCCGACCACCCGCAGGCGTACGCGAACTTCATCCGCGATCGGCTGGTGCGCCACGTCGACCTGGACCCGGCTCGGGTGCACGGCCCTGATGGCACGGCCGCAGACGTGCTGGATGAGGCGTTGCGCTACGACGCATCGATCACGGCTACCGGGCCGGTCGACGTGCAGGTGCTGGGCATCGGCGTCAACGGACACATCGGGTTCAACGAGCCGAGTTCGTCACTGACATCCCGTACCCGGATCAAGACCCTCACCGCACAGACCCGCCAGGACAACGCGCGGTTCTTCGGCTCGATCGATGCGGTGCCCCAGCACGTCATCACCCAGGGACTCGGCACCATCTGCGAGGCGCGGCACCTGGTTCTCACTGCCTCCGGGAGTCGCAAGGCGGCAGCGGTCGCTGCCGCCGTCGAGGGCCCGCTGTCGGCGTCGTGCCCGGCCTCGGTGCTCCAGTGGCACGCGCACGCCACCGTGGTCGTCGACGAGGCGGCCGCGGCAGACCTGCATGCCGCCGACTTCTACCGCTATGTGCTCGCGCACAAGATCGCTGATCAGGGTTATTGAGCCGGCGTCGCCACCGACGACGCGTCGGCGTAGTCCAGCCCACCTGTCATCGACTGAACCACTAGGACGCAGGTCCGACAGTGCCCGCCATGACCGACGTGGCCAGCGACGGTGTGAACGGCAGGTCGGGCAGGAGCATGCCCTGAACCGCATGGTAGGCGTCCGGCTTGCCATGCCACACCGTGCTCGTCACGTGACCCAGCGGGTCGAGCTCGTGGTGCCAGCCGCCGTGCGCGCGGTCCACGAAGGGCTCGACCGCTCGCCACAACCGTTGCGCCCAGGCAGCGTGCTCGTCGCGGCCGGTGCGCTGGGCGATCACCTCGCCGGTCATGACTGCCTCGATCGCCACCCAGTGCATCCGCTCGACGACGACCGGGGCGTCCTCCCAGTCCACTGTGTACAGGAACCCCGGGAACCCGTCGGCTTCCCAGCCGATCTGCACGGCCGTGGCGAACAGCGCCGTGGCATCGTGCAGCAGCCACTGCGGCGGTTCGTGCAGCGCCGACTCCAGGTGCAGGAGCAGCCTCGCCCACTCCAGCAGGTGCCCGACGGTCACGCCGTACGGCCGGAACGGGTCGGCCGGCGAGCCGGCGTTGTACTCGGTGCGCACCCGCCATTGCGAGTCGAAGTGCTCGGGCAGCCGCCAGTCGCGCTCGGCGGCGACCCGGTGCACGATCCGCTCGGCGATGCGCAGCGCGCGCTGGGTCCAGCGGGCCTCACCGGTGACCGCTCCGGCAGCGAGGAACGCCTCGACGCCGTGCATGGCGCTGTTGGTCCCCCGGTAGTCCTCGGTCTGTGTCCAGGCCCGGTCCCAGCTCTCCCGGCAGGAACCCGCGTCGTCGTCCCAGAAGTGCTGGTCGACCACCTCGAGTGCCTGCGCAAGCAACGGCTCAGCACCGGGGACTCCGGCCAGGTGGGCCGTCGAGGACGCCAGGACCACGAACGCGTGGTCGTACATCGCCTTGCGCTCGTCGACTGGCGCACCGGCAGTGCCGAGGTGGCCGTACCAACCGCCGTGCTCTGCGTCGTGGAACGCTTCGGCAAGCGCGTCGACACCGGATCGCGCCAGGTCAGCGGCATCGGGACGGCCCAGCAGGTGCGCCAGCCCGAAGACGTGCGTCATCCGTGCGGTGATCCACAGCTGGTAGCCCTGGGTAGGGTCCGGCTCCCCGCGGACGTCGAGGTAGGCGAAGCCAGGTGCCCCGGGCACAGCCGACCGTTGCGCGAACTCCAGCAGTCGGCCCAGCTCGGCGGTCCGACCAGCTGCCGTGGCCAGCGGCTGCGCGCCGCCGGTCACGCTCCCCCCTGTTGCGGCTCGGGGAGCGGGTGGTAGACCCCGGCCACCTCCTTGCCGGACATCGCGGCGATGGCGCTCATGATGTCATCGGCCATCGCGCGACGCGCCTGGGCCGGCCGGAACCCGCCGTACGCGGCCGGGTCGATCGGCTCACCGAAGGCGATGCGGACCTTGGCCAGCCTGAGCCGTCCACCGATGGGCAGCACCCGCTCGGTGCCCTGCACGGCCACCGGCACGACCGGGCACGACGCGGTCAACGCCAGCCATCCCACGCCGGTGTGCCCGCGGTAGAGCCGCCCGTCTCGCGAACGGGTGCCCTCCGGATAGATGCCGAACGCCGCACCCTGCTCCAGCACCCCCAACGCGACGTCCAGGGAAGCCTGCGAGGCGCGGTTGTCGTTGCGCTGCACCGGCACCTGTCCCACCGTCGTGAAGAACCACCGGAGCAACGCGCCCTTGACGCCAGTGCCGGTGAAGTAGTCGGACTTGGCAAGGAAGCTGATGTGGCGCGGCGCCGCCAGGGGGATCACGACACTGTCCACGAAGGACTGGTGGTTGCTGGCCAGGATCACCGGTCCCGTTGTGGGGATGTGTGACCGACCGGTGATCGTGGGCCGGTAGAGGACGCGGAAGACCACCAGCAGCACTAGCCGCAGCACCCGGTACAGCACGTCGCTTCCCTCAGCCGGCACCCCCGTTCGGTGCAATCCGGTCTCCGATGGCGCTGAGCCTGCCCCCTACAGCTGCAGACGGCAACCGAGACCGTGGGGCGAGCCCATCCACAACGCCGATACTGCACGACTTGAGTCCCAGCGCCGATGTACGTAGGGTTGTCCACTTCGTGGCGGCCGCCGAATCCCACCCCGCCGCCACGGACCCAATCGTCGACGAACTGATCCGACAGGGGTGGGAGCGGGGGACCCGAGTACGTCGGTCCCTGACTGATCGACAGTCCCAGACCTATGGGGTGAAGCCGCGCACGAGCGGCCGGGTGCTCTCCATCCGAACCCGACAGCTGACCTCGCAGGCGACGGAGAGGAGCCACTCATGTCCTATGTTCCACGCCACCGAGCAGTCACGCCCAAGCGCGGGGCCGTTCGGGCCGCGACCATGACCGCAACGGTGGCAGTTGCCGTAGCCGCCCCCATGGTCGGCGGCGCCGGCACCGCCTCGGCAGCCGACGACAGCACGTGGGACGCCCTTGCCCAGTGCGAGTCCAGCGGTGACTGGCACATCAACACCGGCAACGGCTACTACGGCGGTCTGCAGTTCTACCAGCCCACGTGGGAGGGCTACGGCGGTCTGCAGTACGCCTCGCGGGCCGACCTCGCCTCGCGCTCGGAGCAGATCGCGATCGCCGAGAAGGTGCTCGTGGGCCAGGGCTGGGGCGCGTGGCCAGCGTGTACCGCCCAGCTCGGCTTCGGTGACGCCGAGGCCGCCGGAACGCCGGCGGCACCGAGCGCGCCGAGCGGCAACGCTGCGTCGCACACGCACCCGCACGGCTCTGCGGCACAGCCGCAGGGTGGCGACTACACCGTGCGGGCCGGCGACACCCTGTCGGGCATCGCCGCCGCGCAGGGCGTGTCGGGCGGATGGCAGGCGCTGTACGACGCCAACCGCGGCGTCGTCAGTGACCCCTCGCTGATCTACGTCGGCCAGAGCCTCCAGCTGCCCTGATCGACCCGCGTACGTCCGGCAGGCCCCCTGCTCCGTGCAGGGGGCCTGTCGCATGCCGGATGGGTGTCCCGTTGACATGCCGACACGCTCACGGGCCTAGACATGGCCGCCGACCTCGCTGATGCCACCGCGGCCCGAGGAGTCATTGGCGCTGCGGTGGACTCCTTCGGCCACGTCGACATCCTCGTGTGCAACCACGCCCGCAGCGGGGCCGACGGGGCGCTGCTGGCCATCGACGCCGACCAGCTCGACGAGCTCTTCAGCTGAGGGCGTGGGTGCCGTCCGGAGTGACGATGTAGACGTGGCCGGTGGGTGCCTGCCAGACGTACACGCCGGTGCATGCTTGGTGTAGTCGCCAGTTGCCGTGGGTCTTGACCCGGTGGTGGCCACGGCACGCGGGGCCGGCGTTGCCGGTTTCAGTTGGTCCGCGTGGCCACGGCACGCTGTGTTCGTAGTCGCACGCTCGGGACGGTCGCTCGCAGTAGGGGAACCAGCAGGTCGCGCGCATCAGCACGGTCTGCTCGCGCAGCTGCACCGACGGTCGGTAGCCGGGGGACGTGTAGGTGGCGTTCAGGTCGATCACTGGGGCCACCCGCACTGTCGCAGTGGTGGTGGCAAGCAGGTCGCGCACGGTGGGCATCGACAGGACGCCGAGGTCTTCGAGGTCCAGGGTTCCGTCGGCGCCCAGGTGCACGTACAGGGTGATCGCGTCCAGCAGCCCAGCGCACTCCTGGCCGGGATCATCCGCCTCGGCCCCATCGTCTGTCTCGGCGTCGGTTGGTTCGTCGCTGGCCGGTTCGTCGCTGGCCGGGGACCGCAGTTCCCTGGCGAGCCGCATCAGCCGGGCCACCTGCACCGGCGCAGCGAGCAGCACCAGGGCGCGGGCGCGGCGCTGATCGAAGCTCTGGTCGTCGGGTCCGAAACCTGCTGGTTCGCCGTGCGCACGGACCACCCGCCCGATCGCCGTGGCCAGCTCGTCGAGACGGTGGTCCAAGACGGTGGCGCCGATGCCGTCCAGGGTGCCGTAGATGTCGGCGTGCTCGTCACGGGTGTGTCCGATCCACACCTCCCGGCGCTGACTGGCCCGCTCTGCCCGGGCCTTGGCGGCCGCGGGGTCGCGGGTGCCCACGATCCGGTCGATGATCTGCTCCAGCTTCCCGGCGGTCACGGTGGCCAGGATCGGGGTGATCTCACTTTGCACCGCCGTCAGCGTGGCCGGGTCCAGCCAGCGGGTGCGATCAGCGATCATCCGCGGACGTCGGGTGTCGCCGTTGCCGGCGCGGGCGTTGAACATCACCACGTGCAACCGTGCGGTCAGGTCCAGCGAGTCCGCGATCAGCCGGGTAGCGATCGCCCGGGACACCTTCAGCGCCGCGGCCCACTCCGACGCCGCGAAGGATCCAAGCGGACGAGTGTCTTCGCCGCCGAGCTGGATGCGTCGCTCCACCCCGGGTCCGGGTGGGAACCCGAAGCGCCGTTCGGTCTCATCCGGGCCGGGCCGGTGGGCGGCGAACGCGGCGGTGACGTCGAAAAGCATCATGTCGGTCCAGGACTGCTGACGGGTCACCGCTTGGGCGAACACCACACACTCGTCATCGGACAACGACGCGACATCCACATCGGCCAACATCGCCGCCAGCTTGGGCCCGCCGAGTGTCATCGCCCAGGTGTGGGCCCGAGCGGACACCGGAGCACGCCGCCGCTCATCGTCGGCGTCCTCCTCGTTCAACCGCTGCCACCGTGCCTCCGCCAGCGACGCAGCCGACAACAGCCCACTGCGCATGGCGGTGTCAGCGTCGTCGGGCATGCTGTCCGCAGACGGCTCCTCGACTGGCTCGACCGGTTCGGCTGTCATACCTTGATTATATTCGCTCACCTGTTCGATAGCGAGCTTTCCACAGGCGCCAAATGACCCGATCGAGCGGTACCGTCCCTGCATGGCCTCCTCGGAGCTGCGCTACGGCAGACTTGTCCTGCTCGGTGCAGTCGTGGCCTTTCTCGCAGGCGCTGCGGTCCAGGCCGTGCGCACGGTCCCCGACCCGGACCTGTTCTCGTCCTCGACCGGGACGATCATCTCCATCACCGTGACCGCCGTCGCGATCGTGCCCCTCATTCACCGTCCGCCGTCCTGGCTGATCCGCAGGAAGCCGACCGGCGACGCGCACTGACCCGTCTGCTCGAGCTCAGGGTTCGACGCGCGGTCCCTCCGCACCCGTCTCGAGAGCCGCGGCCACAGCCGTCCGTCGTCCGGCGTGCGGTAGTTCTGGAACTCCGCGAGCGTCTGGTCGGCCAGGTTGTTGCGGTCGACCAGGAACAGCACACGGGTGAACCCGCCGTGCTTGAACAACCGGTACGACGACGTCACCGCGGTGTACGTCTTGCCGGCTCCGGTGGCCATCTGCACCAGCGACCGGTCGAAGCGCTGCTCGCGAAGCGACCTCTCGACACCGTGGATCGCTGTGATCTGAGCCGGCCGCAGCGGCGCGGTGTCCAGCTCGGGCAGGTGCCGGACCTTGGCCTGCCAGGTCGCTCGATCCGGGTCGACCTCGGCATCACGCAAGACGCGCGCCAGCGTAGCCGGCTGCGGGAACGCGAAGACCCTGCGTGCCCGCGCGTCCGGGTCGAAGCCGTTGGTGAGGTGGGTTTCCGACCCGCTCGCCTC
>Ga0136630_1000043_pt1 | contig 33452 bp, 31 predicted proteins | sample AntDrymUQ5682106_2_FD_105496 | JGI IMG/M metagenome (GOLD analysis project Ga0136630, IMG submission 105496) | Polar desert sand microbial communities from Dry Valleys, Antarctica - metaG UQ568 (21.06) | ecosystem: Environmental > Terrestrial > Soil > Desert | place: Antarctica: Dry Valley...
AGTGGTATCGGGTTGTGGGAGATCAGGGAACAGCGAAGGTTCTTTACTCATGGTGCCAGGATCGCATATTCATGATCAATTGGCGATCCCCTGCAAACAATTTTTTCACAGCCTCTGAGTCGTGAGCGTCGGGGCATCGGCAGAACCTCCTCGTTGCGTCATCATTAATGCGTACACTTAAAAATACCATAAGTATGGAACGTTGCTGCTCATCAACACATGGAGATCCGCCTGTTTTTTTGCCGAGGACGATTTCCGCTTCTATGTTGACCGGCGGTCAAGCGCCTGGGGCGGGACCTGCGAGAGCGGCGCGAGGCGTATCAGGCGCTGTTCAATGTTCAAGGCGCATCTGGACGACCCTAGTGACGCAGATCCGCGCGGCAACCAATGTAACTATGCTCTGCCAATCAGCGGTTTCAGCTTGACATCAAACGAACGGTCGGCAGGCCTGCGACGAAGGGCAAGCCGGGCCGGCCGAGGACCCGAGCGCAGCACCCCAATGAACAGCTTGGCCTGCTATGGTATAGTAGGCTTTTCCGCTATCACCCTATTACCTATTACCTATTACCCAGATGTCGAAGACACTCCGCACTGTCAAGAACTCAATCAAGGTTGCTTCGGTGAGCCGAAGCAAGGCTCTCACCGCTGCGAAGAACGTGAAGGCAAGCCGCACGAAAGACACGGCTAGCGCGAAGTCGTATTCGTACAAGAGCGCGCCGTCTCTGGTGAAGAAGTAGCCGATGCCCAGAGGCACTTACGATCAGAACGTCTTCGTCAATTGCCCCTTCGACCCCAGCTACGCGCCAATCTTCGACGCTATCATCTTCGCGATCCACGATTGCGGCTTTGTGGCGCGATGCGCCCTCGAAGAAAGCGATAGCGCACAGGTTCGAGTCGAGAAGATCTACGGCATCATCTCGGAGTGCCGGTTCGGTATCCACGATGTGTCGCGAACGGAGTTGGACGCGACCTTAGGGTTGCCGAGGTTCAACATGCCCTTGGAGCTTGGCATCTTCCTCGGTGCACGGAAGTTTGGTGGCGGGCGTCAGCGCCAGAAGAGGTGTTTAGTGCTGGACCGGGAACGGTTTCGCTATCAAGCCTACCTTTCGGACATATCAGGCCAGGATATAAAGGAGCACGCTGATGACCCCGCAAAGGCCATAAAAGCGGTCCGAGATTGGCTCAGCCACTTCGCTCCTAAGGACGTGATGCGACCGGGTGGAAAAAAGATGGCGAAGCGGTATGGGATCTTCCTAGATGAGCTCCCGGCCCTGCTCAGAGAGGTGGATGTCGAGCGAGAGGAACTCATCTATAACGACTACACGACGATCATGGTCGGGTGGTTAAGGGTCAATCCGTGGGGGTAAAATGAGCAAGGTAGCCCGTGTGCAGCACAGCGGAATACGGGGAGGCTGGTGCCATGATCACGCCCGGATTCCGTTGCACTCCATCCAGGCTACTCTCTCTCACTGGGGGAATTAGACACGGTAGGATGGAAACCGGTGAAGGACACGCTGCTGCAATCATCGAGCGCCAGCGCGACCGCCAAACCCGCGAGTTCAAGTGTGTGATCCGCGGGCCCATACTCGATGACCGCCAAGCAGAAACCATTGTCAAAATCGGTCCCACCGGAAGGCTTGTCGTCATTACCGTATACCTCGCCTAGCGAACGTTGCGCCTCATGTGGGCAAGCTGGGGTTCAGCTTCGCGAGGTCACCCGGAGTTTTGGTCATCGTGCTAAACTTCTCATGATAGAGAGCATCCCGATGTGGTCATGTCCCCATTGCGGTGAGTCGTATTTCAAGGCTCAAACCATGCACGAGATTGAACGTATTAAGGCACTTCGTAAGTCCGTAGCAGTGGCTCGCCATGTGCCGGTCGCTGTTTTCACAAGCAATGTGTCCAACAAGGCGCTCCACCATCGCACACACAGATCGCGCCGACGGGATCCGGATAATCAGCGCGCGGATGGCCACACCTCGCGAAAGACGAAAATATGAAACGCAAAAGCCACGAACTCGATGACGATCTGCGCCCTGAGTACGATTTAGATTTTTCCAAAGGTGAACGCGGTAAGTACTTCAAGCGCCTTTGGAAGGAGGGCTCGAATGTTGTGGTCCTTGACCCCGACGTATTAGAAGCCTTTCCCGATTCCACCGCCGTCAATACCGCTCTGCGGTCGCTTCTTGGTCTTGCACAGGTGTCAGCAGGCCTTACATCGCGTTCGAGGCGGACGCGGCAAAAAACGCCGGGCCGCCCAACTTAAGCGTGTGTGCCGGGCATGGCACGAAGCGAGTTGGGTGAAAGTCCCGAACCAGCCCGCGGGCGGAAGCCCCGCAGGGGTGTTCCGCCGAATGACACGTCACCAGATTATCGTCTACGCTCGCCGGCGGCAACGTCCAACGCACCCTCGCCGTCCCAATTACGTGGATAGGCACCTGCCTTCACCCACCGATGAAATGTCGAATGGGGCCACGCCCCCTTCAACCCAGCACTGCTCGGAAAAAAAGGTTAACAACGCAACATAGAATCTACGCTCGCTATGCCCGAGTGGCCAGATGCTCGTATCCGAGCAGTGCTGCCGGGTTAAATCCTTCGATCCCCCACCTTGGCAACCTTCGCGAGCCGTCTTGATAGCTCTTGAATAGCGGCTCTAGGTCTTTCGGGGAGTCAATTGCGAGCAGAACTTTGACCCGATTGAAGTAGGCCTTTGAAGCTGACCGGGCGAAAATCTCGAAGGCGCTGTTGAAATGGCCGAGATACAACAGAGTTTCTGGCCACCAACACTTATAATCATCCTTGGCCTCGATCTCTGCTCGCATGAACGCCACAAAATCTGCCTGCAGAAGATAGCGGAATTCGATTCCTGTTCCGTTACATCGCTCTTTTAATAGATCGGCTCTGACGGACAACCTGCGCAGGCTCAATCTCTTGTTCCGATGTTCTAAGGATTGCATGTACTTCCGGAACACAACAAAACTGACCATTACATCTCGTCCATAGTCAGAGTTGCCAGGAAGGTAGTACTGCTGTTCAAGCAGATAATTCGCTTGATCCAGTCGGTCGTGCCTTAGGAACACGGCCATGGCATACAGAAACAACTCGTGAACCAAAAACATAAGGTTGTCGAAATCCCATTCATTCCACTGAGAAATGTGTCCAGGCCTGTTCATGTACGGTATCAAGCTCTCGAACAAGCGATGAATCCTCTGCACAAGTTCTTGGGTTGGTGAATACTGCGCGACGGTGATGAAAAGTTGAATAGCCTCGTTGCGAAATGGTAGGAACTCCGAAATGCTCGCCACTACTGCGTCGTCGAACTCTCCGTCGGGTCGCGATAGCCTAAAGCGTTCCAAATTCGAAGCGAAGGAGTTGCAGTACTCTTCGAAAGCACCGGCGGCGAATGCCTTGTTATTTTTTAGGGCATAAACGCATCTCTTGAATTTCGCGGTCGTACCAAGCGAAATGTGCTCCCCTTCAGATAGAAATGATGGTCTGCTTCCAAGCTCAGGCTTGACGTAGAGAGGCTTGTCAAATATCCACCTCAGCAATTTTTCAAAATTCTCTGAATACCGGTCGGCCTCGCTCAGGTCAATGTATATGCGAGAGTCGTAATACGTTGGAATAAATGGTTTGCCGTTTTCATCTTTCTCCGAAACAATAGCTACAAATTTCTCTTGGGCTTGGTTCTCATACACTTTTCTAGAAATAATTTGTGTCTCCGTTCCTACCCCGCCAGCCCGACCGTCGGCTTTGGCCGCATATGTTTCATCAGAGACAATCGCAACTTTGTTTATATCTGGATTGGTGACCATCTGCTCCATAAAAGCGACGGCGTCATGACCTTCTCTAAGATCCCACTTGTCCAGGATCACGTCAACGCCAGACTCACGCAGCTCTGTAGCCAGATCCACGACCCACTGTTCGTGCTCAGCATCTGCCCAGCTATATGAAATGAAGAGTTTAGGAGCGGTCATGCGCCTACGGCTCTATGAGTATAAAACGACTAAGCTCACCGGGCGCGACGATAGGAGCGCTCCCATGGAGCGTCTGGTTGGGCGTTAAAGATCTTGGGGCCTCAGCCCTGTGCGCTTTCCGATCCGAGCCAGCATTCGCGGCCCAATCTCGTCGCTGTCGGAATTCGTGGTCAGAGCAAAAATGCATGTGGTAGTCTAAGCGCTGTTTCACCCAACGAGCAAATGGACTTGCGCATGGCCCGAATTCCACACCGAATTCCAACCTCGAATTCCTACGAGCCGGTCGTACCGCATCGTTCGGGTGGCCGCGACGTAGTACACGTTGATTCCCTCGCGCACGGCTAGCGGTCGGCGCGTTGGCGGGAGGCGCAGCCTGCCGTTTGTGCTATCTTCCCGGCGATGGAGAAACCGTCCGAATTGAAACCCCGCTGGCAGTTCTGGATCGACCGCGGGGGTACGTTCACAGATATCGTCGCCCGCAAGCCCGACGGGCGGGTTTTAACCCACAAGCTCCTCTCCGAAAATCCTGGCCGTTATACCGACGCGGCGCTCGCCGGCATTCGTTATTTTTTAGGCCTCAGCCACGATGCGCCGATCCCAAGTGAGGGAATCGAGGCCGTGAAGATGGGCACGACTGTCGCGACCAATGCCCTTCTCGAACGCAAGGGTGAACCGACACTGTTGGTGGTGACAAAGGGTTTCCGCGATGCGTTGCGCATCGGCTACCAGAACCGCCCCCACATCTTCGCGCGCCACATCATCATGCCGGAGATGCTCTACGCAGACGTGATCGAGGTGAGGGAGCGCGTCGGCCCCCGCGGCGAGGTGCTCGTACCGCTGGATCTTGGGGGGGCTGAAAACGAGTTGCGAGCCGCGTTCGCCCGCGGCTTGCGCGCGGTCGCGATCGTTTTCATGCACGGCTATCGCTATCCGGTCCACGAGCGGCAGGTGGCGCAGAAAGCCCGTGAGATCGGCTTCACGCAGGTCTCGGCATCGCACGAAGTCAGCCCGCTGATAAAATTCGTGAGTCGGGGCGACACCACGGTCGCGGACGCCTATCTCTCCCCGATCCTCAGCCGCTATGTCGAGCGCATGACACGGGAGCTTCATGGCTCGCGTTTACTGTTCATGCAATCCAATGGCGGGCTGGCAGAGGCCCATCGGTTCCGCGGCAAGGACAGCATCCTCTCCGGCCCGGCAGGCGGTGTGGTCGGGGCGGTCAGGACAGCGCTCGCCGCGGGATTCGACAAGGTCATCGGCTTCGATATGGGCGGCACCTCCACCGACGTCTCCCATTACGCGGGCGAGCTCGAACGCGCCTTGGAGACGCAAGTCGCCGGGGTACGGCTTCGCGCCCCAATGCTGTGCATCCATACGGTGGCTGCGGGCGGCGGCTCGATTCTTCACTTCGACGGCATGCGCTATCGGGTAGGGCCCGAATCGGCAGGGGCCTACCCCGGGCCGGCGTGTTATCGCGCCAACGGACCGCTCACCATCACCGACTGCAACGTGATGCTCGGCAAACTGCAACCGAAGTTCTTTCCGTGCGTATTTGGTGCGTGCGGCGATCAGCCGCTCGATGCCGAGATCGTGCGAGGCAAGTTCGAGGATCTCGCGGCGGAGATCACGGCCGCCATCGGCGATAACCGATCGCCGGTGGAAGTGGCCGAGGGCTTCGTTCAGGTCGCGATAGAAAATATGGCCAATGCCATCAAGAAGATTTCGGTGCAACGCGGATACGATGTCACCGCCTATTGTCTATGCTGCTTCGGCGGGGCGGCCGGACAACATGCCTGTTCGGTCGCCGACGCCTTGGCGATGGATAAGGTCTTCATTCACGCTCACGCCGGTGTGCTTTCCGCCTATGGCATGGGACTCGCCGAGGTGAGCGTCATGCGCGAGCGCGCCATCGAAGCGAAGCTCGATCCGGCGCTCATGCCGGGCCTGCGCACCGTTTTCGAGGAGCTTGCGACGGAGGGCCGCGAATATTCGAGGGATCAAGGGAGTCCGCGGTGGCGGGTGGCTAAGCGCGTGCATCTGCGTTACGAGGGAACGGACTCTGCGTTGACGGTCAATTCTGCCGCGCCGAATCACATGATCGAGCAGTTCGAACAGGCCTACCGCCAACGCTACGGTTTTTTAATGACCGATCGCCCGCTCGTCGTGGAAGCGGTTTCCGTCGAAATGACGGGGTTGGGAGACGTATCGGAAGAACCTCCGCTGCCGCCATCTCCTGCCGCGAAGGTAGAAGTGGCCGGCTCTCCGGCACCCGCTGAGATCGTGACCATGCGCAGCGGCGGCTGTCAGCATCCGACGCCGATCTATGAGCGGGATAAGCTTCGGCCCGGCGATCGGATCGCAGGACCCGCGATCATCGCCGAAGCCAACGCAACCACCGTGATCGAGCCGGGCTGGCAGGCCGCCGTCACGCCACAAAACTGTCTGGTGCTCACGCGCAAGGTCCCTCGCCCGAAAAGCACCGCGCTAGGCGTCCGGGCCGATCCGGTGATGCTGGAAATATTCAGCAACCTGTTCATGTCGATCGCCGAGCGGATGGGCGCAGCGCTCGCCAACACCGCTTACTCGGTCAACATCAAAGAGCGCCTGGACTTCTCTTGCGCGCTGTTCGATGCCGCGGGGCAGTTGGTCGCCAATGCGCCTCACCTGCCCGTGCACCTCGGGTCGATGAGCGAGAGCGTGCAAGCGGTGAGGCACGCGAACGCCGACACGATACGTCCGGGTGACGTCTACCTGCTGAACGCCCCTTACCGCGGTGGCACGCACCTGCCGGACATGACCGTCATCACCCCGGTATTCGAGGAGGCGGGCGAGCGCATTTTTTTCTACCTCGGCTCGCGCGGGCATCACGCCGACATCGGTGGGATGACGCCAGGCTCCATGCCTCCGGCGAGTCGCCATATTGAGGAAGAGGGTGTGTTGATCGACAACTTCCTCCTCGTCGATCAAGGCCGCTTGCGCGCGGGTGAGTTACTGAAGATCCTGACCTCGGGCCGCTATCCCGCGCGCAACCCGAGGCAGAATCTGGCCGACGTGCGCGCGATGATCGCTGCCAACGAAAAAGGCGTGCAGGAGCTCCGCCGCATGGTGGCTTACTTCGGCCTGAAAGCCGTGCAGGCCTACATGCAGCATGTTCAAGATAACGCCGAGGAATCGGTGCGGCGAGCGATCGAGGTGCTTCGTGACGGTGAGTTCATTTACGAGATGGACCATGGCGCGGCGATCAAGGTCAAGATCACGATAGACAGGACCACACGCACCGCGGTGATCGACTTTACCGGCACCTCGCCGCAGCAGGCGAACAACTTCAACGCACCGGCGGCCGTGACCTTGGCCGCGGTGATTTACGTTTTCCGGACACTCGTCGACGATGACATCCCGCTCAACGCCGGGTGCCTCAAGCCCTTGACGGTCATCATCCCGGCGAGCTCGATGCTCAACCCGCGTTACCCGGCGGCAGTGGTGGCGGGCAATGTCGAGACCTCGCAGTATGTCACCGACGCGCTTTATGGGGCGCTCGGTGTGATGGCCGCCGCGCAAGGCACTATGAACAACTTCACCTTCGGCAATGAGGAGTATCAATACTATGAGACCATCGCCGGTGGCTCGGGCGCCGGGGAGGGCTTCGACGGCACCGACTGCGTGCAGACACACATGACCAACACACGCTTGACCGATCCCGAGGTCTTGGAGTGGCGCTTCCCGGTGTTGCTTGAGAGTTTCCACATTCGCCACGGCTGCGGCGGCCGGGGCCGATACCGCGGCGGGGACGGCGCGGTGCGCCGGGTGCGGTTCCTGGAAACGATGAATGCGGCGATCCTATCGAGCCATCGGCGCATACCGCCCTACGGGCTCGCGGGCGGCGAGCCGGGTCAGGTCGGGCGCAACTCGGTGGAGCGGGCAAACGGTAAGGTAGAATCCTTGGGCGGGTGCGCGGAGACCATGATGCGGCCCGGCGATGTCTTGGTGATTGAAACGCCTGGCGGTGGTGGATACGGAACGGCCCGGACCCCGGCCGCCGAAGCCGATGAAGCGTTTTAAAGGCGTCAGGGTAGGTCATCCTCAAACTGCGCGCATTGCCAGCATTCTGTGAACTGCGGCTCGATCCATTCGCCGCACGCCGGACAGCGCCAAGGCTCCCTGCCGGATCCGCCTTCTAAAACCGAAGCGATGAGAGTGCGAGCCTGCGGCAGATCACTCTCTTCGATCACCCAAAGCTCGGGCCAACAGGCGCCCGGCGGCAGCTCCCCGATACCGCCGATGAGATATTCATTCTTGACCAGGCAGTCGATGCGGTGGCCATCGAGGACACCTTTGAGGAAACCGACGAGTAGTCGATCCTCCGAGCAATAAACACGTTTCATGATCCGTGCGGCGAGATGCCTACAAACTAAGCCGCCGCCCGCTGTTGTAGTTGATCGAACAAACGATCGAGCACGCCGATGCGCGCATCGCCATCGGGCAGCGAGGCCGTGATCCGGATCTTGTCTCCTTGCTCGAGCTTGTAGGTATGAAGTTGGGTCTGCATCAGTTTCACTAAGGCCAGCGGGTCGAGCGGGGCCTGCGCGTGAAAGAGCACTCGCCCGCCATGCGCGCCGAGATCGATCTTGCGGACCCCGAGAGGCGCCGCCCGCTGCTTGAGCCGCGTGATCCGAAACAGATCCTTGGCGGACTGCGGCAGCGTGCCGAAACGATCGATCATTTCTTCTTCCAACTCGCCAAGCTCCTCAGGATCCCTGGCGTTCGCGATCCGTTTGTACATGATAAGACGGGTATGGACATCGGGTACATAATCGCCGGGGATCAGTACCGGAACATGGATCTCGACCTCGACGCCATGATCGAGCGGCCGGTCGAGCTCGGGCTGCCGCCCGGCCTTGAGCGCCTGGATCGCCCGCTCGAGCAGTTCCGTGAATAAGCCGAAACCGACTTCCTGAATATGCCCGCTTTGCTCCTCACCGAGGATCTCTCCGGCGCCACGGATCTCGAGATCATGGGTGGCTAAGGTAAACCCGATGCCGAGATCCTCGATCGACTCGATGGCTTCGAGCCTCCTCAGGGCGTCGCCCTTGAGGGCCTTCCGGGACGGCACCACGAGATAGGTATACGCCCGGTGATGCGAACGGCCCACCCGGCCCCGCAGTTGATAGAGCTGGGCGAGTCCGAACTTGTCGGCGCGATTGATGATGATCGTATTGGCGTTCGGGACGTCGATCCCGGTCTCGATGATAGTCGTGCAGAGGAGGCACGCAAAGCGGCGATGGTAGAAATCGAGCATCACCTGCTCGAGCTCGCGCTCGCGCATCTGCCCGTGCGCCACGCGCACGCGCGCCTCGGGAATGAGCACCGCAACCTCGCGAGCGGTTGCTTCGATCGTTTCCACCTCGTTGTGCAGGAAGTAGATCTGGCCGCCGCGGCTGATCTCGCGCCCCATGGCTTCGCGGAACAGCGCCTGGTCCCACTCGGTCACGAAGGTCTTGACGGCGATGCGCCGTGCGGGGGGCGAGGCGATGATCGATAGCTCGCGGGTGCCGAACAAGGCCAAGTTGAGCGTGCGCGGAATCGGGGTCGCGGTCAGCGTCAAGATATCCACCTCCGAACGCAGGGCCTTCAGCCGCTCCTTTTGCCGCACCCCGAAGCGGTGCTCTTCATCGATCACGAGCAGCCCGAGGCGCTTGAAGACAATGGACTCCTGCAACAGCTTGTGTGTTCCGACGACAATATCGACCGCGCCGTCCTTCAGCCCCGCCGCGACTTTATCCTGGTCTTTCTTGCCCTGGAACCGTGACAGTAGCTCTATGCGGAGCGGCCATTCCGCGAACCGATCCTGGAAGTTTCGAAAGTGCTGTTGCGCCAGCAGAGTGGTCGGCACCAGGATCGCTACCTGCTTGCCGCCCATTCCCGCGGCGAAAGCCGCGCGCATGGCGACCTCGGTTTTCCCGAACCCGACATCGCCGCACACCAGCCGATCCATCGGTTGCTCGGCCTGGAGATCGTGCAAAACCGCGGCGATCGCCGCCTCCTGATCCGGTGTCTCCTCAAAAGGAAACCCCTGTATAAACGCCTGGTATTGATCCCGTTCCAGCGTAAACGCGTATCCCTTGCGCGCGGCGCGGCGCGCGTAGATCTCCAGAAGCTCCGCGGCCACGTCACGGATGCGTCTCAAGGCCTTGGCGCGGGCGCGTTGCCACTGACCGCTGCCGAGCTTGTGCAAGGGCGCGTGACCGGGGTCCACGCCGGAATACCGGGTGATGAGGTGGAGCGAGAGCACGGGAACATAGAGGCGATCCGCATCGGCGTACTCGATGCCGAGGTATTCACCGGGAATGCCGTTGGTCTCGATCGGAAAGAGTCCCAGATAGCGTCCAACCCCGTGATGCTCATGCACCACCGGCGCGCCGGCGCGGAGCTCGCTGAGATCGCGAATGATGCTTTCCGGATCCCGTGCCGCGCGGCTGCGGCGGCGCTCTTGCCTCGCGCGTTCTCCGAACAACTGAGCTTCGCCAACGACGGCGATGCGTGGACTGTGCAACTGCATGCCTTGATCAAGGGCGGCGATGGTCAATCCGATTCGCGCTTCACCCTTAAGAAACGACGCCCAATCCGCGTAGGCTTGGAATTCAATCTGGTGTTGGCGCAGGAGCTCCGAGAGCGTCTCGCGGCGGCCTTTCGACTCGGCGGCAAACAAGACCCGTCCGCCGATAGTTTGCAAATAGTGTTTGACAACCGCCAACGGATCCGCGGCCCGGCCGTCGATAGGAAGCTGCGCCGGCATGCTGCTTGAGAAACTCACGGCATGCTTTGGCGCCGTGAGCCCCTCGATGAGGATCGCCGGATGGATTTTGAGCCGAGCGGAAAGCTCCTCGGGCGAGAGAAACACTTCATCGGGGGGTAACAACGGCCGCTCGCGATCGTGGCGGGCGGCTTCATAGCGTTGACCAATTTCAGCCCAAAACGCTCTTGCAGCCTCCAACGCACCGTCATCCAGAACCACGACGCTCCTCTCGGGCAGATAATCGAACAAGATCGCGCTGCCGGCGAAAAAAAGCGGCAAGTAATACTCGATACCCCCGGGCGCGAGGCCCTGGCTCACCTCGCGGTAGATCGAGCAATCCCCGGGCGCGCCCTCAAAGCGCGCGCGCCAGTTCGCGCGGAAGCACTCGAGCGCCTTCGGCGTTAGAGGAAACTCGCGCGCGGGTAGCACCTCGATCCGATCGCTGCTCTCGAGGGAGCGTTGCGTTTCCGGATCGAAGAGGCGCAGAGTATCGATCAGCTCGTCGAACCAATCGATGCGATAAGGGAACCGGCTACCCATCGGATACACATCGAGTAGCGATCCCCGAACGGCGAAGTCACCGTGCTCCAGCACCTGCGAGACGCAGCGATACCCTCCGTGAATCAGCCGTTCGCGGAAACGCTCGCGATCCAGGCGCTCGCCCACTTTGAGCACGAGGGTGTTGGCTTCAAGATAGTCGCGCGGCGCCAACCGATGCATCAAGGTGGCGACGGAGGTAATTAAATAACCCGCGCTTAGTTGCGGTAAGCGCGCCAGCGTTTCCAGACGCCGCGAGACGATGTCCTGATAAGGTGAAAAGCGGTCATAGGGCAAGGTTTCCCAGTCAGGAAAGTTAAGGATTTCGGCTGCTTGACCACCTCCGCTAAAGAACCCAAGCGCCTCCTCGAGGCGCTCCGCATGCAGTGCGTCCTCGGCGATGACCACCACCAGGCCGTTCCATCTCTCCGCGAGCCTTGAGACGGCAAGCGCCTTGGCGCTTCCGTGTAAGCGCGTCCAATAGAGCCGTTCACCGGCCGGACGCGGGCCCGGGGGTTCGAACACGCTGTTTTCTGGTTTTGATTCGCTTACGCTCATCGCGTTGCTCAGTTGCCGTCGAGATCATCGACCGGCCTCATACTGTTCCAATGCTTGCAGGTCGGGCATTGCCAATGGTGCGTCTTCGCTAGGAACCCGCAGTGCTGACATTGGTAGTTCGATCGATGGCGTAACAAGCGGCCTACGTAGTCGCTGAGCACCGTCAACTGCGGCTTGGACAACGCCGCGCCGTGTGCGTTTGAATACTTGAGCATTTGGTTCAATCCGCGTAAGGAAGGCCGCCGGTTTAGCTCCTCACTCAAATAGCTTATCGCCGCTTCGATGCCCCGCTGTTCCACGATCAGATCCGCCAGCATCAACAAAATCTGAACACCGAATTTCTTGGCGACGAGCGTCTGCAAATACGCTATAAGCTCGTTGGATTGCCCCAAACTTCGATAGCATTCGAGCAAGTACGGTAGCGCTTGTACCAGAACCGAAGGGTCCTGATGCTCAATCCTTTTGAACGCCATGACCGCCGCCCGAGTGTCGCCGGAAGCCTTCGCGATTTTACCTTCCATCAGGCTAGCGCGCGCGCAGCCGGGATCAACTTCCAACGCGCGTTGCAATAATCGGACGGCCTCGGCGGTCTGGCCTTGAAGCTCGCACTGCTGCGCCCATTCGCAGTAAAACTGGGCTGTTATACGGCCCATATCCTCTTGGCATCGGGTCTCGATCTCGCGCGCGCACGCGATCGCCTTATCCCAATCTTGCTCTTGCTGATAGATATCCAGCAACTGCGATAATGCCTTCTTCGTGTGCGTTCCGGAGTCCAATAAGGTTTTAAATAGCCCCTCCGCTCGATCGAACAAGCCCGAGCGCATGTAATCCATTCCTAACTCGAGCGCCGCCAGGGAACGTTGCTCGTCGCCCAACGCGGAATGCGTAATTAGATTTTGATGGATGCGGATGGCCCGATCGACTTCGCCGCGCCGGCGGAACAGATTGCCCAACGCAAGCTGTGTTTCAATCGTGTCGCTCTCGACCTCCAGCATCGCGATGAACACGTCGATTGCCTTATCCGGCTGTTCGTTTAGGAGGTAGTTTAGGCCTTTGAAGTAATCCTTGGAGAGGGTGGTGGGTTCGACGCCGCGGCGGTGAGCGCCGCCGCGGCTTGCCAGATACCAACCGGACGCCGCGGCAAGCGGCAATAGCAACCAAATGAGGTTCGAGAACGGCTCAGGAGGCATCCTTGAGCGTTGTGATGGATTGGCCTCTCGTCAACTGTTGATCCACGGATTTCAAAGAACGCTTCAACTCACCAATCTTACGCCGCAAACGCACAATGACACTGAGATTTACCAGGACGCCCAGAACCGCGCCCAAGAGCAACATGCAAGCGATCAAGAGAGACACCGGCAACTGCACCGTACCCAGATAATAATCGATCACGACTAATTGATGATTCTTGACATGCAGCTCAAGGCCGACGAGGACGACGACCAGCAAAAAGAATACTTTTAAAACGCGAACCATAGCCACACGCCTGAGTCGTTAAACGTAGCACTCCCCTCCTTCAAATCCCCCCACGGGGCGGGGAAACCACGCTTCGATTTTTTCCGAGACCGAATTATTTCACGCCGTTGACGCGTTCTCTCATCTGTTTGCCCGGTTTAAAGTGCGGCACGTATTTCGCCGGCAGGGGCACCGGATCCCCGGATTTCGGGTTGCGTCCGATCCGGGCCGGGCGATAGTGGAGAGAGAAACTTCCGAAGCCGCGGATCTCGATGCGTCTCCCCGTCGAAAGCGTATACGCCATGAGCTCCAACAAGGTCTTAACCGCTAACTCAACATCTTTATTCCCCAGTTGGATCTGCTTGTGCGCGAGGGATTCGATGAGTTCCGACTTAGTCATCTGTCCGTACCTTAGCCGTGTCGCTTACCGGGCCGGTGAGAGTTTGTGAAAAAACCTACTGCGCTCGGGATCTCGCGTTCCGGCGGAACGCGAGATCCCTTCGCTCGCAACGGTTCTTTCACAAACTCTGAGAAACCTCTGCCATTCATGCATGGCGCGCCTTCAATCGGGCGACTCTGTACCGTCGAGGCGCTGCTTGAGCAGATCGCCGAGCTTGGTGGTCGCCATGCCGGTCCCCGCCCCGTAAGTCTCCAACGCTTGCGCCTGTTCGTGAAATTCCTTCGCCTTGATAGAAAGAGAAATCATGCGCTTCTTCCGGTCGATCGCAACAAACAGGGCCTCGACCTCTTGCTCCTCCTTGATCACCTTGCGCGCATCGTCCACGGGCTCTCGTGAAAGCTCAGACGCGCGAATATAGCCCTCGACGCTTTCCGCGAGCCGGACCGTTACCCCTTGTGCATCGACCATTACGGCAACGCCCGTCACGATACTGCCCTTTTCGTGCTCGGCCAGATAATTGGAAAAGGGATCCTTCTCCAATTGTTTGATCCCTAGGGAAATCCGCTCCCGCTCCGCATCGATGGCGAGAACCACCGTTTCGACCTCTTGACCCTTCTTGTAATTTCTGACCGCATCCTCACCCGCACTCGACCACGAGAGATCAGACAGATGCACCAAGCCATCGATGCCCCCTTCAAGCCCCACGAAAATACCAAAATCGGTAATGGACTTGATGACTCCCTGGACCTTGCTGTTCTTGTTGAACCTAATCGCAAACTCCTCCCAAGGATTCGGCTGGCAGTGCTTCATTCCGAGCGAGATGCGGCGCCGCTCCTGGTCGATGTCGAGAACCATGGCCTCGACCTCCTGCCCCACATGGACTACTTTCGAGGGATGAACGTTTCTGTTAGTCCAGTCCATCTCCGAGACGTGAACCAAACCCTCGACACCTGGCTCTATTTCCACAAAGCAGCCATAGTCGGCGACGTTGGTGACTTTGCCGAAGATACGAGAACGCTGCGAGTAGCGGCGCGCGATGTCGATCCAGGGGTCCTCCCCAAGCTGCTTGAGCCCTAAGGAGACGCGGTTGCGCTCGCGATCGAATTTCAGGACCTTAACGTCAATTTCGTCGCCGACGTTGAGGACCTCGCTCGGGTGTTTAACGCGCTTCCAGGCCATGTCCGTGATATGGAGCAAGCCATCGACGCCGCCGAGGTCGATGAACGCCCCATAATCGGTAAGGTTCTTGACCACCCCCTTGATAACCCCGCCCTCCTCGATGCTATTCAACAGCACATCGCGCTCGGCGCCTCCCTCGCTTTCCACCACGGCACGGCGGGAGACCACGACATTGTTACGCTTATGGTCAACCTTAATCACCTTGAACTCGAGCGGCTTGCCTTCCAGATAGGTGGTATCGCGTACCGGCCGGACATCCACCAACGACCCCGGGAGGAAGGCGCGGATGTCTTCGATCTCGACCGTAAAACCGCCCTTCACGCGCTCCGTGATCACACCGGTCACGTTGCTGCCGGCCTCCAAAGCTTCTTCTAGGCGCTTCCAGGCCATGACGCGCTTCGCCTTTTCCCGCGACAGTTGAGTGGCGCCGGACCCGTCTTCGATCGCATCGAGCGCGACATCGATCCGATCGCCAATGGTGACTTCGATGGCGCCTGCATCGTTGCGGAATTGCTCGATGGGGATCACCCCCTCCGACTTAAAGCCGGCATGAACAACCACAACATCCGGCCGGACATCGACGACGATACCGGTCACGATGGTGCCCGGACGCATCTTGTGCTCGATTTGACTCTGCTCGAATAATTCCGCAAACGTTTCAACCATAAGTTCCCGAATCCTCAAACGACTATTGATTCTTACCGGCGCGCCGCTCGCGCGCATCGAGTAAGTATATAACACGCTCAAACACCGCTCCGAGATCAAGGCGCGTGGTGTTGATGATCACGGCATCGGGCGCGGCCCGTAAAGGCGAGGCGCCGCGGGCACTATCACGCGCATCGCGTTCCAGGATGCCATCTAATAGATCGCGGAGATTAACATTGACTCCCTGATCTTTCAACTGCTTATAGCGTCTTTCGGCGCGCTCCTCCGGACTGGCCGAGAGATAGACCTTAAGGGTCGCGTCGGCGAAAACCGCCGTTCCCATGTCGCGGCCGTCGGCCACCAAGCCCGGAGGCTGCCGGAAGGAGCGCTGCTGCGCAAGCAGCGCAGCGCGGATCGCGGGCAGCGCCGCGATCTGAGAGGCGGCGTGCGCGCAGGCTTCAGAACGGATGCTCCGAGTCACATCCTCTCCCCGGCACATCACGCGCATCTCCCCCGATCCCGGGGCAGCGTCCCGAAATTCCACCACAAGCCGCGCCGCAAGATGAGCCAGCCGCACCACATCATCGAACACGACGGCCTCCTGCATCGCAAGCCACCCCAGGGTCCGGTACAAGGCCCCGCTATCGAGAAAATGCCATCCAAGCGTGCGTGCGAGGCGCACGCCGAGGCTGCCCTTGCCCGTGCCGCTCGGACCGTCGATGGCGATGACGGGAATCGATTCGCTGCTCACGGTCCGCCGCCCGCGGTGATTCGGAGACCCGCTTCCCGCGCCAGCGTGAGGAAGTTTGGGAAAGATGTAGTGATCATCGCGCAGTCGGCGATGACGATACACCCCTCGGCCCGCAATCCCGCGATCGCAAACGCCATCGCGACGCGATGGTCACCACGGCTTTCCACGCGGCCCCCTTGGATCGCGGCGCCGCGGATGCGCATCCCGTCAGGGGTGGGCCGCGCCTCGATGCCCAGCGCCTGGAGGCCCTCCGCCATGCTGCTTATCCGATCGCTTTCCTTGTAGCGAAGCTCCTCGGCCCCTTTCACGAGGGTTTCGCCCCGGGCGCAGGCCGCGGCGATGAAAAGGACTGGAAATTCGTCGATGGCCGCCGGCACCAGATCGCCCGGAATACGCATCCCGCGCAGAACGCTTGCGCGCACGCACACATCGGCAACGGGTTCACCGCCTTCTTCGCGCGGGTTAACAAACTCAATAGATGCCCCCATGCGCCGCAAGATCTCGATCATGCCGATGCGCGTCGGATTGACGCCCACCTCCTCGAGCACGAGATCCGATCCGTGGGCAATCGTTGCGCCGACGATGAAAAACGCCGCCGAAGACAGATCCGCCGGCACATTGACATCGACGCCCGCGAGCCGCGCTTCGCCGCGCACGCAAACCGCGCCGTCTCGGCGTTGTATCGGCCAGCCGAAACGGCCCAACATGCGCTCGCTGTGGTCGCGGCTTGCGAGGGGTTCCCTCACGCACGTTCTCCCCCGCGCGTACAGAGCGGCGAGCAAAATACCGGATTTGACCTGGGCGCTCGCCACCGGCATGTCATAATCGATGCCGCGAAGTCGCGGCCCGCCGAAGATTCTTACCGGCGGCGTACCCGCGACACTGCACTCGATCCGCGCCCCCATGCGGCGCAAGGGCTCGATGACGCGCATCATGGGCCGCTTCGACAGCGACTCATCGCCGGTCAATTCCGTATCGAAGGACTGGCCCGCGAGGAGTCCCGTCATCAACCGCATCGAGGTACCGGAGTTGCCTAGATCGATCGGCCCGGGCGCCGGCCGCAACCCGTGCAAGCCGGCCCCGTGGATCCTTACCCCGCCCGCCCCGAGCCGCTCGACACGCACGCCCATCGACTCGAAGGCCTGTAGCGTCGCGAGCGTATCTTCACCCTCCAGGAATCCCTGGATTTCGGTGACACCCTCGGCGATCGCCCCGAGCATGAGCGCGCGGTGAGAGATGGACTTGTCACCGGGCGCGCGCAAGCGGCCGGCGAGCTTCCCGCCCGGTTCAACGCTAAGCAGGTGCGGGCCGAGAGTCACCGCTTTTTGTCACCCACGAGATCCGCTCCGATCCGCTGCTCGGCGGCCAAGGCATCCCGTGTGTTCTTGGCCGCGTCCAAGAACGCAACGACCGCGGGACCGTCCTCGGTCTCGATAGCGTCGCGGAGCAGCGCGAGATCCTCGCGAAACCGTTCGATCATCTCGATGAGCCGCGCGCGATTGGCGAAAAAGATATCGCGCCACATGCCGGGGTTGCTCGAAGCGATGCGGGTGATGTCCGCGAATCCTCCCGCCGCATAGCGCACGAGCGCGGACCGGCCGCTCACGCGCGCGGCGGCGCGCACCAACGCATAGGCCAGCACATGCGGCAGATGGCTGGTGGCTGCGAAGACCTGATCGTGCCGGTCGATCCCCATGTCCTCGACCACGGCCCCGGTTTGTCGCCACAGCAAGCGCACGCGCTCCAGCGCGCGCGGGTCGGTCTCGGCGAGGGGGGTCAAAATTACCCGCTGTCCATGAAAGAGCCCGGCACAAGAACTCTCCACGCCGCTATGCTCGGTGCCCGCGATGGGGTGTCCCGGCACGAAACGCGATAGGTGATGCCCAAGATACCGGCGGGCGGCATGGACCACGAAACCTTTCACGCTACCGACATCGGTGATCACCGCATGCTCGTCCAAGTGTCTTGCGAGACCCTGAAAGATCTCTGCGACGGCCCCGAGCGGCACGGCGATCACTACGATCTCAGCGCCCTCAACCGCACGCGAGAGATCGGCGCACGGCTCATCGATGACACCGAGCTCGCACGCGCGCCGCAAAGCCGACGGATCCGTGTCGTATCCCCTCACGCGCTCTCCGGCGCGCTTCAAGGCGCGGGCGAGCGATCCGCCAACGAGACCCACGCCGATAATGGCGATCCTTGAGGGTGGCACGATGGCTACTGCGCCTCCTTAGGGAAGCTCTGCAAAAGTGTCGCGAGCAAGCCCAGATGCGCGAAGCCGCGGAGCGAGTCGCGAGACATATCAGGTAGATAGGCAAGCGACGAGCGAGCACGCGACAAAGCAGATGGGCTGCGCAGCAACTTTTCCAGAGCTTCCTTAGGATCGTTCATTCAGCACCTTCCTCAGTGCGTCGATGAAACGCGTATTCTCCGGCTCCGTTCCAACTGTGATCCGGAGGTGGTTTGGCAAGCCATAATTGGCGATCGGCCGCACGATCACGCCGCGCCTGAGTAAGGCCTCATAGAGATCGTGCGCGGGGTAACCGAGCTCGATGCACAGAAAATTCGCGGCCGAAGGGATATAGCCGAGCCCCAATGCTTCACACGCCCGAGTCAGTTGAGCGAGCCCGGCTTTGTTTACCGCCACGCTTGCAGTCACATGCTCCTCGTCGGCGAGCGCGGCCTCCGCCGCCGCGAGCGCAACGCTATTGACGTTGAAAGGCTGCCGCACCCGGTTCATCAACTCCGCCACCTGGGGATGCGAGACCGCGTAGCCCACGCGTAAGCCGGCAAGTCCGTGGATCTTGGAAAACGTGCGCGTCACGACCAGGTTCGGAAACCGATCGATAAGCCGAAGGCCGTTCGGATAACCCGGCGCCTGCACATACTCAAAGTAGGCTTCATCGAGAACGATCACTACCCGCGGCGGTACGCACTGGATAAATTCCAACAGCCCCGGCTCGTCGATCCAGGTGCCTGTCGGGTTATTGGGATTGGCGATAAAAATTAGCCGCGTCCGAGTATTGATCGCTGCTCGCATCGCCCGAAGGTCGTGCCCATAGTCGCGGGCCGGCGTCACGACCGCTTCGGCCCCGATGGCTTGGGTGGCGAGCGCATACACCGCGAAGGCGTGTTGGGAAAAGATCACCTGGTGCGAAGAGGTTACGAAGCTGCGCGCCGCCAACTCCAGGACGTCGTTGGAGCCGTTTCCCAAGGTGATCCGATCGCTCCCGATCGCCAAGCGCGCAGCCAATGCCTTCTTCAAGGCATAACCGCCGCCGTCCGGATAGCGGCCGATGTCCGCGCACCCAGCCCTGATCGCGGCGCGGGCGCGTGGTCCCGGACCGAGCGGGTTTTCGTTCGAGGCCAGCTTTACCGCGTCGGTGATCCCATGCTCCCGCGCCAGCTCCGCGAGCGGCTTGCCAGGTTGATAGGGATCGAGCGCGCGCACGCCGGGCGCGGCCAGCGCAAAAAAATCGATGAGGCTCCGCCGATCGCTTTTCATGGACGGCAAATGCTGCTCTCAGAGTACCGCCCGCGGATAGGACCCAAGCAGCTTGAGCATGGCCGCGCGCTGCGTGAGCGCCTTCAAGGCTTGTGCGACCACCTCGTCCCGCAGGTGACCTTCGATATCCACAAAGAAAAAATACTCCCACATGCCGCGGCGCGAGGGACGCGATTCGATGCGCATCATGCTGATCCCGTATTCGGCGAACGAGGCGAGCAGGTGATAGAGGGCGCCGGGCCGATTCGGCGTCGAGAAAATCAGCGAGGTCTTGTCATCCCCGCTCGGCGGGACCGACTGGTGGCCGATGACGATAAACCGCGTCGTGTTGTCGGCCTCGTCTTCGATATTCCTGACCAGATGTTCCAAGCCGTAGATCGTGGCCGCCGCATCCCCGGCGATCGCGGCCGTCGCGGGCTCGCCGGCGGCGCGCCGCGCGGCCTCCGCATTGCTTGCAAACGCCACCCTTTCGGCGTGCGCGAGGTGGCTATTCAACCAGCGGCGGCACTGCGCCAGAGCCTGCTCGTGAGCGAATACGCGGGTGATTTCTCGCGGCGTGACATTCTTCCCCAGCAGATGATGGTGAATGCGCAGCTCGACCTCGCCGCAGATCTTGAGCGGTGAATTGACGAACATGTCCAAGGTGTGGTTGACCACGCCTTCGATCGAATTCTCGACCGGCACGACCCCGTAATGGCAAGCCCCCGCTTCGACTTCGCGGAACACCTCGTCGATCGTACCCATCGGCAGGGCCTGCACGGAACTACCGAAATGTTTATGCACCGAGGCATGGGTGAACGTGCCCCCGGGCCCGAGAAACGCCACGTTCAAGGGCTGTTGCAACGCCAGGCAGGCCGACATGATCTCGCGGAACAAGCGGGCTATCTCCTCGTCCGACAAAGGCCCTTTGTTCTTCGAGATGATCTTTCTCAATACTTGGGCTTCGCGTTCCGGGCAATAGTAGGCGTGGGGCTCATGATCGTTACCCTTCGCGGCCGCGACTTCCTTGGCAAGCTGCGCCCGGGCCGTGATCATGTGCAGAAGCTCGGCATCCACCTCGTCGATGCGCGTGCGCAAGGCCTGCAATTGGTCGTCGTTAGGAAGGTCCACGCGGGGATCTATTCGTTACCGTTATCGCTATCGTTATAATCCGCGACGCGCTCGATCCCGACCAAGCGCTCGTCATCGGCGAGGTTAATCAACGTGACGCCCTGGGTATTGCGGCCGACAATCGAGATATCGTTCGCGGCAGTGCGGACCAGGGTTCCCCGGTCGCTCACCAGCATGACTTCCTCATCATCGCGGATCCCGATGGCCCCGACGAGCTTCCCGTTCCGGGCGGAGGTCTGAATGGCGATGACGCCCTGGCCGCCGCGGCCATGCACCGGATAGTCGCCGGCCGGCGTGCGCTTGCCGTAGCCGCGCTCGGTCGCACAGAGGATCTGACTCTGCGCCTCGGGAATAATGAGCGAGATCACCGCATGCCCGGTTCTAAGTCTGATACCTCGTACGCCCCGCGCCGCCCGGCCCATCGCGCGCACCTCCGTTTCGCTGAAGCGGGCCGCCTTGCCCGAGGTGCTGAACAGCATCAGGTCCTGACGGCCATCGGTCAGAGCAACGCCCACCAGCCGATCGCCATCGCTCAAGTCAATGGCGATAATACCGCTCGCGCGCGGCCGCGAGAACTCCACTAGCGGACATTTCTTGACCACACCGCGGCTGGTCGCCATGACCAGGAATCCATCCTGCTCGAAGGACTTGATGGGAAGGATGGCCGTGATGCGCTCCTCGTTCTCCAACGGCAAGAGATTGACCATCGGCTTGCCGCGCGCCGCGCGCCCAGCCTGAGGCAACTCATAGACCTTGAGCCAGTATGCCCGGCCGCGGTTCGAAAAGCATAGGATCGTATCGTGGGTGCTGGCCACGAACAGTTTCTCGATAAAGTCCTCGATTTTCATCGCGGTGGCCATCTTGCCCTTGCCGCCACGCCGCTGCAGGCGGTACTCGTCCATCGGTTGCGCCTTGGCGTAGCCCTCATGAGACAAGGTCACCACCACATCCTCGACGTTGATCAGATCCGCGAGGCTCAACTCCACGTGCCGTTGCCGGATCTCGGTACGGCGTTTGTCGTTGAACTGCTCGCGAATGTCGATGAGCTCCTCGCGCATTACTTGGGTCAGCCGTTCCGGCCGCGCCAGGATTTCCAAGAGATTCGCGATGTTTTCCAGGATGGTTTGATAGTCCTGCACGATCTTCTCTTGCTCTAGCCCGGTGAGCCGATGCAGCCGCAGATCCAAGATTGCCTGCGCCTGGACTTCGGACAAGCGGTAGCCATTCGGCGTCAGCCCGAACTCCGGCGCCAGACTATCCGGACGGGACACTTCGGCGCCCGAACGCTCCAGCATCCGTACCACCGCCCCCGGCGCCCACACGCGCGCCATCAGCCCCGCCCTGGCTGCCGCGGGATTGGCCGAGGCCTTGATGAGGGCGATCACCGGATCGATGTTCGCCAAGGCCACGGCCAAACCTTCCAGATTATGCGCCCGTTCCCGCGCCTTGCGCAGATCGTACAGGGTACGGCGGGTGATCACCTCCCGGCGGTGGCGCAAGAAGCACTCGATCAATTGCTTGAGCGACAAGATCTGAGGCCGGCCCTGGATCAGCGCGACCATGTTCACGCCGAATACCACCTGCATCTGCGTCTGCTGATAGAGGTTGTTGAGCACGACCTCGGCGATCTCGCCGCGGCGCAACTCGACCACCATGCGCATCCCGTCCTTGTCGGACTCGTCCCGCAGCTCGCGGATCCCTTCGAGTTTCTTGTCCTTGACCAGCTCCGCGATCCGTTCCATCAAGCGCGCCTTGTTGACCTGGTAGGGCAGCTCGGTCACGACGATGCGCTCACCGGCATCAACGGACTCGACCGCGATGCGCGCGCGCACGTGGATTCTCCCGCGCCCGGTCTCGTAGGCTTCCCGGATTCCATCGGTCCCATTGATGATCGCCGCCGTGGGAAAGTCCGGTCCCGGGATGATTTCGAGCAGCTCGCTGACGTCGATATCGGGGCGATCGATGAGCGCCAGACAGCCGCTAATTACTTCGCCGAGGTTGTGAGGCGGAATATTGGTTGCCATGCCCACGGCGATGCCGCTCGATCCGTTGATCAAGAGGTTCGGGATGCGCGTCGGAAGGATCGCGGGTTCGGTCTCGGAGCCGTCGTAGTTGGGAGAGAAATCGACGGTCTCCTTGTCGATATCGGCGAGCAGCTCGTGGGCGATGCGGGACATCCGCACCTCGGTGTAACGCATGGCGGCCGGCGAATCGCCGTCCACGGAACCGAAGTTGCCTTGCCCGTCGATCAGCATGTAGCGCAAGGAGAAGGGTTGCGCCATGCGCACGATGGTGTCATAGACGGCGACATCCCCGTGAGGATGGTATTTACCGATGACATCACCGACCACGCGCGCCGATTTCTTGTTCGGCTTGTTCCAGTCGTTGCCGAGCTCCCGCATGGCGTGGAGGACGCGCCGGTGGACGGGTTTCAGGCCGTCTCGCGCGTCCGGCAGCGCCCGGCCCACGATTACGCTCATCGCGTAATCCATGTAAGACTGGCGCATCTCGTCTTCGATATTGACAGGCGAGACTTCCTTGGCGAATTGGATCATCAGATACTCGTTACGGCTGGATTAACCTCTGCCGCGAAATGCTACCATAACCCGGGACGAGATACCGAGGTAGAGGATTTGTAACGTGATTTTCAGACGGGCGCCGGGCGCTGCGCGCGCCAAACCCGGTGATTACACGGACGACGGAGGGGTGGTGGATAGCACGACCTCAATCAACCCGGTGATCCCGCGTTAGCAAGGCGCGGAGACTCACCGCATCGGGATGCTCGATGGCACCCTTCTCGGTCACCAGCACATCAATTAGCTCCGCGGGTGTCACATCGAAGACCGGATTCCAAATATTTACGCCAGGTGCGGCAACTCGTTGCCCGGCAAACGCCACAATCTCCTCCGGCGGACGGTTCTCGATCGGGATCGCGCGGCCATCGAACGCCTCCGGATCAAGCGTCGAGGTGGGGGCGGCGACCATGAATCGAACCCCGTGCGCACGGGCCGCGACGGCCAGGCCATAGGTCCCGATCTTGTTGGCAACATCGCCATTGGCGGCGATGCGATCCGCCCCGACGATGACCCAATCGATACCGCCCCGTTGCATGAGGTAGGCCGCCGCGCTATCGGCGAGCAAGGTGACGGGGATCCGGTCCCGGAGCAGCTCCCAGGCGGTCAAACGCGCGCCTTGGAGCCAGGGTCTCGCCGGCATGGACCTGCGCGATCTTGCCGCAGGCGTAGGCCGAGCGGATCACGCCTAGCGCCGTGCCGTACCCCCCGGTCGCCAAGGAGCCCGCGTTGCAGTGGGTCAAGACGCGCGCGCCGGATTTGAGGAACGCCGCGCCGATCGCGCCCATGCGCCGGTTGGCGGCGATATCCTCGTCGTGGATCGCCCGCGCCTCGGCGAGTAAGGCAGGTTCGGGATCTCCGAGACCCTCCGGAAACGCTGCGCGCATGCGTTCGATGGCCCACTCGAGATTCACCGCGGTGGGACGCGCGGCCCGCAAGCTTTCACAATCGGCAACGATGGCCTGCCGCCAACCCTCGCGCTCGTTCGCGTAGGCCTTGCACGCCGCCAGCACCACACCGTACGCGGCCGTGATCCCAATGGCCGGCGCGCCGCGTACCACCATGGTCCTGATGGCCCCGGCCACGGCCTCGGGAGTATCGAAACTTAGGTATTCGCATTCCGCCGGCAGCCGTCGCTGATCCAGGAGCACAAGACGCCCTTCGCGCCACATGATGGCGCGCACGGTGTCGTGATGGTTTTCTGGCTTATCCAGCAACGCGTTCGCTCCGGATGTCATGGTGCGAGGTTTCACCTACAATTTGCAACCGGCAGGTTCAGAACAAGAAAAATGGGCACCGACCTTTTGCTCAAAGCGCTCTCGACCATCCCCATGGCATACCAGAAAGCGCCGCGCGTCCTCACCGCCCTGCGCCTTGCAAATCGCCAGATGAATTCTCGCTACACGATGACCAAGGGAAGTTATCGATCACTTCTCCATTCGGCGGATCGCCCTTCGGGCATCCACCCATTCCGCCCTCCGCGCGTCAATGAAACCCCATGACTTATGCCGCCACGCAATCTTCCAAAACTAACATGTCGAGCTGGTCAAATCGCCTCAGCCTGGAATCATTCGTGATAAACGCATCGGCCTTGCACTGCACACCAGTAGCAAGCTGAATGGCATCGGGCGTGCGGAATTCGTACTTTGCGCGGATTTCGGCACTTGCCTCCGCTACTCTCTGGTCAACTGGGAACAGTTCCATGCAACCAGAACCCACGATCAACTCTCGATATTTCCGCGCCAGATCAAATCGGCCCTGTCTGAGAGGCTGAACCATTACCTCCAACAACGTGACGTAGGAAGATATGCCAACGATCTTCCGGGTATCTAGAAGCTCGAAAAGCGAGCGGACGACAGGAAGGTAAGTGGGGTTTTGCTCTATGAAATAGATGACCGCCATGGAGTCGATATGGACCCGACGCTTGCCGTGGAGGCGATTAACGAGCGTCCCATTCATCTCTTAAATCGTCGATATACTGCCTCGCATCTATCCCTGCCCAAACGTCTTTCCCGAGCCCCTCTAGCTCCAGGATGCTTTGCGTCCGCATTTGAGGCGTCAAACCAACCATGCTCACGGCAGAAGATGTCGCCGTGACATCCAGTAGCCTTTCAACATCACGAATAACCCGCTTTGAAACTACATAAGGGTAGGACTCATAATGCGCCTCCACCGTCGCTGGGGTCATGCTTTCTCCTCCGGCTTCAATAACGTTCTCAAGCGGTCAGTGATACTACCTTCAAACGCCGTGATGATATTTTCGTGCGCCGTCCTGACGGGGCATTGTAAAGTTTCCAGGGCAAATGGCTCGGATGGCTGAAAGACGTTGTAGAGGTCAAGGAGGAAGGCGGTTTCACCGGGGTTGTCTACGGGCGCACTTGCGAAAGTTAGGAAAACAGTATGCTCACCGGCGATAGCGGGTACCTCTACGCGCAGCAGAAATCCACCATGCTCTTCGCCCATTGCTTGCGGCAACTGCGGGTAAAGCGTGAAATATTCTTCCATCCTGATCCGAGGTTCCGGAATCACGACACGATTGATATATCGGACGCCTAAGCGCGCAACTGCCCTCGGCATTGCAAGCTCGCGGTACACTTCGAGCGCCGAGTAAATCGCTGGTTCCCAGTCATCAAAACGAGGATAAGGCCTGAGTTGATTCACCACCAGAAGATCCCGCGCAACCTGAATCATCCGGTCTCCGCTTTCCGTTACAAACTGAATCCAGGGTGGAAGCCTGCGGATACCCGCCGCCGCCTCGCCCGCGGTGGACAAGGAAAACTTTGCCTCTTGAATCTCTCTTTGACGCTTAACGGGAAACCCATGCTTCACCCGGTCATAAAACTGTCCAGGCACAGTGTCGTCCCAGGCGGATTCCTTAAGATAGATCTCGCAGAGTGCTTCAACAACCGGGGGATTTCGATATCTTCTATCTTTCGTCATCTCCTGCTCCCGTGAACCCAAACTTAGCGAGCCTTCGCCTCAGACCCACGAGTCTTGAGTGGCGCCGGTAAACTAGGAATATACACTCTGTCATAGCCGTGCTTTAACGGAGGAGTGGACCTAAAGTCCAAACGCTGCTAAGCGGAGCCAGTGCCATGATAACGCTAAACGACCGTAGGTCTCGACCACCCACCCAAAGAACGGATTGGCCTGGTGCTCGGCGCAAACCGCGGCCACGGCCCACGGGAGATCGCCTTGCAGCGCCGTGCCGTAACCCATCGAATCGACGCGCGAAGGGCGTCACCCAGGACGCGGGTCATTGGCGCCGGCGAGATTGCTGGGCACCCACTCGGCCTCCATGCCGCGGCCGCGATCATCGATCACCCGCAGTACCAAGGATGGATCGCTCCGATACCCGAGTGTGGAATCGATTAAGGCCAAGCCGATCGGCCGCAGCAACGGCTCCCCGGTTTCCATTGCATTATCCTCTCTATCCGGTTTCCAGGAATACGGCGCCACGGTCCCCGAGCTCACATAACCAAGCAATTCATCGCCGCGGAAAACCTTCGATCCGGCCCTGAAAGGCCGCTTGTCAGTACGACTCATGATCGGCCGCACTAAGCGCTTTAAGATGCGGTCGCCAAGCGGCGTGTGTAACTCGCCTCGTTTAATTAATTGCAGCTCTTTTCTCTGATCGTCCAACCGCGCCTGACCAATGTAATCATGTCGATCGGGAACCCGGACGGCAAAGCTCGCAAAGGTGTTGGCGAAAATAGGGATGTCATTACCGTCGTGATCCCGGCCCAATTCATGACCGTAAAGCGGCAGTCCGGCTTCGATTCGAAGCGTATCGCGCGCGCCCAGGCCCGCGGGGACCGCTCCGAGGCTAATGAGCCGTTCCCAAAGCGCCGGGAGATGCTCCGACTTCGGGAACAGTTCAAAACCGATCACCTCGCCCGTATAACCGGTACGCGCGATGAGCAGCGGTTGTCCCTCGACCCTCGCGATACGGCAGCAATTTCTTCTGCCCTCCGGCAGCGCCTCCTTCCCGATGACCGATTCCAGGATGGAGGCGGAGGCAGGGCCTTGGATAGCGATCATGGCCGTCTCTTCACTCACATCCGAGAGTTCGACTCCCGCGCATTTATGGCTCTGTAGCCATAGCCAGTCTTTGTCGCGGTTGGACGCGTTGACCACGAGGAGAAATTCCCCCCGCGCCAGCTTATACAGGTAGGCGTCATCAATCGCGCCGCCCTGCTCATTGGCCAGGAAGGTGTATTGCGCCTGAAGTAGTTCCAGAGATCGCGCGTTATTCGTCAGCACCGTAAGCGCGAAATCCTCGGCCGCCTCTCCCTCGATCTTGAACCGCCCCATATGGGAGACGTCGAAGAGACCCGCGCGCCAGCGCGTGGCGAGATGCTCCTGCAGGATACCGCTTTGGTAACTTAGCGGCATCGCCCACCCCCCGAATTCGACCATTCTGGCGCCGTGGGCAGCGTGCCAGGAAAAGAGCGGCGTCTGACGGGCCGTAGATGGTGACATGGTTTCCAACTCGCTTTTTGCCAGTAACTCGAATTGTACCGGCTGTGCCGCCTATTCTCTAACGCGTAACCCACCCGCTCGGCGGGAATAGCGCGTCACCTTGAATTAGCGAACGCCTATGGGTTGAAAATCATTGGCAGGACGTTGAAAATGCATGCTGGCGCACGCGCCTACCTTCGGGACACGAAGGGCGCGAAATGTAACGAGCAAGCTCGTTCTTAATACATAACTTCTAGATACGGCATTTATGTTGTTAATGATCGACAATTACGATTCGTTCACCTACAACCTGGTGCAATACTTCGGTGAGTTGGGGGCGGACGTGCGGGTATACCGCAACGACCAAATCGGCGTCCGGGAAATCGAGGCCCTGGCGCCGGATCATATCGTGATATCACCGGGACCGTGCACGCCGAACCAAGCGGGCATCTCCATCGACGTGATCAACTATTTCTGCGCTAAGGTCCCCATCTTAGGCGTCTGTCTAGGTCACCAGGCGATGGGACAAGCCTTCGGCGGGCGAATCGTGCATGCGCGCGAGATCATGCATGGCAAGACATCGTTGATCCGGCATCGCAACACCGGCCTATTTCGAGGCCTGGAAAATCCGTTTCAAGCGACCCGCTACCATTCGCTGGTCATCGCCCAGGACAGCTTGCCGGACTGCTTGGAGATCACCGCGTGGACCGAAACCCCGAGTGGAGCAAGGGACGAGATCATGGGGATCCGGCATCGCGAACACCCGCTGCTCGGCGTGCAGTTCCATCCCGAGTCGATCATGACCCATCATGGCCATGATCTGCTCCGAAACTTCTTGATCCCGCCCTGATGCGGCCGGGCGCGAGATCGATCGAATTCGGTAGCACGTGAGCCGGCGATTCACGGGCCGCCGTTTAGTCCGGCCTTATGGCCGCGGTGGTGGCGTTGGCAATAGATCTCCAGGCCTTGTGCAAGCGATAAAACGAGCATGCGCTGGTACACCGGGTCCCGCAGCAGGATCTCCTCGTCCCGATTCACGATGACTCCATTCTCTACCAGGACCGCGGGCATCTTCGCGGTTTTTAGTACCACCAGTTCATCGAAGCGATAGATACCCAGGTATTTATCCAGAAGCGGGCGATTTTCGCCTTTGATCTTCTCCGCGTGATGGAGGGTCGGGGTAAAGTAGTTGCGGCGAAACTCCGCCCCGATTGAGCGCGCCAACGCTACGCTCCGTGCCCTCGCTTGGTTGTTATTCGAAACAAAAAGCGAATAGCCGGCGAACCGATCGCTATATCGGCGTTCCGCCCCGTCGTAAGTCCAGGCGGCCAGATAATGGGGCTGCACGGAGTCATGGTGAATGGACAGAAATACGTCCGCGCCGCGGGTGGCCGCGATGCCTGTCCGATCCCTGAGCGCAATTTCTGCACCCCGTTCATTGATGAGAAACGCTCGTGTGAAGCCGCGCTCCAGCAGCTCCCCATGTAAGCGCACCGCCAAGGTTCGATTGAAGTAGAACTCCGCCACGCCTCGGGCGCTGAGAGCCCCTGGACTGTGCAGCGTGTGCCCTACATCGATCGCGATCGCGAATTCTTTCTTGTCGCACTCCGCGTGGGCACATGAGGTGAACTGGGCGAGTGTGCCCAGCAGCCAGAGCCATCGTCGAGGTCTCATGGCAATTGCTTGCGCTTGGTGACCCTCTGCTTTTCATCGACGATCTTGATCTCGCCATCGATCGCGCGCACGACCAACGTAGTGAGCGCGGTCCCAGACACCATCGCTCCTCGCGCCGGGTTGCGCCCGAAGAACCGGATCTTGAATGTGAGTTGCTTTTCGCTCTCGGTCCCCGTGTCCGCAAAGGCTACCGTGCCGACTCGCTCATAGCGAACCTCTTCCCAGCGGCGGCAGTATCGATCCTTGTCTTGAAAAATGAAGTCCTTAGTCACGGTCCCGGCCTCAAAATAATCCACCGCGTCCGCATACAATCCCAAGATCTCTGCCGGCTTGCAGCGATTTAGAACCCCGAGATAGCTCTGCGCGAAGGTTTCGAGGTCTTGAGCGGCGATCGCGGAGCGGCGTGGGCCGGCGGATGCGGGCCCCTCGACGTTCAGGGCCAACGGAGCGGGTTTTTCTTCCGGCACGGTGGGCTCCTGGGTCAGAACCGGTGTGGCGGCGTGGATTTTCGGGCTGTTTGGCTTGCCTTTGCCGTTGGCAGGCGTCGCTTGCCCCTGCACGACGGACGGCTCTTTGTCCTCAAAAATCCCCGCTTGATTAAGCGCCAATAGGAGACCCGAAACCGCAGTGAGGAGGCCCGTCACCGCCGTGATAACACCCGGGAGGGTATGCCACCAGTTTCGACCATTGCTGTTTTCCGACATAAGAACGTTCGGCCTTATCCGTTTTTTCGAATGACGCTTTTGACCCGCATCGCTAATGGTACCGCCATGCAGCCCGAGCCGCTAGACGGATGGTGTGACGAAATAAATCGGTAGCCCTGTTTCAGCGAACCCAATAATCCCCGGCGATCCCCAAGAAAATCACGCCCCCGTACCACCCGTTGTTGATGAACGCCTTAAAGCACCCGCTGCGGTCGCGATTTCGAATCAGGTATTGCTGATACACCGCCAACCCTCCCGCCACCGCGAGCCCCACGTGATAGACCCATCCCAGGCCCGCCTCCTTGCCGACGACCAGCAGCGTGATCAGCATGAGTCCTTGGATCATTCCAGTGATCAAGCGATCGGCCTCGGCGAATAGGATCGCGGTGGATTTAACGCCGATGCGGAGATCGTCTTCGCGGTCGACCATCGCGTACATCGTGTCGTAGGCCACCGACCAGAGCAGGTTCGCGATCAAGAGCAGCCAGCCGACCTTGGGCACGCTCCCCGTCTGCGCCGCGAACGCCATCGGCACTGCCCAACCGAAGGCGAGGCCGAGATGCACCTGGGGGAGATACGTATAGCGTTTGGTAATGGGGTAGGTCACCGCAAGCAGCGCGCCGGCGAAGGCCAGGATCACGGTCAAGGTATTCATCAGCATGACCAGCAGGAAGGCCATCAAGAGCAAGCCGAAAAATAGCGCGATCGCCTCCCTGGGGCTGACCGCTCCGGTCACCAAGGGCCGGTTACGCGTGCGCTCGACCCGCGCATCGAAACCCCGGTCGGCGTAATCGTTGATAACACATCCCGCCGAGCGCATCAGGATCACACCGAGCACGAACACCACGAGAACTCCGGGATCGGGACGGGCGTGACCGGCGATCCAAAGCGCCCACAGCGTTGGCCACAAGAGCAATAAAATCCCGATGGGCTTATCGAGACGCATGAGACGTGCGTACTGCAGCGACCGATCCTTGATGAGCCACCAGCGCGGGTGCGCGGTGACGCGCAGCAGCCACTTGGAAACTAGCGTTCGGGGAACATCGAAGACGGACATAGATCCGGCAATAAAACCTCGACGAGCGGTTTCCCCTGGGGATGGAACCAGGACCGGCGGCCCCATAGCGCCTCCAGGCCACGGTCTGCCCGCGCGGCCGGCTTGAGGCTCACCGGCCACCCGTCCTGCATCACGCGGGGAAGTCCATGATCGCGTCGATCTCGATCGGCGCCGCCCGAGGTAACGCTGCGACGCCCACGACCGCCCTTGCCGGGTACGGTTCATGGAAATAACTCGCCATGACCTCGTTGACGAGCGGGAAATGGCCTAAATCGGTGAGGTAGACATTTAGCTTAACGACATCCGCGAGTGTTCCGCCCGCGGCTTCGGCCACCGCTTGGAGGTTTTCGAACACGCGCACGATCTGAGACCGCATCTCCCCCTCGACCATCTGCATCGTGGCCGGATCGAGCGGGATCTGACCGGATAAGTAGATCGTGTTTGCTACCCGTACCGCTTGCGAGTAGGCGCCGATCGCTTGGGGCGCTTGGTCGGTGGAGACAATGATACGTGCCATGGTTTTAGTAAATCGTCCCCGGCTAAGTACGCATCCGGATCACGCGCGTCACCGGTTGCAGGCGCCGGACAGCCCTCATGACGCGGGCCAGATGCAGGCGATCGCGCACCTCGACGGTCAGCGTCAACGCGCCGATCTGATCCTCGCGTTCATTCATGCCCACAAACTCGATATTGGCGCCTTCGGCGGCGATCGCGGCGGCGATCGTCGCGAGCGCCCCGCGCTCGTTGGTCGCCTCCAGACGGATCCCCGCCGGAAACGCGCCCTTCACGTCCGAACCCCATTCCACGTCGATCCATTTCTCGGGATGATTCCGGTATTCAGCGAGATTTTTGCACGATTGCCGGTGGATCACGATCCCCCGCCCGGAGGACACATAACCGAGGACGGAATCTCCCGGAATGGGATAACAGCATTTCGGAAACGAGACCACCATGCCTTCCGTGCCTTTAATGGCGAGCGGCCCGGCGTGCGCCGCCGAGGCATTGCGCGCGCTGTCTTCGGCGGTCACCGGGATCAGATAGCGCGCGACGATGGGTGCCATGCGCTTGCCGAGGCCGATCTCCTCCAGCATCGCATCGAGGCTCTCGATCTTGCATTCTTTGAGGGCGGCATCCAAGCGTTCGCGCGGTAGGGCATTGAGATCGAGTCCAAGTTGTTGCAGCTCGCGATTCAGCATTCGCTGCCCGAGACCCCGCGCCTCATCGCGCTGCAGGTTCTTAAGAAAATGGCGGATATTCGCCCGCGCCTTGGCCGTAATGACGAAGTTGAGCCAGGCCGGGCTCGGACAGGCGCCGGGGGCGGTGATGATCTCCACGGTCTGGCCGTTGCTCAATGCCGTGCGTAACGGCACCAGGCGCCGATCGATGCGCGCGGCCACGCACCGGTTCCCGATATCCGTGTGCACGGCGTAGGCGAGATCGACCGCCGTGGCGCCGCGCGGCAACTTTAGAATGTCACCCTTGGGGGTGAACACGTAGATCTCGTCCGGGAAGAGGTCAATCTTCACGTTTTCCAGGAATTCTTCGGAATTCCCGGCCTGGCTCTGGATCTCGAGGATCGTCCGTAACCATTCCCGCGCGCGTTTTTGCGCGGTATTGCTGGCGCTGTCGCCGCTTTTATATAGCCAATGCGCCGCGATTCCGTGTTCGGCCACGGCGTCCATTTCCTTGGTGCGGATCTGCACCTCGATCGGGATCCCATGCGGCCCGAATAAGATCGTATGCAGCGATTGATAACCGTTGGCCTTGGGGATCGCGATATAGTCCTTGAAGCGTCCAGGCACCGGTTTGAACAGGTGATGCACGATGCCGAGCACGCGATACGCGGCGTCCACGGTGTCGACGACGATGCGGCAGGCGTACACGTCCAAAACTTCCGAGAACGGCAGGCGCTTGGTGTGCATCTTCTTGTAGATGCTGTAGAGGTGCTTTTCGCGTCCGGCGACTCCCGCGGGGAGGTCTTCCTGCCTTAGACGCCGCTCGATGGAGTTTTTGATTTGCAACATCAGTTCCTTGCGATTCCCCCGGGATTGCTTGATGGCGTTCGACAGGACC